>Ga0209293_10000006_pt1 | contig 61608 bp, 82 predicted proteins | sample Mud_0915_D1_FD_187690 | JGI IMG/M metagenome (GOLD analysis project Ga0209293, IMG submission 187690) | Wetland microbial communities from Old Woman Creek Reserve in Ohio, USA - Mud_0915_D1 (SPAdes) (version 2) | ecosystem: Environmental > Aquatic > Freshwater > Wetlands > Sediment ... | reverse complement strand
TGTGGTGCCCTTTGGTAACTGGCGAAGATGCTTGAGCATGAACGTACCATCTTCCCAGTCGCGTGACCCACACACTAGGACTCGGAGATCCACCTCGAGTTCCTCCTCATCGACAACGTCGTATCCCAGGACACTCAGGAGGTTCACGAATTCATCCTCAGTGTGTATCTCGGGAACGATCTTCTCAACGTATGGGTGGAATCCAACCTTGCCCACTCCGTAGTTGATGAATTCCTGCCTGTAGCGTTTGAGTGTAATCTCTACGCCACGGGAGAGGAGTATCTCCTCGACGCGCTTGCCAAACTTTACGATTGCTGGTGGGAACTCAGTCCTCGCAGCATAACGCGAACGCTTGTTAGCAAGGTCAAGAAGATGGTTGAGTCCGTCCGACTTTTCTGCCACCGCTTCACCCCCTTTCTCTGGTTGCCTGCCATCACCTAACTGTACCACACGGAATCTGAAATGTCAAGCGACGGCGAATAAAAAACACACACCCTAGCCGGAACCGCTCATAGGGGTATACCCCTGAATACTCTTTGAGTTTCGCGCGAGAGATAGAGTTGTTCCGAAGTTATTTTGACCCACCCCCTTATGCGTAGAACCAGTGCTATGTTTATTTTTATTTCTCGCCACCGCAGGTCAGGGCTTCGCGACGTCGTGTTTTGGAAACTCACGGAGGTGGGGGTAGTCGCAAACCACCGTGTATATTTCCTTTTTCGTATCATCAGATCCAAAAATCCTGAATGATACGCTCAACAGATATCCCCGACAAAACTTACAATATTTGACACATTTGTTCGCCGACAGTTCCGTACCCAGTCGGGGGCAATGCTGCACGATGTTATCGCGCACTATTTCGTTTTGTACGCCCATCCCCACTGGAATGTCCCTTCGCCTTGATGCGACCACGACCCTTGCACGTCGGGCACTTCGGGTCGCTCCTCCACAGGCAATCACTGACGTTTCTAGCGAGCATGCCTGCCTGTCCAGTGCCATAGCAATCCGGGCACTCGATTTTCATCTTTCTCCCCCGTGGTAATCATACGAGCAGTGGATGATTCTCAAATGCGTGACCGCTTTGCGAGTCTTGGGATCCATTCGGTCAAAGAACACCGACTTGTTCTGCCCCTCACAGTAGCGACACTTCTGAACACACAGGTTCGCGTCCATCTCCTTGTCAAATCTCGGGCAGTTGCCAACCATGCCCGTCTTGAGATTCACGACAAATGCTCGCTTCGGTGCGCTCATATCTTCCACCAGCCGCCTGTGAAGATCGCATGTACGAGCCAGTTGAGGAACGACTCGATGTAGCGCATGTTACCTCCACTCTGCTTCGCGGAATTCGTCGTCACCCTCATTGTCGTATAATGCACGCCGACTTTTCATCTCCTTATCAAGGGAACCGCATAGGACGATCCGGAAGCAGATGAAGTAGAAGGTGAGCGTCCACGGAAAGGTTTCGCCACGGTAGGTGTACTGGAAGCCGAGGGCTACCTGGAACTCATGCTCGAGTGCCACCTCGACGCGAATGCGGTTGCGGTAGTGCCACAGAACTCTCATCGCGTCACTCCTCTATATGCAGCACCCCGCCACTGCGAGCAGTAGCGGGGTGCTTCGGGGTCAACCGAGGATCTGCTAGTCGAGCATGTCCTCGAGTTCGTCGTCGACTTCCACCGCTGGCTTGACCTTGCGGGTCTTCGCCTTTGCAGGAGCCGCCTTCTTGGTGGTCGCCTTCGCCTTCGCAGGAGCCTTCGCCTTCGCAGGCGCAGCCTCCTTGCCGTACGAGCCGCTGCGCTCGCCAGTGTAGTACTCGTACGACTCGTCGCGGGACTCGCTCTCGAACTCCACGTTGAAGGACTTGCCAGAGGCGGACATGCGCCCGACCTGATAAAGTCCCTCGGTGGTGAAGATCCAGAACAGACCCTTGTTGTGCTCGAGGATGCGGTGGACGTTCTTCATGTGCGGAGCGATGTCCGCCCAGCGAAGGATCCACGCCTGCCGACGCTCCGACAGTTCCTTGAACTCCCGGGACTTGGGGTCAAGCAGAGCCGACCCCACGATCCGCTTCTCCGACTCTTCCTTCGGAGCAGCCTTTTTCGGCGCAGCCTTCGTGGGCTTTGCCTTCGTGGTGCGTGTTGCCATGGAATCCATCCCCCTTTCTAGGGACTCGTGGCTAGGCAGTTGAGGATTGTGTGTCGGGGTCTGCCTGCCGCTTTCAGTGAAACAAGCATAGCACGAGGACGACGCATTGTCAACCTCTATTCCATACTATCTTGCCCCTCCCTTCTGACTTCGCCACAAGTCACGTTCGTCATGTACCATGAGCGAATGTCGCTCCCAGGACCGTCGTGGTCAGCCTCCTGCACGATGTGTACGAGCCTTCCGTCAACCTCGGCAACTTCGTCTTCGCTGACCTCGGCGTTGCACCCACTACAGATAAGTCTACTCACCGGATTTCCTTCTCTCACTATCAAGAAACTTGCGAACGAGGAAGCCCTTGAAACTCTTCTCAATCTTGGAGTGCTTGACCGACCACACAAGGTTCTGATGCTTGGTCGTGGTGCGGGAATACTTGTCCTGATTGAAGATGCACCTTCCGTCAGGCAACTCCTTGTAGATGACGGTCGTGTACGAATACACGCGATACACGCCGTCCTCCAGAGTCGCTCGCATGGTGTTGCCCTCGAACGGCTCGTTCTCTATCAGGTGGTCACGGATCTGTTGGTAGTTGGAGTAACTCACTTGGAGTACCTCACGATGACCTCGTCGCACAGGTCATCGAACTCCTCGTCCATGGCGGTGTCAGAGTTCGCGTTCTTCATGTCCTGCGCGAGGCACACGACCGTCTTCGCACTCAGCCAGTCGGTGTCGGACTGCGCTGCCGTCTTGATGATTATCTCGACCTGCTTGTCCATCAGTCCTCCCAACGGATGTCGCGCTGCACTACGAACTCTGCGTCACGCACACGGACGCGCCCGTCAATGTGTGACCGACGGATCGCGTCTATCTTGCCGTCCATGTACTTGAGGAGTTCGGGGTGACGGAGGAGCATGCCAGCACGCAACGCATCGAGCGTCATGTGCTGGAGTTCGGGGTGCTCGTCTGCGAATATACGAGCAAGAGCCAAACCGCCGTTCCCGTTCACGTCCTGCGAGATGACCTTGTAGGCGGCTTCCACCTTGTCGTACCACTCACGGTTCGCAACGTCACGAGCGTACTGCGAAGGATTGTCAAGTGCAACTTCCTTGCCAGCACGCTCGATCTCGTTTACGCGAGTGGACATGCCCGACGGATAGGTGTTGCACCCATCGGGGTACTTGCCCAGTCGTTCGAGGTCGATCCTCACCTTGCTCACCACCCTTCTCTGAACCCTGACAACCGTAAAGGATTCACCACCCCGTCCATGCTCCATCCCGACGGGAGCACCCACTCGAGAAACCCTTGCGTTGCAACGCTCAGGAGGGCTTGCCCGCGATCGGTTGCAGGCGAAACCCATTTTACTCCACGGCTCAGGATTCGTGTGAAACTCCGTCCGTATGCGTGCTTCGCATCCATGGCTGGAAGTAGAGGCGGTGCGAAGTGACAGGGACGACTGGCTTTCCGCGTTACCGTGGGGTCGGTTTGACGAGATGGTGAACCCTTTACGATTGTCAAAGTTCGGTTGCCTGCCTTGCCTACGGCAAGCATAGCACACGGAACTCGGCTTGTCAACTACCCTTCGGTTGCAATAGCGGGGTCGGGAGAGAAGGGTAGAAAGCCCCCGACCCCGCGTATCGCCTACGTCACGCGGATCGTCTCGCCTGCCTTCTTGATGTTGCCGTAGAACGTCCGCTTGTTGTACGGGTCGGGACCGACGAACGTGTAGGTGCCGTCGGGAGCCTCGGTCACGGGACCGTCGTACTCATTGCCGAACATGCTAGTCGCCTCGAGAGAGACGCGCGACGGATCTTCAGCGACCTGCTCCTTGATTTGCTTCTTCGTTGCGGGACGCCTGCCCTTGACGAATATGCCCTGCGTCACTGGATACACCCCTTTCGCCTGCCGCTTTACCACACAACAAGCGTAGCACACAGAAGAGTCGTTGTCAACACTTTTCGCGACTAACCACCCCAGATCTTCACGTCCCATGCGTCCCATCCGTTGAGCATCTCGCTGGCGGCTTCCAGTTCCTCGCTGTCAGCGTCTTCTGCATCACGCGCAATGGAGTCGCGCTTCTGTGCCCACTCAAGGATAGCCTCATCGTTCCTGCCGTCAGGTTCGAAGGGCAGCGTAAATCCCATCGTGCAACCGATGGCTATCTGGATCTCTGATGCGCCACCCTCTTCGCCCACATCACCCCTCCACATCTCGCGGACACGGATTGCTGCCTTCACAGCATCGTAGGCGTTGTCGTACTCGAACGCCTCGCCGAGATTCTCATAGCGAGGTACGAGCATGTCCGGATTGGCGTAGTCAAGCCCACCGAAGGCGACCTCGACCACGGTTGTCCCATCCGGCCAGTATCGCTGGCGTGAGACGAACCATTTCTCAGGCATCGGGAACGAACTCTCCTTCCGGAGTTATGTCACCCTCCTCGGTCTGGACGTGGTCGCACGATTGCAGGTCGAACTCCTGGCTGTTCAGACACTGCACGATGTCGTCAGCAGTGTCCTCCTCGCTGTACTCAGAGAGCACGACGATGGTGAACGTGTGCCTCTGCATCACACACCCCCGATCTTCAGGTTGTTGAGCCGACCTTCCTCCTCACTCAGTCGGAGCGTTGCAAACGGCTCCAGACCGAGATCCTTGGGCGTGACTCCTGTGTAGAGCGCGTCCATCTGGGCTTCGCTGACTACGACGATGGCGCAACCATCTGCATTCGTCCACGTCTCGCCATCGTTCAACACAACGATCGCACGCATGACCGAACCACCTACACCTTCTGTATGTAGACGACGCCGTTGCGGGACATCGCCTCGAACGGAAGATCCTCATCCTCCGCCCATGCGTTCAGACGCGTGACCGTACTCCGCGCTGATGCAGTGGACTCGTACTCCTTGAGGATAGCCGCCTGCGCCTTCTTGTTGGCGAGGAACTCACGCACGTCGTTCTTGAGCGGGGCACCACGATGCGCCTGCTCAGGAATGTCCTCCGGATTTATGATTATCACGATTTCACCTCCTCGCTGTGAGCCGCTTCCTTGCCGCACTCGCGGCAGTGGAATGTCCAGTTGTCATCGGTGCTGTCGTCATACACTTCCATCGTTGACTTGGCACCGCAGAACGGGCAATCATCACCCGACTTCGTGAGCAGGTACGCGCTCAGGATTCCACAGTTCTCACGCACCTCGAACCCACGTCCGAGCGAACGTGAGTGGCGAAGGTGGTAGTACCGAACGGCAGCACGGGCAAGTTCGAGACTTGCCACGCCCGTCTGGTCTGCCGAGTCAGGATCGTTCGGGAAGTAGCCCTTGGGATTTCCAGTCAGGTGCGCTTCCATCTGAAGGAAGTCGGTGACTGGCACTGCGGACTCGGGTAGTCCAAGCGCAGCACCCAACTCCTTCCCATACTCAGTTTGCCAGACGGTGTGCGTGTCCCTGCACAGCACGTCCAGAGCCTCAGATGCGTTCATGCTAGTTCCACTGCGCCTGATAGGAACGCAGTGCCTCCCTTCCCTTGTCCAGACTGATGCTCGCCATCGGATGGAATAGCATCAGTGACAGTATCGAGAACCTGCCATCGCAGAGCAGGGTCTCCCACACGATGTGCTGCGCTTCCACCTCGTCAATGCCCTCGGGGAACTCAGTGGCATCAACTCCCACGATTCCCATCGGCACGGCATCTTCCCACTCGGGGAGTTTCATGCCGAACTCAATGAGAACCAGATCTGGAGCACTCACCGCCATTCCTCCTCGTCATCTGGGTGGGGCTGCGCTGCATCGAAAACCTCGCGGAGTTGCTTGGTTCCGTCCACCACTAGCGTCCACCACCACTGCGTCAGTTCGTGCTTGCGAGTGCTGCGTTCGTCCTCCAGAGTGATGTGCGTGTGCCGCATGAGATCCGTGCGCGGCTGATGTACACGAAGCACCACGATATAGGCGTACAGACCATCGCTGTACGTCACTCCGCAGTACCCTGGACCGTCCAGTCTGTGGCTCAGTTCTACACCCACAACACACGAACGCGTCAGCAGCCCTTCGGCTATGATGCGCTCGTTGTTGTCATCCACCCACGTTATATCGTTGCCATCGAGAACGTGGTTGACTGGAATCAAACCGTACTTCTCGGCAATGCTCATCTTTCTCACCACCCTTCTCGCTGGTGCCTGCCTACAACAAGCGTAGCACGAGGAACTCGTAATGTCAACGGTTTTCGTGACTACTTTACTTCGCTGTCGCCCATGCCCTCCACGATTTGCGACAGAGCGTGGTCAATGGTGTCCATGTGGTTCGCGATCTTTTCCATCGACCGTTCGATAGCGTGTCTGTCCACGCGCCCACGCGTGTTCAGAATGTTCGCGATGTGCATGGCTTCCTGCGCGACCTCATCGGCAGCACCCCACAGCAGTTCTGAGTTGCCACCGATGAGGTTCGCATCAGCCGACCACGGCTCTACAAATCTTCCTTTGCGCCACCGTTTCTTTCTAGGTGTCACAGGAATTCAACTCACCCGAGATTCGCTCCCACTCCTGATACGCCTTCTCGTGGCTGTCGAAGTGGGTAGCCGTCACGAATCCGTTGTCGGCTTCGTGAATGATGTATGCGGGATACTCGACCGGATCGCGTGCGCTGCGTGTCCACAACGCGTAGTACCCGAATGACTCGTGGGAGAAGTCATTCTCACAGGTGCCGTTGCTGAGGATGCTTTCCCAGATGTACTTGGTCGCCTCTGTCTCGCCCTCGAACTTGCCAGGATCGGTGATTGGCTTTCGGTCGAGGAGATCCTTGAGGTAGCGATCCATGATGCTGTCTCCGTACACGAGGATCTTGCCGTATGCACGGAGGAAGTCCTGGTCTTCGAGGTGACTGGTCAACACCGAACATGACCACACCGCGTCCCAGAGCCTGTCGTTCTCGATATGCTCAACGATCTGCTTGGCACGCATGAGCAGAACGCCCTTGACCTCAGACTTGAGAAGATCTTCCATCACTATCCACCACCCTTCTAAATAGGGCGTGGGGGACGGGCGTACCCATCCCCCACTAGGGCAGGCACACGGAGCGTTGGGCTACGCTCCGAGGGCTTTCTTGACCGCCGGGAGATCCTTGCGGTTGAAGACCAACCGCTTGACCTTGTCGCCGTTGGATCGCTTCACGGTCTTGACCAGTGCCACGAACTCAGCACCGCAATCCGCCGCGTCCGTGAGTTCGAACGAGGCTCCGCTTTCACCGACCACCTGCTTCGGATTCGCCATTTCCATTCACCCCCTTTTCGGTTGCCTGCCCTGACACAACAAGCGTAACACACAGAACACGCATTGTCAACATGCAATCGCGGTTGACTCACTCTCCGTACACTAAATCGTTGAGGTATCGGATCGCGTCGTTCTTCATAGCGCACTCCGCCCTGAGATGCTCGTTCTCAAGGCGTAGCCGTTGCAGTTCTGCGCCCGTGTACGCTGCGACGAAAAGCATCAGAACCACCATGACGATGATGCCGATCTCCTCAGCAGTCTTCCTCATCGTCCTCATCCCCTTCTACTACGATGTCTGCTTCGTCTAAGGGATCCTCGTCCAGCACTGGAATGTTCTGGTTCACCCACAGGAATGCCAGTGCCGCTTTCTCTGTGAGCGTTTCACGCTCCATCAACGCCTCATTGCGGAGCATGGTGCCACCCTCCCTTCTGCCCTTTGCCCTTGCCCTACACGAGAATCATACCCCGCGAGGTTTTCTGTGTCAACCCCCTTTCGCGACTAAATGCGCTCTATGAAGTCGGGTGCGTCCTCGAAGTTGAGAAGCCCCACGGGGAAATCCTTCCCGAGTGCTGCTACCAGATCGCACAGGTAGAACTCCTGGTACGTTTGGATGTAGAACGCGATCTGGTCGTCTGGGATGATGCTGCCGTCCAGTTCGCTGACGGCACTCTTGATGGTGCCCTCCTCCTCGTCATCGATGTTGAAGATCGTGGTCGCGACGATTGAGCCTTCTGTCGTCACAACGGCATCGCCGAACACAAACTTCTTGCCCATGTCAGTACTCCTCTGCTACGATACGGTTGCTCTTGACGTACAAGCGCAGCGGAATGACACAGATGATTTGCGCTGCATCATATTCGCTGTCACCGACCCACCAGTTCCCGTCCTTGGATTGCATCGCCTCGGTCAGAACCTGTCCGTCGTCAAGAACGATGGTGCGCTCCTGCCTACGGAGTTGCTCGGCGATCGCCTTATCCGCCTGCTCCCAGTCGAATGGACCGCTCACTTCTACACCTCCTTCGTGACTTGCGTCGTCAGCCCGATAGAACTATTTGTACGCGCCGATTCTGTCAACGTGTACAACAGAACGTCAGTAGTAGTTCGGATCGTCGTTATCCCGTGGACCCTCCTCCCACACGTCAGACCACCCGCACTCGTCGTCCTTGCAACGAATGTGTACAAGCGGGGAATCCGTCATGGCTTCGGTCGGACCACCGCATTCGTCACACACTTCGTCGCACTCTTCGTACTTGCGGATCTTGACCTGTTCGTGGTACTCCGTGCGGTGGAAGTTGCCCGAGAACTCACACCGCTGGCACCCGAACGGCTCCTCCCCGCACGGGCGATTGCAGTTGGCGTCTTCGGGGTGATACCCAGGATCGCCCCACCCCAGATCCTCAGTTGACATCGTTCTCACCCTTCTTCGTGTTGATGATGATGAAGATCTCCACATCGGTGATGAGTTCCGGCGCGTGGCGAATGATGCGGTTGCGGACGCGACTTGCACTCCGAAGCGAACGCTCCGTGGCTATGCGCTCCCCGCACAGTCGAACCTGATACTCGGTCTGCATGGCTGTTCCCTCCTTGGGATTACGCGTCACAGGAATGTCCGTCAAAGCCATCCTCGGGGGTGTACTGGGACATTGCGATCCACCCGCAGTCGGGGCATGCGTACTTCCCGACCGTAGGACGCATCCACATCTGGCGGTGACACTTCGGGCACGGGATCGGCTTGCAGTTCTCACCCGAGTCCACATCCGTGAAGCGTGCGCCGTTCTTGATTTGCCAGTAGATCTCCGGCTCACGCATCACCATCTGACGCACCCACGGGTTCGGAGACTGGTACGGGTTCCGAACCCACTGCCCCGCCCTGTTCTTCATGTACATGCCCATGTTCCTCGCCCCTTACCTGTTCAGATGACGCTGGTACGCGCTCAGAAACGATGCGGTCTTGTGCGGGAAATCGTACTCCCACTCACCGCTGTTGACCGGATAGTAGTTGACTGGATCTCCGTTGTCCTTCCAGCCCCTCAGTGCCTTTCGGGAAAGCATGTACGCGCGATCCTCATAGCGCAATCCCCAACTGTCAACGGGGAAAATCACCATGACCGAGCCCATGCGGAAGCCGTGAAGCCCGAACACATGCGGACCGCACTCGGGATCGCCGCCCTCCTCAACCTGCGAAAACGGGGTGCCATTCTGTATGATGTGCATAGCCAGCAGAACGCGGCTACCCCAACGATAGGAACGCATGTTCGCGCACCGCTCGATGGTTTCATCTTCGCACAGGTGACACTTCCCGTCGCACAAGTTGTTCCACTGCTTGGTGGTGGTTCCCATGATGCACCTCCCTTCTACTGGTTGCCTGCCACACTACCAGTGTGCGCCTACGAATAATGTATGTCAACACTTTTCGTAACTACTTTGCATGGGAGAAGATATATATTCTGTACATGGGAGTATTGAAGTTCCTATCGCGCGTGGTAGGTAATGGTTGGGCGGCGCGTTTCCGCAGGTAGGGTTCGGCGTGTGAGTGTACGGGAAAAGTCGACCATCGGTGTATGGGATAGGTGGGGGATGTTACCCAACCCCGTCCAGCGATATCCACTACGATCTGTTTCGCTCCCAATGTCTCCGTCATTACGAAATATATAGAATGGCTCCGATTTATGTCGATCCACAGGGAAAATGTACCTCTGATTTACCTCGTAAAATGTTCTGACGTATTCGAATGACTTCGGGAGTATTCTGACGTATTCGGGTAGGACTGCATAAATGAAAAGCCGCCCGAAGGCGGCTTCTCGTGTGGGGTGGTGGCTGGGAGTGGTTGTTCTGTTAGCCCTTCGTGCCTGCGCGGTAGACCTGGAACGCGTTCTTGTTGCGGCTCCGCTCGTAGGAATCCACGCTCACCATCGCGGCGTTGACGTGGGGACCAGCGAGATCCACGGCGAACTTCCCCTTGGTCTTCGGAACATACGGCTGACCTTCGCGCTCGGCTCGGTACGCTGCCTTCGCACGCTCAAGGTGATCCGACCCGTGGAACGTGTGGATTACCTTGACCTTCTCAGGTGAGCCATCGGGGGCTGCGATGACGGCGAGTTCGTGACCTTCGGAGTCCACGCTCGTGATGAGTGTCATCTGCCCACGCTTCGTGCCACCATCAATCGCGAACGCGTGTCCCGCTGCCTTCGCGTACGGATCGGCGAATGCGTGGAACCGCAGTTGCCGAACGTTCCCGTCCGCGTGAGCGTAGAGCTTCGGGAATGCCTTCTTGACGGCTGCATCCCTTGCGGAATCCTTGGTCTCGTTGAAGACCTTCTGGAGCAGTTCCAGTTCGGTCTTCGCGAGCGCACGGATCGCCGCGACGATCTTGACTCTGAGTTCGTACTTCATTCTGAGTGCCACCCTTCTGGTTGGCTCCCAGCCACCCTATTCGCTGTGTCAAGGTTCACCCCACGAGACAAGTCTCGCACACAGAATCGCAAATGTCAAGCGTTTTCGCAACTAGTTTTTGCGACCTTGTTCTTGCATATTCGGGTTCGCAAGATGTATCGACGCCATTACTACATGGAAGACTAAAAGCCCCCGCATGCCGAATCACAGGGAATACTACCTCTACCTCGGCTCTTGAGTTTTCGGGCGTTTTCCAAGTGCCACTATCGCACTACAGCGTGGTGCAGTGATTTTCCTATGGCATAAAATCGGCTATTGATGCGTTTGCATACGGGCAAAGCAAAGGGCGCATGCCGTGTAGCATGCGCCCCGTGCCGTCAAGTAAAGCGTGGCAGGCGTTGCCCTTGTTACTGCCTTTGTGCCTTGCCCTCACTTGCACGGTATGCCGTGCCCTTGCCCTTTGTGCCGTGCGCACGGTACACGTCAAACGTGCGCTTTGCCTTGCCCGTTGCGCCTTCATACGCTGCAACGGTAACAAGTGCAGCGTTGACGTGCGCCCCGTTGTCACTAACGGCAAACTTGCCCTTTGCCTTCACAACGTAGGGCATGCCCTCACGCACTGCACGGTAGCACGCCTTTGCACGGTCAAACGCTAGCGTGCCCGTGAACGTGTCAACGCACTTTGTGCTTGCAGCGTTGCCGTCAAGTGCAGTGATAACGGCAAACGCCTTGCCCGTTGTATCAGTGCAAGTGAGTAGCGTCACTTGCCCGCGCTTTGCGCCACCGTCAACGGCAAACGCATGCCCTACAGCGTCAACGTAGGGCAACGTGAAGGCGTGAAAACGGCACTGCCTGATAGCGGTATCAGCGTTGCCGTCATGCGCGTCAACGCATGCCGTAAACAGTGCCCTGTCAAACGCCTTCACTGCCTGCACGCGCTTGTTGACGGGCGTTGTGTCAAACAGTGCTTGTAGGTCAACAAGTGCCTTGCCTAGTGCGTGCAGTGCCTTCACTACAGTCAAACGCGCTTCATACTTCATTGTGTGCCTGCCTATCAGTCAAACAGTGCGCCTGCACTGCCTGCCTGCCACGCTTCACTTGTCAACGTGCGTGCGCCCCGTGAGGGCGTCACTAATGATTATGCCCGTGCAGGCGTGAAGTGCAACGGTCAAAACGCGTTTTGGGTCGGGCGTTACCGTTACGTTACTTTGCATACAATATGCGTTTTATTGCATACCAGTTTTGCATGCGCGCTTTGCAACGGGCATGGAGGGTGCCCGATTTCAGTGAGTTACTATTTCATTCACTACCCAACCCAGTCCCACGAATTGCATATACCGAGAACTTTTCATCTCGATTTCTCGCTTTTTAGCCAAAAACCGATCGACTGGCACGAACGGGGCAAAATCCGCTAAAAAAAGCGTAGGCAACGTACGATCCCTGCAAATCGCGTAAAAAAAGCGTAGGCATAGCCCGTTCTGCTCATAAGGGGGTCCTACTTTTCATTTCGACGTACCCCCTAGTATAAAAACGCCTCTAGGTTATTTTTTAGCCCGATTTTCAATAAATCTCAATCTATTTCACAATATCTACTAAAAAAACATAAGAATGAGATCTCTCTCTTACGCGCGAGTCTAAAAAGAGTAAAGTAGGGACCCCCTAAGAAGTGGTTTGACCTATGCCTACGCTTTTTTCTGGAAATTCGCGTCCCAACTCGCCGCCACTCCACCTTGACAGTCCTCCCTCCACGAGCGTATGCTTGCTTCAATGTACCCCGAGCCTTTTTGGGAGGAATGGTGGGAAAGCCGGGAAAGGCCGAACTTGCAGTCCGACGCCAGTTGCAAACTCCTGGGACGTGCGGAGTCTTGACAAAAGCGGGGGTTCCCTGTGAAAATCCGGCAGGACAAGGAACTGACCATCGCGGTTCGGGACCTTGCAAGACACATGAGAGATTCAAGCACGTCACTGAGCGGGTTCCTGGTGCTCGTTACAGTCAAGGCATCTCAGAGAATGCTCTGGAGCATTTCCTCATTCTTGCGGAGGATCCAGAGATTACGCGGCTAGATGATGAGATCGCCGTCCTCAGAATGCGGTTGGACGACATAAACCGCATGATTGAGGACATTCGAGCACGCTACAGAGACAAAACGAAGCAGCAAATCCGACTTGGGGAGTACTTGCACGCCGCATACGGCGAAAAAGGCGACCCATGCGGCACAGCCGACCAGAAAGCCCTTCTCCAACTCACCCGTGACTCCGCGAAGATGGCTGAGTCCATTTCGAAGTTGGTTGCACAGAAAAACAAGATGGAAGAGGGCAGAATCGTCACTTTCAGGCAGGTTCAGGAGGTTTTGGCGCAAGTTGTGTACATAATTCGGCATCACGTCGCCGATGAGCAACTTCTTAGCGCGATTGCGGAAGATTTTGCACGCATTGACGTATCCAAACTCGAACCTAGATAATGGGGTGTGAGCATGGACGTGGAATGGGCGGACATCGAGGGACAAGCGTTCATTCGTGATGGGAGGGCTACGCCAGCAACGCTCGTCCAAATCAAGGCGGTTGGGTTCGATTCCTATGGGGTGGTCGTGGTCTACACGGAAAGTGACGAGATCGTTCCTCTAGCGGAGATGATGCTGAATGGCAACGAAGCGGGATAAAGAGGGCAAGGCGCACGAACGTCGCGAGTCCAAGGCTACTGAGAAGCGCGAGGAGAAGGCAGAGCGTCGCGCGAAGGGCAAGAAGAAGGGGAAGTAGAGATGCCCATGAAATCGCAGGCTCAGAGAGCGAAACTTTGGGCTACAAACCCGAAGGTCGCCGCTGAGTTCGAGAAGAAGACTCCAAAGGGCAAGAAACTGCCCAAGCGGGTCAAGAAGAAGAAATAGGGGGAGTTGTAGGTCGCCGCTGCCTTCCCCCCACGGTGAGCGATCTCCTCCCCCTTTCAGACTGGAGTAACGAATGGCTGGTGGCATCACCTACCATAGAGAGGACTTCTTCAAGAAACTGGCTTCCCAGATCTCTGGGTTGCCAGTGGATTTGGCTGCTAAGCGTGAGCAGTACAAATTCGAGCCTTGGACGTTCATCTCAGAGCAATGCGAGACCATCACGGACATTGACCCGCCGAACGGCATATACAGGTCGTGTCCGTTGGTTCTTTTCAACGCTCAGGAGAACCTCATACGGGACATCGTGTCTTTTGCTCCAGACGGCAGTGATTTCTACATCGATGACTCTCACGAGGAGAAATCACGGCAGATGGGCATGTCGTGGATCCTGGCTGACTTGGGGCTTTGGGCGATAGAATTCTGGCCTCACATCGCAGGTCTGTATCTCAGTCGTAAAGAAGAGGAGGTGGATGACGGCGGGGCACGTTCCACAAGAGACAGCATTTTCGGAAAGATCCGCTACGCTTACGAACACCAAGAGGACTGGCTCAAGGCATACGCACCAGTCGAATTCAAGTTCCTACAAATCAACAATCCTGCAATGGACTCCTTCCTTGTAGGTGAATCAGCGAACCCGAACGCAGGGCGTGGTGGCACCTACAAATTCGCAGTGTGTGATGAGTGGGCTTTCGTTCCCAACAGCGAAGCCGTCGCTATGGCGGTAGACCAAGCATGCAAGCGTGGTAAGATTCTCAACTCCACTCCGCACGGCACGGGCAATCACTATGCTCGCATAAAGCGAATGCACTCTCGGGGTGTTGACACTGGCTACAAGTTCCATCGGCTCCATTGGTCACAGAATCCCAAGTACGCTAAGGGACTCACGGTCAATGAGAAGACTGGACAACTGACTTCTCCGTGGTACGAGAAGATAACCCGAACCATGACGCGTGAAGCAGTGGCACGAGAACTAGAGATGTCATACACGTCCTCAATGAGCGGATTGGTGTACCCCGAGTTCAATATAGACCTTGACGCTCCAGGAACCGTTCAGTTCGACGCAGAGGTCGACTACAGCATCAAGAAGGGTCCAGTCTACTGTGGTTGGGACTGGGGACTCAACGACCCGACCTGCTTCCTGCTGATGCAGAAGAACGAGATAGGTGGGTATGACGTGTTCTACGAGATGTCGGAGGACGGTCAGCCCATCGAGAACTTCGTTCCATACATCAGGGAACTGCAACGGAACTATCCGTCCGACTGGGTGTTCTTCGGTGACATCGCTGGTATCCAGCGTGAGAAGATAACTGGCTCTTCGGTCATTGAGGAACTGGCACGGCATGGAATCCAAGTCCAGTACAAGAAGCAAGCGGTGCAGGATGGAATCAGTTTGATTCGGGTCATGCACCAGAATCGCCAGATCCGCGTTCACTCTCGGTGTCTGATGTACATTGAGTGCAAAACGAACTACCACTACCCGCTGGCACCTGACGGACAGCCACGGGAAGGCATCGAGATTCCGTACCATGACTGGTCAAGCCATCTCATGGACGCTGAGCGATACTGCGCTATGGGCGTCTTTGAGGGCGCGGAGATTGACCCAGACGACTTCATTCAGGATCCAGGCGATGACTGGCTTGGGTCTGAGATTGACGTTGAAACCATGTTCGGTGGTATACTGTAGTCAATCTTGCGCGAGAGAGTTGGAGGAGTTAGATGGCAGGGCTCTTGGAGCGTGTCGTCAATACTCTTGGCTACTACAAGTCCCCGAGTGCTAAAGAAGCCGAGAAGATTGTCAAAGACCAAATGTACGGGGGAACCGAAGACCCCGACGCCTCGCGCACCCCACCTGACTGGGACGTCGAGTTAGGAGATCCAGGAACAGAGACTTGGGCAGAACTGTACAAGGCTGTTCCTTACCCGCTCGATCCGCTCGATATCAAGATCTACTCGGACATGCGATATGGGAACGGCACCTGCGCTGCCATGATAAAGGTGCTCCAACTCCCGATCCTCGCGACCAAGTGGAACCTGTCTCCAGGACCCGAAGACAAAGACGGTGAGATAGCCGCCTTCGTCAATGATTGCCTCAGTCTCGGAGGCTACGAGGGTGGCATGGAAATACCCATGCAGCAGGTTCTCTACGAACTGACCGCTTCCTTCTGGTCGGGCTACAAGCCCATGGAGATCGTATGGAAGGCGGTCGACGACAAGATAGCAATCCGGAAGATCGCTCCACGGTCGCCGCTAACTACCAAACCCGTCGTCGACCGCCATGGAAACCTTGTGGGGGCTTTCCAGCAATCCAACTACATGTCGGAGGGGAAAGTTGTCTTCATCCCACGAGAGAAACTCCTCTGGTATACTCATCGAATGGAGGACGGCAACTGGTACGGAGAGTCCGACTTTCGTACTGCCTACGTTCATTACGAGACACTGCGAAAACTGTACATCATCGACAACAAGACACACGAAGTCACTGCTATCCCGATTCGTGTTGCTCAACCTACGATGGGTGGACTCTCGGCAACGCAGAAGAACGAGGTGTTCCAGAAAATCAAGAGGGTCGGTCTTGATACCGCCATACTGCTACCTAAAGACATCGCTCTCACCGAATTCGGGGCAAAGAACGCATCTGGTAGTAGCAGAGGCGAATCCATTGACCATCACACTACTCAGATGGCAATGTCGATCTTGGCACACTTCCTGCAACTCGGAACGAACGGACAAGGCACCTACAACCTGAGCCAAGACCAGTCAGACTTCTTCTTGACGATGGTGACGGCTGAGATGAAGAACATTGCCGCCACGTTCACCGAGAGCGTGGTTGCTCCTCTGGTCAAACTCAACTACGGCGACAAGCCCCTGATTGTTCCCAAGTTCGTCTTCTCCGACATGACCGACCATGTACGCAAGGTCGTTGAGTCAATCTTCTTGGCTATCGTTCAGGGTGGCGGTAGCAGACTCAGCGATGAGTTCGTTGAAGCCCTCGGCAAGCGTGTTGCCCAGGAACTCGGACTTGACCTTGCCACCATCGAGCGCAATGACGAAGACGCTCCTACTGCGACACGCACGCAGGAGGAGATAGATGAGCAGGCAATGAAGAAGTTCGAGGCTCAGGCGAATGCCACTGGCGCAGCGAAGGCGGGTCCAGGAGCAGGCAACAAGGCAGGCGGGGCGAACCAAGCCGTTGCAGCCGCTCGGAAGCAGACAGCCCCCGACAACAAGGGCACCAGCAAGGCGAACATGTCTGCCGCAGAGGTTCTGGACATTCGCAAGCGTAGTGACAATGCCCGTGACTTCTTCGGCAGGGTCAAACTAAAACTGTCGAACGACCTCGGTGTGAACGCTCCCGCTACCCCAGACGAGATCTCGGAATACCTGGATCTTGTGGATCTGTCGAGTGTGGAAGAGGTCAATGGGGTTGTCAGGCTCGCGGTCGAACTGGTAGAGTCATGGAAGGAGGTACAAGATGACTGAGTTGACCTATGTGAGCGATGTTGGTCTAGCAACAGAAGAGAATGGAAGGATTCGCAAGCAGATCCTTCCTCGTAACAAGGTTTACCGATGGCCGAATCGTCCTGGTATGATGCTCAACGTCACCGACGACGTACTCGACCAACTCGTCAACAACTTCAAGAAGGGCACGATCGATGTCGTGCCGTTCTTCAAGGTCGACAGGAAGAACAGTCACACGGAGGATCCGGAGGCGGCTCGTGGGCGCATCGTGGATCTGGTCAAGACGGACGAAGGTCTTGACGCAATCATCGAGCCCATCGACGACACTGTTCGTCAGGCGGTCTTGGCGACGCAATTGGGCGCGAGCGCAGGTATCAAGTTCGATTACGAACTTCACGATACAGGAGAGAACGTAGGTGCGGTTCTGCGGCATGTGGCTTGGACGCCAGAGCCGTGGATTCCTGGAATGAAGCCGTTTGAGGAAGTGTCCCTTTCGGGAGAATCCTACGAGGCGGTCTTTCTTTCCGAGGATGCAACGCCCGACACGAAACAAGAGGAAGGTGGTGAAAGTGGCATGACCCCAGAGGAAATCAAGGCTCTTGTCGATGCTTCTGTCAGCGAGGCAACAGCAACGCTGTCGACAGAACTCGAGGAGACCAAGACGGCACTCAAGGAGTCACAGGCAGCGGTTGCGACACTGACTGATTCGCTGAACAACAGCGCGTCGGTCAAGGAGGCGGCTGCGGTCAAGGCGGAACTCTCCGCGATGATCGAGTCTGGTCTTCCGCCCGCGATCGCTTCGCTCGCAGAACCGATCCTTATGGCTGGAGACACTGAGGTTCATCTCTCCGCAGACGAGAGCAGCACGGTCTCGGCTCAGTTGCGTGAGATCCTGAATCTCATTCCGAAGGTTGACTTCTCGGAGAAGGGTGAGGCGGGTGTTCCTGATGGAGCAGTCGTCGTCCTCTCAGCCGAGCAGGTCAAGGATCTCGGATTCAAGACCGAGTCCAAGTCCGACGACGATCCAGAACTGTCGACGGACCAGAAGATCATCGACGAAGTTGTTGCGTTCATTCCCGAAGACAAGAGGAAGTAAGGAGGCGAAACCATGACACGTCCTGCTTATGGTCGTGTGTCGGATGTGACCAACACTCCGACTGAGATCCTCGCCTCTACGCGTGGTCTGGAGAAGATGGGTGTCCAGTTGGACAATAAGACTGGCGTAACACTCGCCAGTCTTACGACAGCCCTTACGGGCTTGAACAACGATCTCGTCTTCACCGCTGTCGAGGGAATGGGTGCTGACAACATCCAAATCAAGTACACCGATCCTGGTGGAGTGACGGCTACGCTCTCAGTGACCGTCACAGGAACTCTGATCGACGTTTCACTTGGTCGTGCTGCAAGCGCAATCAACACGACAGCAACCGCTCTCAAGGCTGCTGTCGAAGGAAATGCGACGGCAGCATCACTCGTCACCATTGCCAACGCTGGTGGCAACGATGGATCTGGTCTCGTTACCGCATTGTCCGCGACCAACCTCAGTGGTGGTGTCGAGGTCAATCTCAAAAAGGGATTGGTCATGGGCAAGGTCACGGCGAGTGGGTTGTTCGCTCCGTACGACAACACCGCTTCTGACGGGACAGAGGTTGCGGTCGGCATCCTTGCTGACTACTGGTACGTTCAGGGAACGAACCAGGACGATCTGACTCTTGCGGGAGTCATCTACCTCCACGGTTCGTTCAACACTGCAAGTCTGATTTCTCTCGACTCTGGTGCGCTCACAGATCTTGGTGCTCGCCAGATCGGTCAAATCACAACCTTCTAGAGAGGAGGCGCAAGCGATATGACACGTCCTTCATACGGTCGGTTCACCGACGCAGCGGTCAGCACTCCAACCGAGATTCTCGCCTCCACAGTTGGACTCGAGAAGTTCGGTATCCAGATCGACACTGCCGTCTCAGCGAAGATCGTCAAGGGCACGCTGATGGGTAAGGTTGACTCGAGCGGTCTCTACCAGCCGTACAACAACGGGAACTCACCCGCTGGTATCGGCGTAGCCCTCGGCGTCCTTGTCGACGACTACGACCCGACGGTCAGCGCAGACCAAGCCGACCTTCGCTTGGCTGCGAGCATGTACATCCACGGTTCGTTCGTCACTGCGAACCTGACCGCACCTGACACAGGATGGAAGACCGACCTCGGTGGTCACGAAGTCGGAGCCATCTACACATTCTAGTACCAAGAAGGAGGCGAAAACCAAATGGCAGGAACAGCGAACCAGTATCCATCCCTGAAGAACACGATTCTCACGGGAATCATCAGGGAGTTCAAGACCGATACGTCAGTGTTCACGGGTGCTCCGTGGTGTCCGATTGTTGGTGCCCGTCCTGGCACTGACACGATCGAGTGGGACATCGTGACTGGTGTCCAGGGTATGACCCCTGCGGTCTACCCGAACGCTCCGTCGCCCATCAAGGCGCATCCCGGAGTCGGTCACAAGTCGTTCAAGACCGTGCAGTGGAGGGAGAAGTTCGTCTTTGACGAGACTGACCTCATGTACCTCCGCACTCCCGGAACTTGGGACACGGCTTATGGCAATCAGATGATTGCCGACCGCATGGGAGATCTCAACGTTCGGATCGAGACTCGGCTCGAGTATCTGCGCTGGCAGATGCTGACGGGGACAATCACCATCACCTACCCCGACACCAAGACTCAGGCGGTCGACTACGAGGTTCCGTCTGGCAACAAGCCGACGGTCTCGACCCTGTGGTCTGACGCAACCAACGCCGACGCGGTCTCCGACGTGGGCGCATGGAAGTTCCTCTTCCGTGGCACCCCCGTCAAGGCGGGTAAACTCGTGATGAACCAGTTTACCTACAACTACCTTCCCGCGATGACGAAGATCCGCAACCTCATCCAGTACCAGTTCGGCTACGATCTCGTCCGCAGCGGCGGTCTCGTCCCGATGGGTGCTGTCGGTGAGGCTCTCGGTGGTCTCCCGATCGAGATCAACGACTCGGGCTACGTCAACGACAGTGCAGCCTTCACTCCGTTCCTCGCGGACAAGAAGGTTCTTGTTCTCCCCGCAAGCACTCCCGAGAAGTGGTGTGAGTTCCTCTCCACCACGAACATGCACCACGGCGGTCAGACGCCGCAGGCTGGCAAGTTCGCCCGTCCGATCTGGAAGTTGGACGACGACCCGATCTCCGTCGAGGTTCTCGGTGGAATCTACGGTCTGCCTGTCATGTACCACACCGACTGGCACATCTACGCGACGGTAGCGTCGTAGCAGATGCTCGGAGGGGGAGGCGGCTCACGCCTCCCCCTCAGATGACCCCGAAGAAGGAGGTATGGAAATGGCAGAGGTCAAGGCGGTCGAGATCCTGCTTGATGCCCTTATCGTTCAGGGGCAGGTCTACAATGCAGGCGACGTTATCATCGACCCTCCCGAGGATCTCCTCAAGGCTGCTGACGAGAAGCGCATCGGTCGTGATGGTCTGCTCATGTGCAGGCGTCTCGACAAGAAGGCGGCTCTCTCAGCGGCGAAGCGTGCAGACGCTGGCGACGAGAGCGTCGTTGTCATGGAAGAGGAAGTCGTCGAAGAGGTCGAACCAGATCTCGAAACGGAGTAGTTCCATTGCACGAAATGGAACTGTCCGCGTACACTGTGCATGTAGGGTCTGAGATGAGAAGGAGGGAAACATGAGTCTCAGCAACCAAGCAGAGAACGACATGCTAAACTGGTACTTCACGAATGATGCTGCCCCAACGAGGCCGACGGCGTGGTACGTCTCTCTTCACACAGCCGATCCTGGCGACACGGGTGCAAGCGAACTGACTGGCGCGACGGGTTATGCTCGTCCTGCCGTCACCAACGGCTTCTCCACTTCGACCACTGGCGCGATCTCGAACGACGCGCAACTCCAATTCACGAACAGCGGTGGTTCAGCGTGGACGACCGTCACGCACTTCGGTGTCTGGTCTGCCGTGACCGTTGGCACGTTCTACGGTGGTGGCGCACTCAGCGCGAGCAAGACCGTTGGTGCTGGCGACACGGCAACGTTCGCGATCGGCGATCTCGATATCACGTTGGACTAGGGGTGATGGTGATGTTCGGTTGGCTCAAGAAGAAGCCGAAGCCCGAGCAGCCGCCGCTGTCGGATCCGCCGACTCCGGATCTGCCTCCGCAGAAACCGCCGACGGATCCGACAGTCCCTCCTCCCAAGGGGTAGACGATGTGGTGGGTGCTGGCAGCGATTGCGTGGCTGGCGACCATACTGTTCGTATGGTCGCTATGTCTCGCAGCCGCTAAAGAAGTTCCGAGGAGGGAAGACTAAATGGCTTACTGGTATGCCTGCGATGTCATTACAGTGACGCCTCCTGCGAGTGGAACGAAAATCAAAGAGGTCACGGGCGGCACCTATCCGATGCTGTTCATCGACACCACCGAGACCTGGACGGTCAGGCATAACCAGAGCGGACAAACTCGCAATGTGACCTACGGTGGTCTTGAGGTCGGGTGCCCTGTCGAAGCGGGATATGCGTATGAGGAGGACAACGCTATTCCCGAGATATGCCTAGTACGAACCGAGGAGCCGATACCACAGGCGGTAATAGATCGTGTGAACGCGGTCGCTGGTGGTGGGCAGTTCGTTGTTGAGATCGACACGATCGCCAAACGCGACGCGCTCTATGCCGCCTATCCTTCACTCCAGAACAGATTTGCTGACCAGCCGTGACGAAGATTTATCTCAGATGTACGGTCACTGGTGGGGGGCAGCATCTATCACCGATTAGCGGTTCAAGCGACATGTCTTTCGGTGCTGTTGGGGAGGATTCCGGGAACGGGTATCAGCAGGTCAAGTCGAATGTCTACCTCGTAACTGGAAGTACGGAGACCGCTCTTGGCACCAGTGTAGCCGAGAGGGTGTGGGATAGCAGTTCTGGTACTGCGACCTACACAGACACATGGGCGAATGTGGCTCAAACGTCCGTACCTAACGGCGGCTCTGTCCTGAAAATCGTAAACAATTACATGGCTGGCACTACGGGTAGTTCGACAATTGCTTACTCCGGTCCACTCGTGGCAACGAGCATTGGTGATGGGTCTACCGACTGGACATTCAGCCGTCGTATGGCTCTCGGCTACATCACGGACGAGTGGACGTCTACCGAGGAATGGGGTAATCGCTCAGACTCATGGATAGATGGAGTTGTACTCTCTGGTACTCCGTCTAGCATTCGATTGAACATTCAATCGGGAGTGAACCCTGTTCTCAGTTCCGGAACGGCATACTGGAGCGGCTGGAACGAGACTACCGTAATCAACCGCATGCTCGGTCCGAAATCAGGAACACTATCGAGCATCACTGAGTCGGTATACGACGACACAACAGAAGCGATTATCCTTACCGCATCTCTTCCGTTCGTGCAAGGGGCTGCTCTTACCGGATTGACCGCCTGTGCTGGAACGTATCAGTCGGGTGGTGACGGTATATACGGCGATCCTCGTCTAATCGGCTATGTGGCTGTCGGCACCGATCCGTCGAATCGACGCGACGGTGTAATGCCGATGGTAAACCGTACGGATGCAAATGTCGGAGGAGGTTCCACTACATCCGGTGTAGACTTTAGTACACTCAACAGTTGGAGCAATGTATCGGCTCTTGCTGGTGACTGTCTAGTCGTAGAATTCGGTGGAAATAACTCAGACACCGATTACAGCGCGACTGCGGTTTACCAGACTGGCACAACTGGTAGCGACCTTACCAATGGTGGCAACGGAACAACTAATCCGGGATGGGTAGAACTCACACTTAGCGGTGGAGGAACGAATCACGTTCTTTCCGGAACCATTGCAGGAACCTCGACCCTCACTGGCAACCTGAACCGTCCAGCGATAAAGTGGCTGGCTCCTGCCTACACGGTTCTGCAGAAGACCGGAGGAGAAGCCTCTGGCTGGTACTCCTTCGACCTGTCCAGTCTGCTTCCCTCAGATGCCACGGGTGTCATTCTTCGATTCCACTGTGAGAGCAGTAACCACTATCGCTACGGTGCTAAGGCGACTGGTGTTTCTGACCCATCATGGATGAGTGGTGGTAACTTCGACAGAATGTACTCCCATGCGATGCACATGGTCGCATCGAAACTCAGTGCCAGTCGTAGCGTGGATGTTTACTGCTACACGACCACTGGAGCAAATAACGACAGATACGCTGTTGTCGGTTACACCACGAGCGAGGGTGATGTGACGTGGACCGATATAAACAGCGTCAGTGATGTCGGAACTGCTGCTGGTACTGCTGGATGGGTAACTCTGACGGACTCTTCCGCACCAACTGGTGCAATCGCTGGTATCTATGCAGTGATGAATCTCGGAGGAACCTCAGCAGTTTCGTTCAACGTAAGACCGACTGGTTCTTCATGGGCGAACGTCTCGTCCTTCTATCAGGGTGGGTATTGGGTCGTTCCACTCAACAGCAGCAAACAGTTCGACGCATATCGCAATGCAAACTATGCGATAGATATGCGCCCGATCGCTTACTTCCTGCATGGTGTCATCGTGCCAGTAACGGAGACTGGTTGGACGCTGACCGAGACCACTCCGACGGACATTCCCACTCCACCGTCAGGTGCGACTGGAATGTTCCTCCGGAAGCATCAGTACACCAACGCTCAACTAACGATTCGTACTAACTCGAACGATGCAGCAGATAACGGCGCGTCTTCGTTCAGCAATACGGTCATCGGTCTTGGTGCCAATGCGAACAATGCTCTCCAGATAGCGCAGGACTCCGTAAACACGGACAGCATATATCTACAGGCGTACACCAACGAGGGCACCGTTATCACGATGGGTTCGGTTGACCATCCGTTGCAGGGTACTGTCGCAGGGATAGGGACTATCAATGGAGCGGCAACGGTCAACTCCCCTCTAGGTGGTAGTCTGATTGCCCAATGCTCCTTTGCTGGCGACCTCAGACGGCAATACACTCTTGCGGGTGGAATTGCTGGAGCATGTACGATTGCAGGCTCAGTCGGTGTCAATGCACCACTTGTCGCTACGATGGCTGGCACGGGTGCTGGTAATGCCCTGCTCGCTATCAATTCTGCCCTATCAGGTGCCATTGCTGGACTCGGTTCGTTCAGCGGCAACCTGTACGTTCCGACAACTGTAGATCCCCCAACCAACGTAGTGCTTTCGCTCTATGGAGACGACAGGCTGATAACGTGGGATCCAGTTGATGGGGCGACCTCCTACCTGATTGAGCGTCGCGTTGACGGCGGCTCTTGGGTGCCTTATGACGAGGTGGTCGTCTAATGCCTGGACAGGGACGAGTATCATTCAGTGTAACCTCCGTTGGCTCCTCTCCATATAATGCGAATGACTGGACGAGTCCTGGGAATGCGGCAACTCTAGACGACAATCGCGCCTCAATCACGGCTGCAACATACGACACGGGCGACTATTCCTATCTCTTGAGGTTCACGAACGCTTCGTTCTCAATCCCTACTGGAGCAACAATCACTGGATTTATGATTCAACTCCAGGGATACTTCGATGCTGGTGGTGCAGACCTTCAATACGCCGCTCTTGTCCTGAATGGTTCTGTTGTAGGAACTGCGAAAACTAATGTCGGTATCACCTTCCCTTCTTTTACAGAAGGCGATCTTACCGCCGTCGGTGGCGACGGAGATATGTTTGGCTGGTCTGGGGCTAATGTAACCGATATCAATAGCAGTACATTCGGTTTTCAGGTCTCTGTATTAGCGACGTCCAACAATACCGACGTCTATGTGGACGGCGCACAGTTTACCGTCTACTACACGACGGCGACGAATCATGTTCTTGCAGGAACGATTGCTGGTACTGGTTCGCTCAATGGTTCGCTAACAGATACGCATGCGAACTGGTCACTTGCTGGAACTCTTGCTGGTACTGGTTCTCTGACTGGCACAATCAAACAGAACACTCAAATCGCTGGCACATGTGCTGGTACTGGAACCCTATCAGCGACTCTTGGAATCAGAATTCCGATCTCTGGATCCTTTGCTGGTACAGGAACTCTGACTGGTATTCTTGCCGTGACCAAGCCTCTTGCGGGTACGATTGCTGGTACGGGTTCCATCACTGGAGTTCTAAAGCAGAATAGCAAACTTGCGGGTACGATTGCTGGTACTGGCTCTCTCACTGGTGCGGTCAAGCAGAACAGTAAACTCTCTGGTACTGCGGCTGGCACAGGAACTCTTACCGCTGCCGCTACGACGAACAGTCCTCTTTCTGGAACGTGTGCGGGAGTAGGCACCCTGTCAGCCGTAGCGTCTGTCAATACTTCGCTTGCTGGCACGCTTGCTGGCACTGCTGGATTCGACGGAATCCTCTATGTTCCACCTGCTGGTGTCGAATACATAGACCTGAATCCTCCAGCGTCATACGCATCTCTGCAATATCGAGTAGCGACTGTAATAGACGGAGAGGGAACGTCTGATTACACAGAGTCGAATATTCTGTATGGTCATTCACTGGCTGGCACTATCGCTGGCACTGGTACGCTGGCAGGTGCCGCCACAGTAGATCGTAAATTGGCTGGAGCCACTGCTGGCACTGGTTCTCTTACTGGAATCCTAAAGTCGAACTCTCCTCTCGTAGGTGTCTGTGCTGGAACGGGTTCCCTCACTGGCTCTCTGACAATGACCGAGGCTCAGTGGTGGCTCGCTGGTACGATAGCAGGCGTTGGTTCTCTGACCGCTGCTGCCACGACCAATAGTCCACTATCAGGTTCCGTCGCTGGAACTGGTACACTCGCAGGAGCCCTAAAGCAAGACGGCAAACTCCTTGGATCCATTGCTGGTATTGGAGATATGACTGGCAACCTCCTCGGCGGTGGAGGCATATCTGGAACCTGTGCAGGAGTTGGTACATTCTCAGGTGCCCTGACCAATCCCGCATCTCTTGCTGGTGTTATCTCTGGAACTGGGACACTGACTGGTTCTGCAAAGAGCAACAGTCCTCTAACGGGAACTGCGGCTGGAGTTGGAATACTTGCGGGGGTTCTAAAGCAGAATAGTAAACTCTCTGGCATCATTGCTGGTGTCGGTGGATTCACTGGATCGCTTCTTGGCAGCGGTGCTATTGCCGGAACTCTGTCTGGTACTGGTTCTCTAACAGCAACTCTGGTACTCAATAACAAGATCTCTGGTGTATCTGCTGGCACTGGTGGTCTGACAGGCACCATTCATCTTGCCTCTCTAATTTCGGGAGTGATTGCTGGCACTGGCTCAATGACAGGAGCAATGCTGTCGAGGCTGTCGCTTGTCGGTATAGTTCCGTCACAAGCAACTCTCACAGGCATTCTATCAGTGCCAGCATCACTCTCTGGTTTGATTGCAGGACAATCTGCCTTCGACGGCATACTCACTGTCGCTATCATACTCCCAACAGACCACGGTACAGTTTCGGTTCTCCCGAGTCTATATACGGTTACATGCGTGAACGGGCTGTGGATAGCGACACCATCAGACGGGAATAGTTCGGTTGCCGTAACTGTGAGTAGCCCATATACTGTCCTTGTGGATTAGGAGGCGTTACGCATGGCGGATTTCACCATCAAGCAACACGACACAGAGCCGTCATTCACGGCGACTCTTTTGGATCCGGCGTTGGATCCTGTGGATCTGACCACTGCTCTGTCGGCTCAGTTTCGGATGCGTCGCCCTGGACAGAGAGCCCATGTTATCGGCGCGATGACATTTGACTTGACTCGCACAAGTGGTATCGTGTATTACTCTTGGGCAGAGGGAGACACATTCATCGTCGGTGAGGGAATGGAAGCCGTCATTGTCGTTGAATGGCCTGGATCTGCTTACCAGACATTCCCGACGGTTGGCTACATCTCGGTGGACGTGAGTGACAACATCGAGACCGAGACGGCAGACCTGCTTGAGGACACCGAACTTCCTCCGACGACTCCAGCCCTGTACGGTGATGGATACTGGCCGTGGACTCCATTGGTCGAGGACGCAGGAGTTCCTGTCAGTGGTGCGTCGGTCAGCGTCATTACTGGAGGGGGCACGACATACGGTCCAGCGACGACAGACGCCAACGGTCAGTGCATTGCAAGCGACGGCTACGGAGCGTTCCGACTCGATCCTGGAACTTACACACTGACAATCACGAAGACTGGTGTGACTATCACGCAAGTCCTCACCATCGATGATGATGGTAATGGGGTGACGGAGTAATGGCACTGACGACACTTGCACGAATTAGGGCACTCAGCGGGTTCCGACCGAAGAGAGTTGTCGGTGACGCTCTCGGAACTGGCAACGGCTCTAATGTCGTCTTCGCCCCGCATCAGTTCGCATGCTTTGTCAGTCCCACCAATGACGCTCCACAGACCTCTGAAATCACCGTCAAGGTCAACGGAGTGTCGGTCGGTATCAACAGCATTGCAGAGAACGCTGTTGTTCTCTCCGCTGCTCCTGCTGGAGGGGCTGCGGTCACTGCTGACTATTGGGGACACAACCTCTCCAGTGCTGAGATAACGATTGCGCGTGATGAAGTTGAAGCCGAGGTCTATGGCAAACTCATCGGTATGTACGCGAAGGCGGATCTTGAGGATTCACCACTCATCAGTCGTATCGTCGCTATGCTGGCGGCTGCGAATCTCGGAGACCAAGCATACAACGAGATGGGTGCCAACACTCCGTCAACAACGGTGTTCCCGCCTGACAGACTTCGAAGGGTGGCTTACGCCCTTCTCGAAGAAGTCATGTGCGGCGTTATCACTCTGGTTGATACGACGGGTACTGAGATTCCAATCATCGTTGAGGTTGATGCTTGGATCGAGGAAACCACCTACGGGTCTCGTGACAGGCTCTTCGAGAACGACCAGTTCTATGCAGACTCCGAAGGTGTCCTCACTCGGTACTCAGACTCCAGTCCGTGGAGATGGGATCCAACGATAACAGTCTCTGACGACCAGATCGACGACCTGGAGCATTTGTAGTGGGACTATTCGAGACACTGACACTTGAGGGTGCGGGGCAGTTCTCCTCGTACTCTGCTCAGGTGATGAGCGTTTCTGCGATCCTTGGCGGCAGTGGTATGTGGAGCGACCTCCTTGGTGATATTGGAGAATACTTCATAGACAAGATCGAGCGTAACTACGACACTGCTGGCGGTGAGGTAGGAGGATTCGTTCGTCTGACTCAGCCATACGCAGATCGGGAGAAGGGCGGTGATACGACTCCGGATCTGCAATTGACTGGAGAGTATCGAGCGGCATGGGCGGTTGATGATTATGGAGAGAATGCAATCATCATCCATAACCCAGACTTCGAAGACTCGAAGCATCTATGGCATGAGTTCGGTACTGTGAAGATGCCGATGCGTCCAGTCCTCAATCTGCTAGACGAAGACCTCGAGAGGATAGACGAGATGTTTGCCACTACCTTTGACGCGCAAGTGTTCAGGAGACTGTGATGGAAGAACTCCTGGACAAAATCATTGCCGTAATCAGGGAGCAGAATTTTCCTGAGATTCGGTCGCTGCTTTTCGGAGATCCAATCACATACGTTGACTTCGACTTGCCAGCAATCATCGTTGCACCAGGAACCGACGTTGTGTCAACGTACACAACCGCGAAAGACCAGCACTTGATTCGCGTAGCGATCTACGTTGTCAAGAGTGCAAGGGACGGTTTCAACAGCACGGTCTCGGAGTCTCCTGTCGACAGATCCCTCATACGGATCGCAGACCAGATAGTCGCGACATTGCGCGAGGATGTAAGTCTGGATGGTATGGTGGTCACGTTCCAAGATGTTGGGGTACAATATGTACCAGCAGTGAGGAATCGTGAAGCCGTCAGGATGGCTCAGATGGACGCTCGGTTCATGGTCTTGAAGTCGAGGTAAGGAGGGTAGGCATGGTCAAAGTAGTCTACAGAGGATATCTCGGGTCAGCATGGGTTCCCGCCGTGACGAAGGCTTTCGAGCGGGATGTCCCGACCGAGGTGTCCGCAGAAGACGCGGAAGTCCTGCTCTCGCTGCCGGACTTCGAGAAGGTTGAGAAGACTCCTAAGAAAGAGAAAGAAGGTGAGAAGTAATGCCGACTGGAGCAATGACGCACTTCGGGTGGGGACAGGAAGTCACGCGTGGTACTGCTGTGGCAATCGCGAAATTCATCGACCCCACCTCCGCTGACATCGACGACTCCTACCCGCGTGAGGCAATCCCGACAATGCGAGAGGATCGCTCTCGAGTTCGTTCGGTGTCGAAGCAAGTTGAGTGCAAGGGGAGTTTCACCGCTCCTCTGTACTTCAATGCTCTGCCGTGGTTCTTCAAGTTCGCCATCGGTCCCGACACTTGTATCGCAGCGGGTACGGGATGGAAGCACACCCTCAAGGGCACGACCGCCGACCTCAAGTCGTTCACAGCAGAGGTCGGGTACACCACCGCTGTTGGTGCGAAGCAGTTGTGCGGGTGTCTCGTTGACAAGTTGACTGTCTCGATGAAGGCTGGAGAGGCCGCAGAGGTTTCCTGCGACTTCCTCGGAACGGTCGCTTCCAAGAACGCTCCCGCCACGGTCAGCGGTCTGCCAGCCGATGACAACCTCGGCTCTTTCGAGATGACGTCTGCGACGTTCAACGCGGTGTCCAATCTCGAAATCATCTCAGCGGAACTTGGTATCGAGAACAACCTCGAGCGAGTCAACACCCTGAACGGCACTCTGTACTCCCGCAGGGTAGCCGAGGGCTTCCGCGCAATCACGCTCGGACTGGAGATGGACTTCACCAGTCAGTCGATGTACGACCTTGCTGTTGCGGGAACGAAGACGCCTGTGGTTATCACCGTGCTCTCGACCGTTATGGCAGGTGGCGCGGGACAGCCGTACAAGTACATCTTCACGCTCCCGAACGTCAAGTTCGCCAATGTCGCCACCCCGATCGAAGCCGATGGGATTATGACCCAGAAGTTGGATTCCATCGTGCTGTTCGACGGTACTGCAACCTACGACCTCCAGGTCGAGGTTGTCAACACCGACGCCGTGTACACCTAGGAACTGAGGAGTGACCCCGAGATGAAATACGCATCGATCGGCACAGTGGAATTCAGAGACCCTGACGGAGACATCCTCATTCTCAAGTCAGAACCGACTGGCTCTCAGTACGATGAGCGTCAGGGTCTTCTGGGTTCCATGAAGATTCCTGGAAATCTCATCGACGAGAACACCAACATGGAAGACCTGTTCGCCAACGGCGAGATGGTCGAATTCAATGTTGACAAGAAGAAGGTCGCTGAGTTCCAGTTCCGCGCTCTGTTCGTGAGCATGACCATCAACGATCGCATCTACAAGGACGTCTCGACCGCGATGGCTCAGTACAGGCTCCTGTCTCGTGAGAGCAAGGAGTGGATCGACGAGCAGTGTGACTCCGTCTGGCGCAAGCATGAGGACGAGGTTGCCTCGGTTGTGAGGGCAGAGGGGGAATCCGCCGCCTCTGCAGAGAACTCTTCCTCGGACACAGTGTCGGACGTCGCGCCCTTGAAAAGCATCCCGAAGCAATGAGGGCATTCTCTGACTACCTGATGTGCGAGCAGATGGGAGTCATGCCGTACTCAGGTGGTTGGAGAGAGCAGCCGAACAGCGTTCGTGTGTACTTCGAGATTTTCAGAGCAGCGCATGCAGAGGCGCAAGAGGTCGAAGCGAAGAAGGCGAAGGGATAGTCCATGAATCAGGGTAGAGTTCTAAACCTGATAGTGAGAGCGTCGAGCGGCAATGCTCGCTCCGTTCTCATGGGCGTCTCTTACATGCTTGCTGATATCGCCAAGAACGGCGGCAAGGCGAAACTAGCCCTTGCCGCCCTCGGCGCAGTGGGGGTGGGATTCGGAGCCGCAATAATCGCAGGGTTTGTGAAGATGGCAAAATCTGCGATGGAGTTCGAGACCGCGATGAGTAAGGTCTTGACTTCCACGGAAGGTGTGACCAAAGAGGGATTCGAGGTTCTCAAAGACCAAGTCCTCTTGCTCACACGAATAGTTCCTAAGTCTGCTGAGGAACTGGCAGACGCACTCTACTACGTCAAGTCGGTTGTGTTTGACAATGCTGACGCAATGGCGATCCTGGAAGTCTCTGCTAAAGCGGCTACTATCGCTATGGCAGACACCAAGGATGTTGCGAAGGTACTCACCGCTGCGTTCGTGGCATACGGCGGTACTGTAGAAGACGTAGTGATGTGGGCAGACCAGTTGACCGAAGCCGTTGTCGTAGGTCGTGCTGAGTATGCAGACTTCGCTACTCAGATGGGTGTGCTGATTGGATACGGCAACACTCTATCTGTGAGTTTCTCGGAACTTGCAACATGGATGGCATTCCTCACGAGGCGTGGCTACTCAGCCTCGCAAGCCTCCGTATTCCTCAAGAACACCATGATGAAGATTATAAATCCTGCCGCCCTTGCGAAGAAGAAGTACAAGGAACTTGGTATCGTATGGGGCGAAGCGGGATTGAAAGCCGCTGGAGGTCTGATTCCTTTCCTCGCTCAATTGGGAGAGAAGGTCCAGTGGAATATAGACGAGTTGGTCAAGTTCTTCCCGAACTTGCGTGCCATCCCTCTTCTCATGGCAATGGCTCAGGACTATACGAAGGGTGCTGCTGGAGAACTTGGCATGCTTCGCAAGATGATTGAGGGGGCGTCTGGCACACTAGAGGAACGATTTGCCTTTGCCATGGAGATCGTTTCCAATCAGTTGATAATTCTCAAGAATGGATTCGCGGAAGTTGCCAAGAGGCTTGGTGCCCTGCTACTCCCGATGATTTCAGACTTGATTATCAAAGTCACTCCTCTCGTTCAGGCTCTTGCTGAATGGGTTCGTGTGAATCCGGAACTTGCGAGAACCATGTTGATAGTGATTGCTGGTATCGCAGCATTCTCCATTGTCACGGGTAGCATCATGCTAGTCATTGGACTCCTCGAACTCCTTTGGGGTGTAATAGGTGGACTGGCTATCACCATAGGAGTTCTTGGAGCAGCACTTGTTCCTGTCACTGCATTCCTCTATAACGTCGCTAAGGTGGTCAAGGAAGACGAAGTAGCGATGCAGGCGTTCAACGACGCTTGGGTGAATCTCAAAGACACGTTCACTGCTCTCTGGCCTGTCGCGAAGGCTCTCTGGAATGCTATCACTGGAAATGCCGAGCAGGTGAATAATGCAGCGGAGGGAGTTCGTACATTCGCTGAGTGGCTCCGGGATGCTACTGCTGCGATGAAGGATTGGGCACAGAGTAATGCACCGTACGAAATGTCTGCAAAGATTGTCAACTTCGTTCGTACGGTCGAAGAGGGAATCGGTAAGGTCATTACTTGGTTCAAGGAGCATACGGGAGTAATCAAGGCGGTTGTGGTCGCTCTTGGTGGACTAATGATATTCAATCTCCTTAGCGGTCCACTCGGTGCATTCTGGGCTATCCTCACCAAGATTCCCGGAGCCTTTACATCTATGCAGACTGGTGTCGGTAGGGTAGTCACCATTCTTGGAACTCTGTGGTCTGGTCTTGGAATTGCTGGTGGATTCATAACCACGTTCATCGGCAAGGTACAGATGATTCCAGTCATCTGGGGATATGCCATCGGACTTGGTAGCAAGTTCCTCACCATCCTCTCGCAGTTTAGTCCGCTCCTCGGTAAGTTCGGAGATCTCGCTCTCACTGTATTCACGAGAGTTGGAGGGGTTATCTCCACTGCTGTCTCTACTCTAACGAGTGGAGGGTTTGCTGGAATCATCACTGGCATACAGACTCTGTTCGTGAATCTCGGTGGTGCCATCTCCAGTGCCTTCGCGACGATTAGTGGTCAGGGTGTCCTCGCTGCGGTATCAGGTGCTCTCTCCTCAGTCGGCAGTGCTCTTGCGGGTGTAGTGGCAGCAGCCGCTCCATTCCTCGCAATCATAGCGGCTATCGCTGGTGTCGCCATGTTCCTGTACACATACTGGGACAAGGTGAAGATGGTATTCGCCAGCACGTCACCGTTTATACAAAATCTCATTGGAGTGTTCAAGCCCCTCATCGAACAGATACAGTCGCAATTCAAGCCTCTGTGGGAGGCTGTCGTAAATCTGTTCGAGCAACTAAAGCCGATTCTGATGCTTATCGGTGGAATCATTGTGGGCGTGGTGGTTGTAGCCCTCGGTCTGCTGACTGGACTTCTTGCAGGTGTGGCGGGTGCGCTCAGTGGAGTCATTCAGGCAATCACCGGAGTAATCAACTTCTTCTCTGGACTGGTGCAAGTCATTGTCGGATTCTTCCAGTTCCTTTGGGGTGTCATTACGGCGAATGATGAAATCACCAACAAGGCGATCCAGAAGATGTGGGACGGCGTGAAGAAGATGTGGGAGGGAATCAAGGGCATCTTCTCAGGCATGTGGAATGCTATCTCTGGATTCCTCAAGGGACTGTGGGACGGCATCGTAGGGTTCTTCACGGGACTCTGGGACACTCTGGTCGGGCACAGTATCATACCCGACATGATAAATGCGATAATCAACTGGTTCGTGATACTACCGATAAAGGTGCTGGCACTTGTGGCATCGTTCGTGCAGGGTATCATCGACAAGATCGCTAAACTTGCCAGTGACGTGAAGGCTAAGGTCGCCAGTATGGTGACGGAGTTTGTGAACAAGGTTGTCGATCTCAAGAACAGTGCAGTATCTAAGGCTGGCGAACTTGTCACCGCCTTCGCAAACAAGGTGGGCGAGATAATCGCTAAGGTGAAAGAGAAGATCCAGACCGCTGTCAACACCGTCAAGAACTTTGCCTCACAGTTCGTGTCTGCTGGCAAGGACATCGTTCAGGGTATCATCAACGGTATCGGTGAGAAGGCGGGTGCCCTGTACGACAAAGCACGCAACATTGCACGAAATGCGCTCAACGCAATCAAGAATTTCCTGGGCATCAGTTCTCCATCAAGAGTCATGGCAGAGGTTGGTGGCAACGTCGGTCAGGGACTCATCAATGGAATCGCTGCCATGACCGCAAAGGTGAAGGACGCAAGCGCGAACATGGTGCAGAGTATTGCAGATCCAATGGCAAGCATGACCCCCGCGATGAGCGTGGGCTACGGAATGTCCGTTACCCAGACGGTGATACACAAGGTAGAGTTCGGCTCACTACCAGATGGGCTGACACTCGACCTTGACGCACAGCAGGTAGCCGATCTTCTCACCAACAACGAGAAGGCGATAAAGCAAGTGTCCCGTAAGGTGAGCATCTACCAGTCGAGGGAGATTCGGTAATGGCGAACCACACCCTCACGGGGGTTATGGCTAATCGTGGAACCCTTTCCTCACGTCTTGGGATTGGCACTGGAGTATTCGGTGTCTTCAAACTCGGTAACGTGGTTCGACTGTTCACGCTTCCGGAACTCACCGAGTTTCGCATTGACCCTGTGCGACAGGGTGGCATGCACATTCTCCTCGGTGGCAAGGCTCGTGAAGATGTGTTTGGAGACCGTCGCCACTTCTATCTCGGATGGGAAGGGCTTACCGAGGCTGAGTGGGATATCATCGAGATGGCGTACAACGTGAGCGACCCACTCCTGTTCCGCATGCACAACGACGACTGCTATGTCGTCAGGGCTAACCACGGACCGAAGGAATACGACACGGTCGGCAACATCAAGACCTCGATCCAATTGGACGAATCAGCATGAGGACGCCTCCGAGTTCTGATTTCAACGCTGAGCGAGTCGCCCCCACTAGGCGGCTTTGTTTCAGATTCATGTGCGAGGTCAACGGTGTGCTGACCGACATGTCCTCGTATGTGAAGTCCCTGCGTGTAATCAGAACCGCTGGAGATGCAAAGGCGGTAGCGTCGTTCTCATCTGCCCTCTCCAGCGAACTGGAGATAACGCTAGTTCCAGCAGATATTCATCTCGGTGACAACCCAATCAGAAGCGCGGTCACGCTAGAGGTTGGTTTCAATAACGAGTATGTAAAGTTCTTCAGCGGCATGATACAGCGAACTCGTAGGCATGCTAACGGTGAGGTCGTCATTGTCGCTCTTGACAATGCCCTTCCTCTCACGCGCCAGTACGTCAAGTCGCCTTCGTACTTCAATGTCAACTCAGGAGTGTACATCAGAGAACTCCTGGAACTGGTTGGCGTGACGGCTCGCATGTTCCCGCCGAACCAAACCATCTTCGCACTAGACTTCGACTGTGAAGAGAACTCAGCCACGACGTCTGCCGTCCGTGAGGTCAGTGATACAGACGACAATGGAGTGAACAGAACTCTTGTACAACCCCATCGGTGGTATGACTATGACCACAAGAACTTTAGGTATGAGTCGACTCAGAACACTCGGTCACACAGAATGGTTGTCGAACCATTCACCATCACTCACTATTCTGATAGAGAAACGTACAACGTGTACGGGCTTGTGGATCCGACTAGAATCCTGACGGCTGACAATGCAGGGAGCAGGCAGTACGTCCCCTCACCGAGCGGGTATGGGGGTGGGTCGGTTATCAATCCGACAGTCCTCTACTTCCCAGCAGGGTTCGGGGGATTCACCTACTGGCTCTGCGTGCAGGGCTTCCCGAAACTCACGTTGTCTGAAACAGAGGTGAACCTCTGGAAGTCTAACGGCTTTACGTTCCTGATTCCAGAGGTGGATGTGCAGAGCAAGAAGGGCGACCCCATTGTTCTCGTCAGTAATGACGGTGTGACGTGGAGTTCCCCGTCATTCAACAATCCGCTGTCCACACGTCCCACATACTCATCGACTACTCATGTGCGCTACTATGACGAGTACAACAAGAAGTATCGTAGCGACCATGATATGGAAGCGGGAGACCCGAGACTTGGCACGTTCCTATGCGAGCCTACGATGGTGTACCACAACAGCCGAATCTATGTGGTGTGGCGTGAGGTCGCAGGAAAGACCGAGTACTGGTACTACATGTACACGACCAATGGTACAACATGGTCTGCAAAGACCAGATGGATATCCTCTGGATACCAGACCCATTGCTCACCTGCACTCGCTGTGAGGAATGACGGGAGCCTGCACGTCTGGTGGGTCAATAGGACTCAGAACCCGAACAGGCTCTATCACTCAACCTGCTCCTCAGTCGGTGGCTCACTCACAGACGCGAACACATGTAGTCTAGATGGACTTGCAGGTACTCGGGATATCTGGAGACTGTCAGTTATCAAAGATGCGACGGCAGCGACAAATGGATTCAATGCCTGTATGACGACTTGTGCGAGGGGTAGGCTCGGAGCATCAACAGATCTGTTTGAGGCGTCGTCTGCCACTGGTGAGAGTTGGCAGTTGTCAAAGCGTTCCCTTGTAGCAAGAAATACTACAGGATGGGATAACGGTGGTGTCCACTCAGGAGCCTTCGTTGCCGACGTGAACGTAGACACTGGCGAGACATTCGACATGTGGTACTCCGCTTTCAACAACAACGAAACCTTTGGGCTAGGGCGAACAATCGTCTACCAGTCGGTGCTGTCTTGGGGCGGAACTGTTCCAAGCAAACTCCCGATCGGTCCAATCTACTACGGACCATTCGTTGCAAACAAGTGCATTGATGGAGTAACATCCGCTGCTAGATTCACCATATTTCCAGATGGGACGGGTGATACGGCAGAACACTGGATCTCCTTTGGAGGGTGGTTCAGTTCGTATGCCGCACAGCAGCAACTACTCGGTGCAGCAAACTTCTTGATGATGGAAGTCAACTTCGGGAACAACATGAAGATCGTTCTCGGACGAGACTCCTCTGGCATAACTGCCAGAATATACCGCTATGTCTCTGGTTCGTGGACGCAGCAGACTGGAACTGCCATTACCCTCAATGGAACAGAGTATCTCTACAGTGCTACTGAAACGTTCGCTGGAGTTGAGGTCGGGTTCAGATACGTCGGTAGTGTATTGCAGACAAAGGTGACTGTGAAGTTCGGGAGTTCTTCAACGGTTGGCTCATGGGTTGCAACGACATTCGTTGCCGCAGATCTTCAACCCCTCTCTGGTGTGTGCATAGCGAGTACGTTCAGCGGGACGATACACACCGCTCGGTACAGCAACTCGTTCCCAGGACTCAGATATGACAATCTGTTTGTGGGCGTTGGGCAGATTCCCACTACTATACCCAGTCGTCAGTACAGACTGGAAAAGGGACTCAACACCATCACCGCAGCAGCCTTCCAAGGGACTAATGTATGGGAAGAATTGAAAACCGTGGCAGAGTCAGAACTTGGCTGTCTGGCGTGGGACGGAAACGGAGAACTCCGTTTCTACAACAGGCACCACTTCTCTTTGCCTTCGAACTCAGGTATCGTGAGAACGGTAAACTCGGACGACGACATATCGTCTGCAATCATTGCGGAAGATGTGTCGGACATTCGAAATGTGATTCGAGTCCAGGTCAAATCTCAGGACTTGAAGATCGCAGATGACCTGTGGAGCCTTGATACTCACTGGATAATCAAGGCGAATTCAACGTCAACGTATGATGTAGCGATCCCCGGAGTCCTCGAGTCTCTTGATACTGTAGCATCTGGTGGTCTGGACGCAGGTGCTACGCGCTACAGGGCGGCGTTCGTGACGGGCTACGACCACGGCATACCCGTAACCGAACTGAATGGCGTGGACGGCTCATTGGGCGGTGCTGAGTCGAGTATCATCATCACCCTTGTTCCATACGGCAAGTCCATCCATGTTTCCATTCGGAACATCTCGTCACGAGACATCGTACTGATGGACGGGAATGGAAACAATCACTTCTGTATCTGGGGACGCACCTACACAGCAGCGAGATTCCGCTCAGAAGAGAGCAGCGTAATAGAAGTCACTGACGCTGAATCGGTTGCGACGTATGGTGCAAACGAAGTAGAAATCAACCTCGACTATCTGGTTGATTCCACGTCAGCATACGACTTGGGAATGTACGTCCTAAGACGATACAACATCGGTCTAAAGAAACTTGAGGATATCAACATTGTCGGCGATCCTCTGCTTGAGGTTGGCGATAGGATTCTTGTTGACATCCCCCAGATGGGACTCCTCAATAGTTTCTGGATCGAGAAAATTGAGGACACTCTTTCCCCAGATGTAGGGTATACTCAGAAGGTAGACCTTGCGGTTGCAGACGAAGGGAACTGGTTCATCTTGGACAGCAATCAACTCGACAGCGACGCTGTCCTGACATACTAGGAGAGAACAATGGCTTGGTGGCCTCCGAAAACATGGACGTTCCAAGAGGTGCTCTCGTATGCAGACCTCAACAAGTACGTTCGGGACAACTTGCAGTATCTCTATGATGGGGTACAGAAGGTTGCCTCACAGACGATTCGCACGCAGACCGCTCAGGTCACACTGTCGACTGGCGGTGCGTGGAACACCGTTGACTCGGGTGGACTCGGAAACGTGGCTGTCGGTGAAGTCCTGAGTGGAGACTTCCTGGAGATAAGCGCGGGGGCTGCTATCACTGCCACAGGGGGCGGCACGCTTGGTGTAGCCGTGTATGACGGCACGACATTGCTTGCAAGGTATGTGGGCACCAAAACGGCAACGACTGGTGATAGCGCGGTCATACACGTCGCTCATCCATTCACGGTCGGCTACTCCAGTATCATCGTCTACATGATTGTGAAGCCAGCGGCAGCAGGGAGTTTGCCAGCACCGTCGGGAACAGACAAGACAGGATGGTTGTCGGTGACATACAAGAAGCCTCCGGTGTAGGCGATATGGACGCAATCACAATCACTCGCATATTTACTGGCGGTATCCCCGTCATTGTATTCGTCGCACTGGCGGTATCAGTTTTCCTGTTCGTCAAGAACAAGGGAACGATGGACGCGCTCAACAGTGCAGTGGAGACATATCGAAGTCTTGCAGAAGGATACAAGGACACCGTCGAGCAGTTAGAGGACAAGCACGACCGTCTGGAGGCTGAGATCCGAGAGTTGAAGCAAACGATGGCAGTCCAGAAAGAAGCAATGGGCATGGCTGTCGATGAGTTGATTGCGGGGTTCACGAGATCTGGCTTCTGTGCGAAGGCGAAGACTTGCCGCCAGTTCTCCTCAACAGAGGAAAAGTGATGGAACTTATCGACCAACATATCTTCGTGTTCCTACGAGATAGCGGTGGACTCGATCCTGTAGTCTTCATGCGGATTGTTCGCATGGTGTTCTTTCTTGTGGCAGCGGCTCTTCTTCTTCGTGAGCCAGTCAGGTGTGGATGTCGATCCCTCAAGGGCTTCACGTCAACGATCGCCCTCTTGTTTGTTGGACTGTCATGGTCGTCATGGACGACAGCCAATGCCAGAATGATAGTTCTGGTGAACCATCCAGAGTCATTGGACGGAACAAATCTTCTGTTCTCGGAGTTAGTGGTGACGGTACTTACAATCGCAATGGCTTCACTACTCGGATACTATCACTACGCTCACAAGATGGAACAGAAGATTATCAGGAAAAGACGGAAGGGAGGTGTAATCGATGACAAAGATCTACTTGAGTCCCTCGACTCAGGACGCCAATCAGTACGCGGGTGGGGGGACTGGGATTGCGGACAGCGAAGAGACATGGATGCGAAAAGTAGCAGTTCGCGCTCAGGCTATTCTCCTCACGGCAAGCCCACGCCCTGATGTTCGTGTTGGTGGCAACATCTCCGTAGGAGCCAATGTCACTGACTCGAACAACTGGGGAGCGAACTGGCATCTAGAGATCCACACGAATGCTGGTGGTGGGCATGGAACGGAGTACTGGTACTACACTGGCTCCGCGAGTGGTCTGAAGATGGCGAACGCCATCTATCCTCCATGCGCTGCCGCGAGCAACATGCCCGACCGTGGTATCAAGACCTCGACTGGTTACTACGCATTGAGTCGCACGAAGGCTCCCGCTGGGATCGTGGAACTTCTCTTCCACGACAACACGACGGAGGCTCAGGAGATGCGTGTCTCGGTCGAAGAGTTCGCTCAGGCGATTGCCAAGGGATTCGCCAAGTTGCTTGGCTTGACGTTCCCGATTCCCAAACCGCCTGTCCCGACAACGCCACCGCCCGTACCAACAGTTCCACCGACGGCAGTCTGGAAGGTCGCATCACAGACAGCCACCACCATCAATCTCGTCAAGAGTTAGGAGGCAGCATGAGTACATTCTGGAAGAAGGCTCTTGAGGCAGCGGGGTGGACATTCCTCGAAGTGTTCATCGTCACGTTCGCTGCATCAATGGCTGCACTCGGGGATCTGACGTGGGAGGGGCTTGCTCCTGCGGCTGCGTCAGCAGTTCTCGCAGCGGTGGGCGCAGCAATCTCCATTGTCAAGTCACTCGTTGTTCGCAACATCGGTGCCGAAGACAGCACCCTCATCTCTGGGTAGGTCAAAATGGCGAAGGAGCAAGCATCCAAGGATCTCGTTGCCGGAGGAATCACGTTTCGCGATGGCTCCGTAATGATGTTCTCAGAAATGGAACCGCCGATCGCTGGCAGTGTCCTCGTATACGGGGGTTCTCAAGAGAACAGTGGGTTCATGCTCCCTACGGACACCGACCTGATTTACGAAGGTCCGGATACCGATAAGGAACTTGCTCCTTCGCCTCCTACTGCCATTGGCTTGTCGTACACCATTCAGGCAGACGTAGAGGGTATAGAGAAGACGGCGACCCTTCACGTCACATGGACGGCACCGACAACTGAGGAAGATGACAATCAACTCGTAGACCTAGACCACTGTAGAGTCGAGTACTCTCCAGATGATGTAACTTACACGCCAGCCGAAGAGGTTCGTCCGAACATGCCACAGGAGTCGTATATTCCTGGACTGGCTACGGGGCAGACGTGGTACGTTCGAGTGATTGCCGTAGATCTGGACTTCAATGAGAGTGTCCCTGGAGAGAACAGCATAGCGGTGACGACTACACCGCCTCCGGGATCGATTACCAATGTGACTGTCGCCGCCAAACTAGGTGCGATCCTTGTTGGTTCATGGGACGCAGTAAGCGATCCCGCGCTTTGGGGATACATCGTTCAGTTGGCACAGTCCACCAACGCATACTCCAGTGGTGGCTCACCGTCAGGGTGGAACGCATGGAGCAGTGACTACTCGTATCCATCTGGCAGCGGTCGTGCTATCTCATGGCAGGTGACTCCACCGACTGTGGGATACTGGTACAAGATTCGTGTGAAGGGCGTGTGGTACGGCAATGTCGTATCAACGTCATGGACTGAGTCTTCCAGTTACGCAGCGATTCCTGGCGTGCAGGTATCAGGTCTTGACCCAGGAGTTCTGAACGCAGAGATAGCAGAACTAGTCGGCAGTGGTGCCGTGTATATCGACACCTCGGGCATGGTCTGCAAGAACAGCAAGTTTATCTTCTACTCCAACGACGGTGTGGCAGGCACCTCCGTTCTGAAGATGGGCAACGTGGGCGGAGTTCCAATGGTAGCCGCCTACGACTCGGCAGGACACAAGGCATGCCTCGGAACGTATGACGGGAACTTCTGGGGGCTGTACATAGAGAGCGGCATGATAGATATCTCCACTGCCAGTGACAAGGTGACTATCGACTCCACTGGAATCAAGGGCTACGTCGGCACGGAGATAGATCCTCGCTTTGACCTGACAAGTGCAGGACTCACACTAAGGAAGTCTAACATCCTTCTCACTGAGGGTGGAGCGATAGACCTGCAAGGGTCAGCCGAGGAGAGCAGCGTTCGCCTTGACCTCAACGGGCTTATCGTTAGAGATGCTACGGGTACGATAGTCGGAACTGTCAGTTCCACGGACATCTCCTTCTCCTCAGTCGCAGAGGCGATCGCAGATTCATACAACCAGTCAGCGGTGTTCGACTTCTATGTTCCCCTTGCGAACCTGACAATCACTGAATACGAGAAGGCTGCCCTCCACAAGCGCGTGCTACAGGCACAGAACAACGACAACCTGCTACATGACAATCCGTACTATGGAGATGCTGATGTGGAGACGCAGCGCACTCAGTACGAGTCAGCGCGTGATGCCTTCTATGCCCTCTCAATTCTTTCGGAGCCTATAGAGGGTGACACGACGGTTGACCAGACCACTCTAGACGGCATCAACACGACCATTCAGGCATACTACGACTACATGAACCTCTTTGACCAGGAACTAGACAAGTTCTTCACCAACCAGACCAACTCTGTGAAAATCACTGGACTCGGCATCTACATCGGCGATCTACAGACTGGGTACGACCCAGAAGACGTTGGTGCCTACAGTGGTCCGAACTCACGACTCAAGGCGCAGGCACTCCAGTTCCGTTATGGAGACGATGTCCGTGTTGAGGTTGCCGACACTGCCACCTTCATCAAGAAGCCAACTCTTCAGACGGAGACTACCATCGAGACTAAGGTGAATCTCCCTGACTATATCACAATCGGCGATATGCTGATTCAGAAAAATGAAAACGGAATGAACATCAACTTCGTCTAGGAGACCCCGATGCCATCTGGACATTTCTCATCTGGTAACTATCCTCCGTATACACACGGTCTCCACATAGACTGGTCATACCCGACACCTGCTGTCGGTGCCACATCTGTCGTTGTCACCGCCTCTCTGATTATGACAAACGGTGAGGCGATCTACGACACGACCAACCACTACGGACTCACGGTCGAAGGGCACACGCACAGCGGCACCAACAAGAACATCAATACGAGTAGCAACATCACCATCCTAGGCTCGCAGACCTACACGGTCACGGTATCACAGACCCAATCAACGAACATCAGTATCTCTGGATACCTGCATGCAATAGACTACCTTGACACTGACGACATGGGTGTCAGTAGTTCGTTTGACATTCCCGCTACCGGAGTTCCAAAAGCACACCCGACGGTTACGGCAGGGACGTACAACTTCGGTAGCACGACGCAGACTGTCAGTTTCGTAGTCACTGGTGGAGTGGCGTACCACATAGACCATGCCGACGTTGACATCTACACCACGAGGACTGGCACCACGCAGAAGTATACCTATGTTGCGACAATCACCTCCAGTGGAACCACTCGCTACTGTGGTCTGACCGACGCACAGATCCATCAGATTCTGGCATACTGGGAAGGGTCTGACGCTGGTGGGAACTATGAGATAACTCAGATCGGCATCAGAGTCACCACTCACTACGACGACGGCTCCGGGACAAAAGACCACCCCGCCGTCTTCCTCCTCCCACCAGCATTCGCTACGGCGTACAATACGACATCATACAGCGTGGCTCGTGGACCCCTCGTCAACGATCCACCTGACGACACCAACCCACAGTCGCATACAGCCGTTGTCACACAGGCAACGAACTGTCCGTTCTATCAGCACTCGCTCTGGCCTGCGAATATTGCAATCAGGTTGTGGCGTGGTACAACAGAATTGACTTCACTCGGCTCATCATTCACACGTCCGACTAAGACGTGGACGAAAGATGATGCCTTCGACTTGGCAGTGACTTCTACCCAGACGTGCTATGCACGACTGTACAACAACGCGACACAGGACACCGAGACGGTGTTCACGGTACAAGCCTCAGACTCCTTCATCACTCTCAAAAGAGGGGCGTCTATGGCAGACCATCAAATAGGGATTTGCACGGGGACTCCCACGTATGGAACTCTAGATATCAATGGGACTCTCACGGCAAGGAAGAACTCCCATGTGTACGCCCACCAGAATGGATCGCAGTCGATCGCAGACCAGACGAACGTTCCAATCAACTTCAACGTCGAGGTCTACGACAACAATGCAGAGTTCGCTGCATCGTCGGGTAAGTTTACAGCGATCCATGGAGGATTCTATCACTTCTCATTCTCCATCATGTCGAACTCCATGGCATGGACGGGTAGTCATTACTGGATGGCTTCTGTTCTGAAGAACGGGACTCACATGGCATGGGGAATCCACGACAGATTTGCCGGAACCGGAACTCGAATGTCATCTCTGAATATGACGTGCTGGTTGAGTCCAGGAGACTATCTGGAGTTCTGTGCTTATCACAACTACGGTTCTGCGGTAAGCACAATCACGAACCAGCCGTATAACTTCGTGACGATAGACCGAATCGCATAATGAAGCCCCCACTGTCCTCGTTCTCGGGGTCCGAGGCAGTGGGGGCTTCTTGAGAACCTAGTACCAGCCGTGCGATCTCTTGAAGGCGTATGCCCTCGCGATACTTCCGTACCGTCCTCTCATGTACTTGATTGCACGCCTCGTGTTCCAGTTCGGATCTATCCGCTGCTCGTACGTCCCGAGGTGCGGTCCGAGTTGAAACAGACCGACGTACTTCCCTGTCCGTGATACTGCGTTGCACCGCAGTCCAGATTCATGCTTAGCGATGTACAGCAGCATCTCGATTTCTTTGCTCGTACAGCCCATTTCGCGAGCAACTGACCTGATTACGACGCTACCACTGCCACGGTAGGTTACAGGGGGTTGAGGCGAGCGGCGTGTGGCTTTGCGTGGCGTTGCGTGCGGCGTTGCGGTCATGCGTTTGGGCATTGGCACCACATCAAGTTTCTCGACGTCTGAAACGGGCTGAAACTTGACGACTTGCGTGGTCTCTAGGGCTTCAAGTCTGCGCTCGATGGTCATGGCACTGCTCGGGGTAACACTCGGGGTGGTAGCAGGGTACAATGTAGCAGCGACTACTGCTAATGCTGCGATTGCTGTAACACTCCTAATACCCAAGACGGTGTCCTTCCGTCGCGGCTCTTCGCCTCAGTCATAAAGTAGTACAGACCATGCTGGATCGCGTCCCTTGCATGCTGCTTACCCGACATGTGCATGTCGAATGACTTGAGGCGACCTTCAAAGAAACTCTTGTTCGCTGGCGGCTGGCTGGTATACGGGATGCCAAGATCTTCGCACACCATCTCGATCTTGCCAATCTGTTTGATAACAGGTACGGCACTCTCACCGATGGTGCCTTTGTGGATTCGGAACCTCTCGTACACTACGAGGTCAATGTCCATCGACTTGAGCGTAGTGCGAAGGGTCTCTGGGAATCTGTCACCCGCTGTCTGTTCAGCGAGTACCAGTGTGGGGTGAAGGTTCACGTCGAAATCGTGCTCCATCACACACCACCCAGTCGTTCCGCCCGGATCCACGAATAGAGCAATCACTCTTCGTCCTCCCGTTGCTTCTTCGGCTTGAGGGAAGCCGCACTCTTGCGAGCATAGCCGTGGTTGGTCTTGCGCTTCCACTCCTCCCGCTGCTCCCTGCTCAGACGCTCCTTGAACGCCTTACGCCTTTCTGCACGGTTCATCGGTTGGTCTGACTCTTCCTCTGGCACCGTTACTTCCCTCCTTTCCTTGGACAATCTCTGTCAAGTTTGCTACCGAACGGACACTTCTGACCGTGCTCGCAGAATGGTCCGAGAGGACTCACAAGTATCGGCTCTACGTTTGCGATTCCCTGTACAATCTGCTTGAACACAACGTCCCACTCGCCTTCTTGCGACTGGTAGCACATGCGAACTCTGCTCATGCCAACCAGCGTTTTATACGAGACGCACATGCCGATCTTGCTCAGTACATTCAACGGAAGTATACCACGAGCATCTTCAATCGGCACACCTGCATCAATCAGATACTCATACCCCGCCTCGATTGTGTCAACGGTTCTGACGTACTGATTCATCGCCTCGGTGTCACCACTGTTCGCCAGATGCGGTCCCATCAGAACTTGCATGCCGACCTCAGTGAAGCGCAAGGACTCTGCGCTGTATGCCGCCAGTCGTGTTCGAGTCAACTGCTGCTGGAAGGCACGACTAACGCCCTCCATCTGAATGACAAAGTGGACGAACTCGAACGCACCTTGCAGTTCGGTCTTGGCGATGTCCATGAAGATGTCGAGAGCCTCAGACCTTTCCACGGCATCTCGACTGTGACGCATGTTGCCCGTCATGTTGAGTTGAGCGAGAGCGATCGTTCTAAGTGGGTCAATCGTATGACTCACGATTGTAACTTTGACCGCATCTCCTGACCTAACTATCTGAGCCATGCTGCTCCTCCATTTCCTTGCGACGTTGCAGTGACACGTTCACGATAGACTTGGCGTAAATCTTCCTGAACCCTTTTGTCTTCTCCCCTTTCAGCATGAAGATGTCGTCTGATTGATTCTCCACGTTCGTGATTATATCCCGAACGTGCGGGTAGATGAATCTGTCGAACGTGGCGTAGATGCTGTCGGTGTCGTCCTCTAGCGTGATGTTGATGTACGAGGCGAGTTCGGGCTTGTACACCGTCTTCGGGTCAAGAATCTCACCGCGCTTTGACCACGCTATCTCGAATATGTCACGGGTGTTCTTCTCTATGATGCGTCCTGCCGCGATACAGAAGTGTTCCTTGCCCCAACCGAGGTCTGCGATGCGGTGGGTGATTGGAAGGTCGTCAAGAATCTCCTTCATCTTGGTCAGACCCCAGACGTCTTTCTCGCCCTCACCGAAAAGGTCACACTCCTCGATGAGTTTGCGTATACCAGAGTGTACACGCCTACCGTTGGTTCGGGCTATCAAGTCGTCCATGTCCGTGTAGGGCTGATGCTCAATGATTTCCTCGGCGATCTTCGGTCCGATGCCTTTGATTTCCAGAAGTCCTGGACGCAGCCCGTCACCGTCAATCTTCCATGTGTACTCGCTGTCGTTGATTGTGACGGGCAAGACCTTTCCACCAGCATTGATGAAATCCCTGAGTATGTACATCTTCTTCTGCTGGTCGGTCAGGTCAACGAGGTTAGCCCACTGGAACTCAATCGGGTAATGCACCTTGAGATACATCATCATGTACGAGATGAGTGAGTACGCTACGGCATGGGACTTGTTGAATGACCACGAACCATGCGTACAGATGTTGTCCCAAATCTCCTTTGACACGGCACGGTCAACGCCGTTGGTCTCCCAGCAACCCTCGACGAATATCTTCTCAAGTTTGCGGAAGCCCTCCACACCTAGTTTCTTGGAGATGGACTTGCGAATCACCGAAACGGTCTCCCAGTCCATGCCTGCCAGATGGCGACCAATCTCCATGATTTGCTCTTGATACACGATGACACCCCAAGTGTCCTTCGTGATTTCCTTGTAAATGGGATGAATCCAGTCTACCTCTGATTCTCCATTTCGTCTGGAAATATAGATAGTTGTACTCCCTGAGTGCAGGGGTCCAGGACGAGAAAGAGCTGAGATATCTGCGAGTTCCATGAAGTGCGTAGGGGGCATCTGCTTGCACACGGAGGTAGTGGACTGTCCTGTGAATTGGAATATGCCCGTAAGGTCTCCTCGTTGAAATCCATGATACGTCTCCTCATCATCAGTCGGCAATGCGTAAAGCCATTCGATGTCTTTACCGATCTTGTTGAGAATCGTCGCAATGATTGTGAGTGAGCGCAACCCGAGGACGTCGAGTTTCAGGAAGCCAAGTGCAAGGGAGTCATAGCCCTCGTAGCACACCATCGGTCGCCCGTCCTCAGAGCGAATCAGTGCCGTGTGCTGATTCAGGGGCTTCTCTCCAATGATTACGCCGCATGCGTGCCGACCAGTCTGACGGAACTGACCCTCGAGCATTATGGCTTTCTTGAGATCGGGATACTTATCCACCACTTCTTGAGCCGCAGGGAACGACGTGATGGTATCCTCGAGGCAGTGAGAGGCGCGAGCATCTGCGGACGATCTTTCAATGATGAAGCCCTTGAGCGTCTCGACTGGATCTCTCGGTATGCGATAAGCACGAGCAACATCGTCGAGAGCGTTTTTCGGCTTGTACTGAGCAAAGGTGCATAACTGCGCGAATCTATCTTCCCCGTACTTCTGCCGAAGGTACTCATGGACTTCGTCTCTCCTTGCGTCCTCAAAGTCGGTGTCAATGTCTGGAGGGTCCATACGATTCAAGTCAATGAATCGCTCAAACAACAAGTTCCACCTGATAGGGTCAACCTCTGTGATACCGAGCAGCCAGCACACAAGGGAGCCGCATGAGGAGCCGCGTGCGGGTCCGACGACAATGCCCTGTGACTTTGCCCACATGATAACATCGGCAACTACCATGAGGTAGTCCTCGAAGTGTTTGTTCTGAATCAGCCCAGTCTCGTACTTGAGCCGCTCCTTGTAGACCTTCTTCTTGTCAGGTGGTAGAGCGTTCAGACCTCGCCGCTTCCACCCACGCTTGCACCACTCAAGGAACTCGTTCTCTACAGTTTCACACTCGACTGGCATGTAGTGGACTGGTTCTGCTTGCGGGAGGGAGATGTCCTCGCACAGGTCAGCAACGAGAATGGTGTTATCCATCAACTCGCTGATGGTGGCTTTGGGCACTCCCTTCCAGACCTCACGCATGCGATGAAACTGCTCAGCCCTGGAGTGTTGCCACAAGGGGGAGTCGATAGTATCAGGAGTCCATCCTGGAGTGACGCGCAGGAGTAGTTCTCGAGCGCGGGCATCTTCGGGTCCGGGATAATGTGCATCGTTGGTGACGAGTACTGGTATACCAAGTCGAGAACCCTGAGACACTGCTGCCTCTGCCGTCGTTCGACACGCGTCAATGTCAAAAGCCTGAACCTCGAGAAAGAATCTGCCAGGAAATTCCCTAGCAAACTTCTTCGCGATACTCTCCGCTTTCTTATCATCTTCTCTGCTCCAAACTGTCTGAGCGTAGCGACCGAACATGCAACCGCTGAGAATCACAAGCCCTTCGCTGTACCGTAACAGTGTAGCATAGTCGATGATTGGCTTGTAGTAAAAGTTCTCCCATGCCAGCGACAACAACGCCATGATGTTCTGCAAGCCCTTTTCGTTCTGGGCTATCACGGTCAGATGGTCACGCTTCTTGCGTGACTCTGCTTCTGCCTGCAACGACGACACCATGTAGAACTCACACCCGAACAGAGGCTTGACACCTAATTCTCGGCATGCCTTCTGGTGGCGTACCCAACCCGAGATGCTGCCGTGGTCAGTGATTGCCAGAGCACGATGACCGAGTTCTGCTGCACGGGTAGCATGCTGAATCGGCTGACCGTAGGCGTCTCGGAATGAGAACGTCGTATGGCAGTGCAGGTTTATGAATTCTTTTTGTCCCACCGCGCACCTGCCAGTCGTACTAGTTCGAGTTGCATCATCTCGACGCTATGCTCTACCTCCGCGATATCACCACGGATACGCTCAGCCCACACCCACAGGTCGTAGAGCATTGACGGCATGGGGATTATCTCACCAGTCGTGGGATGAGTGGTCTCGTATTTGGGATTGGCATTCTTGTCAAGTTCGACAGTCTGCCACACGAGGTGGTGTCGGGTGCTGCCCATCACAGACCACCGCTCACAACGAACTCCGAGCCAGTGATTCCATGTGCCTTGTCAGGGTCGAGCAGGAAGTCCACCATGCTCACAACGTCGGCAACATCAACCCTGTGCCGAAGCGGAATAGCAGCGAGTTGATACGCCTCTGCCTCTTCATCGCTCCAACCACGCATCTTCGGTACGGTTGACTGGACGTACCTCGTCATTGCCGTACCCTTGATTGGTCCCGGAGCGACTGTGTTGACGTATGCACCGATGGGACCGAGTTCGCGCCCTGCCGTCATTGCTGCCTGACGAGCCGCCGCCTTGCTGGAGCAGTACGCGATACTATGTGTGTGCTGGACACGCGCTGCAATGGAGCCAATGTGAACGAATCTGTGATAGCCCTCGTCCTTCACGGGGCAGTTCTTGGCGATCTTAGCGAACTCCCGAAGGGCTATCATCAGTCCGTATACGTTGACCATATACATCTGCTCAACGATGTCGCCGTTCAAGTCGTCAAGCGGCATGAGGACATTGATGCCAGCATTGTAGACGACTTGATTGGGTTCGCACTGGCGCATGGTACGCCAGATCTGTGCGAGTCCATCCTGTGTTGTGAAATCGTACCCCTGTGATGCTCCGACTACCCAGATGGTGTTCTTCGGAGTCATGAGTCGTTCAGTGATTGCGCCACCCAAACCAGTCGTGCCACCAAACACAACTATTCTACTCATTGTCAACTCCATAGACGTTGCCTGCCGCCATGCACATACAAAGTATCACACCGTATATGCTCAGGTCAAGCGAGTTCTGCTGGATGTCGCCGAGGTGCTGTGCTATGGATTCTGCATCTGCCTTCCATAGTAGTTCCCGAAGCCGAGCGTGCTTGGCTTGGATTTCTATGTAAGCACCCTTCGCGCCAACCTCTTCAAACGAGTTGCCGTACTGCTTGTTCTTTCGGACGAACACCTTGAGCATGTGGAGCATGAACCCCGAGAATGCTACGGTAGAGTCCCGCTGCTCTTCTGTGTCAAATGTGATGTCGAGATCGAGAAGTAGATTCTCAATCACCGCCCTAGTCTTCTCCATGCGCCCTCTCCTCCTCCATGATGTTTCGGCGTGTCAGGCGAATCTCCTGAATCACGCGCTTGGCTACGTCGAGTTGTGTGCTGTGATAGGGGATCGACTTCGTCCTGTATCCTCTCTGACCGAGCCGTGTTGACACGGAAATAATATCCTCCTGTTCTTTTAGACGGGGACCCATCAGAGAGTACATAAAGTCAGACCCCTCGGTTCTCAATTCTGCCTTCACGTCCTCGGTGAGCGTGATGAACAGAGTCTTCGACTGGGGATACATTGACTCCCACCGAACCTGCTCGAACTTCACCTTGTCACATGCCACTAGAGCCACGCTGCTCGGTGACACGATGATTGACGGTAGGTACTGACCTATCCTGATAATCTCAGGAAGGACGATCTCGTAAGCAGTTTCGTGTTGGGGCATGAGGCGACCTACCGATGGAATGTCCATCAGGGCTTGTACGGTTCGTGCTACCTCGACGGGACTGGTTCTGCCAACACCGTCAATGCAAACGACTACGAATGGATTACGCCCCATCTACCTAACCCCCTAGGAAATCTAGGATTTGTGTGAATGTGTACCCGAGGTCATTGTACGGGCGTGACAGTAGATAGGATGGAACTCCACTACTGCTCACCCTGTCAATGTTCCGAGCGTCGTCGTCAATGAACGCCTGCACCTGTCCCGTCTGGAATTCATTGATGAGTCGAGTCTCCTTGCGCTCATCCCACAGTATCGCGTCGTACTCAAACACGTTGCCGTCCAGCCATGCGATAGTGTCTGCAAAGATGCGTGTGTACTCGCGTGCTGGACGGGCTGACAGCAGGACGATTCTGTAACCCTTGCGCCTGAGCGCGTGAGTGAATTCCACCGCCCCTGTGAGCGGTGGTAGCCCCCTCTTGACCCCCGACTGACGGTATGCGTCCTTCAATGCAGCCAGTCCTGCGTGAGATATCGCACCACCGAAAGCATCATAGGGGTCGAGCGTATCGAAGCGAACCTGCTTCTTGCCAGTCTCCTTCGCTACCCAGTCGTAGAAGCATTTTGGGTAGTCGCTCAGTACGCCGTCAATGTCGATCGCAACCACAGGGTCGCCCATCCTGATGATTTCATACAGGGGGAACTCCTGCCTATACAGTTGCTCGACCACGCTGCTCTTCTCAATGAACGCCTCGTACATCTCGTCAGCCGTGAAGCCCCACGAACAGCCCATGGACACGACCAACTTGAAGATGTCGATTATCTGGGTCAGTACGTTGCTCCTGATTGGCGTGATGTTCTGCCGACGCTTGGCTTTCCAGGCGAACTCACGCAGCAGTTCGTCGCACTCACTCAACACATGCAGTACGAGTTCCTTGGTCTCTGCCGAGGCATCATCATTCATGCCGACAGATTCCTGGAAATCATTTTGGCGAGAATACATCTCCTCCCACTTGTCCACGGACGAATCCTCCTTTCACGGTCTTGATGCTGGGAACTTCCTCGAGTCGTCCACAGCGAGCGCATAGGCGCATGATATATACGATGACTCCGTCCTCTGCCCTGATGTAGTCAACTCCATACTGCCACCTATGCCAGTGGAGTTTACACAGAAGCCAGCCCACGAATCCTCATCTCCTCAATGACTGTCCAGTAGGCGTCGTGCGCCAGCACTCCCGAACGCCACTTGCCATACCGACCGACTGGTATCACGTTCTCAGGCAGGGCGAACTCGTCACCGTCAATGACTTTCTCAACCTGCCGAAGTCCTGGCACAGGATACTGAGGGGCTTTGGAGTACTCTGTAGTCCAGTTCTCCACACCACCCATCATCACCCTAGACGTGCGAGACCAGATCTCTGCGGGGTCAGCGTTGTACACAACGAAGTTGTCGCCACCCATCTCTGGGTCTTCGAACCCTATAGGCGGGGCAGGTGCGAAGAACACGATTGAGAACGGGTGACTCACCCACTTCGGAGTAACGTGGTAGCGAGGGATTGCAAGTATGACGAATGTATTCGTGTCAGCCAGTTTGTGGAAGTAGTCCTCGTAGACTGGCTTGGTCACTTTGATTTCGTCGCTAAACTCCCTCAAGAGTTGGTTGTATGCCTGCACATAGTCGTAGCCCTCGATGACTCCGGGCATGCGAGTGATGCTGGTCGTTGCCTTACGACTCCCGTACACCTTCTGTCCATAGGTGCCATTCGCCATCTTGCGCTCCCACCCGCTGAGTGATGCGAGCATCTGGGGCTTGTCAATCATCGGCAGTACAACCAAGTTCGTAACCAGCATCTCGTCAAGGGGTAGACCACAGTTGTCGTGAAGAACGTGTATGCCGTTCACACTCCTCCATGACAACTCTCGGGGTACAGTGGTAGTCACGATGGACACCCTTGCGTCTGGCACTGAGTCTGCCACCGCCTTACGAGCGAGCAGACCTGCCATGCCAGAACCTATGATTACGAATTTGTTCACTTCTTGTCCTCGGATAGCGTGACGGCGATCCCGAACGACATGATAACTATCCATATCAGGAACAGCCACCACTTGATTTCGTGGTACAGAATGTAATCTGCCAGCAGGAATCCCGTTGGCACTGCACACAGCAGGGCAACCAGAAATGACCTCATCTTCTCACCACCCCATGATGTTGTCGCATTGGACACGGACGTCTATCGGAATGTTGTGGTATCGCAGGCTCATCATGTGAGCGGTGCAATACACACATCGTCTGTCGGTGTAGTCGTAGTTCTTGCACGCCCCTTCGTAGTCAACCTTCATTGGGCGATACACCCTGTCGTACTTGGGACACTGCGCGGCTGGCTTGATGCGAGGGCGAGACTCACGAATGAGTATCTGCGGGTCACTCGCCTGCACCACCTGCCACGGAGACCAGCGAACGTCTTCCTCAGTCATCGTTCTCTCCAATCATCTCAGACTGTATCTCACGGAGTATCTCGGTGAACGCAGGAGACTTCATAAATCCGTTCTGCGTCTTGAACAGCATCTTGGACTTTACAAGTTCCTTCAAGTAGTGCTTCGCTTCCTCACGCTCACAGTCAAGCATGTCGATAATGTCCACGATGCGTACATGTGAGTAGGTCAGGAAGATGTTGGCAAGTTCTGGTTCTGCCTTCATCATCTTGTACACTGCGTCACGATGCTCGTCGGCAATACTGACGTTCTGTATCTGTTGACGTGAGAACTCGTGATACCCGAGAGTCTTGCTCTTGTACAGTCTATCGAGGAACTCACCAACAAAGGAGACATGCTCCTTCTTCACCACGATGAGTTCGCCCGTCTTGTCAGTGCTATGTAGACGAGCCGCTACCGCCACCGCAAGTTTCGCGATCTTGATACGCTGGTTCGCTGCCTCAATCAACGGTACACGATTGGAGTAGACCTTGCCCTGCTCAGTTGCCAGTCGAAGTATCTCAGCCTCTACGCCCCTAGAGAATGTGACCTGCTCGGGCTTGCGTGACCATACCCACCGAATTAGCATCGTACACGCTTCGCCATTGTATGTGTGTGCAACCCTATTGTGCGAGTCGAACTCCGCGTTGATGATGTTGATTGGAACGTCACTGCTCGAGCATGCTACCGCTAAATCGAAACGGGCAATGTCTTCGGGAGCACCAATCAACTCCCTCAAGGCGTTCACCCCGAAAGCGTATGACGATAGGCTCTTGCCATTGCGAGGATTCCCCATGAATATCAGGCGGGTTCGTGCGTGAGTCTTCTCCGTCTGTATCTTGGTAATCTCCGCTACACCAGAAGACCTGATACCTGACATCCGTTGGATAGTCTCTTCCGGCAAAGCACCACACTCGTCTATCGCCACCAGCCGTCTGTCGCTCAGCGGAATCTTGCCCCATGTGATACTCCACCTCTTTTGATTCTGCTGCATGCCACCGACCAGACCAGCAAACGAAGTGTTCTCACCCGTGATGAATTCGCCCATGCGGTAGTGCTGCATAAGCATCAGCATCGTTTCAGACTTTCCGGTACGCGTGTCACCGACCACGCACAGTTCGTTCCAACCCTTAGTGATACGCTTGCTCTGGAAGTCGAAGGCGATGACACTATGATACACAAGGTCAATCGCTGTTATGAGGTCTTCGCGCCCGTAGATGTGCGTGACGTTGTAGGTGAAGTCCCCCGCAATCTCGTCCATCTTGTCAGACACCGTCTGACCAGCATCAGGATGGAAGACCTCTAGTAAACTGCGGACTTCTTCAGTGACCTCAAAGGTGGAAACGTCGTCCTTCACTGGCACTGCGGAGTTTATCAGATGCGTTGCGTACTGGCGGTGCGGTTCGGGCACGGTGATACCAGTCATGTAGTACGACTGATTTGTCCGTATGCCGTGACCAACGTAGAACGCTCGCCTGATAACGTACTCCGTATCAACGCTTGAGAAATCTATCTCTGGCATGATGTACACTTCTTCGATGTTGTACGCATCAGTTATCTCGTACTCGAAGATCTTGCAATCATTGTGTATGCCAGAGAGTTGCTTGAGGATTCCCTTTTGCGTGCCAGATGGACAGTCAATCAACTCCAGGAGTATGGGGTCGAGCGAGTCTATCTCAAGATTGAACGAACCCATTGACCCCATCAGCGCACAGATTTGACATCGCTTTCCGTTGTCCATCGAGCAGGTGAACGCTATCCTGCGTGGTACGAGGAATGGTGCTAGGTCTTTCCCCGCCACAATCACGTTCATCCCGATATGCCTGTTGAAGTATTCCTCATGTGACGCTTGGCTCAGATGGAGTTCGATAGGTGCCTCGTCAACGCTACTGGCAATTTTTCTCTCCGCGCCAAATTTCGGCGTCCCTTTCAACAAAACCTTGAAGTCCATCTGCGTGTTGCCATGCCCAAGAATGTAGTCGGTGAAGTCACCGTTCTCAGGTGTGCTGATTGGGAGTTCTACCACCTTGAGAGTCTTGGCAACCTTCGACAACTGACGCGCTATCTTGAGCGCACCCTTCTTGCCCGTCTCGTCTATGTCGTAGACGATGAACACGTTCTTGCCAGCAAACCACTTGTTCCACGATTGTTTCCATGTGCCTGCACCACCCGTGGAAGTCACCACGGGCAACCCGAGTTCGTCACCTAGCAGAGTGTCCATCTCACCCTCTAGTATGACGATACTCTTCTTGTCTAGGTTGTTCATCGGGAATAAACGAGCAGAGCCGTACCCTGCGCCATAGGATACGACCTTGTTTCCAGTGCCAGAGTTCGGCTTGTACCGCCTGACGTTCACCACTCTACTAGCGATGTCTCGTATCGGAATGGTGATACGCTCGCCGTCCCAGCCGAGTTGATACTTGGTCACGGTCTTGACCGTGATGCCACGATTCTTCTCAAGCCAGTTGAGGATGCGAGGCGTATCAAGAAGTGCCTCGTGCCATTCCTCAACGAGTTCGTCTGATATGGTGGGTAGGAAATCACCCTTGTCCACTGCTGACTTCGCAGTGGTGAAATCCACCCCATGCGATTCCATATAGAAGTCATACACACTACCGCCAATATCGCATGTGAAACACTTCCACATGCCGCTGTCAACATTGACCGACATTGACGGCTTCGTGTCACTATGGAACGGGCACGGTACGGACACTTCGCCAACCGCATTGGGGGCGGGGAGTTTCACCCCCATTTCCCGCTCATAGAACTCCCTGATACGTTCGGGCTTCAACTGGAGTTCCTTTCGAGAATGAGGTACAGGGTGGACAGGTGAATCTGCCCACCCTGCACGTTCAGATGAGATTACTTGCGAGCCACCTTGCGCTTCTTGGGCGCAGGCTCCTCTTCCTCATCCTCGTCATCGGCGAAAGGATCCTCGTCCTCATCCTCTTCGTCGTCCTCATCCTCGTCCTCTTCGTCCTCGTCCTCACCCAGAATCGCGGCAATGAGGTCGTCCTTGCTCATGCCCTTCTCGTAGACCTCCGCTTCCTTGGCAACCTCACGGAGTTCCTTGAGGGACAGGTCACTGAGGGACTCGAGATCCCACTCGCCCTCCTCAGCCTCGTCCTCGTCCTCGTCCTCTGCTTCTTCCTCTTCCTCATCGGCGAGGTCTTCGAGGGTGGGCATGGTGGACGGCTTGACCCGACGGATGATGGGGCGCATCTCGCCGTTGTACTCCTCTTCGCCAACGACGATGTCGACGACCTCGCCCTTGCACAACTCCGGGATCTCCTCGGTGTCAATGTCGGCGTCAGGGTCTACGCCGCATGCAACGAGGAAGCCCTTGAGTTTCCAGAGGGCGGCTTGCTTGAGGGGAAGGATCTCCCAGACGTGGCGGTTCTTGGCAGGACCCTCGCTGATGATAACGAGATCGGCGTTGAAGTAGTAGCCGTCGCCTGCCTTGTTGAGTTTCGGCTCCATCTCTGACACACGAGCGTGGTAGGTTCCGGGCATCACTCGCTCGCTGCTGGACTCAACGTCACTTAGCGAGAGACGCTTCGGAAGTTTTGGTGCTGCCATGTACTTCCTCCCTACTTGGTAGTGGTGCTTCTACGACGACGAACGGGTGGCTTCTCCACAACGTCACCGCGAACCTTCGCAATGACCTTGGAAGCCGTTGGCTCTTTCATCACGGTTGGGAGTCTACCGCTCCTATCCTTAGCGACTGCCCTACTGCTCGGCTGGAAGATCCCAAAACGCGTGACCGATACCTCGCCCCCTTTCCGGTTCATCTCCACGGTCAAGTGCATAACGACATCCACATAGGCGGGTGCCTCCGCCGCCATGCGACCAACGATAGAAGGCTTCTCACGCACGATGCCCGTGAGGTCGTCCTTCTCTGTACCCGAGAGGCAGATGAATACGATATGGTACGGCAGGTCAGCCATCTGCCGCATGAAGCGACGCATGAGTTCGAGCAGCATACCCCAGTCGCGCTGCTCGGGGAACTGCCTGCCATTCTGCTCCAGCACATAGGCGAGAGCAAGTTGCTGGAGTGTGGTGAATGAGTCCACGACTACGGACTGGTATGTCTTCTTGGACTCGGTCTTGAGCAGGTGCAGGTAGATCTCTTCCAACTGCGCCCAACTCGTGATGCTGACGTAATCCACGTCCTGCCCTGCAACGCTCAGCAACCCTTCCTCGCTGGCAATGACAAAGGGCTTGGGGAAACCGCTTGCGAAAACGGTCTTCCCAACCCCTGAATCGCCATAGACCAGCATCTTGAGTCGAGCGTCTTGGCTGATGTTCTTAGCACTCTTGATATCCAGAGCCATTGTCGCCTCCAAGTGGTTTGCCTGCCACAATCAAAGCGTAGCACTGCCGCCGTTCCGTGTCAACTTTTTTCGTACTCACGCTCAGCGTTCATCTCTTCCTCAACCCGCCTCCATGGAAGGAATGCCTCCCTCTCAAACGAGTTGAGTAACCCTAGCAGAATCTTCATTCTGCACTCCGCTATCTTTCCATTGGCGTATGCGTCTGCTACCGACTGGCGCAGTGCGTCAATGTGCTTCTTCGCCCTCGCTGTGCGAAGACCTACGGGCATCAGACGCGCCCCTTCGGGAACCAATCACTGACCCAACCGTTGCGACCTTCTGACAGGATGACAAACCCTGCCTCAACAATCGTGTCAACATCAGTTCCGTCATTCATTGCCTTGCAGAGTTGCTTGTACGGACAGTCCCATGAACAGTCCTTCGTAGGACTGGGATACGCAAGGTTGTCTGGATCCTTTGCCACTCGAATCATATCCTGCACGACGTAGTAGACGTGCTCCATGGCGTAGTCGATCTCGTGCTGGTTGCGGTACACACGCTCTCGGAAGAACAGTGGTGACTTGACTCTCGGACCAGGACGCTGCTTGCGAAGGAAGTCGTAGTAGACACCACGGAGATGCGGTACAATCTTCGGCCACATCTTCTGGGCATAGGCGAGGTACATCACGTTCTGGTCGTCGAGTCGTAGGTACTCAGCGTTCGTGTTGCTGGTGGTCTTGCGCTCGAGTATCCAGATGCCGTACTCGTCCTTCACCACGCCGTCCATCTTTCCAGCGTAGGTGTATCCCGTGGGCTTGCCGTCAGGCGTGAGGATCGGCATAGAAAAAGCCACCTCGAGAAGTGGCTTGCCGCCTGCTCGTAGCACTGTGAACGTCTCGGGATACCAGTGCTTGATGTATCCCGTCACCATCTCACGTCCCAGTTCCACAGCCTCGATGATATCCGCTTCCTGTTCCGCGTATAACCACGGAGTCTGCTCTCTGAGATCTCTTGTGTCGTTGTCCACAGCGACGAGAAAGGCATCTAGCATGGCTTCCTCGTCGCCAGTTGCACTCCACTCTTCTAGTGCGGAGTGAACAGCAGTGCCCAAGAGGAAATTCATGTTCCGCTTTTGTGGCTGTAGGGCTGCGAGTTCTCCGATAGCCCACTTGCGACGACAACGCTTGAACGTCTTGAGTTCGGTAGTATGGATTTCGGGCTTGCCTGCCATGTCCCCTCCAAATGGTCGGGAAGGGGGTCGGAGGAAGGGTGGCTCCACTCCGACCCACTTTCCCTAAAGCGGGTCGCTCAACCTCGTGCGGCAGGCAACCTCGGAGGCAGGGAGCGTAACCCCGCTTTACCCGGAACTCTAATGGGTTGCCAGCCACGGTCAGCATAGCACAACAGAAACTCTTTGTCAAGCAGTACGCCGAAGGAGACTAGCCATTCCATGAACATCAGATGTCCTAGTCGCCTTGTCCATTATCTCCTGAATCATGCTCTGTTTGCGGTTCAGAGTGCGCTCAATGTGCTCCTCGACAGTGCCTCTCGTCAGCAGATTCACAACGTACACATTGTCCTTCTGCCCGATACGATGCAGCCTGTCTTCCGCCTGCACTTGGTCAGCGGGTGTCCACATCTTGTCAAGGAAGACAACAGTGTTGGCTGCTGTCAGAGTGATACCCACGCCTCCCGCTTGCGTCGTGCCAAGGAACACTCGGTACTTCTTTTGCTTCTGGAACGCCTTGACCAGTTCTCCACGAGTCACACGAGCCGACTCTCCGTCCCATGTGAGTGCTGCCTTCCCCGTCATAACGACGTGTGGAACCTTCGCCTTCTTCAGACGCTCATGCACCAGACCGATTGCCTTAGCGAACTGGCTGAACACGACAACCTTCCCACCCGTGTCGTCCATCAGTTCCATGAGTGCGTCGATCTTTGCAGAGTCTGACACACCATCACTGAGCAGACCGAGGCTCACGCATATCTGCTTGAGCCGTGTAATCTTGGCAAGGACGGCAGCAGCCGTGACAATCTCGCCGTCTTGGAGTTGAGTGATGAGGAACTCAGCGAGTTCGTCATACGCCTTCTGCTGTGCCTTGCTAAGAGGGACATAGATGGTCTTGTATGTCTTGTCAGGCAGTTCCCTGAACACTTCGGGCTTTGTACGACGCAGCATGCGTGTACTGAGAAGCCGTGCGAGTTGGTCTACGTTCTTTGACCCCTTGATGATTTTTCCAAAGTACCCGTCGTAGTAGTCAACGTAGTTCTCGAAGAAGTCCCAGTATGAACGGAAGTTCTTCGGTTCCATCCAGTTGAGCATTGACCACAGTTCGTCGGGGCGGTTCATCACGGGAGTACCAGTGAGCGCGTACTTCCGACCAGCAGGGATTCGCTTGATTGCCTGCGCCTGTACGGATTTGCGGTTCTTCATCCTGTGCGCCTCGTCAGCAATCACAACAGCGAACGGGATTCCCATGAGTGCTTGGTCGGTCTGCATCTTGGACTTGTTTTGTGGAGTAGCATGCAGGCGCATGACTTCCCACGACACAACGAACCAGCAGGCATCGTCGTTGGCAACCTGCTCGATGATATCGAGTCTCTTGGACTTGGGTGTGCCACCACCGATGGAGTATATCGCTTGACCATCATCAGGTGTCCACGCCTCAATCTCGTCCAGCCAGTTTTCCACGAGCGTGTTAGGGACAATGACGAGTTTCCTGCCGTTTGATGCCACTCGTTGAGCAGCAACGACGGACTGGATAGTTTTCCCAAGACCCATGTCGTCTGCAAGAAGCGCGGTCTCGTGAGCAACGAGGAAGTCAACGCCTGTGACCTGAAATCGGTACAGCCCGTTCTTGACCTTCTTGTCCTGACCTTCCGGACTCGGCTTCACTTGCTCCTCCGTGAACCGCTTGTGCTGGTTCCTCCTGAGTATGCCGACCTTACGAGTCTCCCACCTTGCCTTCGGCAACTTACGCTTGATAGCGATTGTGGCATCTGTGTCGGCATAAAGGATGAACCCACCCGCCTCTTCGTCGTACACCGCGTTTGGGAATTCTCTTCTCAACTCCCGCTTTCCTGACTCGTACCGCTTTGGTATCTTGAGAACATAGTACCCGTCGTCCGTCAGTGCCACCTTCGGCACTATGTTCACTTTTCGACCATGACCTCCTCGAGTTTGTTGAAGTCCGAGATGTCCATGTCGAGTGCTACCTCCACGGGCTGCATGGTCTCCTTGACCTTGACCATGAGGACTGTTCGGATCTCGGGTCCGTCGTTGTGAAGCATGTGGAACGTGACAAGATGGCGACCGCTAGGGTCTAGGTCACGCTTGAGGAACTCCATGCTCGGGTACTTGTTGTACCGTTGCTTCGCCGCCTTCTGTGTCAGACGAACCAGTGTCGCAGAGTCCATTACCCTGTACGTCTTCTCACTCATACTCTATCACCTCCTCCAACCAAGATGCGATATCAACCTGCTTCGCCCCGCTCAGTATCTTCACGGGGATTCCTGCCTTCTTTGCCTGTATGCACATGTCGCGAGTGCCCTTGCTCTCGGCAATGTCTTCGTGAAACGCCAGCACAACATCGGGCTGACCTTCCTCGAGCATTTGCTTGTTGCGAATCGGTCCCGCTGCCCGATGGTACTTGCCCCAATTCGCAGGGTACTCATCGATCTCAAACCCGAGTTGCTTGGCATACAGAGCGGCGAGAGTATCTGCTCCAGGAGCAGCACCCTCGATGATTGTGGTGCCCTTTGGTAACTGGCGAAGATGCTTGAGCATGAACGTACCATCTTCCCAGTCGCGTGACCCACACACTAGGACTCGGAGATCCACCTCGAGTTCCTCCTCATCGACAACGTCGTATCCAGGACACTC
>Ga0209293_10000005_pt1 | contig 80186 bp, 91 predicted proteins | sample Mud_0915_D1_FD_187690 | JGI IMG/M metagenome (GOLD analysis project Ga0209293, IMG submission 187690) | Wetland microbial communities from Old Woman Creek Reserve in Ohio, USA - Mud_0915_D1 (SPAdes) (version 2) | ecosystem: Environmental > Aquatic > Freshwater > Wetlands > Sediment ... | reverse complement strand
TTCTGTGACCGATGCAAAACAAAACACGAAATTAATCTTAATGAACTATACGACACAGGTAATAAGAATTTACCTGACATAGTTATATAATAGGAGAATAAAATATGGCTACTTTTTATTGGGAAGGCTTCATGGGTGCAGGCCCAGCTTGGACAGACCTAGGAGCTAATACTATTTGTTTTACTGGTAGTGCATCTGCTATTGATACACCTATCACCGTAGGTGAGTGGAATAGTGGAACACATGCTGGTAATGATGACCCAGGAACAGACCAATGTGGTGCTAACCACATGAAAAATGTCAAAATCGTTGCTTCTGGTACATATGATAATGGTGGTGGTACTGAGAACTTAACTACTGCTAACTTAACTCCAAACGAATGTACACTAAGAATCAGATTTACCGATGCATCATCTGTTTCTATTACCTCAGCAAGACTATATAGCTATGATGGTGCTACAACTACTACAGAAGCTATTGGTGTTGAAGGATATGCTTGGGAATGTCAACCTTCAGGTATCACTACTTGGACATTAATCAATGATGATTCAGATAACAAGGGTGGTGACAATGCTGGTGAAAGACTTGACCTTATGAACCAAGCTGCTTCTACAGAACATCATTACTATATCGCTATATCAATTAGACCAGAATCAGTTGGTGCAAAGACTTCGTTTGACTTCGGAGTTGCTTTAACTTACTCATAAAATTTTAACAATTAGGAAGGGATGTATTATGGAAGAAGAAAAATTTCAAGGTTGGATAGCAACACTTTCAAATGGTGATACTGTTTGGGAAACTGAACCAGTACCTGGAGAACTCAGACCTTGGCAGAAATTAATTAGCCGTTTGAATCAAGAAAATTTAAAAATTACAAGCCTAAGAGTACAACGTGGAAAAGTAACTCTTCATGCATTACCATTCAAAGCATGTGATGGTTATTATCAAGCCTACGAAGAATTTTCCAGTATGATTTCTGGCACTCATTGGATTAGACAAGGATGTGGTTCAGTAGTTGGGGATAAAGTAGTAATTCATTGGGCAGATACTAATGGAAATGTATGGTTAGATGTGCGACCACTTGAAAAAGAGAAACCACTTACTACCTTACGTGACAGTTAAATAAATTATTGACAATTAAATATTGACCTCGCCCCTACGGGGGTGCTCTGGTTATTATCCTCTACCTTGGGTAGCTTTGCTATCTATAGTAGGGGATTAACTTTTAGGAGAATATATGAATGGCAACTAGATTTTATCTACCAGCATCGGGTACTGCACCACTAGGGTCACTAGCAGTTGATTCCCAATGGGAATTATCTGATAGCCTAGATAGACGACCTTGTGATATTGTAAAGAGTAATACCTCACTCACTCAGAAGAGTGCTGTGTGGTCATCTACCACAACCCAACAGTGGGTATGGGTACAATTTCAGTCTAAGCGTCTAGCTGCTGGTTATAGCTGGACTACTTCTGATACCGTAAGCATGGTTATCAAGGTGGCTGAATCTGTTGCTCAGGTTGACTCTCACTTATGTTATGTTATTCGTGTAGTTAGTGGAGATGGTTCTACAATAAGAGGAACCATTGGTTCTTATCTTACTACAAGCTCAGAATACCCAACTTCTCTTGCTACTATTGCTACACGTATTCATGATGCAAGAACAACTGGTGCAAGTAACTTCTCTTCACAAGCTGGTGATAGAATTATTATTGAAATTGGGCATCACGGTGTTTCTCCTTCTCTTGCTACCGTTTATCATAACTATGGCGACCCATCTGCGACAGAAGATTACGCTCTTACTGCTGGTTTAACAACTGATTTATGCCCTTGGGTAGAACTATCAAGAGATGTAAGTTTTGTTTTATCTGATAATCAGCCAGCATATACTAAAGGAGCAGAAGCTGCATCAGACAATAATTCTGCTTATACTGCTGGAGGTCTTAATGTAAATGATTCTCAATCAGCGTATGTAGAGGGTAGTCCAGAAGCTCAACCAGCATCAGATAATCAATCGGCATTTACTCAAGGTCAATCTAGTATAGCAGATAACCAAAATGCTTATACCCAAGGTAGCACTTCTGTAATATACAACAAAAGTGCTTATACAAAAGGACAGGCTTCTGTTATTGATAATCAGTTAGCATTTGTTCAAGGTCAATCAATTGCAATTGATAATATAAATGCATATACTGAAGGTACCCCACCAGTTTTTCAAGTATCAGATAATATCAATGCTTTTGTACAAGGTTTGAGTACTATCCTAGATAGTATTAATGCTTTTGTACAAGGTTCTCTAAATATAATATCTCATATAGATGGCTACACAAAAGGTAGTGCAAATGTTATTGCTAATAAATCTGCATACACTTTGGGTGGCCTTTTTGTTTCTGATAATCAACCAGCCTACACAGAAGGTTTTGCTACTGGTGGTGATGTATCAGACTCTCATTCAGCATTTGTGTTGGGATTAGATAGTGGTCTTGTACCTGATGGTGATGTAGGAAAAACAGGAGTATGGGAAAATGAATTGGGTGCTCAATCTCCACTTTATCCAAGCATAGATGAATATCCTACTCCAAATGATAATGATTATATATGGCATACAGACCCAACTACAGGAGATTATTATGAATGTTCTCTAACTAATCCAATTGGAAATGTAGGTGATGGGGATGTAGTTGTATTCTGGAGAGGAAAAGATAAAACTGGTCTTGGCAAGTCTAAAGCACATGTGGAATTAAGACAGGGAAGTACAATTGTTTCTTCTGGTGAACAGATATTAACTACTGTTCCTACCACTTATTATTTTACTTTGACACCTGAACAAAAATCCAGCATTACGGACTGGAACGATTTAAGAATTAGAATTACCGTAATTATTTTGTAGGAGATTAAAATGACAAGATTATTAAACGATGGTGCTGAAAATGGAGATGGATTATTTTTTGAAGCCGGTGGCGTAGCTGTAACATCGTCAACCAAAAGAAGTGGTACTTATAGTTATGGTTCACAGGGTGCTTTTGGAGCTAACCCAACTAAATATTTAGCATCAGGTCTTAGTGAATTCTTTATTAGATTTGGTGATTACTTTGAAAATGTTGGTGGGGATGCTTTTACTGCTATTCGTTTTAGACAAGGTAGTACCGATGCAGTTACATTCTGGGTCGGTACAGATGGATATATGCACTTTAACGTAGGTAGCGACCAGAAAACAACTAGTAATTTAGTTTACACTAATACATGGCACTTACTTGAGATGCATGTAAAAATAGCTGCGTCTGGAATATTAGAGCTAAAATTTGATGGTATTGCTGATACTGTATGGGAAGGGGATACAAGAGGAAACAGTTTAACCTATATAAACAGATTGTTTTGGGATTCTGGTAGTCACTTGGGTTCTTACCCATATCACTTTTTTGATGATATAGCTTTAAATGATACCTATGGTTCTAAAGATAATTCATGGTGTGGTGATGGACACTATACAAGAGTATATCCAGCTAATAATGGAGCATATAGTCAATGGTATGGTAATGATGGCGACCAAACCAATAATTATTTATTAGAAGATGAAGTCCCTCCCGATGGTGATGTAACCTATGTTAGAGCAGATTCAAGTAATGCTAAAGATGCTTACGTAGTTTCAGGTTATGTTGGTACTAATAAAACAATCCTTAGAGTAATTCCAGAAGCTAGAGCAAGAGATTATTCTGCACTAGGGCAACAAATGAGAGTTGGATATAGATTTGGTGGAACAGATTATATGCCATCTGGTTTTACAACTGTTGGATATAACTATCAAAAAGTAGATGGATTACAAGACATAACATTAAATCCATCTGGAGAAATTTGGGATGAAACAGACTTAGCTACTAATATTCAAGTTGTTATAGAAGCTGGAACTATAGTCTAATATAGGAGGATTCTATGGCAAATAATAGTATAAATCTTGGTTCGTTTTCGATACCAACTGCTTTTACTCCAGGACAAATTTTAACTGTTAGTGGTGTAGGTTTTACACCAGCCGCTGTAATTATTTGGGGAGGAAATTCCACATCTACAGCAAGTGGTATAAGTCCAGGAAATACATCGTTTGTTTTTGGGATTGCTACGGCAAGTGGAAGTAGATTTAATGTAGGACATCTTTATGAAGATGGTACCACATCAGAACCAATGGTAGGGTGGAACCGTTCAGATAGTATTTTTTATTTATATACTTACTGGAATGGTTTAAATGGTATAGCTGATTTTGATGGCATGACTAGTGATGGATTTAAATTTGTTATAGCTGACCAGTTTTCAACTGCTTCCCGTATACATTATCTAGCAATAAAAAATACAATAGCATCCGGTGGTGTATATCTAGGATATTCTGCATTACCAACTACGCAATATCAAAGGGTAGATAAAGATATTACTACTGGTTTTCAACCAGATGGAGTAATTGTTGTACGTGGAATGCTTACATCCGACCCAGCTACAAATAATAACTATGGAGATATGAGTATTGGGTTTGTAACTAACCCATATGTAAATCAATACGAAGTTGCCGGCGGTACTCATCATGGAGGTACTGCCTTGAATAGTGCATTAACTTATGCTGTTAGTGGGGAAATAGCATCATCTACAGATTCTTATTACTCACGTAGAGTAATGAAAGATACAGTATCTTTCAAAGAGTGGCTTCCAAGTGGATTAAGATTAAGTCACTATACATTAGGTGAATATGATGATGCAAATTATATATATTATTTAGCTCTGAAAGGCCCAAATTTTCATCCAGGTATGTTTATGACTAGAACAGATACTGAAAATATTGTAGTATCTGGTGTTGGATTTAAACCAGCCGCAGTTCTTTTTATAAGTAATAATCAATTCCAAAGTAGAAATACATTAGTAAGCGGATTCTTTTCCGATGATAGACTCAGTGTTGGTGCTGCCACAGAAACACAACGTAGAGTCTATGCATATTCTTCTGAAGATTGGACAGTTCCTACAGAAGAAATGATGGGGATTAATCATGAGGCAGTATACTTGTTTTTAGCTGACAATGTATTAAAGGGACAAATGGATTTGGTATCTATGGACAATGATGGATTTACCGTAGCTATGGATATTCCAGACCCACACCCAAGTTTCGTAACCTATTTAGCTATTGGTGATTCACCAAAATCTTCTTCAATACACGCATATGTATGTGGAAGTGGATATGTTGCTGTTCCATATGCAGATGATTATAGAGATAGTTGGATAAATCAAAATGATGGTTATACACTATATCCAAATTTAGCAGATTCAGATGATACTACTTATGCATGGTTTGATAATGCTCTAACAGGAGATTATTTTGAGGTCAGATTAGAGCGTTTATTTGGTACAAAAAGTGGTGTTCATATCTTAAGTTGGAAAGCAAAAAGAAAAGCAGGTGCAACTTCTGTAACTTTAAAATGTGAGCTTAGACAAGGTTCTACAGTAATTACTTCTGATACTCAAACAGTAGCAGATGATGTAGTTCATGAATTTAATAAACAATTGACCGCAGGAGAAATATCAAGTATTACTGATTATTCAGAACTTAGAATAAGAGTAACAATTATAGCCGCTACCTTTTAGGAGTTTAAATGTCTTTTTCGTTAGACAATAAAGCACTAAGTACATATAGCACTTCAAATCCTGTTACTTACAGTTATACATGTAACGGAGATTTACTAATTCTTTCTGTTTACATTGAAGATGTAGCTGGAAGAACTACTGTTACTCCACCAACTTATAACGGAAAGGAGATGACCTTAGTAGCAGAGGCTGGGACAGGAAATGATTGTGCTATTGAACTATGGTATTTAATAAATCCAGATAATGGTACATATAATTTTAGTCTTCCAAACGCAGATGGCGATTCTATAGCATTAAATCCATCATCATATACTACTACTAAAGACCTAGTTGTATATCATAGTCAAATTAGTGGTGGTGGTAGTACAGCAAATCCATCTGTAAATATTGTAACTACTCTTCCCAATTTATTAATAGTAGCTGCACAAGGAGATGACTACAGGACTGCATCTACACAAGGTGCTAACTATACTCTAGTCCATAGCTCAGACCCTGGTAACTGGACATTTGCATCAGAATATGATTTAGATAGTGGTTCTGCTGGAACAATTGCAGTTAACTTTGTAAACGCTGGTGCTGATTACTGGCGTATTATTGCTGCATCTTTCTTTGATGCATATTCAGGTTCAGATAATCAATCTGGATATGTATATGGAGCACAAGTAGCATCATCAAGTAAACATGCTTTTATTCAAGGGCCTTATCCAGTTGACCCTGCAATACCTTTTGTCTCCTTACAAATACAATCTTATACTGGTAGTTCGGCATCTTCAAGCAAACATGCTTATGTAAATGGATATGAGGAAGGAAAAGCAATTGATAATCAATCTGCTTATGTAGCTGGGACTTCTAGTACATCTTCTTCTAAGTCTGCTTATGTAAAAGGTACTAAATCATTAATACGTGCATCATCAGCCGCCCCAGCATATGTTGTTACAACCAAGATGGGGGTTAGATATGTATTCTCTAAATCATCTGATAGTAATAATATTCAAATAGATAAATCTTCAAACGATGGTGCAACTTGGACTGCACTTTCTTCGGTTTCAGTAACAACTATTCATGGTAGTTCTACAATTGCTTATTTCAATATTGCTATTGATGCACATGATAAAATTCATGTCCTAAGTTCTGCTAATGCTTTAGCTACAAGAGACATAGCCTATAACATACTTGATACTTCTAATGATTCTTGGGGAACATGGGAAGAGGCAGCTAATCTTACAGGTCTTCCAACATACAGACAATGTTTTATCAGTCTTGATGCTAATGAAAAACCACATGTAATTTACACTGACCAAGTTAGTGGTTATAGAATAATTAGATACACTAATAAAGTTAGTGGGTCTTGGCTTTCTCCAGAAAATGTACCAGCAAATGTTTCTAAAAACTGGCACTATCCTGGGATGCTTGTTTACCAAAACAAATGTATAGTTGGATATAATGATTCTTCTTATTATACTGCAACAAGAACTAGAAATTTAGATACTGGTGTGTGGGCAGATGAAGTAACTTATCCATCATCGGCATATATACACAGAGAAAAATCAATAGTTGCCTCTCCTGATGGTAATACTTATATTTATAGAACACATGGTATGTCAGGCCCTCCATATTATATGGATGAAAATCTTACCAGAATTGGTACTGCAAATGGCTACATTAATGCTTGGAGTTATTGGCCTGGGGCAGCATATAAACGTGGATATAGACATCTTTTCTATATTGACAATACTAGTAGAGATATAATTTATACAAAATATGCTGATAGTGGAGATTGGTATCCAGAAGCAACTCTTGATACAGGAACATTTACTTCTATTGCTCCAGAATATGCCTACCATTTTGAAAATGAATATGGTAGAATTAGCTATGTATTTACAGATGATACTGGAAATCTTTATTATAACTATCTAATATTACAAGAAACTTTTGTTAGAAGTTCTATCCATGCTTATACAGCTATGGAGGGAGAATGGATACCAGCTTCGGATAGTCAGTCTGCATATACTAAAGGTGCTCCTCAAGCTACCGACAATCAACCAGCTTATACTGAAGGGCAATCTGGAACAAAATCTTCTTTAATCCATGCATATACTTCTGGTGTAGAAGGCTCTAAGACAAGCTGGATACATGCGTTTACATCTGCACATGGTATAAGAACTACTGAAGTTAGTATATTAGTAGAAGATAAAGTATCAGACAAACTAGATGTTACTACTGCTAACATAATAGTTGAAACTAAATCCACAGAAAAAATACTTACAACAAATGCTAATATTATAGTTGAATGGGTACCATGGGTACTAAGTAGTAAACATGCCTACACAAACGGTGTTCTATCATCTAGTAGCAATAAACATGCTTACACAAATGGTTCTTATGGTGCTTCAGCTTCTAAAGGTGCATTTACACAAGGTAAGGATAGTACATCAGATAATCAATTAGCATATACCAGAGGTCAATTATCTACTTTAGATAATCAACCAGCCTACACTAGAGGTGCTACTGGTATTACAGATAATCAGGCTGCTTATACCAAAGGGCAAACCTCAACAGTTGATAATCAACCAGCTTTCACCAACGGTCAATCATTAACTTCTGCTAATAAATCAGCCTATACAAAAGGTGCTAGTGGTATAGCAGATTCACAATCGGCTTATACTAGTGGTCAAACTTCTATAGTTGACAATCAATTAGCATATACTAGTGGTAAGATTAGTACTTCAACACTCATACACGCTTATGTTTCTGGAAGAAGTAGTGCATCAGATAATCAATTAGCTTACACTAGTGGTCAAAGTGTAGCATCAGATAATCAACTTGCATATACAAAAGGACAAATTTCTACAAGCAATTTAATACACGCTTATACAGAAGGATTCCCATCAGAACAATCAGCAAGTGATAATCAATCAGCCTATACTAAGGGACAGAGTATAGGAAGTAATTCAATTTATGCCTACACTAGAGGACAATCTTTTGCAAGTGATAACCAAGGGGCATATGTAAGAGGACAAACCAGTTTATCAGGATATAAATCAGCATATGTAAGAGGTCAAACTTCTGTAAATGATTCTATAACAGCTTATACTTTTGGTGTAGAAAAAGTTATTGCATCGAAGACAGCATTTGTAGAAGGAGCTTATGGTTTTGAGATTGAATGGATTACTGTAGGATTACCTGTAATAACCCAACAATCAGTATCATCTAATATCCATGCTTTCGTAAAAGGTTCAGCAAGCCAAAGTGATTCTATAAATGCATTTGTATCTGGTAAAGATACAGCCTTAGATTCAATCTATGCTTTTGTAGCTGGTAAAAATTCAATTGTTGATAACCAACCAGCGTATGTAAAAGGTCAATCAATTGCTTCTGCAAATAAGAATGCCTATGTAGAAGGTACTGCAATCATAGCTTCGGACTCTATCAATGCTTACACAAGTGGTAAGAGCATAATAGCACATTCAATCTATGCTTACACTAAAGGGCAAGCATATGGTATAGACAATCAACTAGCTTATACAAGTGGTATAAGTAGCTCAAGTAGTGTAATTCATGCATATGTCAAAGGATTATCTACATCCTCAGATTCACAATCTGCATACACACATGGTAAAAGCTTAGTATCGGATTCACATTCTGCGTTTGTAGAAGGTGTTCCAATCTTTGCATCTGCTTCTAAATTTGCATATGTAAGAGGTTCATCAGATACAAGCGATTCACAATTTGCTTTCACCAAAGGTCAGATTTCTACATCTGATAATCAAAATGCATTTACAAGTGGTGTAAGTACATTCGTTGCATCTAAGTCTGCATTTACAAGTGGTCAGTATGGTGCTACAGGTTCTATAAAAGCTTACGTGTCTGGTAAAGACACTATGATTTCTTTACTACATGCCTATGTAGCAGGAGGAATCATAACAACAGATTCTATAAATGCCTACGTAGGTGGTATATCAGGTGCAACAGCATCTATCCACGCTTATGTAAGTGGATTCTCTCCTGGCATAGCTAATATCCATGCTTATACTGCGGGTAGAAGTACTGAAATATCATCTATCTATGCATATGTAAGTGGTGGACTAATCGTAAGTGATAATCAATCAGCATATGTACGTGGACAAATATCTACAAGTGCTTCTAAGACCGCTTATGTGGCTGGTGGATTAGTAGTATCAGATAACCAGATTGCATATACTAGAGGTTCAAGTATAGCAAGTGGTTCTCACACTGCATACACTTCTGGTGGATTGATTATAAGTGATAATCAACAAGCTTTTGTACAAGGTAAATTTGATGCAAGTGACAATCAATTAGCTTTTGTAAAGGGGCAAGCATCACAAGTTGGAAATATAAATGCTTACACTAGAGGTCAATATAGTGGAATAGCAAATAAGTCTGCATTTACTTCTGGTCAAGATATAGCAAGTGATTCACAACCAGCATACACCTTTGGGTTTGCACCAGGAATTGCATCCATTCCTGCTTATACAAAAGGTTTAGACTATGCTAATAGTCTAATTCATGCTTTTGTACAAGGGGCATATGGATTTGAAATTGAATGGGTTACAGTTGGAATACCAGTACTAGGATATATATCTGTATCTTCAAATGTACATGCATATGTTCGTGGACAAGAAACATTAAGCGATTCTCATTCTGCATTTGTAGCTGGTAAAACAACTGCTGAAGCAACCAAGTCAGCATATGTAGCAGGAATTTCTACAGCCCAAGATAATATATCTGCATATACAAAAGGTAAGCAAGATGCTGTAGACTCTACATCAGCATATACATCAGGTACTTCTACATTACAAGGTTCTATACACGCCTTTGTAAATGGATATTCTGTTGATACCAGTTCTATCCATTGTAAATGGATATTCTGTTGATACCAGTTCTATCCATGCCTTTACAAAAGGACAAAGTTACGATATAACATCACAACATGCATATGTATCTGGACAGGCTGGTGCTGTAGATTCTATTCCAGCATATGTACACGGTAGACAAGATATTGCAGATAGTATACCAGCATTTACAACAGGTATAGCAACTAGTTCTTCTTCAATCCATGCCTTTGTTAGTGGATATGCTGGTAATGAAAGTTCTATTAGTGCTTATACTCATGGTAAAGCAGATACAAGCTCTTCTAAATCAGCATATGTAGCTGGTGGAATTGTAGAAAAAACTTCTAAATTTGCCTATACTTCTGGTAAAATCTCTACAAATTCCAGAATTTCTGCATATTTAGCAGGAAAATCTATCGCTTCATCCTTGACAAATGCGTACACTTATGGTATAATAAAGACAAGTAGTAATGTACCAGCTTACACTTCAGGTAAAGCTGTAATAAGTTCTAATATAGGGGCTTATGTAGCTGGTCAAAGTACAGCAGTTTCACAAATTCCTGCATATGTACATGGTGGAGTAATAGTAAGCAGTAATAAATCTGCTTATGTGGTAGGAATTTCAAGCACTACTTCTAGAATAAGTGCCTTCGTACAAGGACATACCGCTAATATTTCTTATATCCATGCGTATGTTTATGGTGCTGAGGCTGTAAGCAGTTCTACAAAAGCTTATGTAGCTGGTATAGCACCACCTGACGCTCACAAGATTGAATGTGAAACTGTAATAAATACTCATGCAGTATTTGAAACAGATATAAATAAGTTTATTATGTCTGAAGCAGAATTGAATAACCATCTAGCTTTTGATGCTAATATCGAAACTGGAACTAGTTATATAGTAATTATAAACAAATATATAAAAGGAATTGTAAAATTATGAGTCATACCATAATATTCAAAACAGATTATGGACATACCCTAGAAGTTTTAGTAAAAGAATATGATGAATTGACAGGTCAAACATCTCCCGCAGATTTGAGTCCTTACACAACTAAACAATTTATCATTAAGAAACCAGATGGAATAGTAGTTAATATAAATGCAGTGATGGTTGCATCAGGTGAATCTTATTTACAAGCTTCTTTACCATCTGGACTTTTATCATCAGCGGGGTATTATTTAGTCCAAGTATTATTAGAAAATGAAACACAAAGATTCCACTCAGCGGAGTTTGGATTTACAGTAACTACACCAAAAGAACAATAACGGAGAGGTGAAATATGGCACACAAGGAACAGTATGTATGTAGGATTTGTGGGGAAAGTATGAGAGAGGTTCTTAATTTAGGAAGTATATATCCATCTAACTTTGTGAACAAGACTGAAGGAGAAGCAGTTCCGTTAGTATTAATGGAATGCAAATCTTGTGGTCTTGTTCAGCTTAAACACACAGTTAATTTAGATGAAATGTATAGAACTTATTTCTATCAATCAGCTATCAATCCATCAATGGTTAAATCTTTGCAGGATATTGTAACTGAAATTGAGAATACTATAAAGATTAATGATGAAGATTTATTATTAGATATTGGATGTAATGATGGTGTTATGTTTACACTATACAAGAATAAAATTACATTCAAATTGGGATATGACCCAGCACTAAACTTGGCAGAGAAGGCTACTAAAAACTGTAGTTTCTTTGTTAATGATTATTTTAGTAAAGATTCTTATTATTGGAATAAAGCAAGGGTAGTTACTGCTATTGCCATGTTCTACGATTTACCAGACCCAAATAAATTTGTAGAAGATATAGCTAATGTTTTAGCAGATGATGGCATATTTGTAATTCAATTTACAGATTTGATTTCAATGCTGAGAATAAATGCTTTTGATAATATTTGTCACGAACACTTAGAATATTATAAACTAACTGACATCGTAAATCTACTAGATAAACATGGATTGAAAGTTTTTAAGGTTTCTTATAACAAAGTAAATGGTGGAAGTATAAGAGTATTTGCTTGCAAAAATGATTACTTCTGTACCCAAGATAGCGTTTTAAATTCTTTAGCTGATGAAAGGGCATATCTAGATAGTTTTGATGACCCAATGAAATCATTTTCGGAAAGAATAAATAAAGTAAAAAGAACTGTGTTAGATTTTCTAACTAGAGCAGAATTTGCCGGCATAAGAATTTATGGAATGGGTGCATCAACAAAAGGAAATACTTTACTTCAATACTTTGGGATAACTAAAAAGTTGATTCCAATTATTGCAGATGTAAATCCAGATAAGTTTGGAAAGTATACTATCTCTTCTAATATTCCTATAGCTTCGGAAGATGAAGTATTTAAAGAACATCCAGATATGCTATTTGTATTACCTTGGCATTTCATAGATGATTTTATAGCTAGAAATATTAAGTTCTTGAAGTATGGGGGAGCATTTATTGTACCATTACCAGAGCCTGTTATTTACTACATGGAAGGTGATGAAGGACAGGAGGTAGTAAAATGGACATATCTAGAAAGAGTATTGGGATAATAATTGATGAATTAATTACAACTTCTGTGCGGTGTTGGTTTGCTCAAGAAGATATTATGAATAAAGATTTATCAAATGAAAAAAGATTAGAAGCAGCAGAAAGAGCACAAATCATGAATGCTAGACGGTCTGCTCTAATCAAAGCAATTGATTCATTACTAGGAGATGAAGACATTTCAACTGTATCAAAAACTTATTACACTTATTTTGATAAGGAAGGGAAAAAATGAGAACAGAAAGAGTATTAGTAACAGGTGCGGGTGGATTTATTGGATACCACCTTACAAATTATTTAACTCAATTGGGCTATTGGGTTCGTGGAGTAGATACTAAGTATCCAAAATATGAAAGAACTTCTGCAAATGAATTTCACAAAGTATCTTTGCTTGACATACACAATGCACAATGGGCAACAGAAAATATAGATTGGGTTTTTGGATTAGCAGCAGACATGGGCGGGATGGGATTTATTTCCAGAAATCATTCTCTAATTTTGCATAACAATCTTTTAATAAATCTAAATACACTACAAAGTGCAGTAGATAATGGAGTAAAGAAATATTTCTTTTCTTCTTCAGCATGTGTATATCCAGAATTTTTACAAGATAAACCAGATGTTGTACCACTAAAAGAATCTGATGCTTATCCTGCTCAACCCCAAGATGCTTATGGTTGGGAGAAATTGACAATGGAAAAGTTTTGTCAATACATTGGTAGAGAAACAGCAACTCAGACATACATAGCTAGATTCCACAATGTATATGGGCCTCAAGGAACATGGACAGGTGGTAGAGAAAAAGCTCCTGCTGCTTTATGTAGAAAGATAGCTACAGCAAAATTTATGCAAGAATCAGATATTGAAATTTGGGGGGATGGGAAACAAACACGTTCATTTTGTTATATAGATGATATTGTTAGAGGAATTCATAAATTAATGTTAAGTGATTATCACGAACCTTTGAATATAGGCAGTGATAGGATGATAACAATTGATGAATTAGCAGATATAATTGCTACTAAAGCAAAAATAGATATAAATAAGGTTTATAATCTTGACGGGCCTCAGGGAGTTAGAGGAAGAAATTCAGATAATACTAAAGTAAAAGAAATTTTACATTGGGAACCTGTCATTCCATTAGAGTCAGGATTAGAAAGAACTTATGATTGGATAGAACAACAGGTGCGTTATGACTTAACGGAGAAGTGTGTATGACAACGTATGGAGCATCTATAATTAGTAGAAATGATAATTATGGAAATTTATTATTAGAAAGAGCTACCTATTGTCTTAATTCAATGGCTGAAGTATTGGATGAAATTGTATATGTAGATTGGAATACAGATAATGACAAGCCAACTATGATTGAAGAAATAAAAGATGATTTAGTACATAAAGAAAAAATACGTTGGGTAAGGGTAACACAAGAACAAGCTAGGGAATGGACATGGAATGACCCACAAGCACAAGCAGTATGTGAAACTCAAGCAAGAAATGTAGGATTACGAAGACTTAGTACTGATTTTTTAATCTCAGCAAATATAGATATTATTCCTCCACAAAGAAAACATCTTGAAAGAGTAATAAATACTAGTACATTTTTTACCACAGGTATGAGGTCAATTTCTTTATATGATTTAAGACCTTTGGGAGACAGAACAAGACCAGATATTTATATAACAGCATTAGAACAGCTTGAGTCCAGATATTCTCAACAACCTCCTACAAGTGTACATTGGAATGATAGATTTTCTTTGGTAAGTAATTGTGGAGATTTTCAAATTGCACATAAAGATATTTGGTATGCCATGCGTGGATTTGAGGAAAGATTTACTGGAAGGGCATACATGGACAGTAATGTTCAAATGAAAGCAACTTTAGTAGGATATAACATAGCGGTTGATTGGAGTCTACCCATTTGGCATATTGGACATGATGCAGGATTTGGGGGTAGCGGGAAAATAAATAATATTGACGAAGCTTTTACAATGAAAGAAACTACAAATCCAGAGACTTGGGGACATATTGATGCGGGATTGGAGATACATGAACTATGAAAAAATTTATTGTAACAACAACGATACAAGAACCAACAGAAGCTACATTAAAATATTCACACATGGAAGGTTGGGATATGATTATAGTTGGAGATATAAAAACTCCACATAATTCTTATAAAGACATAAATGCTACATATTTACATCCAGATATACAAGAAGATTTATATCCAAGATTGAGTGATGCAATAGGATGGAATTGTATCATGAGAAGAAATATAGGCTTTATACATGCCTATGAGCTTGGGGCAGATGTTGTTGCCAGCATAGATGATGATAATATTCCTTATGAAAATTGGGGAAAAGATGTAAGAGTAGGGCAAGAAATAGATGTACATGTTTTTGATAGTCTAGATATTAATGTCTTTGAACCATTACAGGTAACTAATCATAGTGAATTATGGCACCGTGGATTTCCTATTTCATATCTAACAAAGATTAGACCAATAGTACACAGGGGAATACAAAAGAGAAAAATTTTATTTCAAGCTGATTTGTGGGATGGAGACCCTGATGTTGATGCTATTTGTAGATTGATACATATGCCAAGGGATTTAGAATTAAAAGTAGATGTTCCATTTACATCTAATAATTTTATTCCATTCAACAGCCAGAATACTTTTATTGCTAGAGAAGCTTTACCTTATTACATGGTTCTTCCCTTTGTTGGGAGGTCAGATGATATTTGGGGTGGTTATATTGCTCAATATCTTTTGGACACTAGACCATTATTCATGCCCCCTACAGTTTACCAAAAAAGAAATGAACAGTCTATAAAAAAGAATTTAGAAGATGAAGTTTTTGGATATGTGACAACAGATACCTTGCTTCAAAATATTAAACAATATGTAAAATATCTACCAGAAAAAACTAATAACGCATTAATAGAATACAGGAAATTATATGATAGATTTGAAAGTTAATAGAGTTATAGATAGAATGGTTTATGATGATTTCATGTATAACCCATTTTGGCAAGGGATAATAGAGTTATTAAAAAAAAGTGAAATAAAAACTGTGGTTGATATTGGGGCATCTAGCGGACTAAGTTCTATGTGGTTACTACAAGTTCCAACCATTGAAAAGATTTACTGCTTTGAACCAGATTCAGAAAATTTTGATATGTTACTAAAGAATCTAGAAGATTATTTATACAAAATAGTACCTTTAAATTGGGGAATCTACTATGGTCTAAAAGAATCAGAAGTATTTGGAACTGGGGATAAAAATCCATTGGGGTATACTATTGAACCAATAACCCACTATACTGCACAAGGATTTAGATTTGAAAAATATGAGAACAAGATATTTAAATTGGAAGAGTTAGAAAATGTAATAAACTCTCCAGCAGACTTAATAAAAATTGATATAGAAGGGTCTGAATACAACGTTATTAAAAATTCTACTATACTAAAAGAAGCTAGATTTTTATTAATAGCCTTTCATAATTATTATGATAGTTATGTTTTAGAATTTATAAAAGAATATCTACCAAACTATGAAATAGTTATATATGGGCCTGATGGGAACACGTATTTTAATATCTTGTTGGAAAGGAAGGGTACAGATGAAAGTAGTATTTCTGGAGAATAGATTAAGAACAGATAAATTAGGTATCATGTACTTAGCCAGAATATTGAAAGATGCTGGACATGATGTAGACTTAGTACAAGCACATAGAGATGTAATACCAAAAGCAGACTACATCATGTGCTCTGTTATGTCAGGAGAACATGAATGGTTTTTTAATAAATTAGCAGAATTAAAAAGCAAAAGAGATTTTGTTTCGGTAGTGGGTGGGCCTCACTTTACCTTCTTTCCAGAATCTGGATTGAAGAATAGTAACATAGATTATGTTGTGATAGGCCCAGGAGAGAGTGTAATTCTTGATATAGTAAATGGAGTTTATCAAGGAAAGAAATTAATCAGAGGGAACCTTCCAGATGTAAATTCTTTGGCTCATCCTTATAGACAAATTCAATATAAGTATGATGAGTTTGGCAAGGCTAGAATGAAAAGATTTATAGCAGGAAGATATTGTCTTTATAGTTGTACATATTGTTTTAATCACTTATTCAAGAAATTATACCAAGACCAGAAAAAAGATTTCTTCCAAAGAGTATCTCCTGAATTGATGATAGAAGAAATTCTAGAAGTAAAGAAAGACTATGGACTAGAATTAGTTTATTTCAATGATGATGATTTAGCAGCTAGTTATGAATGGCTAGAAGAATTTTGTAAACTAATAAAACAAACTAAGCTACAATATTGTGGTTCTGTTAGAGCAAATAGTATTGATGGTTATAAAATAGATATGTTGGCTAATAGTGGCTGTGTATTTCTTAATATAGCATTAGAATCTGCGGTACCAGAAACACAAAAATTATTAAGACGTGGGTTTATTACAAATTCACAAATAAGTGATGCAACTAAGACTTGTGAAGAGCGTGGAATAAAAGTTAGATTACAGAATATGATTGGGTTGCCTGTAGAAAATCCATTGGAAGATGCTTTGAAAACCTTGGAAATGAATATGAAATTAAACCCCACAGATTCGTGGGCTTCTATATTTCAACCATTCCCTAGAACAGATTTGTGGAAGTATTGTTTAGATAAAGGATTGATAACAGAAGATACACAAGCACAGGCATTTTATGAGCATACTCCATTGAATATTCCAGATGCTGATAAGATAAATAGATTACACAAATGGTGGTTCTTTGCAGTAAAGTATCAATGGCCTATTGAATTAGTAAAAATTCTTTTAGATACACCATTGTCAAAAGACCAAGAGGAAAGGATACAGAATTATAGATGGGAAGTTGCAAAAAATTTATTATATGGAATGTAAGGAGAGGTTATGAATAAAATAGCATGTACGCATCCAGGAAGATTAGGAGATGCCATTTACGCTTTACCAGCCATTAAAAAGGTTTGTCAAATGCGTGAAGCATTAGCAGATTTTTATACCAGTAAATATTGTAAACCCTTAGAAAGATTATTTGGATATCAGAGTTATATATATGGATTCTATATGCCAGATAATTATCAAATAGAAAGAATGGACATGGGAGTACAGCCTTGGAGAGTTCCAGTAGATATAGGTTTATATGATATGACATATCATATGGGATTTAGAACAGTTCCAGACAAAGCTATACCAGATTTTATTATGGAATCTACAGGTTTGCCTACTCCAGCAAAAGTAGAATACGAATATCCAGATTTTGAAACTGATAGTGAACCTTATATTATTGTAGCACCAAGAGGAGAAACATCATTCAAAAAATTATTCTGTGATTTTATAATTAATTGTCCAATTACTTGTTATGTTGTTGGAGCAGATAATGATGATATAGGATATGGTGTAGATATAACAGGAATGGATTTATTAGAAACAACAACATGGATATCAAAATCTAAAGGATTTGTAGGATTAATGTCATCTCAATTAGCACTAGCGAATGGATTTGATATTCCTAAGATTGCCCCACATGATGGGATTCATTGGGATATGAGACATGTGATTTACAGTGATACTAATTTTTATCCTGTAAACCCAACAGTAAATGATTTAATAAAAATATTAGGATTGTAGGAAGGGTGATATGGAAGTAAATTTATGTATACCAACATTAAACAGGTATGATTTATTAGTAAAGTGTCTGGAATCAGCAGAAGCTGGGACACTAAAGCCTATCAATTATTATATAATTGATAATGGAACAAAATTATTTATGGAAATGCTACCACAAAAACTTGAGTCAAAAATTACATTAATAAAAGCTAAGTATAATTTGGGGGTAGCCATGAGTTGGAATTGGTTTTTACATAATGTAAAAGACCATATATTGATAAGTAATGATGATATAGAATTCTATCCAGATTCTATTGAAAAACTTATGGAAGGGTATGATGAAAACTTTTCAATCTATCCAGCAGAGGGAGCAACATCCTTTGCCTGTATGAGTTTTCCTAGAAAAATAATCAATGATGTAGGATATTTTGATGAAACACTATCTCCACACTATGCTTATTTTGAAGATAATGATTACCATTGGAGAATGAGATTGAAAGGATATGATATAAAAGATATAGCAGGATGTAAAGTAATGCATGAGAATAGTGGAACAATGAAAAAGTATACACCGTTTGAATTAAATTTACATCATCATAAATTTAGATTAGCACAGGCAAGATATCTTGCTAAGTGGGGAGATTTACCTCCTAACGAAAAATTCACTGTGCCTTACAATGGAGCAACATTTGATGTTACAAGAGAAGATAACTCCTGAAGAATGGTGTCTATATGAAATCATTAGACATCCAATTATGTTCGGAGAGTTCTATAGAAATATAGAAACATTAACTTATAAACAAGAAGTTTTTGAATACACGCCCTATCAGAAAGAATACTTAGGAGATTTTAATAACTATGTATCTCTTTGCTGTGGTCGTGCTGTAGGGAAGACAGTATCTCTAACTGATTATATTCTATGGGTAATGATTAATAATTTTTTCCCTAATGAATACATAATGTATACAGTACCAAATAAGACACATCTTGAACCAGTATTTAATAATCTTATAAAGTATTTAAGAAATAATTTATTTCTGAAGAATTTTATAGAACCAAAACGTGGTATCAATTCGTCTACTTATACAATAACTTTATTAAATACTGCTCAACTTGTGTGTGCTATCGCTGGACAGTCTGGTACAGGTGTTAATGTTGTAGGTAAACATACACCTATTATCATTCTAGATGAAGCTGGATACTATCCTTGGGGAACATGGTTAGAACTCCAACCTGTTCTAAATTCGTGGGAAGATAGCCATAAATTATGGGTGTCTGGAGTACCAACAGGGCTTAGAGAAAACTGTGTATTATATTTAGCAGATGAGGTCAATGACCAGTTTTCTCACCATAGAACATCTGCTCATGAAAATCCTAGATATACTGAACAGGATGAAGAAAGAAATGTAAAACAATACGGTGGGAATGAAAGTGAAGATTATATTCACTTGGTTTTGGGAAGACATGGTTCTCCTACATTTGCTGTATTTGATAGAAGATTGATGGAAATAGAAACTTATCCAACCTACAAGATAAGTCTTTCTGGAATAGATTATTCTTATAGTGAAATAATAAATAGAATGGCTCTTATTCCACCAGTACCAGCTAACGATTTAGTTATAATGGGAGTAGACTTGGGGTACACGGAACCCACTTCAATCATTATACTTTATGAGAAAAATGGTATAATTAGAGAACATGCAAGAATAAATTTTTACAAAGTAGCTTATCCTACGCAAGAAAAAATTATTGATTATCTAGATACTAAATTCAATAGACCTCAAGTAATTGGTATAGATACAGGAAATGAAAAAGGATTGGTACAACATTTATTAGAAGACGAAGTATATCTTCATAAAAATTATACGAAAAGATTATTCCCAGTAGCCTTTGGTTCTTGGCTTAGTTTAGGTGAGAACTCAGAAGGTGAGGAAATAAAAACAAAAATGAAACCTCATAGTGTGACATTGTTACAAGAGTACACTAACTCTCATAAGATTGTGTATACCCATACAGATATAGAATTAGTTACAGAGCTTGAAAGAATGACATATACTAAAACTCCAATCGGAGAAGTTATTTATAAAACATTGACCCCAAAGGGAGGTAAAAGAGGCGAAGACCATAATACTGCGGCTATGCTTTGTGCTATGGTTGCCTATTATATGTTAGTAGTAGGTATGTTGTTTTCCAAAGCACAAAAACCATTAGCTAAAAGTAGATGGGTAGTTGGAGGAAATTATTCTTATGGATAATAATAAACAAACAAAATTGGCAAAAGCAGCATTTTTTATGCCACAGTCTAGTTATAGAAGTTATGTTAGTGTTTGGGGTTCTAACTCAGTAGATAAAATTTCATTTGAAGACCATGATAACTTTGAAAAAATTGTAAAAGACTGTAGATTCTTTTTTAGACATGAACCAATCGCTACTACAGTTGTTACAAAGATAGTTGGATTGGCAATCAATGATATTATTATTCCACAAAATAATATCTCTAAAACTGATTATCAAATTTATTCATCTCTAAAAAGAGATGTAATAAAATTCTTAAGAAAAGCAGCACTAGAGTTTTTAACTACTGGTCTAGTGGTTCCAGAAATAACATTAGAGACTATTAATAGAAAACAGTTGAGAGAAAAAGGAATTCAAAGATTGGATTCACTTTTATACCCAACTAAGATGTGGCTAAGAAATGCACAAGATATAGTAATCAAAAGACCTTTCATCACAGACGAAGAATCTTATTTCTTAGAAATTCCTGATGATATAGTAATGTTCTTGCAAACAAAGGGAACATACGATGATGGGTCTGTGGACAAAGAATTATATCAGGAGATAGCAAAACTATATCCTGATTTTGTAGCAAAGGTGGTAGCTGGAGAAAAGAAAATCTTATTGGACAATCCTCTTATTGTGAAATCAACTATTCTTTCTGATTCACAATATCCAATCCCTTATTTATACCCAGGATTGGAATCATTCAAACACAAAAGAAATCTATTGAGAATGGATTACTCTATCGCTGCAAGAGTAATTAGTGCTATCTTGCACGTTACAGCGGGTAGTGATGAGTTCCCATTAACGGAAGACCAACAAGATGTGTTAGATGATTTGGAAACAAAGTTTCATTGGAGAGAAGGATTTAGTATGGATGATATAGAAAGGGTATTTACTCTATTCACTAACCATACAGTAGAATTAAATTGGATATTCCCTGATGTAGAAGCCCTATTGAATGATAGTAAATATAATTCAGTAAACAAAGATATTATTCTAGCATTAGGATTTCCAAGAATATTAATCACAGGTGAAACAGAACGGTCATTTACAAGTGACCCAGAAATTTCTACCCTTTCTCCTACTAGTACAATGGAAACTATTAGAGATGATTTATTACCTATTATAAATCATATATATTACGAAGTAAAAGAAAAGAATAATTTGGTAAGTCCTTTACCAGATATAAAATTTAAACCTATAAATTTATTAGGATTAAGATTATTCTACGAAGGTGTACAAAAATTATACGATACTGGTAACTTGTCTAGAAAATCATTTACTGAATCTTATGGATTTGATTTATCACAAGAACTAGAATATAGAAAAGAAGAGCAACAATTATTAAAAGATTATGAGTTAGAAGACACAACTCCTGCTCCTATTGTACCTGGTAGTCCAGTACCTGGAAAAACTACCGTTGCACCAAAACCAAAGAAAGCACCTGGCGCACCTTCAGGTAATCAAAACGGCAAACAGGCCTAAAAGAGGTAAATAATATATGAAAACCATCACAATACAAGCAAAAGATGTAAAATTAATGATAGATAAATTGGAGATAGATGAGATGGCTGCCTCTGCATCCATTTCTTTAAATCCAAATGTTGCTTGGATGAAGTTTTCTTTAACAGATGATGGATACAATGCCAATCGGCAAAGAATTCCTAGAGAAGAATTTGCTAATGTTTTGAAGACAGGCTTATTCATGCCCTTGAAAATGGCAGTAGGAGAAATATCCGAAGGACATGATGAAACATTTCCTCTAGGTGTCATGACTCATTTGAAAACAGAAAACAATTCAATACAAGCACTAGCGGCATTATGGGATAGAGAAAGACATGAAGATGTAGAATTCTTAAAGAAACGATACAATGAGGGAAAGAGTATTGATATTTCTTGGGAATTAACTTATACAGATGAGATAGCGGAAGATGAGGGTACAACATTAAAAAACGTATCTATGAACGCAGCTACTATTGTAGGGATTCCTGCATATCAAGGTAGAACCACAACACTTGCGTTATCTTCAAAAGGAATAGAAGGAGATTCGATGGACACTATTGAATTAACTGAACACAATAAACTAATGGATGAACAAAAACAAAAACATGATGAAAAGCTTGCAGAATTGCAAGCTAGTTTAGATTCAGTCCAAAAAGAATTAAATGAATTAAAACCTAAGTACGATGAATTAGCTCAATATAAACAAACAATTGAAGAAGCAGAAGCTAAGAAAATTAAACTTTCTGCACTTAGACAAAAATTTGTAGACGCTAATCTAAATATTACAGATGACTATTTTAATGAGAGAGCAGAAACTTTTGCAGAAATGAAAGACGAACAGCTTGAATTCTTTATTCAAGAATTAATCGCTGCTTTTAAACCAGTAGAAGATGGAAAAGCTTCAATTAGTATTACTACAACAACTGTTCCTCCTATTAAGACAAAAGAAGTCGGTGATGTTACCCCTAAAGATATTATTGAATATCTAAATAAAAGTGATAAAAAATAAGGAGCGATATTAGCTATGGAAATCAACAAATACACTGATATTATAGGCGTTATAGCATGTGGTGATGTTGTCGAAGGGCGTATGGTTATTCTTACTAGCCACTCTTCTAGCTATGATTTTGGTAGTAGAGCAGACCTAATGGGTGCAAGAGTTCCTATCAACAGCACAGAAGCCGGAAAAGCTAAGTATATTATTACTTGGCCTGTAAGTAACTCACAAGTTACAGACGACATCAAAATGTTAGTTCCAATGCCAGCCTATAACTGGTCATTGAGACAAGGTGGTTGGGACCAAGTTGGGAACGTTCCATTCACTTCTAAAATTTATTTAACTTACCCAGGGAACCAAAATGGGCAAACAATCCCATCAGGTTATCAAGCTTTAGCTTTTGACAGAGGCGTATTCACTGTACCTTCAGGTGGATTTGTATTTGCTGCTGGAATTATGGCAGCAGGTGCTCCACTAGAAGTTTTGAATGTCGCTGATGACACAGCAGCAGAAGCTGGTAAATTAGCTTACAGTAGTGGTGGTACTATCGCTATTGTTGAGCGGTTCAATTCTGAAGACGGTTCATTAACCTTCAGAACTCTATAAAATTATAAAGGAGAGTACTACTTATGGCTGATGAAAAGAAAATTCAAGAAGCTATTGCTTCTATGGTTAAAGACAAATCACAAAGAGATGCACTAGCCAGCATTATCGTTGAATACGTTCAGCCAAACCATTTAACAGGACAAATTGTTGGTAATCTTTTGAATACCAGAGCATTAAAACCAGGAGACAGCCTTGTAAAGAAAGTTAGAAAAGGCATTAAAGTTAGAACATTAGTTCCTGGTGCTGTGCATTTAGCTACAGAAATCACTGTATCAGAAAGAATCAACTATGTATTAGATGGTGCTGACGTAAAAGTTACTTATAATGAATGGGAAATGGAAAGCGGAGAGATTGGTACTATTGCAGATATTAAAGCAGAAATGGCAGCTAAATTAAAAGACTACTATTTCAATAAAATCTTTACTTCTTTAGGAACAATCTGGACTGCTGGTAACACCCCATTAAACTATACATCTGTAGGTGGTGTCTTAACTGATACCGCTTTGATTACTGCTATTAACAGAATTAATCAGACAACTTCTGGTGCAAAAGCAATTGTTGGTGCACGTTCTCTTAACTGATACCGCTTTGATTACTGCTATTAACAGAATTAATCAGACAACTTCTGGTGCAAAAGCAATTGTTGGTGCACGTTCTGTTATTACCCCTATTTCCAAATTCGCTGGATTTTGGAGTAAAGATGGTACAAACTATGTAACATCAGATGACAAAGTAAATGAAATTTTAAATACTGGTAAAATTGGTGTATTCTACGGTGTTCCTATCGTAGCAATTGACCAAGTTTATAACAATCCAGAAGACTATCAGAAGATGATTCCTGATACGTATGTTCTTGTTATTGGTGATAGCGTAGGTGAGTTTATTACTTACGGTGATGTAAAACAGAAACAATGGTCAGATATGAATCCCACACCTCCACAATGGATGTTGGAACTTTATCAACAATTCGGAATGATTATTGATAATGCTCAAGGTATTTATATGTTGAACAACGTAACTGCAAGCTAATTATAAAACAATGCAGGGGGAGGGTTAAAATCCTCCCCCTCTAAAAATTAAAAAAGGAGTAATATATTATGTCGGATTTAGATTTATATGCTGCCATGCAAGAGGGAAAAGAACCGCTTGCTAGGTACAAAAAGACTATTGTAGGAAAGGTGCATGTTGTTGCGCTTAACCCCTTTTCGGAAGAACCAGAAGGGGTTTTACTTGAAGGTGATAGTGATAAAGCCTATATAGAATTATGGGATGTTAAACAACTTGTATTTTTTGAAAGAATGAATAGAAGTCATCTAGAAGCTGGAAGGGTTGTAAAGTTGGCAAAGGCCCCAGAGCCACCACCTCCATCCCCAAACCAACTTTCAGATGATGAAATTGATAAACTTCTAGATGGAAAATATATGGCACTCAGAGCTAGATTAGATAAGTTCACAGATACTGCACCTATATTAAGACTTTTGAATAGAGCCAGAGAGCTAGAAAAATCTGAAAAAATTATTAAACATCTGGAAGAGAGAATATCTCAAATTGAATTGGAAAAGTATGAATAATGGCTACAGATTTAAATTACCTTATCCCACGATTAAGATTGAAGCTAGGAGACTTAGACCCAGCTAGTTATAAATATCTAGATGAATGGTTACATGCCTCCTTGATAGCATCTGTAGATGCTTTACAACGTTGGTGGGCTGATAAGTATCAAATTGATAATGATGATAGAGTTTCTCCAGATATAGAAAGAAGAGATATTCAACCTATTATATTAATGGCTTCCATAATTTTGAAAAGCGGAAGCTTAGAAAATTTTTCTTGGAATGTAGGTTCTTGGCGTGATGCTGAGATTTCTTTCTCAAACATAGAAGGTGGTAGAAACAAATCTGAATCGTTACGAAGAGATTGGGAAGAATTAACTCAACTCTTACCACCACCAAACAAAAAATTGGCAGGTGCAGTAAAAGGTCACTTGCCTGGGTATATTGGAAATATAGACGAATTTGGTCAAGGTGACGAATATAAAACATTTGTAGATAACAAAGAATAAAGGAAGGGTTTTATGAAAGACAAAATAAAAGTATTATGGATTTCTGACGCAGTTGCAGCAACAGGATTTGCTAGGGTTGCACATTCAATAATTAATGAATTACCAGAGAATTATGAGATACATCATCTAGGGATAAATTATTTTGGAGACCCTCATAATTATAAGCATAAAATTTATCCCGCTAGTTTAGGTGGAGATGTTTATGGTCTTGGTAGAATAATTCCTCTGATTAACATATTGAAACCAAATTTTATCTTTATGATAAATGACCCTTGGGTTATTGATATGTATCTAGGAGAAATTAAGAAATCAGGAATGAAGGATGCTCCACCAATTGTAACATATTTTCCAGTGGATGCTAGAGAGCATAGCCCAAGTTTTTATAAGCACTTTGATATTGTAAATAGAGTTTGTGTTTATACACAATTTGGAAAAGACGTTGTTTTAGCTACAAGAACACCTAACGTCACAGAGGAGAAATTCCATATTGTTCCACATGGCATTTCTGCAAAAACTTTTTATCCAATTGACCCAACAATGGCTAGACAGCAGTTATATCCCGAAGATAAAATGGAAGAGTTTCTAAATTCATTTATCATATTCAATGGAAATAGAAACCAACCAAGAAAAAGAATTGATATAACGATGTGGGCTTTTGCAGAATTTCAAAGGAATAAACCAGATGCTAAATTATATTTACACATGGGGGTGCAAGATTTAGGAGTAAATGTAGTTGAGTTGTCACTAAGATATGGATTCGACAATAAGTTGATTCTGTCTACTACAGCGGATAAAATTCCAAGTGTATTTGATGACCAGCTCAATGTTATTTATAACGCTACCGATGTAGGCATAAATACATCATTAGGTGAGGGTTGGGGGTTGGTTAACTGGGAACATGCTGCAACTGGTAAGATGCAAATCCTTCCAAGTCACTCTGCTTTGAGAGAAGTATGGACAGAAAAAACTGCCAAGATGCTTCCTACAGTAATGCCTCAGATGATTGAAAGGGTTAATACGGTTGGAGAAGTTGTAGATATCAGAGCATTGATAAGCTCACTAGAATGGGCATATCATGATTGGAAATACAACGGTGGTGCTGAAATACAGGCATATGGCAAAAGAGCCTATGAACTTACTCAACAGCCTCAATACAAGTGGTCAAATGTAGCCAAAGAATTTGAAAAGATATTTCAATTAGCCATGAAGGAAAAATAATGACAATATTTTGGCCTAGTAATACAACAACAATTATTGATGCTATCAGAGATGCAATAGGAAGAGACATAACTATTCTTGTTACTGTATCAGGAATTCCGTGTTCGGTATGTAGTTTAAACCCTGTCTCTAATTTATCTACTGACCCATTTTGTCCAACATGTGGGGGTACTTATTGGATAAATACTACTTCAGGCTATATTGTAAATGCACATGTAGCTATAGGTGAGATTGACTTACCTTGGAGAGTAGCGGGAGGGTATATAAGAAAGGGAGAGGCACTTGTACAAATAAAATATAATCCAACAAATTTATATGCAGTTGAACATGCAGTTCATTATATGGTGGATAGTAAAATTTATTTACAAGAAGATGTTTCATATCGTGGAGTACCCAATATAAATAGGATAGTTATAACACTAAAAGAGCAAGAATAAAAAGGAAGGATATTATGGCAGGAGAAATTATAATAGAAGGTTTGGACTTAGTTGACGCTTTAAACGTAATTGAAAATAAGAAAGACAAGTTTGTTGCAATTATGTTAAGTGATGTTGAATTAATGTTCCCAAAGAATAGCAAAGAATTTAAATTTATTCGTAAAGTTATTCTTGATGGGATGAATGATTATACACGTTCTTATCTTAGAATTCTTTTTGGAGATGTTGAAGGTCTAGTGATGAAATAAGATGTTTAGAGAATATATTGATAAAAATACAAAAATGTTATCAAGAGCAGCTCAAAAAGGACAGCGTGAACTAGAGCAAATTAATAAATATGAAAGAAGTAAAAGAGGAGAAGAGGTGATAAACTATACTGATAAAGAATTACAAATGCAAATTCTAGCAGAAAATAGTACTTTTTATCTTAACATACTTCTTGATAATACATATAATGCTGTAAATAGTAGAGAATTTGGAAGAAATATAAAATTTCTTGAGAATCTTAACAATATTATAATAAATAATATTGATGACATTTTAATGGCGATAGTAAATTATGGAGTTTATGGAATCTATGATATTTTTGAACAGATAGCTGGAAGTGCTAATGATTTTCAAGAAGGAATAGATGCTGCAAGAGAAGAGCTTGAAGTAACAGGTGGGGAAGGACTTATGGAAAAGAACAGGTCATACTGGTACTGGCGTAATATAGTATGGCGTAACTTAGATGCATACAGTGAAACTATTTCTGCCAGATTCCATACGTGGGGAGATTTAGCCCCCTATTGGTACTTTTTAGAGCATGGTAATCTTGAATATAAGTATGCATATCCACAATTTGCTGCAAGTCATTTTTTATCACATTCGGCTTACAGAATAACAGATGATATAGAACAAAGATTATTTGAAAAAAAATCTGAACAAGCACAGGTTTCTGAAGAAATCGAAGAAATAAATATAGAGTTTCAAAAAGAAGCAACGAACTTGTTCGACCAAGCAGTATTAGATTTACAGAATAGACCAGAGGAATATCCTCCTGGATATATATGGGGAATCTATACAAGTTTGGAAGATGGAAGAAAATATAAGGTTATAAGAACTAAAGGCGGTATTGTAGGTCGGAGAAAAATTAAATGAACTTAGACATAAAACAGAATTTAAGTGTATACTATTATATAAGGGATACCTTATCTGGCTATCCCAGTATACATATAACTGATGATTACCCCAATGCCGAATTGACGCTTCCCTCAGTGTCAGTAGTTGGTAATGAGATATTTTCAAGGCCGCTAGAATTAGGAAATAGACATGGGTTAAGAAACAGAGTTTGGAATGTAGAAATCTATGGTGATAACAAAAATCAACGTGACGAAATAACTTATGTTATCATGGATAGTGTGGAAACAAATATTCCAGTTTATGATTATGACCAAGGATTTCCACCAACAGCAGTTCCTCAAATTGGGATGCTGAAAATAAAACCAAACACTTTAATAGCTACTCCAACTAGAGTTTTTCCAGATTTAACAGAAAGACTTTATTGGAGAACAAGTATAAAATTTATGACAGAATACGAAAGTATTACTTAGGAGGTCTCTATAATGGCTAGAAGAATAGCAATTCCATCAAAGGCTGTAGAGCTAAAAGTTGTAGGCCCAAGAGATGCGTTAACATTCCCTAGAGTACAAAGACTATCTGTAACAGCAGACAGACCTTCAACAGATATTGATGAATTAGGTAATAGACTACATGCTGGTACAATCGAAGACATTCCTGCAATCACCGTAACTTTCCAAGCTATGGATGTAGGAGTTAAATTATTCTCTGTTTTGACAGGGAAAGATGCGACAGCGTACCCAGCTTCTGGTGTAAGTATCACAGAATTAAAAGATGTTGATATTATCGTTAATATTAAAAGCGATACAGTTGAAGACTATGTAAAAGCGGCACATGCTAGACGTTGTGTAATTAGAGATTTTACATTTACTTATACAGTAGATGGAGAATCAACTGAAGAATATACTACAATTGGTACAAAGAAAAGATGGTTCAAGAATGATGTTATTGTTGACAAGTTTGTAACTGGGTCAACTACATTCACATTGACACAAACTCCAGTAGTTTTGAAAGACGGTAATAAAGCATTATCAGTAATTCTTGATGGAGTTTATCTAACAGAAAAACCATCTGCACCAGGAACTGGGGAATACTCAATTTCTGGTACATCATTGACAACTGGTGATGCCAGAGTAACTCAATGTATTGCAGTATATCAAGCTGCTCCAGCAGGACTTAACTGGACAGATTCAACTGATAATACCATGCCAGCCGCAATTAGAGGTATGGATGTTCCTGTAGTTATTGGTGCTGGTGGAATCGAAAGAGTCCAATCAGTAACAATCAATGGTACATTCAATCCCGAAGCGGTTAAAGAAATGGGAAATAGAGAACTTGTTGGCTACCAAGCACAAATTCCTGCGGTAACTGGAACAATTACTGTTTTGGATACTGATACAGAGTTAATCGCATTGTTAACAACAGGTCAATTGAATCCTTCAGGTATAACAGAATTTGGTGTGTCTGAATTTACTGCAAGTGGTATTCCACTAATTGTAAAATTACAAGACCCAGTAGATAAGACTTCACCTTATACTGTATTGAAGACTTTGTACATGCCTTCAATTTCAATTACTAATGAAGGATTTACATCAAACGTAAATCAAAATGCTCAACAAACATTCGATTTCAAATCAACTACAGGTGAATTAAAGATTTACAACGGGGCTATGCCCTAACAATTAAAAAATTAAATTTATAGTAAAAGGTTAAAAAGGGACTATAATTAGAGTAATCTGTTATAGTTCCTTTTCTTTTATAGGAGTGGAAAATGGCTGACAAATTAAGAGATGTAGAAAAGAATGATGTAGATATTGCTGAACTTTTTAAATGGAATAAGGAAGTAGAAATTGAAGATGCTTATTCTGGATTGAAAGTTAAGTTCTATATGAGACTTTTAGGTGATGCTGATTTAGGTAAGTCCAGAGCATATGGATATAGAAAAGCATCAGATTTAAGAAAGAAATTAAAGACAAAAGATAGTGATGAGAGAACTTCTCTTATTGCTGAATTGGAGGATTTCACTGACCCAGAAGTAGTTGTAAAATCTATAGAGGTCTTGAGAACTCCAGAGATTTATCAACGTGCTATGAGAAATGTAGATGTTCCAGAACCTCAAGAGCCATCTGACGATGACCTAGAAAAATGGGAAGAATATCAAAAAGCTGTAGATGAATATTCTGAAAAATTTAAAACTGCGGTAGATAAAGAGGCTTTTAAACTAAAAGAACTAGACTTATCTTATCTAAAGGAAAGACCAATAGAGGAACTATACAAAGTTTATGAAGGTGAAGTTATAAACAAACTTTGCCAAGAAGAAATGAATAATAGCTTTTATGATATGTCCATTTATCTAGCTACATTCAAAGATGATAGATTTAAAACCCCCGCTTTCAAAAATTTTGATGCATATAATAATGTTAGACCAACATTAAAAGACAGACTAAAGACAGAGTATCAAAAATTAGAAATGGGAATTGATGTACTAAAAAAATCGCCAGAAGCAACGGAATAACAGCTATATGGTCTTCCGCAAAGACTAGCGGACTACCGTTGCATGAAGGTCTGCCGCCCGCAGATGAATTGCCTTGGACTATTTCGTATGTAATAAGAAAGAGAGCACAGATAGATTCTTTCAGCGAACTGCCAAAGGAAAAAAGACCAACAGATGATATAATTTGGTATGGAACACAAAGGGATATTGATGAATGGTTCAAGAAAGTATTTAAAACAAAAGGTAATCCAAACGAATTTTCATTAGAAATTGAGGATGATGAGATAGAATAATATGCCTGGAAATGAAGTTATTCAAAGAACTGAACAATTAATTAAATCCTTAAGAGATTTAGCAAAAACCTCCGATGTAAGTACTTCTAGTTTGCAAGAGGTTGAAAAAGTCCTTAACAGACTTGTTGGAGTAAACCTAAATAATATTAGAGATTCTGCACTTTTATTAGCAGACTTTAGTAAACAACTTAGAGGTTTGGGGGCTGAGACAGCTACAGTAAATCAGTTGACTAAATCTTTTGCTGAACTTCTCTCAACAATCCAAGCTACAATTGCTATGCAGGATAAGATGTCTGCTCTTGGTAAAACTGGAAGAGCTACTCAATTATTAAACAAAGCAATTGCAGCGGGGGATGTTGGTGAGCAACAAAGACAGCAAAATATAATTACTCAACAAAAAGCATTAGCAGAACAAGCTAATGAAACTTTAGCTGCAACAGAGCAGATATGGAAGAGAAATTTAGATTTTGCTAAAGATATAGAAGAAGTAAGAGCAAGAGTTATACGTACTTTGTATGGAAGAAGAGGGTCGCTAATGGAATTACCTTCAGGGCTTCCTAGAGAAATAATGCCTCAACTTCCTCCAGGATATATAGCAGGAGGGACTGGGCAACCTACTGGTTATATTCCTCCTCCTCCATCACCTCCAACTAGATATCCACAATTACCTCCTTATACACCTCCACCACGACTTCCTATGGGGCCTATTCTACAACCCACAGGATATGTTCCACCACAGCTTATGCCTGGTGCAGTTTCACGCTTTCCTTTACTTCCTTCTGGGCCTATGCCTGGAGGAGGTGCTGATGTAAGAAGAGCAACAACTAGAATTGATGAAGCTGTAGTAGATAGAATAAATCAAGATGTAGAACAGATGTATGAAGTTGCTGCGGATAGAGGCGTAGCTGGAGCAACTCTTGGAACTACTCCTGGGACTGTGGGGGGAAGAACTAGAGGAGGAGGTGCAGATGATACACGACCTGAGATGTATAGAACTCCTCAGACAGTTAGTGCAGAAAATCTAAGAACTATTGGATTAAGTGATGTAGCTGCTAAAAACCTTGAAAAGACAATGAAAGGTTTAGGCATGACATCAGCTAGAGCTGTAGGAAATGTTACTGAATTATCTACTGGTATTCAAACTGTATCATTTCAGATGACAGATGCTACGGGGGCAGTTAGAAACTTTACTGCTCACTTAGATAGAAATGGTAATGTTCTAGCAGATACACAAAAAAGATTTAGAAGTTTTGGTTCGGCGGTAATGAGAGATGTGGTAGAAGTTTTGAAATGGACTATCGCTATTACTGCTATCTACACACCTATTAGAAAATTAGGTGAACTTCTAGATGAAATGAAGAAAATTCAATTGGACATGGTTGATGTTCAAATCGTTTTGGGTGATTCTACTAATCAATTTAGTACAGTTCTTGAAGCATCAGCACAAATAGCTACACAAACTAGCTCAAGTCTAGAAGGTGTTATAGAAGGATATGCGTTAGCTGCGGCTGCTGCTTCATCTGCTGGTGATGAAATGCAAAGAACTGTAGTAACCCAATCAATGTTGAAAGATTCTATGGTTCTTGCTAAGTTAGCTAATATTGACCAAAAACAAGCTCTGGATACTTTGGTTGGTTCTTTAAGTCAGTTAGGTATGGGATTAACACAGGGAACTCAATTATTAGATTCATGGGTTGCAGTAAGTAAAAAAGCCAATGTTTCTGTAAATCAAATGGCTACATCATTTACCATTGTTGGTAGTGCTGCTCAAGAAGCTGGTGTAAATTATAATGAACTAAATGCTTTGATTGGTGCTCTTGCTCAATCAACTAACTTATCTGCTGATGAGCTTGGTAATGCCATTAGAGGTATTATCGCTGCTATGCAGACAGATAAAGCACAACAATCATTTGCTGAATATGGTATTGCCACAAAGACAGTATCAGGTGATTTCAGAGATTTGATGGAAATTCTAAAACAGCTAAAGCAAATGAGTGAAGCTGGTATTCTTGATGAAAAGGCTATGGGTGCGCTAACACAAGCTGGAGGTGCTGGTGCAAGAAGAGGTGCTCAATTATCTGCTTTGGTTAAAAACTTAGATGTAGTTATGAATTTAGTTACTGTATCAGAAAATGCCAGCGGTGATGCTGCTGAAGCTATGGCTCTTGAAATGGGAACCCTAGATGCTGCAACAACTAGACTAAACAATGCATTTACAGAATTAGCTATAACTTTAGGTGAAGAAGGTGGAGTACTAGGATTTCTAACCGCAGTTACAAATATGATAACTACTTTAGTAAAAGGTGTTAGAGATTTAACTAGTGTACTAAAGGTTGCTGCTCCAATTCTTGCTACATTTATGTTAGCAAAAGGAGTATTGGGAACTCAACAGGGTGGAGCTTTACTAAATAAGAATATTCCAGTAGGATTAGCTTCAATGTTTATGTCACCTACATTTGGTGGTATAAATCAAGCAAATGGACAACCATTAACTGGGTCAAGAGGAACCGCAGGGTATCCACTATCTAATTGGTTATTAGGAAGATTACAAAGAAGTGGAATAGGTGCTGTGAATGCTGGATATGCTCAAGCACCAGACCTTGCTAGAACTGCTACTGTTGGAGAGTTCTTTGGGGGCATGTGGAATAGAATGAATACTCCATTTGCTACCATGTTAGCCAGAAGAAGAGGTGGAAGCAGAGACTATCTCTATCCTGGGACTGGGGGAACCATTCCTCTGTATTCTACTGTAGAAGAAGGTAGAAATGCTCCAATAAGCACTAGAGGTATTAGTAAGTTCTCCCTAGGAACTATGTTAGGGCCTTTATTAATATCTGCCACACAACTTGCTGCTGGAGGCCCTGGTGCAGGTACCAAAGCTGCTATCAGTGGTGGTGCTGGTTTACTTGTAGCAGCATTAACAGGAAGTCCTATGTGGGCTACTATTGGTTCAATCATAGCCACAGGATTTTATGACAAGTTCTTAACCTTCGAAGATAATTTAGTTACAGTTTGGGCTGCTAAAATGGCTGAAGCAAGAACTGGTACAACAGATGAAGATGAAACAACAGAACAAGCATTAGAAAGATTAAATAGAGAAGCTAGAGAATCTATGGGGGGCTTAGAAATCTTTAAAGTTAATGCAGTTAATTGGATGATGAATACTTGGTCTAAACTTCCTTGGTCTACTCAAGGGGGTAAACAAGTAACTCCAGAAGAAACAGCACTAGGGTTGGCTATAGGTGGCGAATGGGCTGGTAAACCAGTATTTGATGAAGAGACACGAAAAAAGTTATTAGAGGCTTACAATAAATTAGTACGTGAACAAGCAAAAGCTACAGAAGAACTAAATGTTGTTTCCACACCTCAACAAGAAGAAATAGCTAGATTAGCCGCAACTGCTTCTGCTGATATTATGAACAAAGCTTTGGAACAAATATCTTTAAATGCTCAAGGGTCTATTCAAAATTATCTAAATGCAAAAACTTTAGCACAAAAGATTGGAAGTACTGTAAATCAATTAATAAATGCACAGATGCTTATGATGCAAGAAGTTACTATAGGAGTAGGCCCAACTGCTAAAACTATTACTCCTGCACCTGCTGGATTTACACCAATGTCTACCCAAGAAGCTATTAAATTTGTATCTGAACTTGATGAACAAAGTCTTGGTGTTATCGTTTCTTACTACACAGAAATATCAGACATATTAGCAAAAATAAAAGTTTTGAATGACCAAATAGCAGGACAAACTGGTGGAGTAGCTTCAGAAACGCAACAAAAAGATTTAGATGCTTATGCCACAAGATTAGCATCATTACCACAAGAATTTACTCAGATGTTACAAGCTGTTCAACAGGGAAGTGTATATTCAAAACTACAAGAAAAGTTTATGCCTACAATTAGTCTTCCAGAAATGACACCACAACAATATCAACAAATTGCTACACAAGCTGAACAATTCTGGAGAGAATATTTGAAAGCTTCTGGTCTAACCCAAGCAGAAATTGACTTGTGGGTAAAAAATCAAAATGACCAGCTAGTAATGATGGAAAACAGAGTTACTCCATTTAGAACTAACGTACCTCAAGAGTATTTTACTCCTGCTTTGGAAGGTGCTGGTATTACTGGACAAATGCCTGGATTAGTAGATTGGCAACAATATACTATGCAACAATTCCAACAAGCACAAAGTATGTATCCACAATTCATCAAACAAATCCAAACATTATTGCCTACATGGAAACCAGAAGAAACAGATGCATTATATTTCTTACAAGATAGTGCTACAGTAGCTCACTTAGACCAAACAATTATGCAAATGTTAATGAGAGATTTGATTGATATAGAAGAAGATAAAGGACTACAAGGAATGTATAATCTTCCTTCTGGTGCCACATTCTATGTGCCAGTTACAGCTTATGAACTTCACAGACAAACACAGGCTGGTATGGCTGGAGGTAGAGGTGGAATATCTGAAGCAGATATAATGGCATTATTACAACAAGCAATAGCCGCAGGTGCAACACAAAGATTACAAGAGGCACAAGCTGCTCAAGAAGCAATACCAAAAATTGAAAATTTACAAGCATTACCACCAGGAGAAGGATTTGAATTTGGTGGACAACAATATACTATGTTTGGGCCTCCAGCTCCAACAGGACAATTACTTGGTTATACTTCTGGTAATCCATTACCTGTTACTGTTACTAACTGGTTGCAAGGAACATCACCAAATGCTACACCTGTTGCACCTTATACACTACTTCCTGATAATAATCAATCAATCCCTGGATTAACTCCTGGGCCTTGGGCTAATGGGTATGTATTTCCAAATGCTACTCCAGTTCCTCCTGCTACAACAGTTCCCCAAGCTCAACCAGAATTAAATGCCCTAGAGAAATTCTTTCAATGGTTAAGCAATATAGGACTTTTACCATCATTCAATGTTACTCCAGAAAAAACAGGAATGACTAATACACAAGGTCAAACTACTACTGCATTAAGTTTAGCAGTAGACCAAAGAGTGACATTAACAGTAGACGGTAGAACTTTGGCAACAATAATCAAACCTTATTTATATGAGGACTTAATTAGATTCAATACTGCAACCAATTCATCAATCAGTAAAAGTGTGATAGCATAATATGTGGACATATAATAATATAAGAATAACAGTCGTAGATTTGAAAGAAGCAGATGAGCAAATCATAGCTAAACTTCAACCCGTTGATGCTGGTACAGTTTATCAAACATTCGGACATATAAGTAATGCTGTAGCTGTACAGTGTCTTGTGGTAGGAAGTGGTGATGTAAATGCACTAAAGGCTTTAATTGATGATGGTGCTTCTTACAGTTTAAGTTTCAATGGAGCATCACTTGGAAACTTCTACTTAGATAAACTTACAACCCAGTGGACAAGTTCATACGGTCAAACGTTTAGAACGGATATGAGTTACACAGATTTAGTATTTAGAGTCTTATTGGAATTGAGTAAAGATGAGTAAATTAGATGCAACTGTTACTGGTACTACACAAGTAACTTCTCTTACAGTTAGTGAAGCTCACAATACACCAAGCACTAGTTTAGTAATCAATGCTGTAGCTACTTCTCTAGATATGGGGGATTCTGTAACTGTTTCTCTTGGGTATGAAGGACATACTCATCAAATATTTACAGGATGGGTAAAACAGGTAGAGAAACAAGTTCCAGATAATACTTATGTAATAACATGTAACGATGAGATGGTAAAAGCTATAGATTTTTTCATAGCATCCAACACACCAGATAATTGTTATAAAGCTAGAAATATAGCTGCGGAAGATTTAGTAGAAGCCATGTTAAACATGGCTCAGATTACAAATTATACACATGATACTTCTTACTTTACTTTTGGTATTACTAGAGATGTAGAAGTAAATCTTATTTCAGCTTATGATATGTGTAAGACGGTTTCTGATATTATAGCTTATTCAATTTGGTGTGATGAAACAGGTCTAGCTCATTTTGAGGACAGAAGACCTTACGTAATGGGTGGAGATTCTCCAATAAAAACTGTTACTGGAATTACTAGACTTGGACATAGACGTTCAGATAGAGATTTAAGAAACAGAATAGTTGTTTATGGAACAGATGGGATTTATGCTGTAGCTGAAGCTGAAAGTCCTTACCTTCCAACAGGATTTAGAAAAACAGTTGTTGTGGCTAGCCCTTGGATTGATGACCAGAGCATGGCTCAATCTGCCTGTAACTATAACCTAGATAAATTGAACAGATTGACAGAAGAAATTACTGTAGAAATTGTTGGAGACCCAGATTTACATGCTAGAAAAGTAATAACAATTAGTGAATCTCACACAGGGATTTCAGGTAATTGGTATATTTATACTTGTGAGCATAGATGGGGAGAGGGTGGATATACAACTAATTTAGAACTGAGGAAATAATGAATATACAGATAAAATGGAATGGAACGGATATAACAAGTAGTGTTATAGAATATAGTAGAGAGCAAGATATTTGTTCTGGATTTGGTACTCTGGATATGAACGTTGAAGCTGTAACTGCAAGGGGCTTCAATCCTTGGCATACTATTGAAGTATATGAAGAGGGAACAAAAGTACATACATACAATATTGCATCTATAGAAGAAATAGTTCCTGATACAATATATGCAGTAACTTGTCAAGATGATTCAAAAAGATTAACAGATTATTTTATTGACTCTCAATTTGTAATTGATTATCCATCTACTTGTAGATATTGGATAGAATTATTCTTAGGGTATGCTGGAGTAGATTATAATTTCAATACAAGTAGTCAAGGAAATCAATTAGCAGAAAATACAACACTTGGAGCTACATCAGCTTATGATGCTATTATCAACCTATTGCAATTAAATGGTTGGTATTTTTATTTTGATAATGAGAATGTATGTCAAATTGGTAAACTAAATGTAAATGCCACAGAACCTGTAAAAACATTTTATGGTACTGAAGTTACAAATATTGGATATACAAAAAGCGATAAGATGCTTAGAAATAGAGCAGTAGTGTGGGGAGCGGGAGACCCAATAACTAAAACTTGGATATGGGCAGACACCTCTACTATGACTCCTTGGAACAGACCTGGAAATGATTATAGAACAGTAGTTTATGCTAATCCAGCTATCAAAACATTTGGTATTGCCTATTCTTTAGCATTATTAATATTAAATGAATTTTCTCAAACTATCCCCGAAAAAAATATATCTGCTGCTGGGTCTTATCCTGAAATAGAACTAGGTTCTTTTATTCGTGGCATTACTAATAAATTAACAGTAGATGGAATGGTAACACATATTACAATAAATATGTCATCAGCAGGATTAGTTTCTACTTATAATTTAGACCAAAGATGCCCAAGATTATTTGGATATGCAAACTGGAATGATTGGGTATATATAGGAACACAGGGGAGTGGAGTATGGAGAAAATATATCTATAGTCCTACGTGGAATAACTATTCTACTGGAATTACAGATTTAAATATAAAGGATTTAGCTGCTTATAATGGACTACTAAGTACTATATCAACAACAATAACACCAGCAAGTGGGGTTGCAAGTGGAATATCTCCCAATCCAATTGTAGATAGTCAATTATATGTAAGACATACTTCTTTGGGTTCTTGGATGCCATATTCACCACCAGGATTCTGGAATTATTATCCAGCTAGTGGTACTGAACCAGAATATTTAGTTTCTGGTATTATTGCTGAAGCTACATCTATTAATAGAAATTATGGAATAAATGGATTAGTCGCAGCAGCTTTCACAATTCCTGGTTCTGGAGAATGGACTTTATCTGGAGAGTATTATGCTCCATCTGGTAATCTATCTTGGGTTACAGGAATAACAGTAGATAGACTTCCTATCTATACACAGCAAATTGTTATCACAACTTCTGGTTATTTAAAACCAGCCGAAATAGCTGTTATAGATATGGATACAAATTGGGATGGGCAAAACTTAATCTCAGTATATCATGGTAGGGATATATGGTACCAACCACCAACATATTCTGGTAACATGACTGCACCATGGGATTGGGGAGATATACCTAAGGGGGGAATGAAACATTTTTGGGTTAGTGATATAGGGTATATATCTCAATGGTACTCAGGTACTATGGGAAGGACAGTACATGTCGCAGTTCCACCACCAACAAATGGAATGGCTATAATGTTAGCTTCAGGAGAAATGCAAAGTGGCTATAAAGTATTTTCAGCAACTATTCAAAGAAGGGGCGGGATAGCATTTCTTGATGACATAGAAACAGATGGGCATGCTTATGGAAAAGGTCTTGATGGAGATGGTTGGTATGTAGATGAATTCATTTTTCGTTTAGCAAGTGGAGTATGGCTACCTTCTGGACAAGGATTATCTAATTGGTATGAACATAATAAATATCATTGGGATGACCCAACTTTATATGAAGCAAGCATAGCATGTACATATGGAGGTCTTTCAAGAATTGATGATAATAATTTTGGAATTGGTATAGTTGATTTTACTTATGACGACTTAGGTACTTCACATATAGGATATTGGTGGGGGCATGTTGGATTGAATAGAGAAACTAAAGTAGCAACGTTTGGAGATTTTAAAATAACCCCAATCAATGAAAATGAATCTGCATCTCCTACTGGTGCATTTGGTAGTGCTAGTTCAGGAGGCCCTGGAAGATATTTTCTTTATATATATGGTGTAGAGCTTGCACCTGAAACCCAATTTCAAGGTGGAGTTTGTGTACTAGATACATATACGGGAGAAGCTATAACTAATCATATGGCAACTCCAATATATAATAGTGGATACAGTATTAGAGGAATTGGAGGAAAAGCTACTCCTAATAATGCTTTTGCTGCAATAGTAACTAGAAATGAAACGCCGGGGAATACTGATGTATTTAATATATATTTCTTTTGTTTAAACATACATACTGGAGCTTTATCTGAACATGTTTATACATATAAATCTGGAGGCCCAGGAGACCCCTCAAATACTCAATATGAAAGTGTTATAGTTCCTACATATACTTCTGGTGGAAATAATTATACATCTCCATCTATTTCTGCTGCTTGTGAGAATCCAGACACTGGTAACGGAATAGGGCATCTTATAGTTGTATGTCAACATAGTCGTGTAATAGAACATCCTTATCCTATAGAGGATGAACCTTTCTTAGTAGATACTCTCTTTGATATAAAATTCAATACTAATGGTGGTGGTGGGGAAATGAGAGTATATGATGATGTGTGGGATACTAGTGTTTTACCACGTGTTAAACTTTCAGGAAGTATTCCATCATGGGCAACACCAAATAGATATGTTTGTTATGAAACCATTTGTTCTAGATTTTCAGATACTAATCCAGGTGGAATGCTAGTAGGAGATGGTGAAAATAAAAGACTAGCTCTGGTGAGTTCAGATGACCCAGGAAAAATAGAAGCTGAGTTTGAAACATTACCGCCTGATTATGGATATAATGAAGAAAGAAAAGTATTTACTGTTTATCCTCATACAGACGATATTGATGATACTATATATGCACACGTAGATATAATACCTTCTGGATTTGACCCTACACGACCTATAACTGTTGGATATGGGTGGGGTGGGGCTGTAAAAAAAGTTTTATTCCCATCTCAATCTCAGACACCATATGGAGCACCTTTCCATGATAAAGTAATTATAGAAGAAGGAGACCCAGCGGATTATAGTGGTAGAATTTGGTATTATATACCAATAATGTTTGAAAGTGGAAGACAAAGAATAGAAACTGAATATCTAATATTAAAACATAGTCCTACAGTTTCTGGAGAACTTTTAGCATCTGGATTATTTGATGTAATTTATAAAGGTATGTCACCAATGATGGTAGACACAGCTAAAGGTATCCCTACTGTTATTTATGATTTACCAACAGGAACTACAACAACAGGTAGTGGCATGGCACCTCCTAGTGGGGGTGGTTACGGAAGTTTTCCTTCCCGCAGTTCTTCTCATTTGGGAAGAAGTTACTTAAATGAATATGGGAGTTTTGATATAATTTACCCAAATGCACCAGTATTTGATGCTAGAACTTTTGATATATCAGGCCCATTGGACATGTTCCCAGCTAGTGGAGTACCAAGTGGTATTTTAGGAAGATTTATAGGAGTAGCCGGCGGGTACAGAGGATTAATCATGTACAATACAGAACCACTTAGTAATGCATATACTCCAATTAGTACAGTACTCAGCGGTGCTTTTATTCACCTAGATTTTACTAATAATTTCCCTGACCCATTTATGTTTGTTTCTACTTCTGGAGTAGGAACAGTATCAAGTGGAAGATTTTTGCAAAGAGATTCAGAAGAATTACTATGGCATGATTATTCTGCCACATTACCATCTGGAATGATTACAATAATAAGAGCAGATGATAGGATGTAAATATGCCTTTTTATATTAACAGAAATTTTGAAAATCAATTATATGAATATATTTCAAGTATTCAATATTGGCTAAATGCTAAACCTGTACATTTGGGTGGAGCATCAGGCCCAAGTGGTGGTTGGGGTTGGGGATTTACTGGACAGTTGCCACAATCCTCTATTGCGTTTGATACCACAGAAGCTGCTATTTGGGAACTACCTACAAGTGGGTGGTCATTGTGGGATAACTTGAACCGTATTAGATATAAAATTGCTGGTTCAATACAACAGATTCAAAAAGACGATGTTCCCATTGGTTCTGGTGTATCAGTACTTAATTTTGAAGGAAACGTAAGTGTAGTAAAGGAAACATCTAAAATTACAGTAACGATAGCCAGTGGTGTAAATGCAGGGAATACCGTAGTATCTGAAAGAAGCTACACACAAGCACCTGCATCTGGTACAAGTATATTATACTCTAGAGCAGACCACACCCACGGTACTCCTTACCAACCACCTAGAGAAATTATATTTACAATGCCATACTACTTATCTACAACAGTAGGTGGATTAAGGATGTATAATGAACTTGGTGTAAACCTTCATGTTAGTAAAGTATTTATTTCTGTGTCAACTCCTCCTGTTTCATCTGGTAATGTTATTGTAGACATTCATAGAAATGGTGCTACTATTTTTACCACTCAATCTAACAGACCAGTAATTACTTCTGGTGCTTATACTGGACAATCTACAACAATTGAAGTCCCCGATTTCAATGATGGTGATTACTTGACTATGGACATTGATGCTCCTGGTTCTGGTACATCATTCTTAACTGCACATGTAACATTAATTGATACTAGTTTATAAGGTGAATTATGGCAATTTTAGCAAAAGTTGGTGAATTTAGTTTAGACCCAAGTTGGGCAGTAAGCTCAAAACCAGTGGTAGATTGTGTTGGATTCCCACCCAAATTTGCTATTTTCTTTTATACAAGAACTCCAACTAGTGGAAATGTATTAAGTAATGGGGCTAATGATACTTATAATTTTGGAGTTGGTGTAGCTAGTACTAGAACAATAGGTAGATTTGCAGTAGAATCCGCTGGATGGAATGGTAGTCCAGACCAATATGGAATCTGGAAAGGAAGTTTTAATACCAGAGTTATTTACATAACTTCAAGTGGTGAAAATTGGATTGGAAGTGCAGATGGTTATGTAGATTTTCAAACATTTACTGGTTCTGGATTTCAATTTATCGTTTCAGATGCTGTTACACAACCTTGGAAAGTAAATTACTTAGCAATTGGTGGAAGTGATATAACTGATGTATATTCTCAGACAAAAAGAAGACCACGACATAATATTTCATCTGGTATAGCTGACCCAGGATTCAAACCAGATGCATTATTTATGCTTAGTGCAGATTATGGTTATAATAGTTCATCTTCATCTGTCCATGACTTTAGTGTTGGATTTGCAGATAAAAATTTAAATCAAGGACAAGTATATCATGGATATGCAGATTTTGGAGAACCTGCTCCTTATGTATCATTTGGACATGCTGGGTCTGGAGAAATATCTGCTGCTGTTTGGGCTGATAATTATGAACCAATAGGTGTATACCCTAGATATTTTGTAGATAATATTGAATCCTTTAATACTAATGGATTTACACTACATCATTATCCTATTCCTAGTGGAGAAGGACTAACTGCATCAAATTCATATTTTCACTATCTTGTCATAAAGGGTGCACTTTGGAAAGTTGGGTCATTTACTACAAGAGCAGATGATGGTGATATAGAAGTTGAACTGGGATTCAAACCAGCCGCAATAATTTTTATTTCTAGTACCAAAGAACAGGACAGTCTTTATAATTTTTCACAAGAAGGTGTTACATCTTTTGGGATAGCTACTTCTCCTACAGAAAGAAGATGTATAACGGTTTGGAATGATTATGTAGCAACTGAATCTGGATTTCCTCTAAATATTGCGTCTGCTAAATATACAGACGTAGTATATGCAAATATAGTTGGTGGTACATTAATATCCTCTATGGATTTAAAATCAATTACTAATACAGGATTTGTTTGTAAAATGGGCAGTTATGTAGAACCAGAAGATAGGCTTATTATGTATATGGCTGTGGGAGCAGAAATTCCTACATACCCAACAACAACTGGAAATGACGAACCAAGAGTATTTATGATATAATTAGAGTAAAATAAGGAGAGTAAATTATGGCACAAATTTGTCCTAGATGTGGTGGATTAGAAGTTGGTTGTCCAGTTTGTGATGCACCACCTAAACATGAAAGACCGTTTGACAGGCGTGATAGTCGCACAATATCCGTTGCTTTTAGTAGTATAGCCGAAGCAGCATGGGAAGTTCAAGGTATTGATATTAGTGCATGGAATGGAATAATGGACTTTAATATCACAAAAACAAAATGTCAATTTGCTATTGTGCGATTAGGTTATGGAAATGGGTGGAAAGATAGTCGTTGTGATGAGTACCGTAGAGGACTTATTGCAGCAGACATGCCTTATGGTGTGTATTGGTATTGCAGACCTGGAGAAGATTACAATGCCCATGCTAATGAATTTGCTGAAATAGCTGCTGAGTTCCCCTTTCAAATGAATTATGAAGAAGATTATGAACAAACTTCACTTGATAAAGCAGAGACTTTAGCTTGGATAATCAACATGGATACCAAATTAAAATCTTTGGTAAGTAAGGCTACTAGCCCATACTCATCCTATGGTTTTTGGAGTGGAAAAGTTGCTCCTAATAATTACTTTACTAATGAACAATGGGTAGCTAACTGGACAAATGGTGACTCACCTTGGATGCCCCCTAACTGGACTTGGAGAAAAGGATGCAAGTGGCAGTGGGAAGCAGATGGAAATGGAAAGGCTAGAGAATATGGTATGGTGGCAGATGGTGATGTAGATATGGATTTAGATAGATGGTACGGTACGGTAGATGAATACAATAGTAGGTTTGGCACACACATTCTTCCTATTGGACAAGTTGAACCACCCCAACCACCCACAGATTTCATGATGGAAGTTATTGTTGACAGTTTATATGTAAGGTCAGGCCCTGGTACTGCTTATGGTATTGTAGGCCATCTCCATCGTGGTGAGGAAGTTGCTCTGAAAAATATTGGTGGTTCTTCTGCCTGGATGCAAATCAAGTCAGGCCCTTACGCTGGTAAATGGTGTGCTGTACAAACCAGTTATAGATATATGAACCCAAAACAATAGAGAATAGAAAAAGAAATGACTACCCAAGAAATACTAAGGATTATAAATTTAATACTAGTAATAACAGGGATTGTGGTTTGGATATATTACGGTAAAAAATATAAACAAGTGTGGGCAAAAGCACCATTAACATGGTTGATTAATGTAGGTGCTTTTTATATATATTTATTATCAGTTATCAACAATGTAACTCCAGAAATTGCAAGAGTAATTAATACATGGTCTACAGCTTTACATGCACATGCTGGAATACTACTAATAACTGCGGCACTCATCATGATTAGTCACAGAGAGAGAAAAAATGGAAAACTTTGATATTTATCAATTCATAGTAGCCTTAGGTGCCCTTATTGGAACAGTAACGGGCGTGTGGTCGTTAATACAACAAAAAAGAAAAACAGAAGCTGAAGCAGATAAAGAAGAAGCAACCGCAGCAGATATTATACAGGGTGCTTCTAAAGAACTAATAGAACAGTATAAAGCAAGAGTGACTGAATTATCCCAAGAAAATAAAGAGTTACAGGATGAAATTATGCAACTAAAAGCTGATATCGAAGTACTAAAGACTAAAGTAATGGATTTGGAACAAAAATTACTATGTGTGTCAAAAGAAAACAAAGAAAATATAGAAGCTTTACAAAAACTTTTAGACGAAAGAATACAAGAAACCAGATTCAATGTAACTCAAATTCAAGCTCTAAAAAATGAAATTGCTTTGCTTCAAGAAAAAATAAAACAGATTTCCGAAAGGAACGGAGGATAATATGCCATACAAATCAGCAAAACAGCGTGCTTGGATGCACATCAATAAGCCCAAGCTTGCCAAAAAATGGGATAAGAAGTACGGTGGGAAGGTGGTCAAAAAGGCCAGAAAGAAAACAAAGTAATATACCTCTTGACAAGAACACAAATTCATGTTATAATATACCTATCTTGAGAAATGGATATTTTCAAAACGGAGTTAGAGAGATGAGTAAAGACTATTCACCAAAACTGGAAAGACAAATTGTACGTAGATTAATCAATCAAGGTTTATTTGAAGAGGCTGAAGCCTCTATCGAAAGTGCAGACGAAGAGTACGAAAAGTTCTTGGAAAAACAAGAACGTAGAGCCTTGAGAAAAGCCCGTAAGGGTAAAAGAAAAGATTGGGATGACGACTATGCCTAAATGTGGCAAAGGTAAGAAGAAGAAAAAGAAATAAGTAGTTAGATTAAAGGTGGAAGAAAAGGACATGAAAACAGCTATACATACATCATATTATATGAAGGATAGTATAGCTGTTTTCGTTTAAGGAGATATAGAAATGAGTGATTTATGGTTTGTGCTTATAACAGTATTTTTTTATTGGGTAGGGATAATGATAGGTGAATCTATGTGTGATACTACATGGAAAAGAAAAATATTAATAGCTTATCTAGCAAGTAAAGATAAAAAAGAATTTTTAGATAAGTTACTTCCAGATAAAAAGGAAAATTAATATGACTATAGCATTTAGTGAGATAAAAGATGAAGATAGATTTATAATTAGAAGTGGAAGTGGATACTTTGTACGTTTCAATGGTAGCAATCCCTTCATGGTAAGTACTCCACTATTAGCCACTAGACTTAATTATTATGAAGCGGTAGGAATTTTGATAAGGTTTGAAAAATTAGGCTATCAAGCAGAAGTGATGATAGAACCTGGAGGATAAGATGACAAAGAAAAACAAAATGATTTATGTACGTTGGTTAGATTCCGCTTTACAAGCAGATTGGGTAAAAGCCCCCAGTGAGTTTACTGGTGTTTCTGAAATAGAATCAATTGGATACCTTATATATGAAGATAAGAACCATATACAAATAGCTCAGAACATGACCCCTGCTCACAAGTCTGCTGTTATGGCTATACCTAAACCTGTTATACTAGAAAGACATACATTGGAGAGAAAACATGGATAACACTGGTGGATGGACTTGTCCCTACTGTGGACAATTTGTAACTAATGGAGAAAGTCATTATTGCTTTACTCCCTACTTTATACCTGTAAGTCAAGAGGTAGTTATTCTAAGAGAAATACTAGAAGAACTAAGAGTAATAGAGAATTTACTAAGAGAAATAAAATGAATGTACTAAGTTTATTTGATGGTATCTCATGTGCTAGGATAGCTCTAGACAGAGCCAATATTTCCTACGACCACTATTACGCATCTGAGATAGATAAATACGCTACTAAGATAGCTTTAAAAAATTATCCAGACACAGTTGAATTAGGTGATATAAATAATTGGAAAGAATGGAAACTACCTAGAATTGATTTGTTAATAGGAGGAAGTCCATGTCAGGGATTCTCCGTAGCTGGAAAAGGACTTAACTTTGATGACCCAAGAAGTAAGTTATTCTTTGAATTTGTGGATATATTACACGAATATGTACCTAAATACTTTTTATTAGAAAATGTAAAGATGAAGAAAGAGTGGAGAGATATAATCACTCAGTATATGGGGGTAGAACCTATATTGATTAACTCTGCTTTAGTATCTGCTCAGAATAGAGAGAGACTATATTGGACTAACATCCCTAATATAAAATCCCCCGAAGATAGGAATATAATGATAGGAGACATCTTAGAGAATGATGTAGAACCAGTTATTATTCATAATATATATGGAGGATTTAAAGAAAAGGAACTAAGAGTATTTACGGATAAATCTCCTACGATAAGAACAGCATCAGGAGGAGGACATATCCCAAGTGTGATAAAGAAAGGTAATATCTACTGGAAGGATGTATACGAAGAAGATGCAGATAATGTCTTTTACTATACTAAGGATTCTTTCAATTGGTTATTATCGGATAAGAAAAGAAAGAATAAGTTTAAATTATACTTCCCTGATGATGAAGTAAAGATGCAAATGTTAGAGGCTAGTCATTATAAAGGATATAGTAATGAAAGATGCTTTGGGATAGTAGATAAAAGGGGTATAAGATATATCTCTCCCATTGAATGTGAAAGACTACAGACCGTACCTGATAACTATACAGAAGGAGTAAGTAACACTCAAAGATACAAGATGTTAGGTAACGCCTTTACTGTAGATGTAATAGCTGAACTGTTAAGTCCGATAAGAGATTTTGAAAAGGGGGGATAAAAAAAATTTGAAACTGATTTATGTATGCCCTGTATGTGGCTGGACAGGTACTGAAGAAGAAATAGAATGGGGTGGGGGATATCTATGGGATTATACTGGATTTGAAATGTGTCCCAAGTGTTGGGATGAAGAACTTGAACAAGTACCTTTAGATGTGAAGTATACCGATTAGAGATTTTCAAAAAGGGGGATAAAATCTGTGGGGTACTGGTACACGGGTAATGAGCGCAAACCGGACAATTTTTATCCAAATAGGGGGGTATGGATACTGTGTGCCACACAGTATCAGCCAGCACACAGTAGTAATCCAGGCAATCCTGGTCTGAATTAGAATAGTTAAGTAACCTAAACTATTAAGTAAACTGAAGTAAAAGTTGTCTGACAAAGTGTTCTAATTAACACGACTAGAATAATTAGAACAAAACAGGGGTTTTGTTAACAAATTTCTAATACTACAAGGCAAAATGTTAACAAAATTCTAATACAATCTTCACAAGTTAATGCTATTATTAAGACAGTTAGACAGAACATTAAAAATTCAGGGTAGCAAGCGGCAATAGCCTGATATATACTCGAAACACCACTATATAACCCAATTCTATCGTGTCACGTGTGGGGGCAAGGCGAACATGTCGGGGGCGGGTGGAGGGAGAATTTTATCAACCTGTCTTTGACAGGACATATGTAACGCTTTAAGGGAGTAATCTCATGGATAGCATATTTTTAGCTTGTTTTGTTGCTATCGCCCAAATTATTTCATTCTTAGAAAGCTTTAAGGATGAAAAGGGCGTAAATATTAGTAACTGGATTACCCAAATTATCGGGAATAGTCCAGTAGGCTATGCGTTCACGCTTAAAGTAACCCCAAAGGATGGTAAATCCATAGGGGTGAAAGTGGGCGCAAATTTTACGCCAGTGGGCGGGCATCGTGATTGCCCAAATTACCTAGGATTAATGCGTACGGGTAAATTTGAAAATCCGATGCAAGAGCTCTTGTGCATGGTAGGGTATGTCGCTTGCGGTATGTTCTTAGGTAAACCGCTTGCGATAGTAAATAGCGGTAGGGGATTAATCCTTGAGAAAGTAATCAAGGAATTAAATCTTACCGATATGAGCTTAACCATACACGCATTTTCTACGGGTGGTAAGGATACACCCCATGACGTGGAATTGAGTTTTAGTGAGATTAAAGCTCAATCCCATGTATATGCGATAAGAGCTCAAAGGATTACCGCCCTTCCAAAGCGTGAAGGGCATGCTCCTGAGGGCAAAATCAATTTTGCTAATCGTGCTAAGATTGAGCGGATTGATTAGCTCTTAGGTAAACCTAGGGGAGTGAGTAATCACTCCCCTAGGATACATCCCAAAGGGAGTGTAAAATGGATATTTTACTTGCATGCAAAATTATCCTGATTGCAATCTTTGTTTACAATTTCATCAAGATTGTAAAGATTGCATGGGATAACGCTTAGGGCGATCCGGATCTTTGTCAAAGGGGAGTGAGTAATCACTCCCCTACCATGCCCTATCATTCACATGAGCGGATTCACTAAAACGGTTAATTGGTAGGATGCATACTACCATGTAGTTTAATCTGAATCAGGTTAATCCGCTCATGTGAGTGATAGGGATTTTAAAGGGAGTGAAAATGAAAATCATCTTTGATTTTAGGGATGGTAAACATTTTAGATGTAGCCATTCTATTACCATCGTTGTAAAATCTTGGCATATCGTAATTTCACCAAGATTATATTCGACAATTGAGAGTGAAATGGTCAGGAATGAGCGTGTATATTCCATTCTACCATTCACTTTCATATATCAATCAGAATAATCCCCTACCAGAAATGGTAGGGGATTTTTTTTATTTAACAAATCGGACAATCCTGGTCTAATTCACCGGGATTGTCCGGTTTTTTTTATTTAAGCATCTATACCAAGTAAATAGAGTACATGTACTCAGCTTTGCTGGTACATGTACCCAAGCCCCATAACAGGAACGGATTACAAACTGGTGGAACCAGATACCCTGAGTACATGTACTCATGATTTTTGGTACAAGTACCTATGTGCAAACTCATACATGTATACAGCAGTACCATAACAGGTTCGGATTACAAACTCACAGGTACAGGTACCCATATTTTCTCATTCTAACGTACCAGAGCCTCTCATAACAGCAACGCATTACAAACTGGCAAACAGGTACAGGTACCTATTACCTCTCATCTTGGGGATAGTAATGGGGTGGTATGGAACCACCCCATTCTTATAACCGCACCCCAATACAAACTGGTATTTACATTTGATGGAACTGCACCACCTTTCCTGTCACATTGTCATTGAATACATCTGCTGTACCAGGAACTAAATGGCAATTTATTACACATACAAAGAATGGATAACGTGTACCATTCAAGCGGTACAGCATGGCATACTTGTGATTGAATCTTTTCATATCATCAAGCATTTTCTGGATAGCATCTACATCATCCACTGCCTGGAATCCAGTGGAATTAATAAAGGATGTAGTAGGATGTACAACACAATAAAACGGGTTATTATTCATGATTTTATTCTCCTTAACTATACATTATAGTGATTGGGACAGATTTGTCAATAAGCAATTTTGTACCAGCAAGCATGAGTTCCTGTACTCTATTTTAATGGTACAGGTACCTATTGACTCATATTATGATTAGCACCAGAGAGGATGAGTACATGTATCAATGAGCGTATTCAGGGGCTGTAATGTGGGTCGGTTCACACCAACCCACATTATGTAACTGCACCCTCATACAAACTGGTATCAGATATGATATATAGGTATCTCAGAGTACACATCGAATGGCTTACCCTTGTTGACCCAAAACTCATCATTGATTTCGTACTTGATACCCCATATATCAGCAGTAACAGATATGAATCTACCCATGGTTCGGTGGAAGTGTAAGTATCTAAATCTTGAATTCAATAATTTATCAGTATATCGTTGTGGTGTGATATACATATGCTTGGTTAGACTTGAGTATACTTTCCATTCAGGTTTGCACCCACAATCGCTGAAATGAGTATCACTATCGGGACAAAGTGGGTAGAACATGTACCTATCCTTGATATAGATAAGGTCGCCGTCTTTCTTGACCCAACACTTTCCTATGGTATGGAATAACACTAGATTATCAAACCGGTGGACTATATATGTATCAGGATGACAGTATTGACGTAACCACCCAAGCTCATTCAATACAGCTTCGTGTACATATACTGGTAATGAGCGTGTCTTACCTGACCCAGCTAGGTAGTACCCTATAAAGAGTACGTCTGCCCTCTTGAAGAGTTTACCGACCCACTGTATAAATATGCCAATTAATGTCCAAATTATCATGTTAGTCTCCATTTTTTCTCTTTATTTTAGCATACTGGTTCCAGGTTGTCAAGAGGCAATCGACCCAAGAATCTTGAGTACAAGTATATACTTGTACTCAGGGTCTCTGGTACCCACAAACTCATTTCAGGTTGACCCAGGGAGGGTGAGTACAGGTACCCAGCCTTGGTTCCCAGGCAAAAAAGAACCCTGGTTCATACACCAGGGTTTATGTAACTGCTACGGTTCAGAAACTGAATGTGAGTATAAGTACCCCCCTTGCTCCACTGACCTCAGAATCACGGTTCTCAAGTAACTTCATCAAGCGTTGAACTGATGCTGGGTACGGATTTGGATAGGCATGACTGACACACTTACCATTCCTGTACCTATCTACGATTACAAGTAACACAGTCAAGGTTTTTGTATACACAATCACCTTTCTCATTTTGTACCACCTTTCTTCTGTAACAGCTTGCGGTTCTTAACTGGGTCGCCTGTGTATTTTGTGATTTTACCTGAACACGTACCACAAGTACACTTGGCAACGCTTGTTTTACTTGTATCAGTAAACATGTGGGTATGAACCAGGTGGGTCGGTAGCCACTTGGCAAATGCAAATGCCTTTTCAGATTGGGTCTTATAACCGGGTGCTGGTATGAACTGGTGGTAGCACAATGGGCAACTCAGAGAAGCGTTCTGAACCACCTTATGGTGCCGCTCAATGCTCACTAACTGATTGACCACAGGCTTGGGTCCATGTAACGTGTGATACCAATACCACCCAAGGACATCAGCCAAACGTACCAGGTTTTTGTTATTGGGGGCTAAGATATCAATCTCTGAACCCATCACTTTCCTATCAATCGCCTGAATGATGAGCGGAACCAGCCATGCCACTACTTCCTTTGACAAGCCTGATACAAGTATTGCTGGTTCAACATTGAATGGGAGAAGTTTGAACTCTTCAGCGTAACCGGTAGTGTACAGGCGGTTCAGAACGAATAAGATGTCCTCCCAACTGGGATTCGATTCTGTACCAATGGTGAATATCGTACCCGTAGCGGATAGCTGAAACGATGTATTGATGAGTGTATCTACTAGCTGGTTCCGTTCTGCTAGTGGGTCAACTTCATCAACTGGTGCATGTAACTTGGTTTTCATTTCAATCTCCTTTGCTGGTTCAGGTTGGATTTTAACTCTTACAGAGCAATTATACCAGGGATACCGTACCACGTCAATGGCATTTTTAGACCAATTTTTACAATCATCTGGTGCTTGTACTTATACATGAACCAGAAATCGTGAGTACATGCACTTGTGCATGTACTCAGGCATTCTGGTACCCATCCCCTGCCCGGCGCCCGGAACCCAGTACAGGTACCCATCTCCTGGGTACAAGTAAAAAAATGCCCCCGCTGTCCCAGGCGGGGGTCAATTCAATTAGTGGCTATAAGGTATACCACCCATGGTTCACGTCATGTTGTTGTCTCCTATATATGTAACGTTGGTGCAGGGGTAACTGGGTTAGGCTCTGAACCCGGATCGTGGGTTCGTTGCGGTGTGGTAGCCTCTGAACCCAACCCAGTTGGATGTACCGGTGCTTACGCTAGCTGAACCGGTGTGGGTCGGTCATTGAAAAACGCTTTCAGGTAGTGACAACCGTTTTTGTACCCGCCCGCTTGCATGGATTTAAGTAACCCACGTACAATACCCTGTTGCTCAGGGGTCAGACCCATCATGTAGTTATATATAACCAATTGATTCTCTGGCGTACCTGCGTGTGGGTCGCCAGTAATGAAGGGCTGTTGTGGCTGTACTGCTGGTGCAGTCTTAGGTTTGGCAGTTCGTGGCATAGTAAAACTCCTTTGTAACGAATGGTGGTATGGAGATGGGAACCCGGGTAGCTGTATAACTGCCCGGGTTCAGAAACTGGCAGATTAGAGTATAGCTGTAATCTGCGGTGCATCAGTAGCCTTTTTGGTACGTTCCTTACCCTGAGCGATACCAAAGGCTTCAACGCAGGTGCTAATAACCTTGGCACGGTTCAGGATTTGGCTTACCAATTCAGGCACCGGGATGCGGTATTTGGCTGTTCCAGCACGACCATTCGGAACCAGCACGATGTCGTAACCCTTGAGCTGGGGTACGGTTTTGAACACGGTGTCAGCAGTATTAGCAACGTACATCGCTGACCCATCACCTGATAGACCAACACCGCTAGTCCATGCATTGACCCCCGCTTGCACGAACCGTAACAGATGACCTAGACCCGCATTCCAGGTGCTAACCTGTACATTGGGGTCTTTTGAATCGGGAGTATGAGACAGAACCAACTGTCCCTTACCAGTATCTTTCTCACCATTCTTTACCAGAATGATGGTCTTGAACCGTTCTGCAACGGTTGATTCAAGCATAGCATCAACGTCACCTGAAATGCGGTGCGGTGATGGCAGAACCAGTACAGTAGGTGATGCTTTGGTAGGATTACTTGTGTTTGCCATGTGAACCTCCTTTATGGGTCTTTTTGGCTTTTGGGGTGCGGCGTTTGATATTGTCAAGCTGACCCCGCCGCAGGGTCTGATTCATCTTGAGTTTATTAGTATTAGTAATCATGGTTCACCTCATCTAGACCTCAAATTGAATAGGAATCATTTTACCCATGTACCCACGATTGATTGGATACACGTCTGGGTTCTTCCTATATGAATCAAGCAATTCAGGGTTTTGAACCAGGCGATTATACAGACGACCAGCATATGCTGATGCGTACTGCGGGTTCACGTGACCACATACTGGGTCGCCATCCTTGTCTAATACAGTAGCTACAACAGACAGGTCTGGTATAATAACAACCCATGGTACATCATCTCTGGATGGTGAATCAGATTTGATTGCTGGGTCACGTGGCTTGGCAGGGTTGTACAGTATAGCGAATACGGTGCTGAATACCGCTTTCTGTACAGCGTCTACCTTTGGTACGGACACACTATCATTCTTTTTCATATACACCTCCTGTATATGTACCCTGGTTCATTTTCGATATGGTTGGATTGAACCAGGCGATAGGCGTTTTTCTGCCTATGTAAAAGTATAGCACGAAATCTGTACCAGTACGAATGACTTGACTCAGGGCTGGTTCTAGAACCCGGGAGCCGGGCTGTACCTTAAAGATTGAGTACAGGTACCTAGCCATGTATACAAACAGTACAGGTACCTACAGAATTTGTGCCTGTGTGACCCAGGGGTACAGGTACCCAGCAGTGAGTACAGGTAACAAAAAAGCCAGCCCTGAACCAAGCGGCTGGCTAAACTTTGTTTATCAATAAACTTTATACCTGACTAAACTTTATCTGAACCATAAACTTTATATATTCAATAATAGTAACAGTAAAAGTTTACAAACTGGTAAATAAACTTTACTTCCATGTATGTGCGTATATATCATACATGGTATATCATTCTATATTTATGGGTATATTTTGTTGCTTTATAAATTTGATAAATAATTATTGTTTATCTTTATTTATTCATTTTATTTCATATAAATTCTCCTTTATAGCATATTTTAGGAATTTTCTAAAGTTTATTTGGGGGGTTTTAGTAACAGCAAAGTTTTACAAACTGACCGATAACAAATTTTAGAAATTATGAAATTAGATATGAGTTTGTAGTATACAAATATTACCTATTTTGTTTACTCTTTGCTACCTGTATACAATCCCATACTATAAATCTATAACTAAATGATGTTCTTATTAATGTAAAGGATAATATACATAATATAGCATCTACTAATTCTAGCCAAGCATTTATCCATAAAGCTAATTTAGAAGGTAATGGTTTCATATCTTTTTTATAATTAAAGCTAATATAAACCATACTATCATCATTACTATACAGAATATAATAAATACAATAAACATAACTAGAAGTTCTAAAGGAATTGTTATCATCCTATTTCCCTTTCAATCTTTACTGACCAAATTCTTTCATATGAAATCTTTTTAATCTCTAATTTACCCTTCTCTAATATGCGTATATAATTTTCAGCAACTAAACACATTCTAACATTTTCATATACACTTTTAGCTAAGACTATATCTCTACCAGATTGTTTAGAATATTCTACGGTTACTTTATAAATATTCATTTTACACCAGAACTTTGGATAACTTATCTAACCTATTAAAAGCATATTCTACAATTTCTGTTAGATTATCATATACTAATTGATTAAAAGGTAAACTTCTATATTCAAATCCCCAAGATTTTTCTTCATAAAATCCCGGCTTACGATATTTTAGAGTTACATTTTCAATATTATATTTAGGAAAGATATCTTTATCAAAAGCAGATATAATACTACGAATAGCATTATTTGTTAGTAAAGAATATATTTTAGTTTCTTCATCAAATCTTTTATCTTGGGCAGAATGTACAAATAAATTATTCTTTACTTGATACATATCAGGAACATGATATATATTATGAACAACTATATCAGAAGAAAAGTGTATATGTAATCCTGTAGAAATATTATGGGATAAAATCTTTCCATCTGATACATTGGCATCTGTCAATTTTAGAATATCAACATTCTTATATATATTTTTACAAGTAGCAATTTCTTTACTACCCATTTTACGTAAAATATTTGTATAATCTTCAGGGCTAATTGTAGCCCATCCTTTTTCTATATCAGTATGAAAGTTAAAGTATTCAAGGGATTTATTAAACATATAAAATTCTTTCATGAAAGCATATAAAGTATCTGGAATATTATCTTTTGCAGGTGCTCTTATTTCACCTAATACTATAAAATCATCACAGGGTAAATTATAATCAGATGGAATTACTAATTCGTTCTTTTTACTACGAATTAATACCTCAGCTTCTAATCCAACTTTATTTATTATACTTTTTGTAATCATTTGTTTTCTCCATTCACCATATCTTTTATAGTTACATACCGTTTTATCAATTCACTTTGACATTCTTTATATAGAGTGAATTCTTTAGATGGCATCTTTTCCCCATTGAGTATATAAATTCTATGATACATTAACATTTCATCCATTAATTCTTTTATAGATTCTTTTCTTAATGATAATATATATTGGCTCATCCAAGAATTATCAGTCATCTTTATTTTCCTTTCCCACTAAATATCCTGCTGTAAAGATTATTATAATGATAATTAATAACCATTCATTTATCATATTAGTTTTCCATCTGAAGTTTACATTTAATTTTTATTACATAATAACATACATACTCATCATCACCTACTTTATATGTAGTTTTATTATAATTAGTATGAATTTCAGATACATTCTTTACAGTATATGTTTCAGGATTACCATCAACTAAGTATGTAATAGTTATTGTAAACATAATTATCCTCCCAATATTCCTAAAATTTTATCATCAATCAATTCTTTATAATCTTCTTCAGAATATTTAGGTTGGTGTCTTTTTACTTTATCTTTATTCTCTAATTCTTCTTGTAATTTAATATGATAAGTTTCATCAGGCAATAATATTTTAGATATAACTTTTAATTCTTTACTGAATGGCAACATTGTTTCCTCCAAAGTTTGGGATAGACTGCCCATAGAATAAACTATGGGCAGTCTTTTTTATCTAACTAATCTTTACGACTATGTTTTCTATGGGTTAGAAGATATACTAATCTTTCATAGGAAATTGCTTTATTCTTTGGGGGATATCCATACTTTTCAAAGTATTTTTCCCAAATCATTTTCCTATCATATTTATTGAACATATCCCTAAACAAAACACTATTAGATAGATTAGTTAGAGCCTGAAACCTACCCCTATTTTTATTAAATTCATCACAATAAATATTACATTTAGCAAATGTTTCATCAATAGTTTCCCAAGCATAATCGTTAGGATTTTCTTCATTTATAATTTTGATAGATAATTTGGCATGAGTATACCGCCGATATAATTCACTATGTTTATCAGGAAAATAGAATGTAATTTGGTAAATTTTACCAGCTTTTTCGAATTCAATCATTTTGTCCTCCAAAATTTAGTCATAACCTGGGTAAAAAACTTTAGGAAAATTAATTTTATAAACACTATTGCCAAAAGAACTTCCCGGTGCAGAAGTAAAGTGAGATAAACTATTCAATGAACTTTTTATACTTTCTATTTTCTTTAATATTTCATCAGAAATTGGACACATTCTTATATTATTAAACCATGTACTGTAATCTTTATACTTTATTCCGTCTACTTTACATGGGAATAATTGTCTTTTATTCATATCTATAAATGCTTCTTTTTCCCAATAATTATAAGTAGTAGTTAATTCAATTCCTATAACTTCATCATTAGTAGGATTATATTGTAAGACTAAACATGGCTTGTTTTTACTTTCCATAATTCCATACACCTTTCTATTAATTCAAACTTTTCAAGGATACTATTATCAATAAAGGTGACAATACTATTTTTATTCTTATCATAGTAACAAATTGTCCACCTATTATTTACTAAGATTAACCATTCAGATAATCTATTACTCTTCCTTTTTATAAACATGCAAGGAATAGAATTATCTATATCTTGTATATTGGCATTTAATTTCTTTAATGTTTTCCTATCAATTGTTATATTAAATCTTTCCTCCAAACGTTTATTAGTATGTTTCATATTAACCTCCGATAAGAAAATATTTAATATGTATTCATTTGTCTAACTTACCTCACGATTTATTATTATAAAATCCTAAACAACCATGCTAAAATTTCTTTAGTATAAGGAAATGAATTAGCAAATTCTGGATGAAATTGTACTGCTCTTACTTTATCATCCATTTCACCATAAACTTCTATGATAGAAGTATGAGGCTCAAAAGCAATTGCATATAAATTTTTTGCTAATTTATTTACAGCTTGATGATGCATGGAATTTACTTCAGTCATTCTTGGTAAAATATTCTTAAAACTATTTTCTATCATTCCACTTACTCTAATATAATGATAAGCAGGATGAGATAATAAACAACTTCCAAGATTTTGTATTAAAGTTCCTCCATACATTACATTTAGAAATTGATGTCCTCTACAAATTCCTGTAAATTTTGTTGTAGTATCTTTATAATGTTCAAATATACTCTTTTCATAATCATCTCTAAGTTTATCAATATAAGAATGTATATTTTCTTCTCCATAAAATTCAGGTGAAACATCACTTCCACCATCAAATAGAATATAATCATATGGACTATCAAAGTTTACATATTCTACAGCACATTCATTTGTATTAATATTTATACTCTTAAATGCTGAGTTCAATAATCTATTATAAAATGAAGGTGGGTTCATTCCCATCTTAGAAACTCCAATATTAATCATTGTAAACTCTCCCGTATAATTCTATTTGTGGTTAGATTTATATAATCAAATGATTTAGTTTGCATAGCATTACCATATCCATTAGGTTTTTTATCAAAAAATCCTTCAAAATACTTTATGTATTCAGGATTATGAATTAATCCATCTTTACCAAAGGTTATCTTTAATGTTTTAACATAATTTTCAAAAATTTTCTCTTTGAATTCTTCTGGTAAATTATTATGGTTAGCTATTTTATCTAAAGAATCACTTACATTATGATGTGAACCCCTATTTTCTTTAGAAGTTGTATATAAATATTCTTTGATATCTCCACTTAGTAAAATTGTTTTACTAAAACGTTTTCTCAAAGAATAATTATTCTCTCCTTCTATACCCCTAATCATTGTATATAATACTAAGGTTAAACAATAATTTAAATCTAAAGGTAATTCAATTTTACTTTCCATTGATACAAACTTTATATTTCTATAATCAGTATCATATACAGTTATCTTATAAGTATCTTCCATTAATTCTTGTAAATTCTTAAAGAATGTAGGATAATCTACATAATTTGCATGTAAAGTTTCATCTTTATCTTCTTTTAGATAAGGCATTCTCATAATATAATTAGATGAAAATTCTCTTTTATATTTTGCTTCTTTTATTTGACTGTACATTCTAGCGAAACAAACATCTGTAATAATAGGTTTATAATCAAAACTAAATACAACAGAACTACTGCCAACATGTCCGTCATAAGCAATTGAAGATAAACTTGATAAAATTTCATTATTATGTTTTAAATAATCATTAAAGTTGTCCATAGATTTTCTCCAATTGAAAGATAGTAATATAGTGATTATCTAATGCCCATGATAAACTATCTAAAAGAAGATTTTTAGATTTTGCTCTATCATGATTTGTTAATGCTTTCCACATATCAAATACTCTATCTTGAAATGCTGAAAAGAATTTAGGTGCACCATTATCTTCAATGATTGATGCTGCAATATCAGCAGAATATAACATTGAATTTACATTATATCCATTATTTATCCATTGATTACTTGGAGGTCTATATTCTATACCATTTACTGTATCAGAATATTTTTGTAAACGAATTCTGCCGGGTCTTCCATAATATATTAGACGTGCTTTTTCTTGAGTCAAAATTTTATTATCTCTTTGAAATAAAATATTAGTTGTTCCTACAATAAAATCAAATACAATTGGTGCTAATTCCATATATCTATAATATACATCACTATCTTTAGACATATTTTGTACATGTAAATGTCCACCAGCATATCTATAATTATGTTTTGAAGCATCAATTATTTTACAATTTTCTTCTTCAAAACCATTTATAATATAAAGTTCAGGAAATTGGTCTGGGTCACATCCAAATCTAACACAATCAGTAAAAGATTTATCTCTATTTTTCCAGTATTTAATTACACTAAAATATCCCAGTACATCTTTGGATATCTTCAATTCATAATTAATGTGACGTAATTTATAATCAATATTATCTAAAGCACTATATAAAATATTATTTATATCCTGAGAATTAGCCAATGGTCTTTTGAAATTTAATTCTAGAGCTGCACCATCTTCAATAAATCTATAATCAGCTTCTTCTAACAAAACTCTTTTACCATTTGGAGATGTGGTAAACTTTACACCCATATCTGCAAATAAAGCTGCTGGAGGAACTATTAAAGGAATTGTTCCAAAATCTGTTTCCTTCTTTTTCATATAAATAAAGTATTCGGGGTCACTTCCATAAAATCTTTGTTGTTCCATTTTTCACCTCTTATTTTGGAGTAGTAACTGTAATTTTATTTAGTCTATTAATAATAAGATACTTGTCATCATTATAAGGATTGAATGTTTTATAATAATCTAATTCACTTTCATGAATAATTCTTGGAGGAATTACTAAAACTAAATGATTATCTATATATTCCTCTTTCTTATTTTTTACAGAAACTATTAAAAACTTTTCCATTTTATCAATCTTACTACTAATTTGACTTCTCATATATAAACTAGTTTGCTCAAATATTTTACCACAATGAGGACATCTATATCCTGTGACCTCTAAATTTTGAAAATTTCCTAGAGCACATAAAGCTAAATTTACACAGTTAGTAAATAAGTTTACAGAATAATCAGATTGAATATTCTTTATAGATACTTCGGGATATACTTTACATTCACACTTTGGGCAGTAAAACATTTTATTCTCCTATATACCCATCTTGAAAGAATGATAAATTTACATTACAATTTTTAGTATCATCTTCTGTCATAGTTTCAAATACTGTTTCTACTTCATAGCCAAACTTTCTCCAAAAGTATCCCTGTAAAGTATTTTTCAAGTTTACCTCATTAGAAGTTAAAGCTTTACCTTCTTCTTTAGAATTAATTGTTAGATAAAATTTACCACCATCAAATCCTAAAAAGATTATATCGTTCTTATCTACACTACCAATATTTTCAGTAGGAACTATAATAATAGATGAAACAAATATGTCAAAATTATATCTATCAAACTGTTTATAACTACTTTCATAACGATTGAATTCGTCTAAAAAATCTCTCCATTCCATTATTTGTAAATCATCATCCATAAAAGCATGGGAGAAATATTCTGGAATATAAGGTGTTACAATTTCTTCTATTTCATCTACTTTTTCAGGATTATCTTTCATATCAATATCATCTTTAACTACTATAATATTACTTTCTTTCTTAGCAATAAAATCCATTAATCTTTTTGTATCTAATTTTAGTGTACTTTCTTCTATCCACCAATTATTAGCTGGAACATGTGCTAACATATTCATTTTACTCATATTATCATAATAATTCTTTACTGAATAAGTTGTGCTACAAGTAGCTTTCAATAAAGATTTTATATGATAAACCCATAATGTAAATGATGGTAAACTAATTATTTGTTTATCTTCTAATCTATTTTTATCAATTACTGGAAATCTAGTTTCTACATAATATTTTACCAATATACAAATCAGATTTAATGTTGTATATTTATCTACTGAAAAGAGAATATCAGGAAAAGCACATATAAAATAATCATCATCTACTTTTTGTATAGAATCAACTAAAGGGTAAACATTATTTATATTTACTTCTACTAACTTTCTTTCTGATAATTTATAGGGAACAAAATCATTAGCATCGTTACATATAGCAAATACTTTATATTCTCCATCTAGTAAAACTTTCTTTACATCAGGATATTCTGCAAGAAAATTAGTTACATTTTCATATATTTTTTCTAAACTAACTTCATGTTCTTTTAATGTTGTCTTACTATCCATTTCAACTTTAATGCACATACTCCCCATTAAAGTTTTAGAGATAGTTATTGCAAATACAGATTTTGTATTAAGTAATATCCAAAGCCTCATTTGACTTCTATCTATATCATCTGCTAAGTATCCACTTATTCTTGATTTTAATGAATATGTTAAAGAATTTAATTCAACTGTTGTGTTATCTTTTACAAGAGTTACCATTTGATAAACTTTCTCCCTCTAGGACTTATTACTATATGTCCTTTAGATATTAAGAATGGCTCAATTTCATTTGCTATAGTATTTTTATCAATTTTCATTATCCTACAAATACTGTCAATACTTGCTACACCTAAATTCTTTATAGTTTGTAGATAATTCATATCTAAATCAGTATATCCACCATCATATATTCCAATATCATTTAGAGCAGATAATATTCCTCTAGAATTTAGTTTGTAATATCCCCTGTTAATTATAAATAAAACTCTATCAAACAAATTCTTTACTATTCTAGGATTGTTTCTAGAATATTTAGCAAATAAATCTGCTAGAGTTACTTCCAAGAAAATATTTTTAGATTTAGCATATTCTACAACTATATTAGAAATTTCTTCAGAACTATATTCAGCAAAGAAATATACAAAATTTCTTGATAAAAAAGCATCTGGCAAATCTCCATATTCATTACTAGCAAATACAAATACATATTTTTTACTATCCATTATTGGATATAAAACTTCCATATGTGATATAGTATGTATTTCATCTACAAAATGAAATTTATATTCAGCAATTTTATTATTCCAAAGTAATTCATATTTAGAGTTTCTATTTGGTAGTTGAAAAACATATTCACCTAAATTATTTAGAAAACTTTTTGCTAGTAAAGTTTTTCCACAACCAGCTTGTCCTCTTAATAAAATATTTACTCCTTCAAAATTATTTTTCAATTTTATAGAAATTGATTCTAATTCCAATATAATCTTCTTTTGTCCTATAAAGTTTCTAAACATAAATTAATTCCCTCAGAATTTGGGCATAAATTTCTGAGGTTAATTGATTTAGTCCTGGTGCAGTATTAACTTCCCATATAATATATCTTTTACTCTTTATATTATATGCGATATCTACTCTTCCAAAATTTAAGCCCATTTTTTCAAATAAACTTTGACAAATATCTTGTGCTGTCTTGAAATTATTATCTATATCATTTATAATATGAAAGTGATAACCTCTCTTTTGATTTCTAATAAATCCACTACTTTCACTATTAGAAACTTTCTTGAAAATCTTTATCACTTTCCTATTTACTAAATGTATTCCTAATTCATAATCTGTTTCAACAAAAGGAACATGAAATCTTTTTTCAAGACTATCTGCTTCCTTTATTTTATCAGGATTATCTACTAAAATTATATCATCACCTTGTTTATGATACTTTTTCCTTAGCAAGAATGGATACTCATAATCATTTTTATCTGGATTATATAATTCAAATATTGGACTATTAAATCCATTCTCTAAACACCATTGAGAAAATCTTAAACTATCACTACATAATTTTATTACATCAGGTGAGTTTATCAAAGTATCTTCAGAAAAGTTTCCTGATGAGTTTCCATATCTTACACTAACTTTACCATTAATTATTTTTTCAGGACTAGATATTGGTTTTAATCCTAATAATGTAGCTAAAAGTCTAGCACTAAGATAACTTCCTTTATTGTACAGTAAGTAATTCATTAGCATTTCTCTCCCGTTTAGTTTTTCTAAAAATATCTTTTAGCTCATTTTTTGAATTCATAAAATAAGGATATTGAATTTTCTCATCATTATATAATTTATATACACTTTCTTTTCTTTCTTTTATAATTTCACTCCATATCTGTATTCTACCATGATGATTAGCTTCTTCATTTAGTTTAGTAAGTATAACCTTAAATCCATCAAATTCTTGTTTATCAAGAATGAATACAGGCTTTCCAAATATAATTTCTGAAAGAATTACTAAATCAGAAATTACTAATCCCATTTTATACATTAAAGTTAGTATATCTTCATATACTGTTCTATCTTCTCTACTATAACCTCTATCATAAACTACTGTTGTAGTAGGTTTAGCAGTATAAGAACTATCTTGTTTTATTTCACCAACTTCTAATAATTTATAACTTCCTAAATCATATTTATAAGCAGTATTTTCTTTCAATTCTTTCAAATCATAGTCGTAATCATAATCTAATAAATTTTCTCCAATTAATAATTGACTAAATGAAGTAGTATTTATAATATTTCCTACAATATTTTTACCATCATAAATATTCATTTGAACTAGTGTCCTATCTTTACCTCTAACTAACCACATATAATTATCTAGTTTACCTTTAATTGCTAAAGCATAGGCACCACCAAACATATTCAAAGCATTTTTTATATTTTCAAATGTAACATGTCCTTTATGGCACATGCTAGATAAAACTATGGCAAACTTTTGACTATCAATTAAATCTCCAATAAAAAGTTTATCATATTTATCTGAATCAATATGTGTATATCTAAAATTTAGAAAACCATTATGGGCAACTACAATATCATTATAAATAAATGGATGAGATTTTTCATCAGATAAATGTTTATTATCTTGAGAATAATAATTTACTGATGATTTTCTTACATGATAAATTCCATTAAAATCTTGAGAATTTTCTTCCCTAAATTGTCCAAAATTTTCTCTCCAGTAAACTAGAGCATCTTCTTTTGATTTAGAGAATTTATCCTTGAATAAATAATATCCAAATCCATCAGGATTTCCTAGTAAAGAATTTGCTATGGTTATTGTTCTTATATCATTAACATCAATAATATTTGGCTTTACATCAACTACAGTTATTATACACATAGTTTATCTCCCATTTCCTTGATTTGGATTATTATTTTGTTGATTATCATCAGGAACAATATTCCATTGATTATTTTGAGCTACTTCCCATCTAATATTATGCATAGCATTAGCGGCATTATTAGCGGCTATTCTTAATTCATTTATATTTCCCTGAAAATTATTTATATCTGGATTAGCATCCCCAAATTCTTCTCCAAAGTTTATATCTTCTTCTTGATTATCTTCTTCTTCTTGATTAAAATATGTTTCAGGATTTCTATGACAATCATTTATATAAGGTATTGGATTAAATATTCTAGTATTTAATTCATCATTTCTTTCTGTTTCAATTCTCATCATTCTACTTTCATTACCATGATGAATATCATAAAAAGATAAATTAATAATTCTAGAATCAGGCTCATCTATATTAAATATAATCTTTAAATCATTATAAATAGTATCACATTCATAATCCATACCAGGTTCTAATAAACAAATAGGAATAGACTTTTCTCTCAAAACTCTTTGTTGTATATATTCATCTGCATCTTCTCTACTATAATTTTCTATATTAAATCCTGCACGCATCCAATTGCGTATATAATTATCTCTATTCATTTGAATAGGGTTTACAAATAAATCTTCTTCAACTCTAATTCCCATTTCTTTTAATTTAGATTTAACTCCATTAGTATCTATTACATAATCTAATTCTGGTTTATTTTCCATTTGAATATTTACTAATTTATTACTTTTAGCAGTACTTACTGTTCTAACATCATCAACTATAATTCTTTCAGCATTTTCTATGGGCTTAGTAATATATGGAAAATTACCAGTATAAAAAGATGGATTTTGAAGATGTGTTACAATCTGTTTGCCATTAAAATATGGCATATCTGTTTGTTTCCAAATATCAAATAAAGTAATTTGATAATCTTCACTAATTTCAAATTTATCAAAAATTTCCTTTACCTCATGTAGTGGAATATCTATATTATCTTCTAATTTTCTATAAGTATTTTCAAAACTTTCATCTTTAGGTTTAGTCAAAGCATAATTTACAAAACTTTGGCACAAAATAATCCACGCAACAATCCATTCTGGAATTAATACTTTATTAGCATATCTAAACTCAATACTTCCACGATAAGGAATTGAATAAAAATTCAATCCCATATATCTTTGTGTTACATAATGATTTCCAGAACGTATATGAGAAACTGTATCTCCATATTTACCATAAAAATCTGTTTTATTTTTACTTTCTAACAAATCTTTATAATCAAAAATTGGATAATAAGTGTTATCATATCTAACACAGGGAGGTAAAGTTAGAGGTCTTTGATATATAAAAGAATTTTTTACACCTCTATTTACTCTACCCATGCCACCTAATCTATAAAATATAGCTTCGGTAGCTAATCCTGTTTCAAGTAATCTTATCAAATGTTTATGTTTTATATCTTTACTAACATTTATGTGGACATGAATACTTCCACGATTATCTTGTTCAGTAGTAGAAAAACTTTCTCCCATATCAATTAGAAAATCCATTAATCTATAAATTTGTTGTCTAAAATCATTTGCAGCTAAAATAGGTGAATTTAATTCTCCACCATATATTTCCAATCCTCTATTCCTAAGAATTGATAATAATTTATTAGTTTTACCATTTACTTCAAATTGTATAGGAATATTACCTAAAACTAATTCTGGAGTTTCTGTTGATGCATCATGTACATGCTTAAAATTATTTAATTTTCTTTGCATATTATTTATAAAATTAGGTGTTTCACGTTTTAGATTACTAAATTCTATTTCTAATCCTATATCAAGAATTTCTCTAAAATCATATTCCATAATCTTTTCTCCCATCTGGATTACATCCAAATATTATATAATGTGTATATTTTTTAGGTTTAGGTGGTTTATAATCTTTTACTGCATTGGAGAATAATTCTTTCATCATTTTATTTCCCAATGTAATAAATTCTTTCATATCGGATATTCGTAAAAGTTTTTCCATAAAGTTTTCTCCTAAAAAGTTTTTAGAAAATTTAGGCAATATTTTACCCACATTAAGGATACCAAAATACTTGTATCCTGTCAACCCTGACTTGACCCAAAAAACTCTATATCGGAACCCGGGCTAAGGTACATGTACTCCGGTTCATGTATTTGGTACAGGTACCAGACAATTTTACTGATATAAGTAAATCTTCACGCAATACGTAAACTTTATAAAATAAAGATTTTATTAAAATAAAAAAACTCCTAAAATCTTTGTTTTAGGAGTTTTCGGGCAAAAATCCAATTTGTGTAACAGCGACCAAATACAAACTGGTAAATTAAAATTATTTAATCAAATTTTAATCTTATTTTAATCTTTGTTTTTCAAAATTTTATTTTAAAATTAAAACGAATTTAGGATTTGAAAATTTCTTGAATTATTTCGATAAATCGTAATTCCCTTACAATTTTGTTGCCACGCATAAAAATATGCATCTTTTACATCTTGAACAGTAGAATCTTCAGGCATGTTGATAGTTTTACTAACTGCATTATCTGTATACTTTTGCCACACAGATTGCATATCTACATGAGATTTCCAAGAAATATCATGAGCAGTTTTTACATCATATTCTACCTGTTGGGTAACAGCATCTTCAGCGAAATTGCCAATCCCTTGAGTGATATTTCTAATATATTTCTTAGAGAAGAATGGTTCTATTCCACCATTCACATCAGCTATTAAAGCAATAGTACCAGTGGGTGCAATCGAAGTAATAGCTACATTTCTAACTAACTTTTTTTCTAGCCCAAGATTATCTATCAATTTCCAATTCATTTTATCTCTGTGATATTCTGGAAATGCACCTTTCTCTTGAGCCAAATCCATTGATGCTTTCCATGCAGTAGTCTGAATAAACTTAGCCAACTCACTTGAAATATCTAATGCTTCTTGTGAATCGTAAGGGGTTTTCATTTCAGCTAAGAAATTAGCCAATCCCATCACCCCTAATCCTAATCTTCTAGTCTTTCTGCAAGCATCGTTGATTTCAGTAACAGGAGTGTAGTTCAAAGTCTGTACATTATCTAGAAATCTAACTGCGGTTTCAATTACAAACTTTAAATAATCATAATTTATATACTTATCCTGTACAAAATTGTATAGGTTAATAGAACCTAAACAGCAAGCCTCAAAGGGTAACAGCGGAACTTCCCCACATGGATTTGTAGCATCTAGTTTTCCTAGATACGGAACAAGATTATATTCATTCGCTTTATCTATAAAGTAAATTCCTGGGTCTCCGCTTTCCCACGCATTCTTAGCAATAGCATCAAATATATCACGATAATAATCATCACCGTTAAAGTAAACTTTATCCATAAAAGCATTATTTATAGCAATAGAAATATTAAAGTGTGTCAACTGATTATTGGATAAGACTTTCTTTATGGTATCAAGATTACCATTAGTAATATACTTAGTTATATCTTCGAATATCCTTTTGTTTCTAGTATTCAATTCATTCTTGTGTTCAATAAATTTCATAATGTCAGGATGGTCTACGTTCAGTATTCCCATCTGAGCACCACGCCTTGATGCTTGAGATATAACTTCTCCCGTAGTATCAAATAATTCCATGAAAGACACAGGCCCACTTGCTTTACCACCAGTAGTCTTTACTGGTTTACCTTCTGCTCTTAGGTTGGAAAAGTTATAACCTATCCCACCACCCCAAGCAAATATTTCTGCGGCTTTCTTTAGTGTATCATAAATACTTTCACGACTATCTTCTATAGGCATAACAAAACAATTGAATAAATTTCTTATGCCTGTACCTGAATTAGCCAATATTCTACCCCCAGGTATAAAGGTTCTGTCACAAATTAACTTAGTAAAGTCAGCAATATATTGAAGATAATTATCTTCTCTATCCTCTGCCCTAGCTACATACTCACCAACTCTTGCAGCAGTTTGTTCCCACGACTCTAACTTACCACTAGATAAAAGTTTAGCATACTTTTTCTGATGGATTTTTTCTGCTGTTTTAGATAATTCTTCACTCATCTTCACATTCCTTAATTTTTCTACACATCTTTTTTAATAATGCCTGAAGAGGGTCTACACCCTCAGCTATTCCAGCAACCATTACCATCATAATAACATCCCCTAACTCAGATGCTAATTGTTCTTTGTTAAAAGTTGGTTTACTTTCTGGATTATTTCTAACCCATCCTTTATCTCTAGATAAATCTACTTCATACACTTCACCAATTTCTGTTGCTACAAACTTCATAGCGTCATCAAAGTCAGGCCATTTTAGTCCACGCTTGTTATAATAATTTACAATAAAATCTTTTAATTCACTTGTTAACATAAGTCTCTCCATTTCTTTTTCCTTTCTGTGCGGGTAGCAGGAGTTGAACCCGCATTTTCATCCATTACGTTTTTCTAGTTTCGAAGACTAGTTCGATATACCCGCTAATGTCCTAAGTGTTGATAGATAATATTTCTAGTAACATGTGCTATAGTAATATTATCTGTCAATTCCTCTCTTATCTTATCCCTAAGAACTTTCAAATGTTCATAGTTACAAAGCCAGTTTCCTGCTACTTGTTCCTTGACTAAAGATGAGTCTGTCAATACATTAATTTGAGACTCATCTTCAGTCAAGAATTGTTTACTTTTTCTAATCGCCATGAGCATTGTTAAATACTCAGCCTCATTGGAGGTTCTCTCACCCCATACGACTTGCTTATGCTCTAATAATATACCAGAAGAGGTATAAATTTTATATGAGCCATAAGCAACCCCTCCTCTTTTACCACCATCACAAATCACTACCATAAATCTTCACTCTTTATCATAATCTCATCAGCCAACCAACATTTACCTTTAGTAGAATGTTCCTTTGGTCTGATATTTCCTCTTACATAGCATTTAACTACGTATCTATTTGTTTTTATTTTAAACATTCTATTGAAAAAACTAATTGCATCTTCTTTGGATTTTAGAAAGTGCCAACCAGTAGAATACAGTTTGCCATTCCAACCATCCTTAGAAATAGTTCTTCTACATTCATACCATACATCTAGTGGTATAATTCTGCTCCCATTTGTTCCATGAAAAAGAGAATATACCTTCCCATCCTTTATTTCTACAATCCTGTATCCTACCATTTATAACTCCCAATACGCCTCATGGTCTGCATAATCATCATCAGGCTCATCATCATCAAAATCTTCATCATCAAAGTCGCCTTCACCTTCATACCAATCATCAAATACAGAAACAAGATTGTGTGCTATGTGTTCGATAGTTTCTTTTACTTCTTGAGGAAGTTTTGAATAATCTTTGTATGCTGGTATTAATTTTATGTAACCACAATCAACCAAACTTCTATATATCTCTTCAGATAATACAGTAATAAGCTCTTCACTCATATTACCCAATCTCCTGTTCAAGAATCTCTAGTAATCTTACTGAAAATTCTTTCACTAATTTGTCAATCTCTGGTTTATCTTTTAATGTTACACCCAAAGTTAAACTGTTACCTTTGGTGTTTATACAAACAGCTTTTACTTCGTTAGGAGTTAATATAATTTTAATTATTTGTCTTAAGTTCTTCATTCTTTTTTCTCCATTCACTAATCAATCCATTGTAGGGGTCTTCTCCCCTGTCCATTCTTGCAACAGACATGTTAGCAATCTCTATGTATTCTGGATACAATTCAAAACCTATGAAATTTCTATTTAGCTTTTTGCATTCTATCCATGTTGTTCCTATCCCTGCCATTGGGTCTAGTACAGTATCACCTTCTTGTGTATATGCTCTGATTGCCCAATTAGCTAGGTCAGGTGACATAGGAGCAGGGTGTGGTCTTTTACTATAATCTTGTGGTAAGATAAGATAGTTAGGTGGGGTCGCACCTTCTGGATGTGGCTCTACCTTCTTGTACTTAGGCTCACCATACTCACCGTTCAAATCCGATGATAGTTTACCTACCATGTATTTCATTCTACTAAGGGTAGCGGGTGCGTAAGGTCTGCGTACATTATCTCTATTAAATTCTACATTCTCTGGTTGTTGAGCAAAAATAAAGTTATGTTCCCATGCAGGATAAGGTCTATTCTTTATGTTCTTGGGTGGAGCAGACTTCTTTATCCAAGGTATATCATCAATCAAGTAAACTCCAGATGTTTCACAAGCTAAAATCATAGAATAAATAGCAGTTACTTTTCTATAATTTTTATATCCTGAACCAGTATTCCACCATACTACATCAGCATAGTTACTTAGTAAAATTACTGTATCAGCACACCATCTTGCCCAAACATATTCATTGTTGAAGATAGGAGTATTATTATAGTTTCTAGCATCAAGATATGGAGGGCTTGTTATTACTAATTTTACTTTAGGTAATCCATACTTGTCAATATTTTCCAATCTATCGTTAATTATTTCATTCAAAACCATGTTTACTTTCCTTTTCTAAGAGAGACATAAAGCCTTCTCTTGTGCCACCATCCTTGAAATAATCTGTGATGTCATACTTATCTGGATAGCCACTAAAAGCATACCACTTTGCTCTCCCCCATTGATTGGCTACTTTTTTAGCGTGATACCTACCAGCATCATCGTTATCATAGACTATATATATCTTTTTCTTTGTTGAAAACTGAGGATTCCAATTTCTATCCCAATACCCTGAGCCACCTGTTTGACTAACTGCTGGAATATCATTCTGTCTGAGCATGATGGCATCTACGGGGCCTTCCGTGATAACAACCCAATCCGTAAGTTTAAGAATAGAGAAGTTGAAAGAGTGAGGCCCAATACCTTTGTACCAGTGTTTGACAGCCTTTGGATTGTCCTTTCTAGCCTGAAAGTTAATAAATTGACCATGCTCAAAGATAGGGATTGTATACCAATTTCCTGTGTACCCCAATTTAAATTCAGCAATTGTAGCATCAGTATATCCACGCTTATCATGCCAATAGTTTCCAAATCTCTTTCCATATTCATAGAATATCTCCACTAACGGGGAATATTGTACAACTTTTTCTGGAATACTAATATCAGTTTGGTATCCAAATGTAAAAATATCATCGGCATTTTTTAATCTTTCTACAGCTTGTGATTTAGTATATCCTCTTACTCTAGTAAGATATGTAAATGCATTACCGATGATATTCTGACTATTCCAATAAAAAATATTTTTCTCTCTGTCTAATACTAGACTACTGTGTTGTAATGTCTTAGTAAATCTTTTATCAAGATTTGTAAGAGTAAAATCCTCACTAATCAATGTCTCTAATGTGCCTGTCATAGTGAATCTTGGGGAGTGGTTTCCCACTCCCCAATCCTTTATATTAAACTCTTAATCCAAGCTTTAAATTTTGTAAAGTTAGCTAGTATAGGAATATAATAAAATATTTTAGCATCAATTGATGACATTTTAATAACAGGCTTAGTAGGATTGAATACTGTAGCACCTGCTGGAACAGGGTTGATAGCAATTACAGGTGTAGAAATATTCTTCACAAAGTTATCACCACTATCTGCCCATGATACTTCATCAGAAAATACAATTATTAAATCTGGCTCATCATGAGTATTTACCCACTTGATAGAATCTGCTAAAGCTGTTCCACCACTTAATCTAAAGTCTCTTTTTACTAAGTTATATAAGTTAATTATACTATCAGCATTAGCCTTGTATAATTCTACATGCTTATTCATATCATGAACAGAAGTATTGAATGCCCATAATTTAATCTTGGCATCCTTCATCATTGGGAATAAGAATGCAAAATATTTTGCAACTATATCTATCCCTGATAACATTGAGCCTGAAATGTCTACCAAGAAAGAAATCTTTAGATTAGTTACACCCAAATCTACTTGGTTTACATATTCAGATAGTGCTCTATTAATTACTGCCATTTTCTTGGCATCACTATTTGTACCAGCGATAAGAACATCAAATGGATTTAATACCTTTACTACAGGGTATCCATTCTCTACTCTTAGGCCTCTCTTTAGCTTATTATATAATGTTTCAAGATTCTTGTCTGAAGATTCCACACTTCTCATGTTTCTAACTGTAGCGTTGATAGGAATGTTCTCTAAGTTCTTTGAAATCCATGCTTGCTTTTGAGTATCAGTAATCTTGTTATCTGACATAACCTCTGTAATAACTGTACCCTTTTCAATTGCAGCCTCATTAGAGTTTTCTATGATTGCCTTATACAATTTAGATAGCTCTATGTTTCTTGGCTTAGGGTGTAACAATTTAATTACATCAGATGTCTTTACTTTTCTTCTTCTAAGTCTAAACTTTCTTAAAGTATAAGGGTCAAACTTTTCAAAAGAATCTCTCAATGCTCTCTTGTAATATGGAGGCAATTCCTTACCACTCCCCTTGCTATATTGAGCATACGCAATAGCATTAGTAATCTTATCTGGTCTATCCATAATCTTAGCCACTAATGCAGTAATTCTAGGCTTGTCAGCATAAATTTCTGATGCTAATCTAGTTGCCATGATTACAGGTGATAGTCTAATTCCTAGATAATTAGATAAAAAATAAGCTAGTCCTATCTTGTACTTGAAATCTTTTTCACCGTCAATGGCTGATTCTAAACTTTTCAATCTATCTTCAGCAGACCAATAAAAAGAATTTCTTAACTTAAATGCACTAGCTTGTAAGAATAAATTAATATCTGCGTTATCCTTGTAGACCAATCCACCTTCTGGATTTCTAACCATTTCGTGAGTAATTTGTGCTTTTGGATTCATGTTAAATCTCTTGTTCATCTCACACCTTCCTTGTGTATTTTGTTTTACTGGATAAAATCTATTACGAAACTTATGATGGCAAGTTATACCTGTTTGTTATGTAATCGTAATATACATTCCATTGTACCTCCAGTGAGGATTGGACTCACGACCTTCTGCTTAAGAGGCAGTTGCTCTCCCAACTGAGCTATAGAGGTGTTACTGAGCAAAATCGGTTACGAAAGTTTCGGCAGAAAATTTTTTCTATTTGATTTTCTAATCAAGTTTGTTATGTAATCGTAACCTACATCTCATTGTGGAGCTTGACGGTAATGCTCCGTCTTTTTCGGGTTGCAGAGCCGATGTAATACCTTCTATACGAAAGCCCCAATATTTACTTACACTTATATTATACCACCGATTCACAAAAATAACATTAATACTTCATGAGTATTTTCTCATCCCATTTTAATCTATTGTTTGGGATTTTCAGTTATTTTAAAAAACTACAGGAGCGTCTAAAGGGATTCGCACCCTTACCTGATGGTTGGAAGCCACTAGTGCTACTGTTAAACACCATAGACGCAAGGTACTGGTGACAGGATTCGAACCTGCACACGTTAGGTTAAAAGCCTACTGCTCTATCCGTTGGAGCTACACCAGTATTTAGAGGCTCAGGTGAGAGTCGAACTCACTACAACTGTTTTGCAGACAGCCACCTAGCCATTCGGTTTCTAAGCCAATACTTGTTCTTTTCTCCACTTTACTAAGCCCCAAATACCTTGTATTGTGAATATAAATACTAGTATAAGGGTAGCCCATTCTTGTTTTACAAACCAGTAATAAAGATATAAAACATTTCCAACAGTCATTACTGCAAAAGAAGTCCAGCTTTTATTCTTTATCAATATTGTATTTCCAAGTAACATTAATCCCGCAGCAATCCAGCTAATCATAACTTTTTTATACTGCCTGTTCCAGCTTCGATAAAGGAAGCATTCTTATGTAATTCTTTTATATTGTGGGCATTGAGATAAGTGAAAGCACTTCTCATACCCCATGCATATTCGGAGATTAAGTCCGACAATGCAATATCTTTTACTACTTCTTTCTCTAATCCTTCCACAGACTTTACAGAATGATAATACTCTTCCTGTAATTTTCTGGATGCTTGTCCATATATTATACCATTGTTTGCAGACTCATATGTTCTAGCAAAAGGACTTCCCATCATGACTACATCTGCACCTGCGGCTAAAGCTTTGACAGCATCACCAGAATTTCTGATACCACCATCTGAAACCTTATATCCACCCACATCCTTGCAATCCATAAGTGCTGAGATTTGTGGTATTCCAACACCTGTTACATTCCTAGTAGTACATAGAGTGCCATTACCAATTCCTATGCGAATCAAATCTATACCAGCATCATGCAATTTTCTAGCAGAATCATAAGTAGCTACATTTCCTGCCATAAGTAATGTCTTATAATTATATAAATTAATAATACTCTTTACTTTTTTCGCATACTTTCTAACAGATTCTATATTACCATTAGCTACATCAATACACATGATTGCTGGTTGATAATCTAAAAGCATATTATACCACGTATCATCTAGTCCTATAGAAATACCCCAATTTTTACACTTATCTCTTAAAGATAAAACTGAATTTTTTACAGCACTAAAGTTTTCATGGTGGTCGTTACTAAAAAATCTATGTAGAATTCCAATTCCACCAAGATGTGATAGTTTTATTATCAACTCTTCAGATATAATACCCTTCATAGGTGATGCTATAATAGGGAGTTCTAATTTTAAGGTTCCAAGTTTTACTGATAAGTCCACATCTTCTCTGCTATTTACATTAGAAGGTTTTGGAATCAGTAGTACATCATCAAAATCCAATCCTTTATTTATTCTCATGAAACAAAAACCTTTCCCAACTAAAAATTATATTACCTGTCCATATTTTATTTTTATTCCAAGGTTGTTGATATAAAAGACCAATGCCTGAAAAATCTTCTAAATTCTCTACCCTATCATCTATCAGATGAGAGGCACGAATTAATGATTTATCTTTACATTCTACATAATCTTTTAAATCATTTAAAAATCCATATCTTTTCAACCAGTTATACTTAGCTCCAGATGCCCCAACAGTAGAATTTGTAACAAATATAACTCTACTTATTTTCTTTATCTCTCCCACAGCTACTTGAGAGAATGGTATTGGTAACACATCATCATAAATAGTTGGGTCTTCGATATATTCATAAATTTTTAGACCACATTCTGGCTTTATTAGTTTATGTATATCCCATTCTGTCCACTGTTCAACAGTCATGTTATCATTATAATCTCTATTGTAACGCCTTATCCATTCTATGTCTAAGGCAGCTACTGTACCATCAACATCAATTGCTACTATTGATTTCATCCTTAGTCTGTATATGGAACGGGAATAGCTATTGGCAAATCTTCCCATTCCCCTTTCTTTAATTTTTCTTTCACCTTATGTCTATATGTTCTTTTTAGTTTAGTAATCATCAGATGATTACCGTGTCTACGTCTACCAGCTTTGCAGTGTCTACATGAACAAAATTTCAGTTTCATAAAGTTTCTCCTAGCGGAACAGGTAGGTATCGAACCTACGCACCCTTTCGGATGGCTACTGTTTAGCAAACAGGCACATTACCTCTCTGTCACTATTCCTTTTTCTTTTTGAAAAGAACGTACCCACTAAAAGTTAGTATTGCCAAAAGAATAAAAACTACATGTCTATATTCCATAGTAATCTCCTTGTGCCACCTCTTGGACTTGCACCAAGGCCTTCTGTTCTTCAGACAGACGCACGATAACTGTCTATGCAAAAGTGGCAAGCATAGGACAAAAGCTGTAGCGAAAAATCTGAACCAATTTCATATCATGGATTGATATTTAGGATTTGAACCTAAGATAGTTTGCTATGTAATCGCTACAAACATTCCTAGCGTGTGGGAATGGGGAGAGTCGAACTCCCCTTCTTTGGTCGAAAGCCAAGAGTACTGCCGATATACGACATTCCCGAAGGTGGAAGTGGTTGGATTTGCACCAGCACAGCCGAAGCACCTGTTCTACAGACAGGCGGTAGTCCTGCCCTACCGTCACTTCCATAAGGTGGGAATGGTGGGATTCAAACCCACGTGGTATGTCTGAGAAACATACATCCTGTCTCTAGATTACATTCCCAGTAAGTCGGCAAAAGCGGTAACGATGTTCAAATTTTTTAAGAGACTTGTAACTCTGGTGACAGATTTCTCCGTCTAGCATGGCTTGTAGCCAGAACGTATTTTTTAGATACTAGTTTGCTATGTAGTCGTTACCTACAGCCAACAGGTTGAGGGAGTGAGAATCGGACTCACCAGAGCGACTTTATAAGAATCGTTGTATGCCACCTACTTCCCTCAATGTTTATATATTATAACATATTATTAAAGTTCTGTCAAGGTAGCGGGTGACAGAATCGAACTGTCCTCTTTAGCTTATGAGACTAAGCTGGAACCACCTCCAGTCTAACCCGCATCAGGTACAGGGAGAAAGAGTCGCACTTTCGCATATACGCTTATCAGACGTATGGCTTAACTTCTTGCCTATCCCTGTATATCACAAAATACAAAAGCTGTATCATCCTCATCCCAATAAACATTTTGAATTGAAATTGACCAGCCTTTAAAAAATTTCTTTCCGTGTGCTTTAGCTATAGTTTCAGCATCCTTTTTAGTGTATGCTCTACATAATCTTATTTCCTTGTCACTACAACCAATCACACATTGTTTCTCATATATAATAACATATAATAATTCTTCCATGCTCCCTTCCTTTCAGGTAGACCCAGCAAGACTTGGACTTGCGACCTCTTCTTTGTAGGAGAAGTGTTCTCACCAACTAAACTATGGGTCTATAGGTTGCAGAAATGAGATTTGAACTCATGCCGCATGCTTCCAACGCACGTATGCTACCGGACTACAACATTCCGCAGAGTCCCCAGTGAGAGTCGAACTCACAACCTTTAGCTTAGAAGGCTATTGCTCTTGTCCATTGAGCTATGAGGACATAGGTGCTCTTGGGAGGATTCGAACCTCCAGAATACTGTGTCTAAAGCAGTTGAATATGCCAATTCTTCTACAAGAGCATGGTGCTGGTAGTAGGAGTCGAACCTACAAAACTCTGATTTTGAAACAGATACATATACCAATTCTGTTATACCAGCAAGGTGCTGATGGAGAGATTCGCACTCTCACGCCCGAAGACGTTTGCTCTTAAGGCAAATGTGTCTACTGTTCCACCACATCAGCGATTTTCTTTCTTTTCTTCTTAGATTCTACCACAGGCACATTAAAGTAACATGAATAGAAGTTAAGAGATTTATGATAAAAAACAAAGTCTGCCGTGTCAATAGGGATTTTGCTAGTTACCGTTCTAAACGTAATATTTCTAGGCAGACAAGAGATTTTAGTTAGAAGTATCATCAACCTCCAAATCATGTATAGGACAGCCAGAAGTTATCCAAAAAACAGGCTTACCTGTCTTGTCAGTATATGCACCTTTACCGTACTCATTATCCAATACTGGACAGATACAACCTAAATATTGTGCTTCTTCACTACCAGGATTTGGTATCGTTGGTTTCATTTGATTCTCCTTAGAGCCTCTCTTCGGAGTTGCGCCGAATTCTCAGGTTTACAAAACTAGTGCATCACTAACAATGCTTGAAAGGCATAGGCTGGCATGACAAGAATTGAACTTATACTTTGAGGTTCAAAGCCGCATGTGCTACCGATTACACCACATGCCAACAAGAGGAAGCAGAGAGACTCGAACTCCCACGCCCGAATTTACGGACATCAACGTTTTCAAAACGCCTAAGCACTCCTTTGCGTGCTTCCAAAGTGGAGATGATGGGAGTCGAACCCATGTACCCTTCAATAGCAGTAATAGTATACGCTATGAGGCGAACCGTTACATCCCCTAGGCGGTGATAAGGAATTTCGAAATCCCAACTGCACTTCGACAGAGTGCCATGTTGCCTTTACACCATACCACCAAAAATATTGGTTATATAACCAAAGGGGTGGGTGGTGGGATTTGCACCCACATGTGCTTGATTCACAGTCAAGTGCATTACTTATCTGCCACACCTACCATGTTATTATTCTCTTTCTAAATTTTCTACAGCCTCTATCTCAACTGGATAGAAATTATAGTCTATAATAGCTTGCAAATCATTCTTTACAATTTCAAACTGCTTTAGAATATCTTCTTTAGATTCAGTAAAAGCATGTTCATTTTGTAACACTATATTTTTCATCAAGTCCATATCCATTATATATCTTTTCATGAACTTAATCATACCTTGTCTGATTGCACGTACATTACCTGTTTCTTCTATCATATCAACCTTCCTTTCTTCTGGCAGTAGGTGAGAGATTCGAACTCCCGCAAAACGTTTTGGAGACGTTTGTGCTACCGTTACACCAACCCACTATAAGGCGAGAGTGGATGGGGTTGCACCACCTACCGTGAAGTTAACAGCTTCCCGCTCTACTGTTGAGCTACACTCCCGAATGGGGAGAATTTACTCCCCTATTATAACATATTTTATACTTTTGTCAAGGTCTTAGCAGTAACTTTTACACCATCTGGTAATAGATTTCCACTATTCTGTAGATATATTGGAGCAATCTTGCCCCACAAGCCCTCTGGAACTAACATCTTGCCCTTGTCTTTTCCAAACCAAGGAAACTTTACACCAGTTAGGGATTTAAATTTTCTATCTGTACATTTTTTGTAAAATAATACTATTCTAGGGTCATCTATTACTTTGTAATTCATTCTTCGCCTCTACTTAACAATCCACCAGCACCTAACTTTGA
>Ga0209293_10000003_pt1 | contig 93626 bp, 129 predicted proteins | sample Mud_0915_D1_FD_187690 | JGI IMG/M metagenome (GOLD analysis project Ga0209293, IMG submission 187690) | Wetland microbial communities from Old Woman Creek Reserve in Ohio, USA - Mud_0915_D1 (SPAdes) (version 2) | ecosystem: Environmental > Aquatic > Freshwater > Wetlands > Sediment ... | reverse complement strand
TCTCCAATAGTGCATTTTTCTAAATACCATAAGTGTTTTAGAAAACCACCATCCAGTTTGAGGGTACGGAGATGCACTTGCCCTAAGAATATTTGTTTCTTCTGGTACAAAATCAAACTTATATCTTTTCAATTTTTTTATAACCATTCCATTTTCTAGAGGATTAACATGTCCATCTCCCCCAAATTCAGGGATAGACCAGCTAAGAATAATTCCATGTTCTGCTCTTTGACAAATATTATCTAGGAAAATTCTTTCATATCTTTGAGGAATATGCTCACCTACTTCTAAACAGAGAACCCAATCATATATAGGAATAGATGCAAGATCTATTCTCTTAGAGAAATCTGTTACTTTACATCTACCATTAGTAATTTTTTCTGTATAGGGATTGCCATCGTATCCATCACATACAGAAAAATCTGTGTTTAGTTTTCTGGTATAAAATCCAGTTCCACATCCTACATCTAGAATACAGATTTGTGAATTGTCATAATCCAGCATGAAATCTTTATATTCCTTTTCAAAGAAATCACAGAGTCCATCTGATAATTTTCTATCAACTCCATGACCTTCTTCTGTATCATTTTCCCAATAGCCCCTAGGGTTTATCTTCAATTGGCCTCCAATATTCTACATTACCATTATTAAATGAGCAATACCAATGATTAAGCCACCAACTTTCATGAATTATTCTACCATCTTTTAATTTAACTTCGTACCATTTAGCTCCAGGATTAGTAGGATCGTCAGTCATTGGTGGAGTTTGTTCATCAAACTTTATCCAATCGTTCATATTGTTATCCATTCTGGAGGAATACGATCTGAATGATCTTCTCCAATCACATAATTTTTAGGTGCTATAACTACTTTGTTTGGTGATTCATTAAGCCAAGCACCCCACCAACTAAAACTAGAATTAGCTATTATCTGATGTTCACAACTAGACAAAAGAAATAAATCTTTTACTTCATCTTTTTCTTCAGAAAAAGAAAATTTATTTCCTATAAAGTTTTCTTTACACCAAGTGACATCATCAGAGAAAACTAGAAAAGAATATCTTTCTGGATCAAAATAATCTATTGCTCTATTATAATAATCCATTGTTAAGACTGGATGAGTATGTTGAAGATATAGATAATCTCCTCTTCTAACGTGGATACCTGCTGTTCCTTTAGTCGGAGGAGTAGAAAAATTAGGAGTAAAATAATATTTAATTAATTCTTTACAATGATCAAAGTATTTCCAGCTTTGGAAATACCCTTTTAGATCATACCATAGATAATTTTCACCTAATTTTATATCTTTATAATACGGACTTGTTTCTTTTATTTCTTCTATTCCATAAGGAAATCCAGAATGCATAATCACTTGGGGCAATTCATTTAAAAAATATTTTGAATATTCCCATTTAGAAAAAGAATAACTATGATCATTCTTTGTAGCTATGCCAATTGTACTGGCTATTTGGAATAATTGATTTCCTAGCCTACCATAATTACCAAGTTCTAAAAAAGTTATCATCTCCAATCCAACCATTTCAAAATAGGACTACCTACAAAATCTTTTTTCCAAACAAAAACTCCATAAGCAGTATCATCTGTATGACCGTCCCCAGTAAAACTTATTCTTTGGATACAAACATTAACTTCTTTTAGTGGAGTTTCTTTCCATAATCCTTTTCCTCTAGTAGCACTTTCTAACATAGAAAGACGTAAAAGGAAAATCAAATATCCTTCACCATTAAGTATTTCTAAACTTTGTCTGATAAATTCCTCAGCTAAACTGTAAGGAGGATTTCCTATGATTAGATCGTAAGTTCCAAACATGAATGTATAGTTTAGATAATCATCTATATCCCATTCATCATAATCTTCGGAAGGTTTTTCAAAAAATTTATCTACTCCAACTAGATAAGAAGGTTTAAATTTATCTACTTCTTTTAAAGCTTTTCCCCAAACTCCAGTACCAGCACCAGGGTCACAAATAAATGCTGGACTACATTCTTTTGGAATAACAGTATTAACTACTGCTCTAGCAAATTCTATTGGAGTCGGATAGAAATCTTTATCAGATCTTTTTCTTCCACCCTCTTTTATTATTGTCATACAACAACCCAATCCTCTCCAAGCATATCCACATCTCTGACAAGAAGTGTATGCTTTCCACTCTCTAAGCTAATCATTAAATGCCCATCTAAATACATATAAGAATTTGGATCTTTGTCTTCCCATTCAAGACGAGCAACTTTATTGCCAGCAATAACCTCTCTTATTGCATCAGGGAAATTCATTTCTACTTTTTTATTAATACCACTAGTGGTAATTTTTTTTACAACTGGACTATGAGCGGGTGATTCCATTTTTATTTCTCCTTTCCTTTTATAATTTATAACAAGCTTTCAGGTAAAATATCGGGCTTGTTAGATCCTTTCTTTCTTAATAATTCTGCGGTTGTAACTTTTACTTTATTATTACAGACTTCTCCACTGTCTAATTTTCTTTTACAAGTTAAAACGATAACGTTCTCTGACTGTGGATATAAAGTCCATATCGTTCCTAGAAGCATATTACATTTGTCGCATAGAATATAACTCATTTTCTGCTCATAAAATTCATGGGCTTTTTGAGTTAAGGACTCTAGATAATTCACTACAGACTCCTCCTTATCTGACTTCCTGATCCTCCTCGTAATTTTTAGATCATCTTGCATTTTAGATATATCTGATCTGAGATCAGCCATCTGTTTAGATAGTTTTTCGAGGAGCGTAATGTTATCTAGAGTTATACCTACTAATCGTGACTTATAATAAATTTGTTCTAGGTCTTCCAAACTAATGATTGCTTGGGCTAAAGCCCTTACCAAAAGCATATCATTAATTTTCATATCTGAAAAATCATAATCTACTTCAAACTCTTCTATTTTCTTTTTAATTCTAGTTTCAAATTCCTCAGTTGGAGATGCATCTATTTCTTTTATCAACATTAGTTCGTTGAATTCTTCATCATCCAGATCTTTATACTGAGGCAAGTTTCTTAAACTCTTGGCATTGAACCCTGTTTTCTGTCTAGGCATATTATAAATTGCACTTGGAGTATCCACAACCTAAGCAGATACTACAATGTCCTTCCCTGTAAATTTCTTCTCCACACACCGGACATGAATCTGTTTCAACAATTAAAGTGTTCGGTAGGGATGAAAGAGAGTCTACTAAGAAATCTACGACCGATTTTTCATTAGGAGTTACTGAAATTTTTACAACATTCGTCATCATTTTACCTCCATTAATTACTATTTTCTACTAATAATTATACCATATTTTATCATTTCAATTACATTCTAGTAAATTTTTCAGCTTCTTTGATAAGCTTGTCTGAATTTTCTAGCAAGTAATCTACTACATTTCCTGAAATAGCTTTATAGCATTCTCTATGAAACCATAAATTTACGTATGGAAAATCTATCCCTAGCTGGAACTTAAGATCTTCTGGATAGATTTCTTTGTCACAATGAAAACAAGTTCTAATTTTTACTATCATTCTTATTTTTCCTTATCGCCTAAATTTAGCAATGATGAGGTAGCTATGGTTTTTTCTTGCCGACTTCTGGTAATCTTCCCGCATTGTTGGTATATTATTCTGAACCAGAATGAATATATCCAGAACTTGAAAGCCTAACAAGTCCAATAGTTGAATTATCTCTACATGGCTCAAATGCTGTACTCCACTCTCAATCTCATCCTGGCACTTGATAATTGCAATTCCCTTCTTTTTTAGAACTCTAGATATTTCTAATATTCCTGAAGCATACTGCCTGATAACTCCTTCATGGCTATCAACAGGAGCTTCATGATTGCGATAAGGATCGTTTAGTGTTTTCTTTACAACTGTTTTTCCACCATGCATATAAGGAGGATCAAATATCACAACATCAAATGAGTCAGAATCATAAGGCAAGCGTCTAAAATCTACTCCATTGATGGCTATATCGCTTTCGAGGAGAGTATATTTATTTTTATCAATATTCTTCCAAAATACGCCTCGTCCATAAGTGATATCAGCAATTATAGAACCATCAGGAACATATAATTCAAATACTTTCGGCAATAAATCAGAATTGGTTCCTAATGTAGCTGTAAGTATAGGTGTGTTCATTCTTCCTTTTTCCTGAGAGGAATTTTCTTCAAGCTTCTAACAAGACTCTCTGTTAAAACCTCTTCGTCTTTAGTTAATATAAACTGCATTAGCCTAGCTAGATCTTCTCTAGAGATCTGTACATAAATTAGATCATGATTGTCTCTACATGAATCTGCTTTAGTTGGATCTGTATAAGGCTTATAGCAGTAAGAGCACAGGTATTTACCGCCAGATTTAATTGCCATTTATTATTTTTCCCTCCGCCGCTCGGATGGCGGCATGTGCCTTGCCCCAAATAGTTGCATGGGCTAAGATAATTGGTGTTGAATGTTCTTCAACCATCCGCATAAAATCAATCAACGCCTCCAACAGTTGCGCATTCAGCGCAGTCAGGCGTGTGGTCTTGATTTCTAGCCGGTCTAATTCTGCCGCCATTTTATCTCCTGTCTTTAGGAGTAGTCTATTAGCAGTAGTTAATCGATCATACTCTGCCATAAGTTCATCTTGTACCACCTTAATAACTCCTACAGTTAAAGATTCAAATTCATCTCGTGTCATATCGTCCTCCGTTCTAGAAGAATAATCCAATTGTAAGAACAAAAAGACTTACAATTAAAAGTAAAATTGAAATAAACCCTGCAATCATACACATACTGAGCAAAATAACTCCAGCCCATTCCAAAAATTTGTACCATTTTTCTATGCCCATCTTGACAACCTCCTTGATATGTATTATACTTTATCCATTCTCCTATAATCTATTATAGCACACTTTGAGTAGGTCAATGACATCCAATACATTAAGAGAAGATTAGAGTTTTCCAAAATGGGCTGATCCAATGTCATTGACTCGATCAAATATGGTATACTATATATAGGTAAAGTTAAACAATCAAAATTGAATATGGTATAATTGCGGTGTCAAGACCCAATTAAAAAAGAGAAATTAAAAAAAATAAAAGTTTAGAAAAAAGGTGGTGAGGAGGAGAGATCTAATTAAAAAAGAGTTAAGATTTAAGCGATATAGACTTAGATTTTTAAGATTAATAGAAGATTAGGTGAAAGGATACGCTGAATTTTTAAAAATTTAAAAGGAGTAGGATGGATATATTTACAGCTTATGTAGATGGAGGGTGTAACAACCATAATCATAACAACGCTTATGGAAGTTATGCAGTTTATTTGGGAGATCAAGAAGTAACTAGAAGAACTTTCAAACTAGAAAGTAAAACTAGTAACCAAGCAGAATATGATAGTCTGCTAGAATTATTAAGATTTATTTCTGTAACAGATTCTTATTCTAGTAAAGATATAAAATGGGTAATTTTTTCAGATAGTAGTCTAATGGTAAATCAAATTAATAAAAAGGAGAGATGCTTTAATAAAGAACTTAGAAAAAGACTAAAAGAAGTCAAGCAGCTAATTAATAATACTTTATCTACAGAATTTTATTGGATATCTAGAAAGAAAATTGTTGAAATTCTAGGGCATTAGAAAGGATTACAAATGGAGTTTACGCTAATAACGGATCTTAAGGAAGGGATTCAAAAATTTCAAAAGGATTTAGATAAAGCATCTTTTATATCTTTGGACATAGAAACTACAGGACTAGATCCAATCTTAGATAGAGTAGTATTAGTTCAAGCTAAAGTAAACGACAATATTTATTTGTTTGATGTAGATTCTTTAGGAAATAAAAATACAAAATATATTTTATCGCTGATTAATTCAGGTCAAAAATTGTGTATATTACAGAACGCTAAATTTGATCTGAAATTTATTTTCTATCATTACGGAGAATTAATTACTAAAATTCATGATACTTTTATTTCTGAAATAATCTGTACTAATGGATTAGGAGATCGATATCCATCGTTAAAATTTCTACTGAAAAAATATTTGAATATAGAAATAGAAAAAGATATCCGAGCAAGCTTTATAAATTATGACGGAGTTCTTACACAAGAGAAACTAGTTTATTCAGCTACAGACGTAAATTACCTGCATGAAATAATGGTTGCTCAGTTAGAAGAAATAGATAAGAGTAATCAAAAAAGAGTCTATGATTTGGAAATGAGAGTAATCCCTGTGGTAGTCAGAATGGAATTGAACGGGATCAAATTCGATCTTGAGGCGTGGCTACTAAAAGGAAAAGAAGCTGAAAGAATTTCTAGAGAATATAAAACTAAATTTATTAATTCTATCGTTGAATTAATAAATTTTACTGAATTTAGCAATGCTTTAGATATGGGCGATAGATTTAGTATTCCAGCTAAAGGAAAAAAGATAAGAGAAATATTAAAATCATTGGAAGATACAGACCTAATTAGGATTTACTTTGTAGAAAATTTCAAGATAAGTTCTCCTATACAATGCCTAGAAGTATTAAGATATTTAGGATTTGATATAACTTCTACTGAAGAAAAAGTATTGACAGATTATAAAGACAACGCTATAATAGACTATCTTCTGAAATATAGAGAGGCAGAGAAAAAAGTTTCTACTTATGGAGATAGCTTCTCCCCTTTTATCAATCCTGTAACTAAGAAGATACATACAGAGTATCATACTTTTGGTGGAGTATCTGGTAGATTTTCTAGTAAGAAGCCAAACTTACAGAATATACCTAGAGAAGAAGAATACAGAAACTGTTTCTTAGCGGATGATGGGTATGTTCTAATCTCTTGTGATTACTCACAACAAGAGTATAGATTAGCTGGAGCAGTAACGGGAGAAAAAGAAATCATTAATGCTTATTTAGCTGGAGAAGATATTCATACTAAAACGGCGGCGGTAATTGGAAAACCAAGATCCATTGCTAAAAACGTTAACTTTGCAATTTTATATGGAACATCCGCTTGGGGATTATCAAAGAAATTTGAAATTCCATTGGAAGAAGCAGAGGAAATGATAGAAGCTTTATATAAAACTTATTCTACTTTAGCGGCTTTCAAATCTATCTTTGAAGAAAAAATAATAGAAAGGAAACTTTCTGTAACTCCTTTAGGTAGAAAAAGATATTTTGAAATTCCAATTTTATTTCCAGATGCATCATCTTATCGTAGGTATATGGGTAGAATAAAAAGAGAAGGATTTAACCATCCATTTCAAGGAGGAGGAGCAGACATTATTAAGATAGCTTTATGCAATATATTTTATAATAATCCATTTGGAGAAGATTTAAAACCTTTATTGCAAGTACATGATGAAATTATTTGTATGGTAAAAGAAGAAATAAAAGAACCCGCACAGCAATTTATTCTAGATCAAATGCTAAAAGCAGAGCAACCTTTTCTAAAAGAAATTCCAGCCGCTGTTGATAGCAAGATTTCTAAATTTTGGACTAAAGGAGGTTGATATGAAATTTGTAATTGTTCATTTAAAAACTCAATCACAGCCTATTGAGTATACCGATGTAATTAATGTGTATGAAAAGGGGAAATTTTATTGTATTTATCGAAAAGGTGAGATTGTTGATAAGTACCCTATTCAAGACATTTGGCGTATTAGAGAAGATTATGGGCGAAAAGAGCAGGGAGGTTAATATGGAAGAACCGAATCCCGATTTTGTTACATATGTTTTATTCCCGACAGTAGATGATATAGCTAAATTTGTTATGAAGGACGAAGAAGTTCCTCTTATGAAGGACAAAGAACATAACGCTATATTAATATTTACGAAGGGAGGCAGACCCACAGCACAGGACATTCACTCTGGAGTTTTTGTTTTCAAGCTTAAGTATTTACAAACCACTTTTGAAAATTTTCAGAAAGCGGCTAGAGGAGAAGAAGGACTGATGCCATTGGAAAAAATTCTAGGAGGTTATAATGAATCCGAGACTGATAGTAGTGAAGAATAAATATACCGGAGAGTTAATTCCATTCACTCTAAGCAAACTAGGAGAGGTTATTATTACAGGGATAAAAGAGTATAACTTAGATGATTTGGTTGTTTCTCTAGAAGATAGTAGTTTAGCTAATGAGGTTGAGAACAAGTATTATGTATTTCTAAAAGAGAACAAACATGACTAATTCTTTAGTAGATAGATTAGCTAAAAAATTTGGAGACTTCTTTATCATTACTGACGAGGAAGGAGATGAAATAGACGTGATATCTACGGGTTCATTGTCTCTAGATGTTTCTGTTGGAGTTGGTGGAATTCCTAAAGGAAGAATCACAACTATCTATGGAGCAGAAGGAGTAGGAAAAACTACTTTATGTCTGGAGATTGTCAAACAAGCTTTAGATAAAGGAGAGAAAGTCGTTTATGTAGATCTAGAGCATAGTTTAGACTTTACTACTGTAAGGGCAATAGTAGGAGAATTTGATATTAAGAATTTTCTTATGGTGCAACCAGATACAGCCGAAGATGCTTTGAATTTAGTTGAAATGTTTATCAATGGTGATACTAAATTTGAAATAATTCCCGGAGAATTTTCATTAATCATTATAGATTCTGTAGCCGCTTTAGCCCCAAAGAGAGAAAAGGAAAAAGAATTAGAAGATAGAAATGTCGCTTTACAATCAGGATTATTGACACCATTTTTTAGAAGGAATATCCACAATATAAAAAAGAATAAGATTGCTTTGGTTTTTGTAAATCAAGTAAGAGATAATATTGGAGCATATCATGGAGGTTATATCTTACCCGGAGGTCATGCACTAAAGCACTATTCATCTCTACTTATTTTCCTGTCTGCTGGACAGAAATATATTCAAGATGGGTATTCTATAGGGATGGATTGTAAGTTTATAACTAAGAAGAACAAACTTTCTCCTCCATTCAGGGAGTATACAATGCCCTTGATCTTCGGAAAGGGGATAGATTTTTATAGAGATGCAATAGATTTTGCTTTTATGCTGAGAGTTATCAAGAAAAAAGGAACTTGGTACTTCTTTGAAGAAGAACAGATGGGTCAGGGAATGGATCAAACCAAGGAATATCTAAAAGATCATCCAGAAACTCTTGACAAAATCAAAAAAGGGTGTTATGATAGTGTCAAACGATACCAAAAGGTTGTAGAGGAGGAAGACGAATGGACAGGATTATTGGAATAGAGCGTACATTTTTTATCAGTAATTTTAATACGATGAAAGTGATTGAGAATTTTACTTCAATTCCAGAGGAGGTAGCTACTGATCATATAATATCAAACAAAATCAAATTACTCATGCTGTTAGATATAGAATTAACATTTAGAAAGTACCTAAAGTTATCAGAAAAACTCGATGAACTGCCCTTAGAAGATAGTATTCCTAAATTGGAAGAGTTGTCGTCAAATGTAATGGGCGAACTGAGAGAATTATTAAACCCCAAGGAGATATAAAATGTCATTTTTCACTAGTAAGAGAAGTACAAGAGAATTTGAAAAGGTTGAGTTTCTTAGACTTACCCCCGGACAGCATACGATTAGAATTCTAGAGCCTGAATCCTTTACTTATAATCAGCATTGGATTGGTGGGGGTGCAGTATTTTGTCTTGAGGATGATTGTCCTCAGTGTGAATTCAATAAAAAGATTTTAGCAGAAGTAAGCGGAGATTTTAAACGGGCTAAAGATATTCAGGGATTTACTTGGAAACAAGAACGTGGTGCTGTCAATGTCTTGGATAGAACCATGACTAAAGTATGTCCAAAATGTAATGCCGAAAATACCCCTATTGGCATGACTACTAATTTTGCCGCCGCTTGCGGCGAGTGTGGTCAGATGCTTGCCAATGTAGTACCTGCCCCCTCAAACAAAGTAAAATTATTTAGCAGAGCAGGGAGTGTATTTCAGGCTATTGCAGATCAAAAGATTTTAGATCCAGAAGGTAATGTTCTAAGTCCTACAGAATATGATATTGTTCTTCATGTTCAGGGAAATGCAACTGTTCCTATTCCTACATCTAATTTTGAAAAAATCGATCCAGCAGAATTTACTCTATTAGATTCACGTAGAGTAGCTATTAATTTATCTAAAGAAGAAATGATCAAACGAATGTCTGGCGTTTCTTTGAAAGATATTTTTGCGGCTAGAAAAGCTGGTGTAGGTATTGATGATGTAGAAATTTCTGATGATATCACTCCTGAAAAGAGAGCAGAATTGTTAGCATCTGTTGAGGATTATTTCAATCAATTAAGTAGTAACTAAAAGGAGAGGTTCTTAAGGGAGAGCGTAATAGGCGTTATACTCTGAGGAGTAAGTCAAAAGATGTGCAAATCATTACCTCCCGAAATTTTCTTGAAAGGACAATAAATGACTGAACCAGAAAACTTATCTGCTTACTATTATGAAAATTTACATAAGGCTAAAAGTCCTCATGTACTCTTGTCTAATTTCTATTGTAGCTTATTCAATAAAGATGAAAAGGATTCTAAGTATTATGTTTTGATGGGCAAATTAGTTAGATTATACGGAAGAGAAAGAGTATTCTTTGCTATCTTAGACTTATATGATTTAGATAATATAGATTTAGATAGAGGCCCATATGGAATTTTATCATATCTTATAAAGAAAAGAATGTCTAAAGATACTGAAGATCCAATTTCTTATACTGACTTGTCAGACTATGTTACTCGATTAAAAAAGAAGATAGACAAGCAGAATATAGATGTAGAAAAATATAAAGGTGCTTTTGATGACAATTAAATTATTTGATCCAGAAGTAGAAGTAGCTTTTATTAGTATTATATTAAATAATCCTAGTAAAATTTTAGAAATACATGATTTTAATCCTTCAATGTTATCAATAGAACCTCATAGAATTATATTTAAATTGTTGAAAGATCTTTTAGAAGAAAATCTAAATCCAGATATGAGATTGATAGTAGCTAATCTACAATCTAAAGGAGTCTTAGAAGAAGTAGGAGGAGAAGATTATCTAAAATATTTATATGATCTCAGTGTAGATTCTACAAACTTAAAAGAATTTGAAAGGATAGTCGTAGATAGTTATAAAGCTATAAAACTTTTACAGATAACTAAGGATGCAAATACTAATCTAAAGAATCCAGCGAACGTAGATAATTTAATTTTAACTTTAAGAAATCAATTAGATTCTTTAACACAGGTAGGGAACGGAAGTTATGTTTCTAAGCTAGGGGATCTACTTAAAGATTCATGGGATAGTTTATTAGAGAGAATAGAAAACCCCGGAATAAGTGGATTGACTACAGGAAATAAAGAAGTAGATATGATCACCGCTGGAATGAATCCAGCAGAATTATGGTTTATAGCCAGCAGACCCGGACATGGTAAAACATCCCTGATGTTAGACTTTGTTTTAGAGGGGGCTAAACAAGGAATTTCTAGTCTTATATTTTCTCTAGAGATGGATAAGCGAAGTCTTTTAGATAGACTAATTTCTATGGAGACTGGAATTCCTTTGTCTCCTAATATAAGAATGGGAAGTCTAAGCACGGTTGATTTAGAATTAATTAAAAAATCTTTTGAATTATTTAAAACTTTACCAATATATATTGACTCTAGTTTCACTCCTTCTTTGGGGTATTTAGAAACTACAGTAAGGAAATATAAATATAAATACAATATTGATATGGCTTGGTTAGATTATATTCAAATCTTAGCAGAAAGGGGTGCGGATCAAACAGCAGAGTTGGGTAGAATTTCTAGAAGAGCTAAATTATTAGCCGGAGAATTAGAAATTGTATTTGGAATTTGTTCACAATTAAATAGACAAGTAGAAATGAGAGATGATAAAAGACCTAGACTTGCTGACCTAAGACAGTCCGGAAATCTAGAAGAAGATGGAGATGTAGTAGTAGGATTATACAGAGACTCTAAATATAATAAAGATACTAAAGATAAAGGAATAATGGAATTCATTTTACTCAAGCAAAGAAATGGCCCTACTGGATCTATCTTTCTAAAGTATGATGAACAGACCAATAAGATAAAATGAGGTAAAGATGACACGGGATGAAATGATACAGGCATTGGACGATATGGGTGATAGTCCGAAATCAGTAAGAAAGATAATTCTTGCCGAGTATGATCGACTGACTTCTGAATTGGCGGCGGCTAATGCGACAAATGCGAAACTGATGGAGGCGTTGATTGGTTTTTATCCCCTACTTGGGATAAGGCATACGCCACCGTCCGTACAAACGAGAAGGACAACATGAGTAGGATATTTGATTTTGAACACTTTTACTTAACTCATGGTAGTTTTGTGGTTGATATTGCCGCACACGGACGGGCTTCTTGGCATGTATGGACAGAACAAGAAGTGCTTGACTATATAGAAAAATATAAGCTGTATGAATTAGATTATCTGTGGATTGATGATCCGAAAGAGAGAAAGGATGACACCGAACAAACAAAAGATAAAGGGAACAACTTGGGAACGTAGTTTAGTAAAAATTCTAAATGAAAGAATTAAAAAGGGAACATTTAAAAGAGTTCCCGGATCAGGCGCTATGGGTACACAACTGGATGAACCATCTTTATATTCAGATATAAAAGGAAGAGTAGTAGGATTAGGAAAACCTATAAAGATAGAAGCTAAAGTAGGGTACGGAGGAGCAAAACAGCTTACTGTAAAGAAAGAATGGTTAGATAAAGTAGCAGAAGAAGCTAACAGAACCTATTCAATTCCTTTTCTAATCTGTAGATTTTCTGGATCTAGATCCGGCGTAGAAGATTTTGTAGTAATGGATATAGATATTTTTATTGACCTTATGAATCTAATTTCGGAGCTAACAGAAAATGAAACTTAGACATATAAAAAGTTTAAAACATTTAAATTTTATGACTAATAAGGATATACTACTTCTTTCAGTTTCGGGAATAGCTAACGAAAGGATTGCTAAACATACTGGTATGACGATTGAAGATATTAAAGAGACATTAAATTATTATCTAGGTTTCGATGGATTTGTAACTACTTTAGACTTTAGTCCTTGGAGACTCTATAGAGTAGATAGAGATTCCCTCTTGACAACTGATGAGATGTATGTTACAATATGCAAAAGATTTGAGGAGTTAAGAAAGGAGATGGATGAATGGCAATCGACATAAAGCTACCAGATTTTGATGTGCTGTTTGAATTGGCTAATAGTATTAGAGATATGAGTATAGTGAAATTAGCAGTTGAAGATGAGATCGCGATCTCGGAGGCACAAGCTATTAAGTATGGTATGGAGAATATTAAGATTGGAGGTAAGCCAGCATCAATGGATTTCTTAAAGAGTACAATTAAAGTGACAGGAATAAACAATGAAATTCTGCCACTACGAGAAAAACTAGCTTTAGTTACAGCAGATTTAGATAAAGCTAAAACCTATATGCAGTTGTTTAGAGATATGATTAGTGTATACCAAACTGAATCTTCAAACAAAAGGGCAGGATTACTATGACAGAACTAAGACTATCTGCCTCAGCTATAAATGATTTCCTTCTATGCAATCGAATGTATTGGTATAGGAGATTTGAACCAGAAGAAGCTGTATCTACTGAGGAAATTTTCATTGGGCAGATAGTCCATAAAGCTATAGAAAAATTTTGGAGAGATGAAGATCAAGCAACAGTATTTTTAGAATCTTTCTCAGCACTATCTAGAACGGGTCTTCGACATGCTCTTAGCTCTGTGCATGGTTTCTTTGATAATTATAAAAATTTACTAGATGAAAAGGACGTAGTAGAAAAATACTTTACAATCCCTTATCCAAAAATAAAGGGGGTAAATCTTGTAGGAAAGTTTGATAGACTTTCTAAATCATCTAATGTATATGACTGGAAGACTTCCAGAAGTCATCCACTTACGTTGTCTAACAATCCACAGTTCATGCTTTATCATTATGCTTATACACAAATTTATAAAACTCCTCCTAATTTATTCTATGCCGGATTAGATGGAAAGCTTATTCAGTATAAGCACGATGAAAAATTGTTTGATATATTTTTCAATGATGTAATTTATTTTGTTAGTAATAATATTTTGAAAGGAAACTTTGAACCAGTAGGATTATTCAAATACTCAGCTTGTGATCGTTGTTTATATAGAACTCATTGTTATAAGACTCTATTAGGAAAGGAGAAAAGATAATGAGTTGGATTGTACAAACCCTATTATTAAATAGACATGGGATTAAAAGTTTACAGGGAGAAATAAAGACTATAGAACTATCAGATGAATTTTCTGATGGTAATGGAGATGTCCCTATAACAGAAGACTTTGAGATAGCGTATATAGATCCAATAACTAATACAGATGATTATAATTTTCTAGTTTCTATAGAAAAGAAACTAGACGATCTTTTGAAGAAAGGGGATATAGACCAAAAAGAATTATATATCATTAATGAATTAAGTTTAGGAAAGTTTTATAAAGAAATTGGCACAACTTTAGGAATGGATCAAAGAACAGTCAAAAATATATTCAGAGCAGTTTGTGACAGAATAGCCTTTTCTTTAGGTGGAGTATTTACAGATGGAGGGTATATAAATTATATATCAGAAAAATATAATCTTCCTCCTTTCGCTGTAGAAAAACTAATTTCTATCATAGAAAACAATGAAAGAATTTAAAAGGAGACTTATGATTAAAAAAGAATTACGATGTATCCACAGACATACTATATCAGAGCATCCAAAGTGTTTTGTTAAAGGGTTATTGAAAGAAGAAGTTAATGAAAAAGAATGGATAAAAGCTACTGGACTTCCTTGGTATAATTTTCCGGGATATAAGATAGGGTATTTTGATATAGAAACTACAGGATTTGATGCAGATTTTTCGGCAGTTTTATCTTGGGCAATAAAAGAAAAAGGAGGAGAAACAAAAACATTTGTAATAACTAAAGAAGATTTGTTTAATGGTTTAGAAGATAAGAGAGTAGTAGAAGCTTTTGTCAATGAATTAAATAGTTACGGAATTATTATAGGGTACTATTCAACTAATTTTGATTTGCCTTTTATGAGATCAAAAGCCTTACATTACGGATTAGAATTTCCTAGCTATGGTGATCTTTTCCATTGGGATTTATTCTATACTGTAAAATCTAAACTAAAATTGTCAAGAAATTCTTTAGATGCCGCATGTGATTTTCTAAATATTTCCGGAAAGACTCCTCTTAGAAGGGAAGTATGGAGAAAAGCTAGATATGGAGATCCAAAAGCACTAAAAGAAGTGGTGGCACACAATATTGGAGATGTAGAAATCTTAGAAATTTTACATGATAAACTAGAGTTTTCTAGAAAATGGATTAAGAAATCAATATAAAGGAGTTAAGAATGAATTCAAAAGAATTTAATGAAAGCCCATACGCTTATTGGAAATTTACAACAGAACTTTCACTTTTTAGATTAGAAGATGGAGACTGGAAAATAACAAACGCTGTTAAACAAGAACGTTCTTTAGATGGAAATACTTGGGAGACAGAACAAGTTCAGTTTGTATCTGTAGATAAAGAAGTAGAAGCCGCTTTATCTAGATCTTGGTTGGATACTGCTCAGTATCTTAATGCTTTACAGCATGATTTGTTTTCTAAAGAAACAACAGTTTATATGTAAACTACTTCAGGAATACTTAAGGAGAAATAATGGAGCAGAATAATAAAATAACTATATCTAAAATACCAAATCTAAATGTATTAGTTATTAAATTAGTGCCGGGAAGTAGATATTTTTTATCGACAAGGGATTCTATAATCATAAGTATTCCTAATTTTACAGCCCTAATTAAATATTTAGTTAAGACTAATTGTTTAAGCATTAAAGCATTAGAAGGAATTATATCAGAATTAAAGGAGTAAGAATGTTAAAATTAAGAACCGATATTCCAGTAACAGATTTTATGGAAGCCTTAGAAGAAGATTGGGAAAATGTTCTTTGGCCTAATAAAGTTATTAATATTGTCCTGATTTCCGGAAAAGCTGGAGTAGGAAAAACAACTTTAGCCTTAGCTTTATATGAATATTTAAAAACTAAATCTCCACTTGTTGTTGGCGAGTCTTTTGCAACTGGAGTTAAATTAATTGCTAAAGAATGTTTTCATTGGAACGGAGCTAAGGATAAAAAAGGCAGAAAATTGTTACAAGATATAGGAAATTTAGGAAGGGAAGTAGATCTAAATTTTTGGGCAGGAGAATTGATGGACAGGGTTTTCTCATCTACTGGAGATTTACCTCCGGACTTTATAATTATTGATGATTGGAGATTTCCAAATGAAGCCCATTATTTTGTTAGATTTCCAGAAGAATTTAAAGTTATTAGAATTAAAATAAAAGCACCAGAAAGAGAAAGTTTAAAAGGATCAAAAGAATATTTTGATATAAGTGAAACTTCTTTAGATAATTATCAGGATTTTGAAATTGAATTGGAAAATAATTTAGATACTTCTTTTGGAGAATTTACATCCAAAGGAGTAGAAACTATTAAAAACTATTTAGGAATAAAGGAGGAATGAAATGTTTGAGACTAGTGTATCAGCGGGGGCTGTAGCCATGTTGTTATTGGAAGGGATTAAGTTGTTACTTAGAAAGTTTGTTTTAAAGAACCCTACTTATGATTTTCCTGCTGGATTTTATGAGGTTGGGATTCCTGTTCTTAGTATCTTACTTATTCCTGTAATGGCTTTAGTTGGTTTTGAAGGTTATGTAATGCCTACAGACTGGACTGGATGGGCTAGAAACGTTGCTATGGTTTTGATTGCTTCATTAGCCGCTTTGTTAGGTTATGCTGGCGCTTTGAAACCCTTGAAGGAATATAGAGCAGAATTAAAAAAGTAATATTTAATTAGGGTGGAGGGATTAATATCCCTCCACCGACCCAAACTTATGAGAATTATATTCATCTTTATAACTATTTTAATAACTGTAGTTCAACAACCGAAAGGAAATTATTCATACGTGGACGATACATATTTTACTCAGTTTGGTTTAGCAAGCACTATAGGGTTGTTGGTTCATAATAATCCAGAGGTTTTATCTTTAGAAGAAGGAGATAAAGTAACTATAGGCTTTGAAGATGGAAGTACATATCTTTATTATGTTTATCACATAGATGAATATCAAAGAGTTATAAAGAATGGATTCGATATATTTATAGATCTGAAAGACGGGACAAGATATAATGAATTTAATATATTCAAAATATATTACACTGTTCAAAATTTATACAGGGATAATTTAATCTTACAAACTTGTATAGAAAAGAATGGGAAAAAATCTTGGGGAGTAAGGTTTGTTATTGCTCTGCCAATAAAAAATATAGGAAAGGAAATGAAATAATGTTAAAAGGATTGGACTTTGACGATGTTTTGATCGAGCCTCAGCCATCTACTGTAAATTCTAGGGATGATGTAGACCTTTCAGTAAAGCTAAGTGATGATTTAACTTTAAAGATTCCAGTTATAGCATCTCCAATGAAAGGAATTGTAAGTCCAGAACTTATAATTGCTTTAGGTAATTTAGGAGGAATTGGAATCTTACATAGATTTTATCAAGATGCAATAGAATTGTTTAAAGATATCTATGAAGTTAAAGATAAAACAGAGAATTGGGGAGCGTCTATAGGATTAGGTTCTCCAAGTAGAGGAGCTATTCTAGATGCAGGAGCTAAAATAATTTGTATTGATGTAGCTAATGGATATACCCACGATGTATTAAATTTTTGTGAGTCAGTAAAAGCACTTATTACAATTAAAAATTCCCAGTGTTTACTTATGGCAGGGAACGTAGCTACAGCAATAGGAGCAAAAAATTTACAGGAAGCGGGAGTAGATTTGATTAGAGTTGGAATTGGTTCTGGTCAGTTGTGTACTACTAGAAATATAACCGGAGTTGGAATACCACAAATTACTGCTATACAGGATTGTAGTGAGTATATATTTACAGTAGCTGATGGAGGTATCAGGAATTCTGGAGATGCAGTTAAAGCTTTTGTAGCGGGGGCAGACTTAGTTATGTTAGGAAGTCTCTTGGCAACAACTTTCGAATCTTCTAACAACGGACTTATCTATGGGATGGCATCCAGAAAGCTTCAAGAAGAATATTATCAAAGTGTAAAATCCGTAGAAGGAATGGAAAAGACTACAGAGAAAACTCAATCGCTGGAAGATTTTATTTCTGAATTTTCTTATGGGATCAAATCAGCATGTACCTATGTCGGAGCTAGAAATTTGAATGAACTCAGACAGAGAGCAAGATTTATTGAGGCTGGAAGTGGAAGTATCAAGAAAAGTTTCTAAGGATCTATTAATCTCACTACAGGATTTATGTGCTATAATAGGAGTAACTCAAGAAAGGAGCTAGATATGGAAGATCTATTTTCAGAAGAAGATTATGTTGGCAACTGGATGTTTGATAATTTTATATTTGATGACCTTACATATGAACATGCTATAGATGATTTGATTGTAATTAAAGAGGATGTAGATTCAGACATAGACTATGATGAGGCTTTAGAAAGAATTTGTGACAAATTTAGAAAAGAAATAGTAGATGTAGAATTAGATATGTTTTTTAGAACAGTAACTTTAACTAAGGAAGACGATGATTATGTCCAGAAAATGTCCAATTTGTAATGGTTGTTCAAAAAAGAAACATATAAACGGAAGAGCGTATATATATTGTGATTTCTGTGATCAGTGGTTTATATTAGAACTTGGTAAAGGTTATATTAAAGTGGATAGAAAATCAGATTCAAATTTAGATGCCTATCTGGATGATAGAGACATTCCCTTTTTTAAAAACTATGAGTAAAATTACTAAGGCTTTACGCAGAGATAAAAAAAGATATAAGAAAATTAATGGAATGAAAAGAGATGGAGATTCTGTAAAGAATATCCAACGCATTCAGCAAAAGAGAAGAACCAAAATAATTAATAAAAATAGACAGGCTAAAGAAAAACTATGGGAATTAGAATATGAATGAAGATCTTTTATTAGGATTAGTTATAGGTATAATTGTAATCTATCTTTTTATTGGGAGTTATTTAGCTGATAGTCTTGATATAAAAAATATTTTTGCATGGCTTGGATTTTCAATTCTATGGCCCTTACCGATAATACTTATTATGCTTATATTTATTTTTGAATTAGTAGAAGAAGTAGTAAGAGCAATTCTAGATTCAGTATTAGGAGATAAGACATGAGACTGTTTATAATCGTTATCGTCTTGGCAATTGCAGGGATATGGGTTGGTATAGCAAAGGCGGAAGTAGTATGCCCACCAACGGACACACCACAGCCAAGTGAAACTCCATTGCCGCCTACGGAAACACCGTTCCTTACAGATACACCTTTTCCGACTGATACACCAGTCCCTACGGATACACCACAACTGACAGACACACCGCAGATTACGGATACACCACAGCCAAGCGATACGCCAGGAGAAACGCCACCACCGGATACCCCAACTATGACGGCGACTGTACCTGAGCAGACGCTGACACCTACCCCTGCAACCTACACGCCCACAATAACGGCAACGCAGGATAAGCCATCTAAGCCCACGCCGATACCGATGTTGCCACAGACGGGCATAGACGATGATCTCAGGTTGCTTTTTACTGGTGCATTGGTGTGTTTGGCAATTATTCTTGTACTTAATGTATACAGATACGTATGGAGGGAGAGATGATCCCTGAATCTGCAACGATGGTAATTGTAGGACTACTATTGATAGCGGCTGGATTGATCTTGGCACAAGTGGCATTGATGTTGAAGAGAAACCCATGAAAATACTTGTCGCATACCTTCGTATCCCCTCACGGTTCTAACGTGAAGAAAGGGTAATTGGATCATGAGAGTTCGAGTCTCTCCGAAGGTGCAGGTAAAGATTATGAAAGGAGGAATAAAATGTTTATTTATTCTTTATTAGTTATTGGAATATTTCTAGGAGTTGCTTGTGGTCTTATAGGCGTTAGTAAATTAATTGAATGTAGTGTAACAGGAAATCCAAATACAGGTAAAACTGGAAATCTATTTCTCTTAGCTGGAATTATAATGTTATTATTTATCGGAGCGGTTTCTTTATTTTCATTCTTTCCATAAGGAGTTGACATGAAAAAGATCTACATCCTAATTGACTATGAATTGAATCCTGTGTATTATATTTCGGATAAGTTCTACAAAAGTAAAGAAGATTTAGAAAATGAACTTTGGAATCTTTGGGAATCAGGAGATTTAGATACAATTATTGAAGTAGAAATTCATGAAGTACATGATACATTGAAAGAGATTTCATAATGACTATAGAAGAACTTATCTCTCAAGACTATAGAGTAATTGGTTCTGGTAGGTGGGGCAGAACAGAGGAGCATAATTCTCTTGTCATTGATAGAGAAAGAGATCTATTTTTCTGGAATAGCAAAAATTTATATGGGAATGCATATGACTGGCTCACTAAAGTAAAGTTACTTTCTGCTCAAGAGGCTATGAAAACTCTAGACAATGGAGTTATACCCATTAATCAAGGTATATCAGATAGATTATTTATTAGACCGGAAGAAGAATTGTTTTCCGTCTATCCAGAACTAGTTAAGATAGCTTGGGAAAATGGACAAAACAATAGAGAATACTGGTATAAAAGATGTCTGACTGATACTACAATAGATAGATTCTTATTAGGATATTTAGATGACTGGAATGTAATCCCTATCTTTATGGATGGAGCGTTTAGAAATTTTCAATGCAGAAAGGATGAACCTAAAACTATCAGACCTTGGTATACAGGGGTAGGAGGACTTTTATTCAACAGTTCTATACTACAGCTAACTACTACAGTATTAATTACAGAAGGCCCAGTAGACGCCATTCTTTTAAATCAATTAGGATTTCCTGCTATGAGTCATACCAGTGGAAATTTAGGATGGGATAAAGGCTGGATAAGATACTTTACTAATCAAAAGGAAATCTATTATATAGCCGATCATGATGAGGCAGGAGAGAAGGCCGCTGAGTTAGTAGCAAAGAGTCTAGGAATTTTTAGAACACGGATTTGCCGATTTACTAATTATCCAGAGAAATATGATACAGTAGACTTTTTTAGAGAAGGGAACAGCTTAGATGAGTTTAAACAATTACTCTTCAGATCTGAATATCTTTACGAATGAGATAGCAAAAAATATAATGTCACACATTGAGGAGTTTGCATGTGCATTTGCAAAGTTAACAGATCTTCCACCAGATAAAATTATTATGTGTTACTCAACTGAATGGAGAGATGGAAATTTAATTAATAAAATATGGTTTGAAAAGAAAAAGGAGAACAAATGAAAAATATTGGATGGGATTTAGACGGGGTACTGTACAGTTGGCATGAAGTAATTTATGAATATTTAAAAGGTGCAAGGAGAATAAATGGATTAAGTTATCAAGAGTATTGGGCTAACTTTAGAACTTATACAACAGAAGAAGAGATGAAAGCTTTAGCATCTCAACCAGATTTTTATGTAAAGAGGAATATTAATTTAGATATCTTATCAATGTTAAATAGATTAGCAGAAAAATATGCATTATTTTATATTACTTCTAGGCCAAAGAATGTATGGTATACTACAGAAAATTGGATGGAGAAAAATAAACTTCCTTTTACAGAAAATTTAATTACCATCGAAGGATTTGACAAAGAACTGCACATTATAAAAAATGAAATAGAGTTATATATAGATGATAGGACAGATATATTAGATAGAATAGTCCCTTATACAGATACTATTCTTATTCGTCAACCGTATAATGATCATAATTATTTGAATTATAATTTTGTAGATAATGTACTTGAAGTAGAAGATTATATAAGGAGTAAAGAATAATGCTAGAAGTTAAAGTAAGACTGTCTCACTCAAATGCTTACACTCCTACAGTAAACCATGAAGGAGATGCAGGGATGGATTTCTATTCTCTAGAGGACTATATTATTCATTCTTTCTCTTATAAGATTGCAAGGACTGGAATATCTGTAGAATTTCCAGAAGGATTTGTAGGACTTCTTAAACCTAAATCTAAGAATGATCATTTAATTGGAGCAGGAGTAGTTGATTATACATATGAAGGTGAAATATTATTTAAAATATTTAATCCCTTAGACTACGATAGAGTTATTGCTAAAGGAGATCCTATAGGTCAAATGATTTTCGTTAAGAATGAATCTCCTAAAGTAATTGTTACAGACAAGCCTAGAATGAAAACTGCCAGAGGAACTACTGGAGGCATAGTAGTTCAATTAGCGAATGGCCCTGAACAACTTAATCTTTTTAAAGATAAAAATACTTATGATACTACAATTAATAGATGGGATTAGAAAGGAAACATAGAATGGACGATTATATCGGAGAAGAAATAGAAACAAAAGAAGCCGGATTTTGGATTGGTTTAATTAAATTTATAATTGGATTAGCTATATTTATTTCACTTGCGGTAGGACTTTATCTCTCCCTTACTATAACCATCTTCAATCAGCCAATAATTTTATGGATAGTCTTAGGAATAGCAGTAATCTTTTGTGCTTGGATGATTGGAAAATCAATATGATCAAATTATTTCAAGGAGATAATGTGTCAATAGCGGAGGATCTTATTGGCACTTGGGAAGGTAAAATAGATTTAATCTATGGAGATTGCATTTATGAAAGTAATGATTTCTACTGGATGGCATTATCTTTACAGTTACTAAAGCCAAATGGAATTTTTATGGTACAAACAGATTATCATACCGTTCATAAATATAAATTAGAGTTAGATTTTATCTTAGGAGAAGATAATTTTATTAATTGGTGTATCTATAAACAAGAATGGGGAGGTATCTCTAGAAGATGTTTCCCAAAAAAGCATGACGATATTTTAATTTATGCAAAAGGAAATGATTATAAATTTTATCCAGAAAGAATAATGATTCCTAAAGTAACTGCTGGTACTTCTCTGGATAAGAAAGGGACAGGATTAAAGATTCCTTGTGATGTATTTGATGACTTAGGAAACTTTCATACTACTTCAAAAGAAAGGATTAAACTAGATGGACATAATGTACAATGGCAGAAACCACTCAAGCTTATGGAACGCTTGCTCTTACCTTTTACAGACGAAGAGGATATTGTTCTTGATCCTTTTCTCGGTAGTGGTTCTACTGCTATCTGGTGTCTCAGGAATAATCGTAGCTGTATTGGTATCGAAAATGACCCAGTTATTTTTCAATTAGCTGAGGATAGAATTCAATTTGAATTGGAAGGAAATTAAAAATGTATTATTCTGTTTGTGTAAGAATATTATTAAAGCCAAAAATAGATTATTATTTTGATTTATATTTAAAAGATAGCGAAGATTTATTAGATGGGATTAGACGTAAAGTAAAAGAATCGTTTCCTTTGTTAGATTACGAAATAATTTCTGTTGTAGAAAAAATTATTACTTATGCCTACAATTATCATTTAGGAGATTAGAAGGAAATTGAAAATGGATAGAGAAGAAATGATCAGGATGTTAAAAGTAGTTATTAATTATATGGAAACCAAAGACGAAAGTCCTCTTTGTGCTAGAGATCTTAGAAAAGTAATTTATGAATTAGAAAGGTTATGGAAAAAAGAAGATGAATCCTTACTATCAGGATGATTATGGTACTTTGTATTTAGGAAAGGCAGAAGAAGTTCTTCCTACTTTAGAAGATAATTCTGTAGATATGGTATTTACTTCTCCTCCTTATTGGATGGCTAGAAAATATGTAGCAGATGATGAACTTGGACAGGAGGAAGATTTTAGATTTTATGTACAGAATCTAGTTAGAATCTTTCATTATCTAAAACCAAAGATGAAAGATTCCGGAAATCTATTTGTAAATATAGGAGATAAATATTTTACTAGAACTCCCGGTAGTGGAGGAAAAACTACAAAACAAACTACAAATTCCGGTTCTTTTTTTTCAGCAACTAAAGTTGTCCCTTTACTTCCAGAAGGAACTCTATGTAATATACCCAGTTTATTTTCAGTAGCTATGGGAAAGGATGGATGGTTATTAAAGCATACTCTTATTTGGCATAAGACCAATGCATTTCCTACCAGCAATGAAAAGAAGTTTACAGTAGATTATGAATTCATATATCATTTTGTTTTACATACTAAGAAATATTATTTTGTGCAACAGTTTGAACCATCCACACAGAGTCTAAAAGATCAAAGGAGAAATATTCTAAGAATAGATTCTAATCTAAAAGATCCTTATAAAGCCAATGCCCCTAGAGTTGGAGGCAATAGAAAAAATGTAGAAAAATTATTAAAGAGAGGCAGGAATAAAAGAAGCGTGTGGAGTATTCCTATAGGCAAGGAGAGAGGTACTACAAATCATACTGCTGTATTTCCTGTAGATCTTCTAGAAACTCCTATCAAAGCGTGTAGCCCCGAAATTTTTGGAGTCGTATTAGACCCATTTATAGGATCAGGCACAACTGCTATCGTAGCCGAGAAATTTTCTAGGAAGTGGATCGGCATTGAAAGAAAAGAAGAGTATTGTAAAGAAGCTATTGAAAGAATATTAAAAGAAAGGAGTAAATTATCATGCAATTAATATTACTTATATTAGGAGTTATTGGAGCATTAGTTGGATTAGTAGTAGCAGTAATAAAACTTTTACAGTTCTTGGGAATTTTAAGTAAACCTTTAAGAAAGAAGTAAATAATGATTACATTTTATTTAACATATCCAGAAGGTATACCTTTTGGAATTAGATTTACTACCTTACTTACTTTATACGCCAAAGTTTTATATAAAGATCCAGACTGGCATTTCTTTTTTGAAGATGAAGAAGGAGATATAATTAGATGCTCTGATAAATATTTTAAAGTAGTAGAGAAAACATTAAAAGAATATAGAATAGAATATAGCTGGAAAGAGTGGGTAGATGATCATGCAATAGTAAATGAATATAAAAAATATTTTACAAGAATTTTTCATGAGAATGCTGAATTAGTAATGACTATATATAAAGATGCATTAATAACAAATAAAACAATTGATTATGCAGTTCTAAGAGATATAGTAGATAGGATTGTTCATAGTTTATTCAATAAATTATTTATGACTTTGATTGTAACTTATCCAAGCTATGAAACTTATAATAAAGAAGTTCTTGAACCACACGTTTTATCTATTGTAACAAATAATAGATGGTTTTATTGCGGTATAAGAGAACAAAGTAAGAGACAAAGAGAATATGAAAAAGAATTAAAGAGGATAGAAGATAATGAAGTTAAATGACACCGCAACAAAAATACATAAACTAAAATATTCAAAGGAAGGAAAAGAAACTTGGGAAGAAACTTGTTATAGAGTGGCTAATTATATAGCTAATGCAGAAGGAGAAAAGAAAGAAGAATATTTCCAGAAATTTTTCAATGTTATTTACAATCAAAATTTTATACCCGGAGGTAGAATACTAGCTAATTCTAATTCAGGTATAAGTAATCTAATGAATTGTATTGTATTAGGTGTGGAAGATTCTAGAGATGGTATATATAATACTTTAAAAGAAGCCGCTGAATTATTTGCTCATGGATATGGAATAGGATATAATTTTAGTAAAGTAAGAGAAAAAAATGCACCAATAAAAACTACTTCTGGAAAAGCATCTGGCCCACTTTCTTTTATGAGTTTATTTGATCAAACAGGAGAAGTAATATCTCAAGCAAGTAGAAGAGGAGCACAAATAGCTTTTCTAAATATTGATCATCCAGATATAGAAAACTTTATTACCTTTAAATCTAAACTAATAGATCGTAATGCTAGAATTTTGGAGGACTATATTCGCAATTTACATGTTAATGGAATGAATATAGAAGGACGCAAATATTTTAAGGTGCTAGAAAAGACTTTACAAGACGATCAATTAACTCATTTTAATATTTCTGTATTAGTTAATAGTGATTTTATGGAGGCTTGTAAAGAAGATTTAGATTGGAATTTAATTTCTAGAAGCGATAGAAAATCAGTTGTAAAAACTATAAAAGCAAAAGAACTATTAATGAAAATGGCTAAAATGGCGTGGGAAAGTGGAGATCCTGGAATAGCTTTCTTTGATAGAATAAACGAAGATAATATGGTACATTATATAGGGGAATTAAATTCTAGTAATCCCTGTTCAGAATTATTTTTATTTCCTGGAGAGGGATGTTGTTTAGGATCAATTAATTTACATTCATTTTATATTGAGGAAACTAATTCAATTGATTTAGAATATTTAGAATACGTAGTTAGATTAGCAGTTAGATTTTTAGATGATGTACAATCTGTTTCTGAATCCCCCATTAAATATATAAATGTACAATCAAAAGGATTAAGAAGATTAGGATTAGGGGTAATGGGATGGGCGGATTTATTAGCAGAATTAGAAATACCATATGATTCTGATGATGCTTTAGATTTAGCAGAATATTTAAGCTGGTTTATTTCTTTCTTTTCTTGGCTAGAATCAATTGAACTAGCAAAAGAAAAGGGTTCTTTCTACCTATACAATAAAAAGAAAGTAAATTTAGATGTAGTAGAAAAATCCCTACACTCTAGATTTCAAAAGAATAAATTTAATATGGAAGAGATTAGAGAAAATGGATTAAGAAATGTTGCCATTACTTCTTTAGCACCCACAGGAACTATTGCTTTATTAGCAGGAGTAAATAGTTCTATCGAACCATTTTTTGCTTTGGCTTATAAAAGAAATATTACAGAAGGAATAGGTAATGTAGCTAAGGATTCAATTATAGAAATAAATCCCATTCTAGAAAAGAAATTAATCAAGTATGGATTTTCAGAATCTGACAGAGAAGAAATTAAAAATTATATTCAAATTCATGGTACACTAAAAGGGATTCCTAAAAATTTGGAGTCGATTGGATCTGCTTTCTTAACTTCTTTTGATATTTCTTGGGAAAGGCATATTTTTATGCAAGCGGCGTGGCAGAAATTTATTGATAATTCTATTAGTAAAACAATAAATATGAAAGAGAATTCAACTCCCGAAGATATATATAATGCTTATATGTTAATGTATGAAAGCGGATTAAAAAGTTCTACCATTTATAGGAACAATAGTAAAAGTTTTCAGATATTAAATGTAGGAATCAAAGACTAATTACCTGGAGTTATTTAATAAATTACGAATCACAAGGCAAAAAAATACCCCTCGATTGAGGGGTATTTTTATTCTTATTTAAGAAATTATTTTAATAATCTTGACAATAAAAACATTCACTGTCTTTCCATAATAAAATACCAGTATTGGAATCAAATCCAAATTCTAAAAACCGATTATTAATCCTAATTCTAATTGTTTTTGTTAAATTTGCATACCCATTTTCTACAATATATTCTTTCATATCTAAATTTTTAATGAATTCTAAAAGAATTTCTAACGGGGTCATTTTATTTCTCCACTTAAATTTATTACTAAATATAATAATCCATAAGATTTTTTATAATAGACACTACTAATATTCCTGATACAAATCCTACTGAAAAAAGATTTATATCAAAATCATTATGAATAAATGGAATATTAATCATGATTAATGCAATATAAACCATATAAGCTATCAAATTTATTTTCATTTTTGTTTCCATTTTTATTTCTCCATCATTGTACTATAATTTTCTTTTAGATATTGAACAGCAGAATCTAAAGTTTTAATTAATGATCTTACTTTTTCTGGATTATTAAGTATAATTTTATAATATTCTCCTTTTGATATTGTATAATCAAAAATAGATAATTCTTTAAACATTTCATCTTGTTCTACTATACTAACTTCAATACCATTATCATCAAAATAAGTGATTTTGTTTGTAAGAATTCTCATTTTATTTATCCTCAATTATATAGCTTAACTCATGATAAGAACAAGCAGAAGATATTTCTACATAAGAACCATCTTCAAAATATATTCTAATATAACCATCCAAATCATCTTCACCAATTTCTAATTGTTCTAATCTATTAACTATTTTTCCTCGTAATGAAGTATCTATTATTTTTGGCATTTTATTTTATCCTCTATTAAATCACTGAATATAACCATACAAGAAAATCTAGTAGAAATTCTAGTTAATTCTAAACAAGTTTTCCATAATTCTTTTTTAGTTTGTTTAGTTAATCTATCGGATAAAGTTAATTGAGCACATAGCGTAGAATAATTTCCAATTGTAGATGCCATATCTTCTAATGTAAGTAATTCTTCTTTAGTAATTAGATCTACTTTTTTATTTTTCATAGTTTTGTTGACATCCAAATAGAAAACATAATTCCATATCTCATTAAATTAAAATAAGTGAATGTAAGTATATCGCCTATATCTAAAAATAGATATACCCAAGAACAAATCCAACTTAAAAACATTCTTTTCATTAGAAAACCTCTTTATCTATTTCTTTAGTTACATGAATAATAAATCTATTTAAATTCTTGAAGTTAATTATAGGATTTTTAAATTCTTTTAAAATATTCCACATTTCTTCTGTAACTATTTCATTCCAAATTCTTCCTAAATATTCTGGAATATATTTACTATTCCAACCAGTTTCTTTTTCAGTTAATATTTTAGCTTTGATTTTATTTAATCTACCTTCTGTTACAAACGTTTCTGCAATAGATAATTCAATAGGTTTTAATTGTTCTTCTGGATATCCCATTGTTTTAATATGATCCTCTTTAAATTCATTCCTAACTAATTTAGCCCAAGTAACTCTACCATATTTATTAACAAATTCATAATTTTTTATTACAATTCCTTCTCCAGATCCTTTACCATCTTCTATTAAGAATTTATTATTTTCTAGATATTTAACTAAATCTTCTTCTTTAGCATTATAAAGTTTACCAATTACAGGAACAAAAGGAAGATTAAATTCTTGTAATTCTAAATAATATTTATCATAATTTAAATACATTCCGGAATAAGAATCAAATACATCAAATATATAAAATTTTCTCCAAGCATCTTTTCTATAAGTTTTTAAAGTATGTGGTACTAACCATTCTCCATATAAAATATGGTAAGGATGTTTTAGAAAATAAGCCATAAACATTCCAGAATTTTCTACAACATAATTATAAAATCCTTGATTTGTATTATTAGCATCTAATAAAAGTTTTCTACTTGCACATTGAATAGTTGGATTTTCAAAATAAACTTGTCCATTAGTACCATCTATTTTAGGTTGAATATAAATAGTACCATTTAAAATTCCTTCAACATCGTCTGTATTTAATCTTTCTATGTGCATATATTTAATCATAGTTGAAATTTCCCATTCATTTTTATTTTTCTTATTTGAACTACAGTAGGAAAATATTCTATAATTTCTTTGCTATAACTTAAATATTGATCTGGAAAGGCTAAATAATAAATATCTTCCTTTATTTGTGAAGTATCTAAATAAATATTTAATTCTTTTCCGTCAGGAATTTTAACAACAAATCTAGCTTGTGTTAATAATTTAATAAGAGAAGTATAAATATTAGTAAAAACAACAAAGTCATCCCATTCTCCGCCTTGTTTAAATGTAATAAATACTTCATCAGGTTCTTTATCAAACTCTATTTCTGTAATATCTTTAATTGTCAGTAATTTATACATCACATATCATCTCCGCCTTCAATTAATAATATTTTTATTTCTTCATCAGTTAAATCTGAATCTTTTGGATCTGGATCGGTAATCATTTTATTTTCCTTCTTTCTTTTCTTCTTTTATTGAACCAGCTTTAATTTCTCTTTTACAAATACTACAACGATAACCATCTTTTGTAGAAGTAAATACTCTATATCCTTTTCCATATAAATTATCTTGATAATTACTTTTGCAAGTACATTTTAGAATCATTTTTCAATCCTTCCATAATGAAATATAAAATCCAAGTAATGAGAAACAAAAATATCTATATCCAAAATTTAATCCTAATAAAGTATACCCTAAGATATTTATTTCAAACCAAAAATACAGATTTGGTTCTCTTGCTGATGAATACCAAGGAAAAATAAAGTTATAATTTAAATTTTCTTTTGGACTGCCTCCATATTGTTCTTTAATAGTTTCTACAACAAATTCCAAAGGACAATTTTTATACATCCAAATATCTATTTTTGTAGGAAAATTTGTTATTGGATGTTCTAAATTATTATTCCATTCTAAATCCCAATCATAGAAATATTTTAAAGCTTTAGGATAATTTTCTTCACACCATTTATAAAATAAATCGTGTTGTTCTTTTGTACCATAAATTTTATCTATGCTTGCCATTTTATTCCTCAACTCAATTTAGTTTTAAAAATAGAATCCTGTTTAATAATTGGACTACTTATATAGTTTTAGTATTCTATATTACCAAGAAACCTCAACTAAAATATTTCCTTCTGGAAGTTTACCAATGAAAACTAAATATTGAATCATATCGTATACATGATATAGAAAATTCTTTTCTCCAGAAATTCTTTGCAGAAATTCAGTAAAGTTATTTTTAGTTACTCTATAATCAAGATCATCAAATTCTGCTTTAGGAAACATGTTCCTTAAGAAATCTTCTTTTTTTACATCATTAAAAGGATATGCCGAATAATTATTAGCCTCATTATCTGCAACAAATTCAAAATTACTTTTCGGGAATAATTCATTAACCATTTTATCTAATTCATCATAATCAATTGTAGAAATAGTTTTAATTTCCATTTTGTATTCCTTCCCATTCATATAAATGTAAACCATATTCATCGGTATCATGATCATATAATGTACTTTCTCTTGTATAAATTTTTGCTCGAAAAACTCTTCTTTCTATATCTCCACAAAAATGTCCATTATATAAAGATCTATTTCTAGCTAAAGAATCCATAACTTGAAAAATAGTAATTGCATTATTAAAGTATAAACAATGTCTCCAAATATCTAAACTAGATCGCCATCTGTTTCTATAAGTTTCTAAATAAGTAGAAATAGCGTTATAAGAATTATAAGTATTGGATAATTTTACCACTTCATATACTAAATCATCTAAAGGCATTTCTTTAATTTTGTCTACTTCATAGTCTGGATTTGTATATTTATTTCTAAATATTAATGGTGAACAATCTTCCTCTTGAATATAATCTAAAACTAATTGTTGTATTCCTGTAGTCATTTTATTATTTTACCTTTCCAAGTTTTTCAAAATAAGCGTTCCAAAATTTAGCTCGAATTTGTTTATTTTCTTTTCCTGGAAATAACATATCTAATGCATGAGTTAAAGAATATTTCCTTGCATTATTTCTATTATTTTGATCCTTATAATATCTAACAACCGGACAGCAAGCTTGTACTGTATTATCTGGAGAAATAATTATACAAAAAGTAATATCGGCTGGTTTTCTAATAAAATCTTTATGATGTACAAAAGGTAAAATCATATTAGCATATTCAAATTTTACTCTATAACCATCTACTGTAAACATTTTAGTTTTCCTTTCCTTTATCCTTCCAATTCTTTAAATAGGAAAAAAATTCTTTACTTTGTCTTCCCATAAATTCAGGATGAAATTGAACAGTAATTATATTTTCAGATTCACAAGATTCAATTATTCCTTTATAAAAACTTGTTGGAATTAGATTTTTTCCTTCTTTTATTACTCCTTGATGATGCATAGAATTAACTGAATCAAAGAATTTTGGAGTCAAATAATTTTCATTTTCTATTTCTAATGGATGATATGATTCGTGGTCGATTTTTAAATCAAGGAATAAATCTTGAATTAAATCTCCACCTAAAAATGCATTTATTAATTGGTGTCCTCTACAAACTCCGAATATCTTTTTATTTTCTTTTAGACTTCTTTCTAATACTTCTAATTCAACTTGATCTCTTAATAGACTGAAATGAGAATGTGTATTTTTCTTTCCATAAATAGCAGGATTAATATCTTCTCCTCCACTAAATATAATTAGTTTAGCAAGCTTAAATGCATTTTCATTAAAGAAATTTGGATGTCCAATTATATTAATTTGTTGATCAAAAACATCTCTAAAAGAATTCATAAATGGATAAGTAGCAATTGCTATATCCTCTAAAAGATTATTATCTTTATGAAACAAATTAAGTAGACTCATATAAAATCCTTCCTCTTGGGGTAATTCTAATTAAATTCCTTTTGATTAAAAATGGTTCAATTTCGTCTGTAATTATTTTCTTTGGAATTCCTAAGATTACACTTAAAGTATTTAATCCAGCCATTCCATTTCTTTTTAGAAAAGATAAATATTCTCTATCAACTTCGGATAATCCTTCCTCAATTTTAAAATACTTTGAAATTAATTCTAATAATTTTAATTCATTAGTTGGAATTCCTTCTTGTTTAAAGATGTAAAATAATCTTTTACTTAACATTAAAACACTTGCCGGACTAAATCTGGAAGATGAAACTATTATTTCTAAATAAGAAGTTTTTAATTCTACCCTTCTTTTCATAAAATATTTTTGTGCCATTTGCATTAATTCTTCAATCGAATAAGATTCGAATGTGAAATTTATACACCTTCTAATTAATGGATCTTTTAATTCATCATATTCATTGGTACATATAAAAACTGTATACTTTCCACTATCTAAATAAGGATAAATTAATTCTTGGTCTTTAAATTTATGTACTTCATCTAAGATATGTATCCTTTTATCTGTTAATCTAAAATTATCTGTATCCATTAAATAATAAGAAAAATCTTCATGCGCTTTAATTAATAGATAATTTACACAAACTTCTGATAAATAAGTTTTTCCAGAACCAGATCCTCCTCTAAATAAAATAGAAAAATTATATCCATTAACCATTGCTTGTAATAAAATACTTAGTTCTTGTTTAATTAACTCCTGTCCTATAAAATATTTATCTAAATATCTCTTTACTAATTGTGCTGTCATATTCTAATCCTTTTTTATACTAATAAACTATAGTTTATATTACTCTGCATTAAAGAAAAGCTCTATTTCTGGACTACTACCATCTTTAATCCAAATATATAACCAAAATTTCCAAATATCAATACCAATTGTAGTAACTTTTCCATGAAGTTTATCATTTATTACTTGAAACTCAATTCTAATTAATTTAGAAAATAGTTTACTTATAAAATCTCTAGATTTTATTTCAATTACTTCATACATTTTATAACTCCATTTCTTTAGCTAGATATTCAGCATATAATTTAGAAGTGTTTTCATTTAATCCTGATGCAGAATTCATTTCAAATACAAAATAATTTTTATTATAACTATCCCATCCTACATCTAAAGAATAAAATTTACCACAATTTATTTCTGGAACTTGAATAAGAGTGTCTACAAAAGGAAATAGCTTTGGAAATTTAATAGAATCTTTAACTGCAAAGTGACAGAATTCATTATTTCTTATGGGATATTCAGAATCTTCTTCCAATTCTTTTTTGAATATCTTTGCTATTTTACCTCCAAGAATGTGTACTCTTAATTCAAAATCAATTTTATAGAATGGTGTCCAAAAATAACTCATGTTCCAAATATCTTGAAAAGTATTTTCATCTTTTACTAAAACAATTCCTTTTCCTCTAGATCCAAATAAAGTTTGTCTGATTAAGATTGGATATTCTTCTGGTTTATTTTTATTATAAACTGGAGAAGGAATATTATTTTCTTTCATTACTTTAGAAAAATTTAATTTATTTGTACAAAATTTAACAAAATTAGCAGAATTATATTGAGTTTCAAATGGTAATAGATCTGAATTACCAAATCTAATAAAAGGTTGTTTTACTTTAGTTGGATCAATTGTTATTAGTATTTTTTCCTTTGTAATTTCTTGTAATGAATCCCTTAAAATCCTGGCAGACGGAAATAAAAATCTTTTAGTTAATATATACATTATACTTTTTTCCTTAGTAAATTAGCTAACTCTCTTAAATCCGAAGTTTCATTTAACATGTAAGGAAAATTTATAAATGGATATGTCTTATAAACTTCTAAGGAACTAATGTTACTATATTTTAAGATTAATCTCCAAAGTTTTGCTTTTAGATTAGAATTACTACGCTCTAATTCTTTTACCACAGTTAATACATCATCCAATTCAATATCAGATAAATAAATCAATGGTGTTTTAAAGATTACATTAGCTAGATAATTTAATTCTGATATGTCTAAAGGTGAATTATACTTGTCAGTAAAAAAAGAGTTTAAATCACCATCATCTTCTTCATCATAAATATCATAATAACTTCTATTAACACGATTATAAGGAACTCTTACTCCAACATATTCTTTTGTATTTTCTTTAATTTCACCGATATTTACAACCTCTAAATCGTCAAGTCTAAAAATGGATTCTTCTTTTAATTCTGAGAATTTAATAAAATCATATTTACCTTCTCCATATAAAGATGTAACAACCTCAAAATAATCTAAATTTTTATCTAAATCTAATTGAGATGTATTTATAATATAGCCAATAGGAAGTTCTTCCCAAGAAAATAAAGCTAAAGCTAATTTAGCTAATTTTCCTCTTGCCGCATAATATTTTTTATCTCTTTTATCGAAAATAAGAAAAGCAAATTTTCCAGTAAATTCTTTCATTGTTTCTACTAACAATTCTTCTATTGGAAAGTTTCTTTTCTTTGTTGATAAGATTTCTTCCATTCTATTTAGGAAATTTAATGAATCTAAATTCTCTTTATTTTTTTCTTGAAGAAATTTATCTTTAAATTCTAAAGTACCATTGTGAGCAAAAATAAAATGCTTTGATTCAAAAGGATGATTAAATTCTTGTTTAACTTCTTTTTTCCCATCAGTTAAAGATGCAGATCTAATATGTGCTAAAATAGGTAAATCATCTTTTATAAAATTTCTAACAATTGGCCCAATTTCTATTTCTCTTAGATTTTTTTCTAATTTAAAAATTCCAGTATTTTGAGAGAAAAATCCAAACCCGTCTTTATTATCTAGAAAAGAATTTGTAATTAATTGAGTGATTAGCTCTATCGAATTCATATTTTTATTATGTAAATTGATAAAAGTTAATTCGCACATATAATCTCCTTAAGGAATTGTTACTCCGTTTATTTCAGTAACATTTATTGTTTTTTCTTCTTTAAAGAATTTAACTATACATTTGTCACAAAAAAGTCCTCCACTTTCAAGTGGAATAAATAAAGAACTTAAGATATTATTTCTACTGCAATTATTACAACTATCATAAATTTCTTCTAGAGAAAGATTTTCTGTTTTACAATGTTGACATACAAAATTAACCTTAGTTGATTTCTTTTTATTAGTTTTGAAATATATTTTGCCAATTACAATGTTTAAATCAGATCCTATAATTCCAATTCCATCTAAAGAAATTAATTCATTTAAATTTATAACGACCATTTCTCCGCATTTAGTGTGCCTTAACATTTAGACACCTCTTATAGTTTCTAACATTGCATTATAAGTATCTATTTTATAATATAATTTAAACTCTTGCTTAAGGATTGGAGTTAATTCTTTTTTATAACGAACACAAAATTCTAAAAAGGTTATATTTCCTATTTTACCTGTTTTTCTATCTAAAAACAAATCATCTTCCATATAAGTAGTCGGCCCATCTATATTATCTAAACGACATATTTTAATAAGTTCTGGATATTTATATCTAGTAAAATAATAGTAAGCAGTTAAAGCTTTTTGCAATGGATGAGAAAAACATTCATAACTATTTTCTAAAATTACTCGTACAATGTCTTTTTCATCAGTAAACGTTCTTAAATGTTTATGAAGGAAAAATATCATTGAGATATCGGCAATATTTTTTAAATTTCTAAGATTAATTAAATTTTCTTCTGGACGAAATATACCATAAACTTGATGATTAAGTGAAAAAGGAAATTTCGCATAAGCCATTCTAAAAAAATTGTAATTAACTAATAAGGAAAAGCATTTTTTAGCATCTTCTAAAAGTAATTCCCTACAAAAATTTGAAAATGCATTACAAAAAATATGATTGGCATCTATATCTCCATTTAAAATTGATATTATAGTTTGTTCTACACTTACAGTTTCTACTATATTCTCATTAGAATTAATTGCTTGTATAAAAGAACTTCTATATGGAAATTCTTTTGATCGAGTGTAATAAAAATTCACTTCCATTTTAATTTTCTCCTACATTAATAATGCTAAAGTATCTACATCAGGATCATCATTTGATTCAATTAACGTTACTTTTTCAAAATTCAATCTTTTCTTTAAATCTGCCAAATACAAATCATAATTTTCCTCATAATTTTTTACATCTAGAATTCCTGTAGAAATATAAACATATAATGATGAATTACTTACCCACATTTCTTCTATATCTTTTCCTACATTAATATCAATTTGTACTTTTTCAAATCTCCAATGAGGATCTAATCCATTTTTCAATACTTTTGAAAGATAAATCTTTTCTTTTCCTTCTATTATATCTTCTTTCTCGTTTGTTGATTCCAGTTTAAATAGACTTTTTTGTATTGTTTTATTTAATTTTTCTAAACTTTTCTCCTCTAAATAAGGAAAAGGTGCTATAGATTTTTCTTTCATATAAGGAGATTGTAACATTTTTACAAGGGTTGTATAATAAAAATTATCAACGTCTGATTTACAAATAAAGAATGAATGTTTCTTAGCAAGCATTTGTAAAATAAGACTTATCGAATTTTCATTTACCCTTTTGATAATATTAGAACAATCTAATTGATATTCTTTTATACACTTTGCCATATAAACTACTAAATTCCAAGAAGTCCTTTTATATATTTTATATAGTTTATTATCTTGTTCACTTCTAAGAATAAAAGAACCAGTTTTTTCTGTTGGAGGAATTTTACTAAATAAATTAGGATGATATAAATAACTCCCATCTTTTTTATAATAAGAAATTACAAGTTTCCTGTTCAAATCAAGTAAAAATTTAGTTGCATCAGAATAAGATTCTAAATTATTTATAAAAGTATCTTTTTCTTTTAGAATATTATCTCTACTTGTTTGTATTAAAGTTGTTAATTTAAACTTATATTCTTTTCCTATTTTTTCTACGATTGCTATATTATCTGCATTATATAAATAAAATGTATATGGCAGGTGTAAAAATAAATCTCCCTCAAAAAGCAATGCGGTAAAAAGAGAATTATTATCTGAAATTGTTTGATAGTCAAAAGTTATATCCATCTTAAATTTACTCCATAAATTCCTTATATAAATTTTCAGCTAAATCTTGATTGGCAGTAGTAATAGATTCTATAGTTTTAGGCAATAATTGAATTGTTTTCTCCAATCCTTCTTTTTCACGTAGTAAATAATAAATACATTTATTACATGTTTCAAATATTTGAGGTAAGATATCTAAATTACTTAACCAACTATTACTTGGTGTCCTATATTCTATTCCATATTCTTTATCATCTCTAAATCTTCCTGGTTTTCCATAATGAAATACTCTTAATTTATCTTCTTCAGGAAATACAGAAGTAGAAATACATAAATTTCCTACTCCAATTGCCATTAAATGTACTAATCTATGTACATTTTCTTTAATTGCTTTTCTAATTTCTAAATCATTTGATCCTAAATGAATATGTCCTCCTCCATATCTTAATTTATGATCTTTTACTTTAAATGTTTGACATCTATAATCAGGTAAAATAGCATCTTTATCAGGATCACAACCAAAAATAAATCCTTGATAAATTAACTCATCTTCTAAATAAGGTAAATATCTTTCTGGATTAATTTTTACTACTGGTTTTTTATATAAGTGAAGATCATTTCCTTCAAAAGATAATTTAGATAAGAATTCTTGCAATGAATCTAAACTGTTAAGTAAATCGTTTTTCATTAAAAATGGATCTTGATATGGTTTATTTAATGTTAATTCTGTTGCTACTCCATCCATCATCCAAATAAAATCTTTTTCTTCTATAAATGTAGGATGTTTGTAATCTTTTGTAATAAATTCCATGCCACTAAATTTATTTAATAGAGCTGGAGAAATAACTTCATATTCTCCATTTAAATTAATAGTGGCAAATACTTCGGGATCTGCTCCAAAAGTTAAATTATACATTTTATTTTTCCTTTATTCTTCTTCTTCTTCTGAATTAAAAATTTCTTCATCATCATCTTCTTGATCATTAATTTCATCAGTATTTGTTGATAAAGTAAACCAATCAGGATTTAATCTTGTTATATCTATATTTTCATTTCCTTCCCTTCCTATTCTTCTTTGTAAAGTTTGATTTGTTCTATCTAAAATATGAACATCAACAAATGTTGGATTCTTAATAAATTCTTTTATTAATTCTGGTTTATACGTACTATTTCTCCAATGAATCATAGATCTTTCACCTAAATGAGAATAAACAAATTCATTTGGTAATGCAATAGAACTTAAATCTCCTCTTTCTAAAATATCTAATAAAATTTCATCCGATCTTTCATCCAATTTAATTTTAGTAGTAAAAGCTTTATATGTTTCAATAATATATTCCCTAGAATCAAAATCAACATCAAAAACTGAATTTTCTTTTAAAAATCCTTCATCTTTTAAATCATTAAATGATGTAGAAACAATATATTCAACAACTCCTTTACAAAAATCTATCCATGCTTTCATAATAAATGGATTAGTTGTTTTATTAAATACTCTAAATTCTACACTTCCTTGTGTCCATAAAGGAACAAGATTAATAAAATGATATCTTACTGGAATATATCTAGTCATTAATTGATCTAAATCTCCGTATCTATCTTTAAATTCAATTACAGAATTAGATTTTAATAAATCTGTGATATTAAATACCTGTGCAAATCCTTTACTTAATGGAACTACAACCGGGCCTTTTTTAGTTATTGGACGACAATAAATTGAATCATTTTTAATTCCTCTAAATTCATAACCAGCAGTACCTAATAAATAAAAAACTTGTTCTAAATGCCTTGCTAATCTCATTGTATTTTTTAGGATTGCTAAACTAATTGGTAAACAAATATGAATATGAAAACCCGCTCTAAAAGATTTTGGTTCTTCGCCTAAATCTAAAAGAGTTTTTGTTATTTTCTTTAAATCTCCTAAATAATTATTTTCGGTATCTATTACTGAAGAAACTAATTCACCTCCAAAAGTTTCTTTTCTTAACATCATATTCATTAAATAGGATAAATCATCATCATATTCTACTTCTAATCCATTTAAAACTCTTTTATTAGTTTCACAACTAGCATCATGAGTTAAATGAAATTGAATATTATCAGAAATTAAATTTCTATTTCCTAATTTATGAACACTAACATTTTCAATTTCAATTTCTATTCCTACGCTAGTTATTATTGGATATTGATTCATTTATTTATCCCTTTTCCATATACTCTAAATTAGCCACATTAATTATATGATTTTCTAACTCAATATATTTTGCTCCCATAATTAATCTGGCTTTTTGTTCCTTATAAAAGTTATTCCTTTCCGTTTCAGTTTCAAATTTCTTAATAAGAAAAGTTCCTGATACTAAGTAAAAATAAATAACAAAGAAGTGGTTCATTTTATTTTTTCCTTCCCAAAACAAAAAAGAAAATAGATAATACTAATGAACCCCCAATAAGTATCGCTAGGATAGTTAAAATATTTTTAAAATCAAACAAGGTATTTATCCAAGTAATAAAAATATACGCCAAAAAGAAATTAGCTGAAAAATTTAATATTTTATTAAATAACTTTCCGAAATTATTATATTTAGTATTCATTTTGTTTTTTCCTCATCCAAATACTCTTCCGCTAATTTTTTATAATCAGTTTGATAAATTAATTCTTGTGGTTGGACTAACAAATCAACTCTAATATATTTAGGAAACTTACCCAATTTACAAACTTTTAAATATAAATCTCCATTTTGGTTTTTTACAATTTTTACTTTCATTTTATTTTCCTCTTCTTATCTGCCTTTTGTTTTTTCCTTTTATCAAAACAAATAATTAGAATCCATGTTAAACATAGCATTATAGCTAGTCCTATAAAGAAATAATAATATTCTGGAATGTGCATTTTTTATTTATCCCCTTTCAATTTGAATTGATGTACCATTTGTTAATGAAACTTCAAACCGAGTTTCATCAACGTAAAAAATTACTTTTTCTTTGTTGATAAATGATACTTCAGCAAATTTAATTATAATATTTGTTCCTTGATTTGTAGTAATAGTTATTGTGTGCATTTTATTTATCCTCTTTCATTTTTTGGTTGCATAATTAATAGACAAATTACAGCAATAAACAATATTACTGCTGAAAAACAAATTGTAGATAACATATTTAGTTACTCCCTGAAACTGGAATTTCTAATTCATCTTCATAAACTAAAAACTTATATCCACTTAAAGCATATTCAAATATTTTTACTTTTTGTAAATCACCATTTTCTAATACTATTTCATCATCCCCCATATAGTTAATACCTTTAATTTCAAATACATCCATCATATCAGGAAAAAATACTTTATCACCAACTTTAAATTTAGAACCAGCTTTTTCAGATTCTTCAGAATCCCACAATTTATAAATTACTGAATAATCTTCTTTCTTAAACCCTTCAAAAATTGTTACAGTATCTTCATTGAATTTTTCAATCATTTCACACATTTTATTTTCCTCTTTCATTTTTTATCTAAGGCAAATATTTATTTCTTTTTTCAACGGGAGATACTCGACCGTCTTATAATATAAAGTTTCATTTTCCTCCTTATTCATTATCTCTTGAATTAATAATTCTTAAAGATAAGATCCATACTATTATTCCCACTATCCAATACATTCCGCATAAAAACGGAATATTTTTTGTGGGATAAATAATGAATAGAATTACAATTATTAATGTTGTTACTATTCCAGAAATTATAAAAGATGCTAATGCTCTCATTTTATTTTCCTCTTTCATTGAAAGTTTATTTAATCACAAATGTCTGCCAATTAACTTTTCTAAGATTTAATTGGCAGTAATTTATGATCACATAATAGTTTCCTTCCAATTTTTTCTTTATAGGATGTACGTAAAAACAAACCATCCTATTAAACCCAAAAAGATTATATTGGAAAGCAGATAAAATAAAACTGCTAACCAATTTATCTTATATTCCACAACAACCTCTTTTTGTTGTGGAATTAAAGAAGTTCTTCCACTTGTTTCATTCCAGTTCATTTTATTTTTTCTCCTAGAGAGTCTCTAAATCAAAGAAAAAATAGTAAATCTTTTCTATTTCTTCTTCACTAATAGAATCAAATATTTCTTCTGGTATATCAGATAATTTATAGGCTTTTATTACTTCTTCTGAAAGACGAGAAAATGGTTCTTTCATTTTTTTATTTATAGAAATATAATCTGCATAATAAATAAAAAAATACATTTTATTTTTTCTCCTGAAATATCGAATTCCGATTTTTATTATTTTTATGATTTAAATCATAAAAATCATTGATCTGCCCCAATAAAAATGAGGTAGACTAATGATTTTTATTATTTTTTTATTTATTTTATTATCGATCTAATTGTTTTAATATTTTCTGCCGGGTACGGTAATGAATTTTACCAATAAAAGTAATTGTGTCAAATTTTAAATTATATTCTAAAACCACACCATCTTTTTCAAATTTATTATTATATCTTTTCCAACCCAATTTTTCCAATTTCTGAGGAATTGTCAAAGATATATTTTTGTAGATATTATCCGCATTATATAAATGCGGAGTATCATTATCCCCAAAAGAAGTAGAAATAATTTTCTTTTTATTTTTATCTTCTTTTTTAACTTGATCTCGAAGTTTACTTATTTTAACATTGCCAAAAAAAGAATTTTCTGCCAATTTAACTTGAGAAGAAGTTCTTTTTTGTTTTCTTTTCTTTTGACTTTTCTGAAAATGATCTAAATCATCTTCAGAATAATTTTCAGATTGAAAACCTGCCGGAGAAGTAATCGGTAATAATTCTAAACCAGCATAAATATTACCAATTAATTCTTTTTTATTTTTGCAAGAAATTGCAAAAACTTTCCCTGAAGAAAAATCAATTTCTAATTTTTCTCCAGGATTTAATTTATTTTTCCAAAAAAGAATTGTGTCCATTTTTTATCTCCGATTTATTATTTAATTTTATTTTTTTATTTAAAACCTGGCTAGTACCCTCCAATTTTACCTCTAGACTGGTCAACCTGTCAAGAGGAGAATCTTACCGAATTGTAAGGATACCAGTCCCTATATAACCTATGTTAATGAAGGAAGTCCACTCTCAGAAGGGAGGGTCATTTAATAAATAATTATAAAAACTTAGAATTAAATTAATTTATGGTATTTATGGAGATTGAAACAAGTCCTTTTACTTTAATAAGTAAGATAATCTTATAAAAACCCCAATTTTTTCAATTTTTTATAAAATGGGCTGATTTTTACTGGGAGAATATACGGGATATATCCCCCTAATGAAGCCAGGTTTATTAAATAAATTCCTTATTAATTATTCAGAATTTTTTATTTTTTAACTTTCTTCTTGAAAATTATGGAGATGCAAAAAGTCCTTTTTACTACTGGCTTTAAGATATTTTTCAAATTACCTGGATTTTTTTAAAAAACTAAAAAATGGGCTGATTTAATGGCTATGGTAGAATGTTAAAAAATAGACGGAGAATCCAGTAATGGACATTAAAAATGCCAATTCTTTAAGTATTATTCTGGTAAGAAAATAAGTAAAATTTTATAAAAAAACCATTAAAAAATTACTATTTTATAACCAGTACTGGAATAATCTGATTAATAAGATCATTTTAACATTGCCGTGAATTTTATCACAAACCAATGATCAGATCATTTTAAGAATTGGGTGAATTTTATCACTAATGCAAGAATCGTTGATCATTATAATAAAAGTACTACACTTTTAAACTTTTGTATCGGGAGAATACCTATAATATTACAATATACTTTGCAGAATTGAATTTTCCCTATGCGTATAGTTTATGCGTATAGATGGGTGGTAAAAATACCAAAAAACGGCTTCTTAATAGTACTATTTTTCACATAATTGTAAGAAATTTATTAACATTTTTAACCCTTTGAGAGTAAACTTCCTTCATTAATATGTGTTGTATACCGTTTTAGATCGTCTAGACAACTAGTATACGGCGATTAGATAGAAAAACCTTTTTAAATCGTCTGATAGAATAACCCCGTTCGAAATTCTTCTAGTGTAATTGGACTGAGGTAACCGATTACTTTTTATGAGATTTATCCGTCACATAAATTCGGAGGATAAAAATGTTTATTCAAATTTTAAATGGAGCGAAAGAAGTCTCCAAAAATACCACAGAAAAGTTTGTTATGCGGATTTTTACCGCATTAAATCCAGTCTCTGCCAGCGGTGAAAAATTCGGTAAGCAATACCTACCCAAATTTGAGGCAAGCTTACTCGAATATCCTCATGCAGTGGTTGTAATCGAGACCAACAACAAGAGGGTGAATTTGTCTCTCGAATGTCTGGTCTCGCTACTTAAGGCGGACGTGGAGTTAACAGTCATCCAAAGCAATTTGACCGGGGTTAGCCGTAAGGGTCGACCAAAGTTAAACGTGGAGGGTGATTTTTTCTCCGCACCTACCCAGCCGATCAAGAGGCAACGTAAGGTTAAAACAGGATAACACCTGTTATCCGGCTAGACCATCTCCAACTCAAATTTGAGTTGGAGATGGTCTTCATAAGGAGTTTAAAAATGGCGGTTGAAAAACAAGTCAATCAATGCGGTTGTGTCTTGTTCTGGTTTTTCACGATTGCAAGTTTATTCATTGCAATCGGTTTACTCTATTTGGTGAGTGGAGGTTAATTATGCCTTACATAAAGATAGTCGTATATCCACGTTGTTCAAAAAACTTGTTCATTATTGAGTTGGTTACATCAGAAAATGATCAATTCATTTTAGATGCGGCGTTAAATTTCGATACTGCACTAAGAAAAGCCAGTCGAATACTTCACCATAATCCGTTCAGTTTACCCCAAGAGGATAATATCAGGATAATCATGCAGGATTAAACAAGATAATAAATAGCACAGACAAAAAAATGTCTGTGCTATTTTTTTGTCTAAAAATACTTATGATATTTATTATAAATATATTATTTATTTTTTAGTATAGATCAATAATAAATAAACATAAAATATAAATAAATAAAATCGAATGTATAAATAACGATTTAAATTAGACTAAATAATAATGATAATATTTTAGATATCACTAAAAATAAATTTACTTTAATATCCCCCCATATTTAGAATAAAAAAGATTATTTTTTTATTAGCCAGGATTGCGTGTGTACCCTAAAGACCCACTCTCTAAAAATAAAAATGAAGATCGAAAAATTAAAATTTAAAAAAATAAAAAGTAAGATCGGTATATTAGATATTTATAAAAACTTTTTTCTCTCCTTAGCTACTCCATTAAATTAGGACTTTAAATTTTTTCTAAAAATTTTTTTTCAGAATCAAGATCGGGAATTAAAAAAAGAGAATAGATTTTCTCTATTCTCTTTTCCTTCTTGGTATCTGTTTTACTTTTACGAGGAGGAACAGATATTTTAGGTATAATCCATATAGACTATACCTGAATTTGTTTTTTTACAGGCATATTGTTTCCAGCCTATTCTAGACCAGGTTGCTCCATTGGCATTTATTATTTCTTCAAATTCACAGGGATCATCTCCTGCATATAATATTCCTTTTATAGTTCCAGTTGTATTGGGTTTATTTCTAATATTTAAAGCATCAGCTAATACTACTAATTGTTTAGTTTCTACTATATCTGGTTGAGGTGAGGGAGGGGTGGGTTCTATATAATCATAAAATTCTCCCTCCAATCCATTAAAGTAATTTAGATCAATAGATAAACTTTCTGCTCCAAAAGCTAAACCATCTCCTTTACTTGTAAACTGCCAAAATTTCCAATCATCCCAATCTCTAGGTACAAATTGATTATCTCCCCAAGGATGGGAAATAGTTGAATCATATCTGGCTATCCATAGATCTAAGGTTTCCCAAACAGGAGAATCTTCTACATAAAGATTCCAAAAACTTGATCGGGTATAAACTATTTGAGGCTTTACTCCTAATCTTTCAAAGACTCTTTGTATGAATTTTTCAGCTTGGATTCTTATCTGGTGGGGGGTTTGATTCTCTTGTAATTCTATATCTACTACTGGATATATCTCCCATAATTTGTCTTCAATTAGATTACAAAAGAAATCAGCTTGAACTATAGGATCAGTAGTGCCTCTGAAGAACCAGTAAAATCCAACAGGGATATAAAGAAAAGCCTGTGTTGAATTTCTAGCGAATTGAGAATCTTCATAACAACCTGGAGAACTACCAGCAAACCCCGCTCTGATAAAAGCAAATTTAGCTCCCTGAAGTTTAGCTGTTTCCCAATTCATTTCTCCCTGCCATTTACTGATATCTATTCCCAGTAAATATTGAGGTAAATATTGAGGTAAAGCTTCTAAAGAAACGCACTCAACTCTTTCTATAGATTCTTCAGCAGGTTTAATATCCTGACTGTCTATATAATCTAAATTCTCTTGGGTTCTAAGTAGTTCTTGATAGCCATTTTCTTCAGTCCAAATATTTATTTTGTGCATAATTTTCCTTCATTATATATCATAATCTCTAAGCAGATCTAAGTCTACAAAATATTCAAATCTATTTAAATTATAATTAGCTTTGGCTAATTCTCTCATACACAATTGACGGGCATCACTAGAATTTTTAGCTTTACCTGTTTTCATCATTCTTTCCTGACAGGCAGACATTTTCTTATCAAACTCTTCCTCAGCTAAAGCAATAGATTCATCATCTATTTCATCTACAGCAGATTTACTTTTCTTATGGGCAGCCTGACAGATTGCCCATTTCTCACTTTGAGTATAAGGCTTACCTGTTCTTTTATTTACTCCACTTATCTTTTTAACACAATCCTCGACAGCCTTTGGCATAATATACCTCCATTAAAATCCAAAAATACTTTTAATTAGTTCCCAAAGATTTAACCCTTCGGGAAGTAAAGAATGAATTGCAACTACAAATAAAATTACATAAGGAATAACTTCCTTTCTGAAAAAGAGTCCTTTAACTGTATGCATATCTGCATTTTCAACATGATTTTCTATTAAGTCCTTTAAACAAGAAACGCTCTTTAGAATTTTTTCAAGATCTTGTCTTGTTTTTTCTCTTTCTTCTGTAATATGTACAAATTTTTCTTCTGCTCTAGTCAGTCTATTTTCGATGCCAGCCTGTCCATTACCATAAAGTGCCTTATGAATTTCATTGACTTGAGAACTCATAGCATCTATTTTCCCCTCCAAGCGGCCTATTGTTATATCTTTCTGTCCTTCAGTTGGCATCATATTGTTCCTCCAAAATAAATTAATCTATCCTACGTATCCCCATTCCGAAGATCCTGCTCCTGTATCGCCTGTTCCAGAAGTTATATCTGATATTATTAAAGCCATCCATACTATAGATGCTGTATTATCTGTCCAAGATCCGCCATTGGTTCTGGTCGTTTCATACCATCTGGAACTTTCCGGAATGCTACAAGATCTTTCAGTCGATGATGGAAAATCAGCAATCATGGGCAAAATCTGATTTGTAGAAAGAGGTTTTATTGTTGCCCTATAATAAGTTCCAGTAGTTAACTGAACTTCTGCGTCCAGCATAATATCTGTCAGTCCAAAAGAATAAGTAGATATAGAATTGATTGTAGAAGAAGCTAAAATGTTGTCTGCGGAATCATAAAGAACTACTTGATAAAAAGAATCCGCTCCATAATCTACTTGTATCATAACTCTTATTCCACTACATTTCATATCTATAGGAACAGAGAATCTACATCCAACCTCATCTGGAGTTGATTCACTATTTATATATTCCCCTCCTCCATATATAATTGGATATCCTACTATCCTTCCAGTATTATATTTAAATGCTATAGCGGGTGGCCCTTGAAGTGTGGCCCAAGAAGTAGCATATCTAGCGTATACTGGAAAGTTGAGGTTTATTAAATTATCCCCAAATACTCTTATATAATTAGATGTGTCCGGTATAGTTGCACCAGGCCAAATTCTAACCGCAAATATATCTCCCATATTTGCTGTAGCGGGAGTTCCTAGAGAAGTCCAAGTCCATCCGCTAGTTGTATAATCTACAGATTCTATAGAACTGCCTCCATAAGGAGTTGAACTTGGAAACCCCCCGCTGATTGTAACAACTCCTACATTATATGCTGGAGGATTTCCAACAACCGCATATACACCGAACCCAACATGAGTTATAATTCCATCTTCCGGAGCTGAAAGTATGGCTGCTGCTGAGTTATCGAGATCATTTAAAGTAAGATAAACCAGAGTTCCATCATAGAAAGCCGCCTCCGCTATCGCTGGGCCAAAGATTATGTCTAATACATCTACCATGTTAAACCTCGTAACATCTTATTTGAACTACTAAGTCTGTAACTCCACTAGGAACAGAATCTCTATCCATCGTAAATACATCATTTATATTAAAAGAAGTTACATCTGGAATTCTAGCTAGATCATTATTCTCTCCCTCCAAGATAGTCACTCTATTAGCTTGGTTAGTGAAAATAGTAGCTCCGTTTTTATTGATGTCTGCAATTAAATTACCACTAACTGAAACAGTATAAATTGTAGAATATATTCCGGAAATAACTCCATCATAAGGAGCTAACATTCTAACTCTTCCAACTCCTTCAGTAATGTCTCCACTGAGTCCAATAGTAATTACAAATTTATTAATTAATTGGACTCCAGAAGCAGCTACTTCTAAAGTTTCATATGCCCCATCATTTAATACCGTCACTGTAATATTAGATCCAGCAATGATCTTACTTTCTAGAAAATCTTCTGTAGTATCATCAGAACTAATCTTAGCTTTAAAAGTATCTACTCCACCAGAAATAGTAATAAACTCCATCCCTGATTCATCACCTTTTACTGAAGCGATTTTGTTTCCTTCCCCTGTATATGTATTTGGAGTGTCAGTTAAAGTTAAATAACTTTTAGAGACATCTACTTCTACTTCTCCTCCCCCGATATAAGTTACGCTTTCTGCTCCATGAAAATCTAATACAGTTATATTAGACAAAACTAGAACATCTTCATTATATATATCTACTCCAGTAGATCCTCCTCCGCCCTCTAATACTTCTAATCTATATCTGATATGATTTAAATTATCTAGTAAGGAGGCACTAATTAAAACTCCACTGGCATCATAAGGATTAGCTGAGATGAATCCACTTAGAGCATTTTCACTTAAATCGTAAGTTACTCTGGTTTGAGGAAGCATTCCTATAAATCCTCCTGGGGGCGCGCCTCCTCCACCACCAGATCCAATAATCCCTCCTAAATTTAAAGGAGCAACTTTTAATTTCCTTTCTAAGTTGGCAAAATATTCAAAGAAATTGTAATCATATTGTGACATTATATTATATCATCCATTCTAATTATTGTGCAATCGCTTTCAGGAAATCCTGCTGAATAATCTCTCCAAATAGATTCATAAGGATTCTTTTGAAAAAATTGTCCTAATCCACTTACTGTATAAAACATATAAGGCCCAGGATAAGTATAGTTAGAAGTTTCCATTTGATTGATAATTCCTGTTCCACTGGTTATTGTTACCCAAGGAGTGGAACAATCAAAAGGAACAGCATCTAAATTATTATTTGTAATTCCTATAAATCTTTGAAAATCTCCCGGTTCAAATGTTCCACTTAAAGTAGGAAAAGAACTTGGGTCTTCTAAATCAAATACTCTTGAATTATAAATCAATCTTGGATCACTATGAGTATAAAACGATCCAACTTCATTTGATACCGTTATAGCTAATTCACTAGATAAGTCTAATTCAGAAACAGGAATACTATAAACAACTGTAGGCGCTCCACTGGATATTTCTACTTTACATCTTTTTTCTGTATTTAAAATAGTTTCAAAAACTCCCATAGTTTGTTCTTCAGAAGCATCGGAAGCCGTAATTTCTCCCGTAATAGGAGATCTTGATGTATGTTTAAAAATTCCGGTTTGAGGAATATTATATATATAATCCATAGAATATGTAGAAAGTCCCCATCTACTAGATCCTCTAAAAGCAAGAGCGTTTCCTACAGGCCCCATAAAAGCTCCTGTTCCACTCCAACTCAAACTTCTAAAATAATTATCAGCTCCTACATGCTTAGATACATAATCAATATCAAATGGAATTCCAGGATAATTACTAAACCACCAAGCATTAAAAATATCTTCCATCTGACTTCCAATTAGATCTGTAAATACTTCGTCAGGTGGATCTCCTGTACCATGTTTTATAACATTATAACCAGGAAGTTCTATTATTGACCAAAAATGATTTCCTCCAAAATATTCAGGAAACCAAATCTGCGTCATCCAATATGGCCCTCTAAATCTTGAATGTATCGGATGATTTATAACTATTGAAGATCCTGATTCTGACCCATCAAAGTAATACCAATCTATTCCATACTCATCTGGATAAACTACATATCCAGGTTCATTGGGATGTTCAAAAACACTTCTATAAACAAATGAACAACTAGGCAATTCAAGAACTATACTTCTGCCATGATGCCAATCTGAACCTGTACAACCATCATCATCTCCAATAGCAATCGAAAGTCTTGCATAAACTTTATTCGTTAATACATCTACTGCCCCTGCTCCATATGTACCCCAAGTCTCAAAAAGTACAGTTCCACCTGAAAGTCCATGATCAGGGTAAATTGTATCAAAATGTTCTAAAAGATGTATACCAGCTGATGTAGATCCATATCTATCTATTCTCCAAGTTTCTGCATAAACATCCATACTTTCTGCGTGATAATAATAATAAGGAACAATAAAACAAGTCCAGTGTACATTGTGTGGAATAGTATAAACAGCAACTAAAATAATTCCATCTCCATCATTTGCAAACATAAAAGCTGTATCAATCCAACCTAGATCTGGCTCTAAAGATAAATCTATCCATGCTGAATCAGTAAGAGAAGATGAAGTTAAATTATACACAATAACACTCATTTTCTTAGCATTCGTAGGATGTGTTTCCCAATATGGAACTACAAAATTATTTCCAACAATTGCTGCACAAGCTAAATAAGGATATCCAGATTCTAGATCTAATTCATATTCTGTATGTTTAGTAGTAGAAGAATTTCCTAAAGTATAAGTATAATGACAAAATTTAAATCTACCGTCTTCATAACCAGCTTCATAATACCAAAAATAAACTAAATCAAATATACTAGATGATCTTTGATTTATAGCTACTCTTACAGTATAATCGGCTGCTCTAGCCGCAGCTACTTCTGAAGGTTCAGTAAATGCCCAGTTTGTTACTATCGGAGTAGTTCCATCATTATCCACTTCAAATTTACTTATACCTATATTTGTAGCATACCAATAATTTTTAAAATTATCATATATTAAGGGGGATGGAACAATATCTCCTGTATGGCCAAAAGTTCTAGAAATATCAGAATGACCATAATCAGTTCCATATGTAAAAGCTTGACTGTCTGGCCCCATAGCGTTGTAAAAAGGAGTCGAGTTTCCCGCTGTTTCAAAATACTGAATAGATCTATTTCCAATTCCATAATTAAACCAAGTTTGAATCCCTTCATAAACATACCCACTGATAGCTCCGGGAGATTCTACAGAGATAATATTATACTCTCCAGTTGATTCTAAATCAATTATAAAAGCTCCTCCACTTATAGTAACTTCTTCTGCTTTAATTAAATCTTGATTTGAATTTAATTCTAATACCCAAGATTTATAACCAGAAATAATAACTCCAGAAACTGTATTATATCCAGCTATAATGTTATCCATGTCATTAATAGAGCAAGCCTCTGCTTTTATTTGATCTTCAGTATATGAAATTCCTAAAGAATCTCTTAATGATCCGTGACTATATTTACTCCAAGATCCGTTTTCAGAAGATCTAGTGTATAAATATCCGTCATCGGTTATTGCAGCAAAGACTTCATTCTGAATGAAAAGATCCTTAACAAATAAATTTTCCAATCCCGTTGAACTATCGTACCAAGTGGGACTCTCTGTATGTTTCTTCCAAATTCCATCTCCCCAATGTCCAGTATAAACCCAACCACCAGAAGGAATAGGAGGATAGTATCCAAAATAAGCAAAAAGTCTAGGACACTTTTCATCTAATGTAACTGTATAAACTAATCCTTCATTAGATACCGATGCTTCTATTCCAGTTACTAATCCATTTCCACTCCAATATGCAGATTCTACTTTTAAAACATCTCCGATTCTAATATCAGCATCAGTGGTACAAACAATTAATTTCTCATCCTTAATATCAGAAAATTCGTTTAACATTTGATGAGCTATTTCTAAAGCTTCGGCATAATCATACAAAGAACCACTAGCAAAAACTACTGTTCTTTTATCATTTGAATCTATATCGTAAGGAGAATTTATAGAAATATCTACAAATACAGAAGTTCCTAATTCTGGAACTGCACTACCCCAAACAACTGCTCTATTTCTTAATCTAGAATCGTCCCTCTCTCTAACTATATTTAGAATATTAGCATCATTAATTGAATGATCTGCTGAAGAAATGCTTTTGTTTAGATGTCCAATAATTGCTCTTCCGTTTGGATTATAATAAATATACCAACCACTTTGTTGTAATAATCCTATTACAATATTATGTACGGAATCAAATCCCAATCCACAATTGGGAGCTATAATTGCTCCGCTATCTACTTCAGTAAATGTATAATCTATTCCAGCTTCGTCTAAAAATAATCTTATCCAATAATCAGCATATGTAACTGCATCTACATTATAGGAATCGGTTATAAAATAATCGCTGGCTCTTTTAGAGTTGTCTTGACAAGTAACAGAAAATAAACCACTTGTAGCATCTTTTCCAACTGTGTCTACATAGAAAGTTCCTTTCTTATCACCATTCTCATAAATAACTATTTCATCCCAAGGATGAAAAACCAAACTACTTTTCCATTCAATTTCCAATTCTAAAGTTGCTATTCCATTACAGATAGTATGATCTCTACTATACTTTATAACTTTATTTGTTATATCCACACTATTATGAATTACAGCAACATTTTCAGATAGTGTTAACATTATTGTCGTAACTCCAAATTACAAATATATCCATTTTGATCCCATCTATGTTCACCTAAATAAATATACCAATCTCCACTTGTTCCAGTAAAATCCTCATCCACTGTAATTACATTTCTAGCAATTAAATCTGGATTCCCTTCCAAAGTTACTGTAGATGAAACAGTTAACTTATTATAAAGTTCTAAGTTATAATCACAGGCACTTTGAGCCATGCCTTCATTATCTATTATAGGAGAAACTAAAGCCATAGATTTATAAAATCCTTCTGGCAGATAAATACTAGTTGCACTTGCCTCTGCATAAATTCCTTCTGCTCCATGCACTACAACTCTATTTCTTAAATCTCTATCAGATTCTCCATAATTAAATTGTACAATTGTAGAATCATCTATAGTGGTAATTGGAACATCTGCTTCATCATCTCCGGGTTGTCCAGAAGTTCCTGTCATTACATGAGGCTTTCTATTCTCAAAATGAATCAATCCATTTTCATCCGACCATAGATGCCATGCTAAAAGATCTGCAATCATTTTAGCAAAATCATAAGAAGAAGTTAACTTTACCTCTACATCATTCCCACTTTTAGTTGCGAATGTAAAACTAGTAGCTTCATATGTATAATTTGTAATACCAGCTAAATCCAATATATCGTGTACTAAATCTTCAGCAGAGATATTGTGCCTCTTAAAAGAATCTTCTGGATTTGTGGGAACTATATAAAAATCAACCGCTCTAATCAATTCGTCTTTAGCTGTTATAGTATAGACATTTTCTGGAACTTCTCTAACTATTGTTTTAACATATCCTTGGAATATTTTTTTATGGTTAGTAGAATAACCTAAATCTATTTCTATTGAATCCCCAATACCAATAGAAGGATTAATACATTTTACAAATGCTGTAGATGTGCTAAAAGAATGTCCAGTAGAAACCTGCATAGCTATAATATTTGAGATTCCTGTAGCCGTTCCATATAAAGTTTTACTCATCTATAAATAACTCCAAGTCTACTAGATATACAGGAGCGTCCTCAGCTTGGGTTTGATCTAGAGTTTGGCAAAATATCCTCTGTAGTTTAGTGGTTATTTTGCTTAATAAATACTCATGATCGCCCCCATAGGGATTTGTAAATGTATGTGTTACTGCATCTCCAGCAAATCCTACTAATGCTAATAATCCGGACATTCCTACTACATAGCCATTTACCTTTAATATCGGATCATCATCACCAAATATATGCAAAATAGTTCCTCCACCTACAGGATTTAATCTTGCAATTAATTGAGCTGTATCTGTAGTAAAATCTTGTACGTAAATTCTTACGCCACCATAAGACCAATCAGCCATAAATACCTCTTTATATTATACAACAACGTTTCTTGTAACACTTCCAGCAGTAGCTTCAAACCTGATCATATCTGCATATAGATAAGGTTTAATAATGGTGGCAAGTGTTCTACCATCAACAACTAATTGAACAGTTGTATTACTGTCTATTTTTAAGTTTGTAGTAAATCCAGCTATAGTTTGAGCTTTTTGATTTAGAATATCAATAGCCGCTCCTAAATTTTGAAATATAGAAGTTCCTTGATTATCTCCAAAAGGATTAAGAAAATCCGGGGGCTTCATAAAATCTGGAGTTTCTTCTGGAAGAAGGGATTTTAATGCAGAAGTTAATCTATTTATAAAAGATTCTAAAGAAGTTTCTGCCTCTGGATCATAGTTACGATTCCAAGGATCATTTTCAAATCCTTCACTCAACTCTGTACCTGTTTTTCCAATTAATCCTGGTAAAGTAGTAGTAAAGAAATTCTTAAAATCTTCAGCGAGGGTTGCAAAAAATCCTTGTTCATATTCAGAAGTGGCTAATTCATCTTTTTGTGGAAATCCGGGTTCTGGTAGAACTGTATTTAATTGAGCACCAAACCACTCTTTAGCGATCTCCGCAAAAGTTTTCTCCTCGGTAGGTTGAGGAAGAACAGTATTCAATCCAGTACCAAACCAGCTTCTCATAACTTCTGTTAATGTTTCTGTAGGCTGAATACTATCTCTAATTGCTTTAGCGGCATCACTAAGTTCGTCTGCCGCAGCACTCAAATCTGAAGCTGCTCCTCCAGTACCCCCTTCACCAAATCCAAGTTTATACCCCTGGAAAGGAACAAAGAAACTAGAATCAGCGGGAAGATTATAAACGCCCTCTAATTGTTTCTTATTAACATCAATTAGTTCCTGCATAGCTAACTGCATAATAAGATTATCTAAGTGAAGTGTAGCAGTTCCATCTGTAAAGATTGCACCGATAGTTTGTATATCTGGTTGCCAATCCGGAAAACTATTTTTAATAAAATTAAACATTTTGTCATAGGCAGCCTCAAAAGCTGCACGAGTAGTATCAAACTGTTTAATCTGTATTCTTCCTGGTTCTTCAGGAACTGTAATCCTTCCAGCCGCTTCTGCTAATTTATAAGCTTCTTTTAGAAATGCTGGATCAATCTTTAGAGTAGTATAGGCTATATCTCCTATTTTTATAAAGATTTCTTCAAAGGTAGCCAATACTTCTTCTACGGTAGTATCATCTGGTAAGAGTCCTAATTTTATTTGTTCCTGAATTTGTACCTTTGCTAATGCCATTGCCTCGGCAACAACTAGATTAAAGTCTTCCATAGAAGATACATCTATTTCTAAAGGAACTTGTAAAGCATTTTGAATCTCTAACGCTCTCCTAGCTTCGTACATACCACTGATAAAGTCTGTCAGTTCTTGCTGATACCCAGCTAATTCTTTCTCTAAGTTTGGAAGTGTAGCAGTTTGTCCGGCTTGTCTTAATTTTTCTATTTCATTTATTAATTCACCAATAGAACTTTTTAGTCCCAAAATTCTTTCTTTTTGCTCTTCAGAAGCATAAGCTAAAGCATAAGTAGTTTGCTGTAAAGAATCTGGTAATGCTCTAGCAGCATCTCCCATAGCTGTATATACCTCTATGATTGTTAATCCTTTATTAGAAACATTGCTTTGGAAATCATTAAATGCTTTAGAAGTAATTTCTTGAGCATTTAACAAATCATACATATCTTCTGTTAATTGAGCAATGGTTTTATTTACATCACTTCCGTATTGTTTAAAATTCTGTGAAGATTCTTTACCAAAGAAAGTTCCAGCAAATGCTCCACCTTCCATTGTTTGAGCACCTGAAGTAATTTCTTCATAAGTTCCTTCCATATCTTTAAGTATATTTCTAATTTCCTCAGCCTTTTCCACTTCTCCTTGAGCAATTAATATTGGAATCTCTTCTTTTAATAATTGAGTTGCCATTGCTGCTGGAGAAACCCCTTGGGCGTAAGTTCCCTGAGCAATAGGACTCTTTGGGCTGAAAGGAATATTATACTTTTTAGCTAGGTTTTCAAAGAAAGGAACTAAAGCAGGTCTTAATTTTGATTCAATAAATGCCGTACCTTGTCCCAATTGGGGAATTCCCCCTCCTAATATACTAAAAGCTTTAGTGGTTAATTCAGTTTGTTTTTCTCTAAGTTCTCTAGCTCTTTTTTCCTCTGGAGTTTCTTCTGTTGGAGGTTTTTCCTCTACTATAGCTTTCTTAAAGAAATCAGCAAATTCAGTTTCATATCCAAAAACTGTATTAGCAAACGTATCTCCAATAACAGATCCAATAAGCGCACCATAAGGCCCACCAACAACTGCTCCAAACGCAGCACCAATAACCTGGCCAAAGAGTCCTTCATAATCTTTTTCAGCAATGTTCATAGCCGCTTGAATTGCTGTAGCAATTCCAACACCAATAGCAGGGGCATTTTGAACTATTCCTCTAGACACTGTTTCTCCGACAGGAATTCCTCCAATTCCTCCTATTCCCCCAGGAACTCCTATAGTAGAACCAAACATTCTTTCAGCCATACCGCCAGCAAAACTTCCAATAGCTCCTACTGGTTTTGTAAGTCTTCCCTTAACTCCGGCATAAGCTAATATTCCTCCTCCCATAGTTAAGAGAGGAGTTAGGCTTCCTAAAGCCTTGGTCATCTCAGTTAAAGCACCAACAATTCCTTTAGACACGTCCAATAGAAACTTGAAAATAGAAAGAACCCCTCCTTCTCCACCAACAGTTTGTGCTAAAATTTGAAATGAATTATTTAATTCAGTAAGTGCAGTTTGAGCAGTTGTTAATTGAATTGCAACAGCATCGTAAGCATCTCCTTGAGCATTAGCAGAAATGGCGGCTATCTCTTGAACTCTGCCTAAGTTCTCAAGAAAGGCAACATACTGTGCTCCACGTCTAGCACCACCACCCAAAGCCTCGCCAATTTTATTTAATTGAGCAGAATCTATCATTCCCTCGACTCTTAGGGTTGCTATGTCTTCCATAACATCCATAAAATCTCTGGCCTTTCCAAACGCATCTACAGCCGATATACCAAACTCTCCTAAAGTATCTTTAGCTTTTCCAGTTTGGATACCGGAAATAAATGCTCTAACAGCATTACCAGCTTCAGTAGCAGACAATGTAGTATTTTCAGCTACAGTAGCAATAATGCCATTTAATTCATCAAAAGTAAGCCCTGCATTTTCAGCACTGGTAGAAGTAATGGCAAAGGATTCAGCCAATGTGGCAATATCAACATTAGCTCTTTTAGAAACTGCTACCCATTTATCTAATAATACAACACCTTCATCTAAACCTAAACCCACTTGGTTCAAAGCGCCTACTAAAGTATCCATAGCTCCGGCTTGATCTAAAGCAGATAATTTAGAAAGCACCAAAGAGTCTACAAGTAATTGTTGAGCTACAGCCGCTCTAGCTGCTTCTCCTCTAATATTACCAGTAGCTCTATAAGCCTGAACATATCCTTCCAAAACACCGCTGATATTTTCACCAGTAGCCGCTGCCGCTTCTGCCGCAGAATTAAATACTGCTCCTAACTCCTCTTGACCTTTTCCTAAGATAACTCCAATGTTGGCTAATTCTGCTTCATTCTTAATAGAAGTTTCTACTAAATCTTGAAGTTTTCTAAGTGGAGCATAAATAGCACTAATAGCCACAGTCCATTTAAAGGCCTCACCAATATTTCTAACTATCCCTTCTGCAAAGCCTCTAAATCTTTTTTGAGTATCAGTTAATACATTTCCAAATTTATCTACAACTAAGCTTAATTTTTTATATACTCCCTCACCAGCTTCCATAGAAAAGTTTAATCTAGTAATTCCAGTAGAACCTTCTGTAGATGCTGTCTTTAAATGCTCTAGAGCAAATCCATATTTTTGAGCCATTTGTAAAGCTTTATTAGAAACATCTATACTTCCCCCCAAAGCTTTAGTAAGATTCTCCATAGATACACTGGATGCTTGTATAGCTTTAGGAAGTTGATTAAATACCTGTCCAGTTTCTGAGACTACTTTATTAAAAGGAATTAGAATACCTTCAGCAGCTTTTATTGTTCCTGAAAGTTTTGTAAATTCTCCCTCTATGCCCTCAACTTTTAATCCTGGCTCTACTCTAACACTAGACACACCTTGAACTTTAGAGAGATCGGTCAATCCACTTAATTCTTTAAGGAATCCTCTTCTCTGCTCTAAAGACATTCCAGCCTGTTCTAAGCCTCTGGATAACTGAGTTATTGGATTTATAGCTTTAGCACTAGTCGCCTGACCCAATTCCACTAAAGAACCCGTAGCATGATCTACTGATTTAGAAAAACTTACGGCTGCATCTGCTGAATTTCTAAAAGAAACTGTAATAGTATCAAGTCCAGATTTACCTTCTCTTAGACTAACACTACCAAATTTCTCCATAGATTGTCCAGCCTTTTCCATAATTTTAGTTACGGTTTCAGCAGTTAATCCATAGCTTTCAAGTTTAGCTTTAAGCTGATCCATTGCATTAGCTTGAGTACCTACTTGTTTATCTTGTACTGGAACTAATGCTGGAGGAGCTAATTGAGATGGATGAGGTACTCCAGCTTCTCCCAATATTCTCTCTAAATTAATACGCCCAAATCCTCCCATGCGTACTCTTCCACCAGCACCAGTTTCTATAGCCGATGTGAGTTTTTGGGCTTGTTCAGCTAATCTAGCAAGTCCAGAAGTAGCTTGGGTAACTGTTCCAAGCTGCTTAATTAAATTATCCAATTTCTCAAAGGATTTGGAAGTGCTGTCCAATTTTCCTTGAAGATCAGTTAGGACTTGGATTAACTTTTCTATATCTGTAAGACTTTGTTGTATATTATCTGCCACTTAGCCCTCTATATCATCTAACTTAATTGTTATATTACTTTGCTGTGGTTTTTTGGTATCATAAACTTTCTCCAACCATTCTTCTATTTCCTCTGGCATACCGTCCCACAACATTAATTCTGGTGGTCTTTTTTCTTTAGGCAGTTCATTTAGACTGTCTATCTGAAGTCTTTTCCTTATCACATAAGAAATGGTATAAGGGATTTCAGAAATAAATTTTATAGTGTTATCTAAAGGAATTTGCAACGCTTTAGTTACTGACCACAAAGAAGCTATTGCGTTGCTCCTGGCAATTTTTTTAGGTCTTCAATTCTAATGTCCAACTCTGAATAGTATTTTTGTAATTGATCTTTAATAAACTTAGGAAGATCTTTAAACTCTTCTAGAGAAGAAAACATTCTAGTTTTATATTCTGAATCTGAGTAAGTTGCTAGATAAGTGCTCATTTCAGCGTAAGCAGTTAGCATTTCCATTTCACAAAATTCATTGATTAAAGAATCTTCATAGTAATTGAACAGTTCTTTCTTTGAAAAAGTGCCTAATCTTTTTCTTTCTGTTTCAACTTTCTTTCTTAATCCTTCCTCTAATTTCTCCATCCTTACTCTAGGCCAGTTATCAATAACTTGTTGATATTCCTCATGTTCCTCTAAAGAAGCGTCTGATTTAGGCTCTGTAGGAAGATTTAATCTAAGTTCTTTAATTACTTCTTGAGAAAATCTTCTAGTAGAAGCTGATAAAGAAACTTCGATCAATGCTTCCTTATCTACTAATTCTGGATCTGGAAGATAAGCAATTCTCTCATCACTTCCTTCTTCCTTTAGTTTCTTTCTCATCTCTGCACTTTTTCTAAGGGCATAAACTTTTGCTTTATTCAAATCAGAGTCGCCAATGATTCTTAAATAAACTTTGAAAAGTTCTTTTTTATTCTCATCATAAAGAATAAATTCTTTTCCCCAATTAAAAAGCATAGAAATATTTACATCATTCCGATCAATTGATTCCATTATTTTCCTCTCCTATGGATTGAAAAAGGAGTCACAATACGAATCAGAAGTATATCTAATTTACTATTGCGACTCCTTTTCTTATTCCTTTTGCTTATAGTCTAATTATAAATATTTAATTATTAGGGTCTTGCACCACTATAAACGATGCACTCAGCGGTATCACTTTGCCAGTTAAATACCTGTTGAGCATTATCGTTTACATTGATAGTGTAAGCATCTCCAGTTAATCTCAAAGACGGAATATAAACTGTTTTTAGAACTGCTGTACCTTCAGTTTCACAAGGATCGTATAGAATTACTTCCAGATCGATCCCACTAACTGCACAAGAAGCTGATAGTTCAAATTCGGTTTCTCCTGAGTTAATACTTCCGTTCAATAGAAGATCAATTAATTCTGTGTCAGTATCTAACACAGTAATATTGCCGTCTACTGTAGGAACTTGTTTCTGATAACCAACAATAGCTCTGTTCCCAAGCTCTCTAACTGCCTGAGGATTAAGATTACCATTGATAGTTACAGATTGAACTCTAGGAATACCAATTGCTTTAATTTGAATATCAACATCTTGACCACGAATAGCGGCTGGAATGGTAGCATCACCAATATCAGTCCAATTATTTCCAGCAGGATCAGCATGGTAGATAGCTAATAGCTGAGAAGTTCTTGAATCGTAAGTAGTTAATGTAGTTCCAGAAACACTAAACTCTCCGGTGGCAGGGCCAGCGGCAACTTCAGTTAAGTAAGCACCGTCTAAAATAACGGTTAATACTTTATTTCCGTTGTTGAGCTGTATTGGAGTCTGAGTAAGAGTGAAAGAAGTAGTTCCCGTAACAAACCTGTCTACGATAACATCATTCTTGAACCATCTCTTTTCAGAACCAATCGCAGTATAGTCCTCAGTTGATTCTCCAGTCACATTATAAGTGAATGTAAAGTCTCTAACCTGCAATCTTTTAGCGTGGGCAGATTTGACATAATCAGCTACCAATGGATCTTTCACATACATGATCGCATCAATTTCTGATAACTCACCAATATCTACACCAGCCGCAGGATAAGCGGTTGGATCTGTTCCGGTAAGAACAGAGAATACTTTCACACTTACATCAAATGCAGAGAAAGTTAAGGTAATCGTCGGTACATCCAACGCTGTTCCAGCGTGGAGAGGATTTCCCAACTCATCAATCTGAGTAACTGGTACATCAGTATTGAGGCTTAATCTTTGAACTCTGGAGGCGAAGAAGGAGTTGGTAGGCCCAACTACTCTCAACGCTAGTTCCTTTGATGGGATTGCTAAACGTTTTGCCATTTTTTAAAAACCTCCTAAAGAGAAGTAGAGTAAGTAGCCAAAAAGCTAACTCTAGATCGCCAATATAATTTACTAACCAAATAAGGATTCACGTCAATAACTTCCATCCTTATTTGTGAAGGGAATAAGCATCCCAATTGTGTAGGAGAAATGTCTGGAGGAAATCCTTCATCATAATCATACACAGGAATTTTACTCTCGATGTTGTCGAGAATCTTATACCCAATTTCATCTCGCTGTGCTTTATTCGCAGCGAATACATCTATATCCCACAGACGAATACTATATCCTTTTCTATTTCCTAGTTCCAATGGTTCTAAGTTAATGACCCTCGCTACTACAGAAATAGTGGGAACTACTAAATTCTGTACAGGAAAATCATCTACAATTGCAATGTATGGAGTATCTATAAATAGATTCTGGATATAATAATAAACACTTAGATCACATTTTCTTTGAAATTCCATATTATTTAATCCTTTGGAAGAGGTACAAAATGTCCTCCTCTTCCTCTAGCTCTTGTTTTTAAAGCACCTGTTGTAGTAATATATGCTTCCAAATCAACAGTTGCTGTAGTTATTTTTGATATAGTAGCTCCGTATTTTATTTCTGGAGGATTGTAATCTGGAAACCATTCATTAAATTCTCTTTGTGCTTCATCGTATAATTCTTTATATGTTCTCCCTCCTCCTACCAATCCTAAAGATTCAAACATTTCTTGAGCTACAACCTGATGATGCATTTCATAAAGATCTTTAAATGCAGTAGCTATTTTTGCTTCTGCGTTTGATCTAAAATTTGTAGGCCCAAAAATAGGATATGGATCTCCTCCAGAGTCTTTTGTAAATTTTGTTCCAGCATTTCCGAATTCTAGTAAATACCAGAAAGGAGCTTCATCTGCTTCTAGAAAACCAAGCCTTTCATTAATAGTAGCGTCATATTTCCAACTGTAATTCTCAGTAATATCTTTTGTTCCTGTTTTTGTTGTTCTAGATAAAGTTACGCCTTCTCTAGCTGTTCCATAAATTTTTTCTCTCCACATTCTTGATCTATCATCGGCAGATTTTATTAGACCAAATCCTCCAGCTTCTCTTGCGGCCTGAACTGCTTCTCCCCATTGATCAAGATCTCCCAATACTTCTAATTCTATTGAAGCTTCTATTCCATTTTCTCTAGGGTCTATTAAAATTAATCTAGTATCTCTCCAACTTTCTATAGCTCCTATAAGATGGTTTATATAGGAAGGCCAATTAAATTCTACAGAATCAATACAAGCTTGCATAACTGCGGTGATAAGATAATCATAAGATAGTTCCTCAATATCTTTAATTGCTCTATTGAAAGCCTCTTTATAGAAATACTGTTCCATTTCTGCTTTTTCAATAATCTCTTTTGTATTGAGTAACCAATCTCTAAAGAGTTCAGATTTTTCGGCTAATCTATTAGCCATTTCTTTTTCTCTTCTTAGAATATCTCTTTCACTTATAGCTACTTTTGTTGCCATATTATTTTATTAGATGTTCAACATCTCCAAAGATAACTCTGAAAATAGATCTGGTATAATCATTAAATCCGTCTAAGAAAAGTTTTCTAATTAAATTAAATTCGTCTGATTTTGGATCTAAGATTTCTTCCAGTTCCGATAAGATTATTGCCTCAAATTTTTTATTTTTCTTGATAATAAATCTGATTACATCAATTACGTCTAGACCTTGAATAACTACTCCTTCTGATTTTATATTATTATTCCGTTCCATTTCTATAACCTCCTTACCTTTTTATTTACTATTGTTATTTTTCTTTCAACATTAGATTTAAAATTATTCTATTTAGCGGTTGTACCCCTCTGTAAATTTTATTCTCTATTTCTAGAGTCTTATTATCTACAATTACATATTCAGCTTGGTCTACAATTGTAGCTATTTGTTCTGAATATTCTATTTGAATTCTACAATCTCCATCAAATTGCTGACCTCCCGTATTCCATGTTAAAGTTTCCGCAGGATTCCAAGTAATATGTGCTGAAGTAGTATATCCTGAATAAACAGATATCCAATAAAATCCAGAACAGACCGGACAAAATGCATCTGTAGATAAATTTGTTACTGGGTCTAATGAGCAAATTTCACAAGCTTCTTGAGATACTACATTCCAAAAAGTTACATCTCTACCGATTGCCCCTCTAATAGAATCTATTACTTCTTTTGTGTCTGAAGGCCAGATTATCGTTGTCATTAATTATTTACCTCACCTAATAAACTAGTTATTATAATTATACTTCCTAGTAAAGTTTGTCTTTGAATTGAATATACACTTCCTACTAAACTCTGTACTTCTATAATAGATCCTATTAATTGTAGCTTATCTTGTAATGGGGGTAATGATGGACTTGGAGATGCACTAGGACTCCGTGAGGCTGAAGGACTAAAAGAAGCAGATGGAGAAAGACTTAAACTTACTGATAAAGATTCCGATGCAGAAGCACTAATAGATACAGAAGCAGACGGACTTATTGACGGTGAAACACTAGGAGATTCACTCGGACTAATTGAAATACTAACTGAAGCAGATTCACTTGCCGATACACTAACACTTACAGATGCTGATGGAGAGGCTGATGGAGAAAGTGAAAGACTGACTGAAAAACTAGGACTAATCGAATAGCTTGGAGAAATTGAGCGTGATACTGATCGTGAAACAGAAACACTTACAGAGAAACTTGGTGATATACTTGGGCTAACTGAAGGACTAACACTTGGAGAAATACTTTTACTAACACTGGGACTTATTGAAAAGCTTGGAGAAAGTGAGAGCGATCCAGAAGATATTTCTGATGGACTTGGACTGACACTAACAGATACGCTTGGACTTTCTGAACGACTTACACTGGCTGACGGAGAAATACTAGGAGAAACTGAAACCGAAATACTAGGACTTACACTCGGAGAAGGAGAAATTGATAGACTTACGCTTGGAGAAACACTAACCGAAACACTGTAAGATGGACTTAAACTTCTTGAAACGCTTGGAGAAACTGATGGACTAACCGATGCCGAAGGACTAATTGATGGACTAACGGAAGGCGAAATACTGGGTGAAACAGATTTACTAATTGAAGGACTAACTGAATAACTAGGAGATAAACTCCATGATCCACTTACCCCTAATGATGGGCTAGGACTTTCTGATGCACTTGGACTTAAAGACCCTGATGGACTAACGCTAGGTGAAACACTTGCAGATAAAGAAATACTTAAACTGACACTTGGACTTACACTAACGCTAACAGAAGCAGATGGGCTTATACTAGGCGAGACAGATAAACTTACACTGGGAGAAACACTTGGTGAAGGAGAAACAGATGGACTAACTGAAACAGAAATGCTAGGAGATTCGCTAGGACTTACAGAGACAGAAACGCTATAACTCGGTGAGATACTGGGACTAACTGAAGGTGAAACTGAAAGTGATACTGAAGGCGATACTGAAATACTTACCGAAGCACTTTGAGAAACAGAAGGACTGACTGAGATACTTACAGATGGTGATACAGAAGCAGAAGGAGAAATAGATGGACTTTCTGAAGGTGAAACGCTTGGAGAAATGCTAACAGATACACTGGCTGAAAGTGAAATGCTTGGGGATTCACTGGGGCTAACTGAAACTGAAACACTGGGACTTACACTAATAGAAATGCTAGCAGATGGGCTTATTGAAGGACTTACTGAAATCGAAACCGAAGGAGAAACGCTTGCTGAAGGGCTGATTGAAGGTGAAACTGAAACAGAAACTGAGGGTGAAACACTAGCTGACAGTGAAATAGAAGGAGAAACACTTACACTAACTGAAGGACTTATGGATGGAGAAACTGAAACACTGACTGATGCGCTTGGTGATACACTAGGAGAAACTGAAACAGAAACCGATGGACTAACTGAAGCACTAATACTGGGACTTACTGATGCAGAAAGAGATATACTTGGGCTTTCGCTCGGTGATACTGAAATTGATACACTAGGACTTACGCTAGGAGATACACTTTCACTTCCTGGGAAGTAAAGAACAATGTCTTCTACACATCTTTCAGCACCAACCGAAGGACTTGCTGATGCGGAGGGAGATATAGAAGGACTTTCGCTTGCACTCTCTGAAATACTTAAAGAGACAGACGGAGATTCACTAACACTTACTGAAGCACTTTCAGAAATGGAAGGCGAAACACTTGGGGATAAAGAAGGACTTTCGCTTGGAGATTCCGACAAACTCAAAGAAACAGACGGAGATTCACTTCTACTTTCAGAAGCACTCTGAGAGATGGACGGAGACTCGCTAGGTGAAACTGACAGACTGATTGAAGGACTGATCGAAGGACTAACACTAAACGATTCACTGATACTAGGAGAAACGCTAAAGCTAGGAGAAATTGAAGGGCTAACTGACGGTGAAACTGACGGACTTATACTTGGACTTTGACTTAGACTATAACTTTGGCTTATACTTGGAGAAACGCTATAAGAAGGACTTACACTTGGAGATACACTATAAGAAGGACTTAAGCTTGCGGAAGGAGCGGAATAAGTTATTGTTAATCTGGCACATTCTGTTGAACTTCCATCATAAGATGTAGCTGATGTATCCCTAGATGTATCCCCCGCTCTACTAGTCCAGACAAACCCCATTACTCCATTATTGTATGTATAACTTCCAATGAGTTCAGTAATAATTGAACTAATATCAGAAGTATTAATATCAGCACCACCCGCATTAGCAACTGCCCAATCTACACTTGCAGTTGTACGTGTTCTGCTTGATATATTATTATCTGCAACTGCAAAAGCTGCGGGAGTTTCTGTATCTAATCCATAAATTGTTACATCAGGTTCATCTAAAGAAGTGCTTGTAAAATTTACTGTTAGATAAGCAGAAGTAATTGTAGCTCCTGCCGGAATAGTAATCCCTCGGAATATCCAACCATTCCAGTTACCAGTAGTATCACAGTTGGCTAGAGGATTAGCGGTGATGCTGACAGTTGCACTGATCTGACTGGCATCATCAGCACTAGCATTTACGGCAATTGGGCCTATTGTTACAGCCATTATGCTATCCCCTCTATTCTAACTTGAACATAGCCCAAAGATTTGAATGGAACAGTATAATCATTCCAAGCAGCGGCTAAACAAGCTACACTAGTAGCTCCATGCCTATATCTAAGTAATATAGTATCTCCAACTTCATAAAAATTTTGCTTTAATCCGACACTTATTGTATCAGTATATACAACTTCTGATTCCATATATTCATCTGAATTAAGACAGATTGTTTCTGCATCTCCTGAACTAGTAATTGTTCCTGTACCTGTCCAATTATCTGCAAAAGTTCTTGTATTTTCTTCTACTACTCCAGTTACATGCCCCCAACAAACTGAACCTTCAAGTCCAATAGAAGGACTTATAGACGCTGAAGGACTAACGCTGGCACTTACACTTTCTGAAGGAGAAATACTTAAACTTTCAGAAACGCTTACACTAGCACTTGGGGAGATAGACGGACTTACTGATAGACTGACGCTAGGTGAAACAGAAGCTGATAAACTTATACTTGGAGATTCTGAAACGCTTACAGAAGCTGATACAGAAATTGATTCTGAAACACTAACACTAGCGGATTGACTAATTGAAGGAGAAACACTGACAGAAATTGATGGACTTACTGAGAATGATGGACTTACAGATGGAGATTCACTGGGAGAGATTGATAAACTTACTGAATAACTCGGTGAAACGGAAGGGCTAACCGATAAACTTTCACTTACTGAAACAGAATAACTTGGACTAATTGATGGAGAGATTGATATACTAACTGAAGGACTTTCAGATGGACTGATTGAAGGAGAGACACTAAAGCTTGGACTAACTGAAGGGGAAACACTCGGACTAACTGAAGGGGAAACAGAAAAGCTTGGTGAAACACTTGGACTAATTGACGGACTAATTGATACAGAAATACTAGCTGAGAAACTGATACTTGGTGAAACAGAAACCGATATAGACGGAGAAACGCTAACGCTTATACTAGGACTGACCGAAGCAGATTTACTAATACTTGGCGATACAGAAACACTAACGCTGGCAGATACAGAAGGACTTATACTTAAAGAGACACTGGCCGAAGGTGAAATTGATAGACTAACTGAAGCGGAAATACTAGGTGAAATGCTAGCAGAAACACTAGGAGATTCACTTAGAGAAACTGAAGCGGATTGACTTATCGAAGGTGAAACAGACGGACTAATACTTACCGATATAGAAGCACTAAGAGAAATGGAAGGAGATTCACTGGGACTAACAGAAGCCGATAAACTAATTGATGGAGAAACAGATTCTGAAGGAGATATAGAAGCTGAAAAAGAAATGCTCAAACTTACAGACGCTGAAGGAGAAACTGATAGACTTACTGATGGACTACCAAGAAAATCTAATTGAATGTCCTCAATACAAATTGTGCCAGCAGAAGGACTTGGACTTACACTAGGCGAAACACTAAAACTAGCCATTTAACATCCTAAGCCACGTACTCATATGCACCCATATCTGGTTGGGCATCACGGATTGTACCCTCGTAATCATCGGTTACACCTAATCCAGTCTCACCCGTGTTCTTAGCAGGACTGGTGGTTTGGATGTGTAAATCGGTGAAGTCGGTAACAAAAACTGGATCGGACGCATTGATACTATGTGTATCTTTACCAAGTGCTTGCCAAGCAGTCCACGTGTAATAGCCCACGCCATCCACATAAATTATTCCGTTCGCAGGTGGTCTATCTTTCCAGTAAATCAAATTATAGTCAGTAATATTATTGTCTCTGGCGTTTACTCCGGCAAAGCGTATAGGGGGAGCGCCAGTGTAGCTATTATCCATATAGATAATGTTATTCTTAGCTGTATTACCGGATAGTCCGTCGTAATAGTAGCTTATGCCCGCCCATCCAGCCGCATAATTCAAAACCAATGTGTTGTGATAAAGCTCATTGTCATCAACACCGTCCCCCAAAAGTGCTATACCGCACGAATTGGAGTAGCAAATATTGTTTCTGACAATATTATTGGAGGACACTCGACTTGTTTCCGCACTAAGGAATACACCAGCTAAACCATTGTCATAGCAATAATTCTGCTCAATAATGCTATCCTCGACGGTGTTGTATTTGACCCCACAAGAAGCATTTTCATAACAGGTATTTCCACGCATAGTCAGGTTATATGCACATCTACCAGTTCCTCCATTACCGCCTAAATATATTCCATGATGTCCACCACTATCAGTACCATTTGCGTAACAAGTATTATTTTGAACAATGATGTCGTGAATGGTACTGCCTGAAGCGGTATAACCCTGAATGCCAAACTGTGCGTTGTTATAGCAAGTACAATTTTCTATCAGAGTATATGCACTATCTGATCCAAGAAGTATTCCCGCCATTGCCGCTTCTCGTGCCACGCAATTCCTAATAATCGAGTTAGATAATCTAACCTGCATTCCAAAATTACCAGTCCCGTTCACATTGCAATCTATGTTCTCAACGGTAATATAGCTTTGTACTGCTGGTGCATAGATAGGAATTGTGTTGGTTGGTGAGATAATCGGCAATGCACCTGATCCGTATGCACCAAATACAATGTGATTCTCTGCTGATCCGTTCCAAGTAATACGCAATACATCATCTACCGTACTCCATGTTTCTCCTCTCTTGAATAGGATGTGATCACCCGCCGTAAATGTTTCCCCATTCACCTTATCAATCGTCTTCCAAGGTTCGGCCAGTGTACCAGGATTGCTATCACTCCCGCCTGTGGCATCTACATAAAATATGTCTGCATTAGTAACTTTTATCTGCACATAACCAGCAGATAAGAATGGTGCAGTATAAATTATCCATGCTGCATCAAAACACTCTGCGGAAGTTGCTCCGGTTCTATATTCCAGTATTGGGGCATCTTCTCCTCCAGGGTCATATGTGTTTTGGGTCAAAACAACTATCATGTCTCCTGTCTCGACTATCTCTGACATCATATATTCGCCTTCATCTATACACATTGTCTCTGCATCATTTGTTCCAGTGATTGATCCAGTACCTGTCCAGTTACCAGCAAATGTCAAAACATTGTCTTGTGTTACACCAGTCAAATGACCCCAACTAACTGAACCAACAGCACCAACAGAAGGACTTACACTTGGACTAACCGAACGTGATACACTCGGAGATATACTAGGACTGATTGATAGTGATACACTTTCGCTTGGACTAATCGAAGGAGAAATACTAATTGATACAGAAGGTGATTCTGAAGGACTAACAGAAAGAGAAACACTCGCAGAAAGGCTTATGCTTAAAGAAACAGAAGGAGATTCAGACGGCGAAACACTGATACTTACGCTAGGACTAATACTAGGAGATACAGACGCACTTGGGCTTATGCTTGGGGAAATACTAAGTGATACACTTGGACTAACAGACTCAGATTCAGATACACCCATGCTTGGTGATGGACTGAGTGACGGAGATTCACTTATACTCAGACTGACTGATGCACTTGGAGAGATACTAAAGCTAACTGACGGTGAAACAGAAAGGCTGACTGAGGGACTGATTGAAGGACTGACACTTGGGCTACCCTTGAAGCGTAGTACCACATCCTGCACAATTGCCATTGATGGACTTGGGCTGAAACTGGGTGAAATGCTGGCACTCATTATGCTACATACTCCAATGCTCCAATATCAGTTGTAGCGCCACGTGCTACATCGTCATAATCATCAGTTACCAGTCCAGCCTCCCCCGCACCAATGCAGGGTGAAGTTACTTGCAAGTGAAGATCAGTCCATTGTGTGACAACTATCGGATCTTCATTCAACCCATTTGCATCCTGGGTTGAGTTAGATTTCCAGGTTGCAAATGTAGTGTACTCAGTTGGCCCCCAAAACCACCGTCCAGTAGATGCACCATAATACAAGTTATTATCAGCCTCGAAGTTAGTTTGTGCTGCGATTGCTACTGATACATAACGATTGGTTGCACCAGCCCGAATGATAATGTTATTTTTGACCTTAGCCCCTGGCTGGCTATTTGTATCTATTGAGTGTCCAGCCCCGGATGGACTGATGATTGTATTATTGTATATCAACGGGGATGCAGGGCTATTTGCTAGAATGATGGCAGAACCAGAACCAGTATATATAATGTTATTGCGGACGGTTGTATTGTCACCCTCGACTTCTAAGCATGTATTACTTCTGCTTGTCATGTCGATTAAATTTCCCTCAATAATTGTGTTATTTCCAACTTCTCCAATTGATTGCTCATCAAGAATTGCTATATCATATATGTCATGGACATAATTATTCCTGACAATACAATCCTGAGCTTCTGCACTAATCAAGATGCCGTTTGGAAAGTGTTTTGATGTTGAATATAGTTTTCCATACGGATCAACATCTTTGCCACAATCATATGCTTCGCAATTTTCAATAATCAGGCGTGTACCATGCCCGATCCAGAACGGGACATCCAAATCGTCATGTGCTACACAGTTGGATACAGTCACATCAGTCGGGTAGGTATAACCATATGAGCCATCTGTGCCTAACAATATAGATCGCCCACCACAAAAGGAAAAGTTGCAGTTCTGGATAGTTACATATGTCGATGGTGTAACCGTATCAGAGGCAATAAAAGCACAATCTCCTGGTCTGTAAAAATCAATGCTATCAAAAACAAGGTATGATTTCCCGTTCAGCTGGATTGTCCCAAGATTTGCAAGGGTCACAGCATCGTACTCAATTACATGCCCCGTGTTGGGGTTGCCGTCATCACTACACCAAACATAGACATAGCCTGGGGTGGATGAGTCGTATGCCCATGATCCCTGAACCATTGCGGCAATGTTGGCAGCAAAAATCATCCGTGTTCCGTCCTCAAATACCTGCGTGAGACTTATTACACCTACTTGTGAACGCCTCCAAATATTGCCACTATAACTACTGAAGTCATTAAACTCAGTTGTCGGATCAATGAGTGGATTTGCACCTGTCCCATATGCACCGAAGGTGATAGGTGCGCCAGCAGCCCCTGAAGATGGAACGGCCATTGATTCACCACGCCATGTTTCTCCACGCTTGAATAATACATGATCACCTGGCGTGAGAGTAGCTGCATTGACCTTGGTTATCGTTTGCCAAGGTTCTTCTTCTGTACCTGGATTACCATCATCTCCATCTGTTGCATCAACGTAAAATACATCAGCGTTGGTTAGTTTAATCTGGACATAACCTTCCGAAATAAATTTATCAGTATAGATCGTCCAAGCGGCATCAAAGCATTCAAAGACAGTTGATCCGGTGCGGTACTCCATAATCACATCATCACCAGATGGGTCATATGCGTTCTGGAGTAATTCACATATCATGTCACCTGTCTCTACGATCTCAGAGATCATATACTCACCTACGTTCAACTCGATAGCTTCTGCATCTCCTGTCCCTGAGATAGTACCAGTCCCGCTCCAGTTACCAGCAAAATCTAATACATTAGCTTCATCCACATCGGTATCATGTCCCCAACATACCTCTCCGATTGCTCCGATGGATGGTGATACACTAGCCGAAGGGCTAACAGAAGGACTGACGCTTGGACTAACTGATAGACTGACTGAAGCAGATGGGCTAATGCTAGGGCTAACTGATGGAGATACTGAAGGTGAAACAGAAATACTAACACTATAACTGGGAGAGACACTTGGAGAGACACTAGGACTAACAGATTCAGAGCCAACAGAAGGAGAAGGACTCGCACTAATACTTTCACTAACAGATACAGATCCAGAAGGTGATAAACTTAAACTTACAGATGGTGAAACTGATGGGCTAACTGAACGTGAAACTGATAGAGATACAGATGGAGATATACTTCTACTAGGGGAAATAGAAAGACTGACTGAAACAGATACACTTGGAGAAACAGAAGCACTTGCGCTTGCACTTACACTCCGACTCTCTGAAGGAGAAACACTGGGTGAAATTGATGCGGAAGGGCTTATGGAAAGTGAAACAGATGGACTTACTGAAGGAGAAACACTAGCAGACAGACTAATACTTGGACTAACACTTGCCGAAGGACTTATACTTGGTGAAACTGATGGTGATAGTGATATACTGGCAGATGGACTAATAGATAAACTCACCGAAGGCGAAACAGAAGCACTCCCTATTTTACCTCTGATTGGAACAGCTATCCATCCACCTTTACAATTGCTGGTAGTTGTCCAGCCACAATAAACAGATGTTGCTCCAGCTTCTTCATCAAAAGTTTCTAATGCTGACTTGTCAGTACCTGGTGAACCGCCGCTCTGTTCTATTAATCTAACAGTTTGACCACTATCAGAGAATAGATCATCTTCATCATTTGCATCGTGTGTTCCAAAAACGGCAACTACAATTTCATTGCTTGCACTTGTAATTTCCGCAGTATCAAAATTGTTTGTAGCGACTACTACAGTATCTTTAACTGGAGTTCCAAAAGTATTGGATTGATTAACATTGGAGTAAATTACTGTTTGAACAACTATAGCAAAAACATCGGAGTTGCTGATGGTTATGACAATATCTGCCGTTCCCGCTGTGGGTTCTTTGAGATACCATAAGCTAGTTGTATTAAACCCATAAGTAACTTTCTCAGTAACTTGAGTTAATGGAGTTCCTCCATAACTTACAGTAGCCGGATAACAATTAGCCGGTATTGTTGCATTAAGAGTTATTCCAATTAACATTAATCCATCATCAACCGATGGACAAGTAAATGAGTAGGTTCTAGTGCCTGATGCTCCCCAAACAACTCTATTGTTCTGTGATTTCTCATAGAAAGGAGTATCAGCAGCTCCCGATGGGCTGATAGACGGGCTTACTGATGCACTTTTACTGATAGATCTAGAGACTGAAGGACTGACAGAGGCAGATAGGCTAATACTAGGTGAGACACTAGGACTGGGAGAAATGCTGGCACTATGACTAATACTAGGCGAAATGCTAGGAGATACAGATGGACTGACCGAAAGAGATTCACTGGCACTCTCAACTGCACTTGGACTTTCGGAAGCCGATGGACTTACACTAGCTGAAATACTTCCACTTGGGGATATAGAAGCACTTACTGAAAATGAAGGAGAAATGCTCGGAGAAATAGATGGAGAAATTGAAACAGAAATTGATGGACTTACACTTATACTTACAGAAGCTGAAGGGCTAATTGAAGGAGAAATAGATCCTGAAGGTATAGCTAAACAACCTATCTCTGTTCCAGTATCATTAATTATTAATTCATCTAAATAAAAAGTTCCTGTTGTGGTAGCTGCTGTGTATACTACACCAAATCGAAGTGTATTAAACGATGCAAATCTGTCATAATTATCCTTTCCAGAGATCGTTTCTATAGAAACGCCGTCAATCCATAACTGTAATGAACCATCAATTGAATCTACAGTAGTTGCTCGTTGTAGGTAAAACTCAACACAGTGTTCTTGATTAGTAATAACACCTAGTAAATCGGTTGTCCAAAAATATTGGACAGCATCATTAACAAAACCTACTCCTATAAAATATCCATTAGCAGTAGTATATCCAAGTCGGACAGCGGCAATAGTAAATCCAATTGTTTCATTGTAAAGAATTAAAGGAGTTATTGTATCCCCATCAGCCATGTTCAATCCATGCGGATTGATATGGAAACGAGCACGTAAATCTCCGGTCATACTGTGAAGGCTGGTTACTTCACCGTACATTATATTTACATCGTCTATTAAACAAGCAAGACCATAATTTGTCTCGCCCAATGCCGCACTAGATGTAACAGATAGATCTCCGTCCACATCTACTACGCTGTCATAATCAGAGAAATTGTTTTCCTCATGATCTATATCAACGAGTATTCCAATTGGTGCGCTTGGACTCGGTGAAGCTGATTGACTCACACTTGGAGAAATACTCAGAGAAACTGATGGAGAAACTGAAACTGAAACAGAAGGACTTATACTTACAGAAACTGATTGACTCACACTTGCAGAAAAACTTATACTTGCACTTGGAGAAATAGAAAAGCTTTGGGAAATTGAAGGGGAAACTGATGCACTTGGTATTGCACAACCGATTTCATTTCCAGTATCATTGATAATTAATTCATCTAAAAATATTGTACTAGTCGCACCACCACCAACTGCGGGTATACCAAATAATATTTTATTAAATGATCCAAATCTATTAAAATTGTCCCCAGTTACAGTTTGAATGGATACCCCATCAATCCATAATTGCAATGATCCATCGTTAGAACTTTCACCTGTTGCCCGTTGAACATAAATCTCAGCACAATGTTCGGCATCGGTAATTTCACCTAAAACAATTGATGTAACTACCGCTGTTCCATCGTCTTCAATAAGTGCTGCTCGTATGCTATAACTATCCGCATCACAATAAACTCCCACCCATGCAAAATTTGTATCTGAAATATTTTGAAGTTGAAGCAGATATACTGTATAAACTTCTTTGAGCATTCCATTTGGATCAAAAAGAAAACGAGCACGAACATCTCCTGTTAAACTTTGGAATCCAGATTTAATGCCGTACGCCGGATTTGTATCATCTATTCGGCAGCCAAGTCCGTAACTAGTACCTCCTAAAGCATAACCAGCATTTACGGTTAGATCATCATCAGGATTTACTACACTATCAAATTCATTAAGATTATTTTCTTCAAAATCTATATCAACGAGTATTCCAACAGCAGGACTTGGACTAGCTGAAAAAGACGGACTTATAGATGGGCTGATACTGGCAGATTGACTTAGACTTGGTGATGCACTTAAACTGAGACTTTGTGAAATAGACGGAGAAACGGATGAAGATGGCACTGGTGTATAATCGATCAATGCCCATATAGTCGATACCTGAGCATTATTGGTATTAGCCGTTGAGCATCTGTATCCGATTTGAGCGGCATCCAGAGAAGATTTAGTCCAAGCCGTTGTTGACGCTCCTGGCAAATCATAAAGAGTTAATGGATATAACTGAGGTGCAGCCCCGGCGTTTGTATACCAAGTTGTACTTGCAGGAGTAATGGCACTAGATTCTTCTGGTGTCGCCCCTGCACCAGTTTTGATGCGTACCACAAACGAGGCATTATCTGCCGCCCCTGCTCCGTTATACCTCACACCCACGCTGACCACATTGATTGTATCGCCCGATTCTAGTTCAGCAGGCGTGACCATCCCGTGATCGTCAATCTGGTTGAGCGTGTTCGATGCACATAGAGTTACTGCATCATCCGGCGTAACCTCATCGACGTTGGCATAGGTGTTCGTCCAGTCACTGTATTCACCTGCCTCGTTAGGATGAGCATGTACGATATGTCCGTCCCCAGGCCAGTTATTCTGAAACGATCCAGTAGTATCATTGATCGCAATATCATCAAAATACCATTCACCAACTGTATTAGCTTCGCCATTTAGATTGCCACCGACAAAGAAATGGAAGGGACTATTATTGGAGGCAATACTACGTGTAGATGAACTAGCAAAAGGAGATGCCAGATTGACTCTGGCTTCAACTACACAAGCACCTGCTCCACCAGTATTTGAGTAGTGGACTTCAATGATATACCACTGACCAGTTGAAAGAGTGGTTGTTCCAGTAATCTGACCATCCTCATCGTATAGCCTGAGGACACCAGAGTTATCTAGTGTTAAGTAAACTCCAGGTGTGGCCGTACCAGACCCGTCATTCCAAATGGCAATCCGATTCTCCGCACCTGGAAAGGTTGTTACATAAAGACACAATCTGAAATAATGTTCATTAGTGGCTTCACTTCCTAAGTACGCAAAACGTTCTCCTTTGGATGTCGTCGATACAAGGGAAGTAATTTGATATGAATATGAACCACTTCGTACGATTGAACTTGAGATAGCGCCTGTGCTAACTATCGTACTTGTCCATTCTACTGAAGCGGGGTTATTCAGTTCCCAACCACTATGCCATACACGTGCCATTACATAAATTCCTCAATTTTTCCCCATTCAGGGATCGAATTTGATTCTAACCATCCACGACAATTTCGTTTATCTCGAAATTGATCTTGACTCCATCTGCTAGGAGTTAAATTATTTTCATGTCTAATATCAACAATTGGAACAGTAGATTCCCAAGCTTCTGATTTATAATCGTCCACTCTTTCTGATCTATTATGTGTCCCAGGTTCAAAACCTTGTTTACGAATAAAGTCTCTAAATCCTCTTGTATTACCCCCTTGTTCATCCCAAACCTTTTGAGTGTTAGCAACTCGTTTTTTATAGTGCTCTATTAATAAATCTCTATAGGCACACAATCCACTGGTTTGTTTACAATCATAATGGAGATAATGTTCTCCATCAGTTTTCCATACATTTATATTATAATAAAATTTATCTTTCTCTGGAGGAACGAATTCAAAGTGTTCCGGAGGATATAATACATCATGCTCACAAAAGAAAACAATATCGGTATCTAAAGCTTCTAGTCCAGCTAAGATTTGCTTGAACATAGTTAGATAACCACGCTCTAAATTTAAAGTAATATTATCTCCAAAGTTTATTTTATTCAATGAAACACTTATGATCTTATGACTATTCACAGACGAAATCAACTGGTCTTGACAGCGTTGCATTATTTTTGGATCAAGTTGATTATCTGTATAATAAACAATACCTTTAGTTGGGCCAAGATTAGCGTCTGCTTTTTTTAATTTAACTAAATCTTCATCTTTCCATCCAGGAACAGGCCAGAATTTTTCTACTAACCAAGACAAAGGTTTAATTTGTTTATCCCATTTATTCTCAAAGAACAATTCTCTGGCTACTTTTTTAGCGTGTTCTACTTGCCTTCCAGAAAGATGATATGGAAATCCAAAATCTCCTCCTTGAGTTCTGAACATATGGGCATACCAAGTCTTGTGATTAATTATTACTTTTCCTCCAGATAGCCAAGTACGTATTGCTGTTTCCAATCCTTGTGATCCCCAACTCCCCCAAGATTCATCATTCATTTCTAACTCAAAATATTTATCTCTGGTCAGCATAAAGCAAGAGCCTTGTAAAGACATGCTTTCAGTTAGATCTCCTTGACCTTCTGGACGTTTTCTATACTCTCCAAAATATTGAAAGTGTGGCTCTGAGTCAAAACAGTATGACGTACTATTAGGACTGTTCTTAGCTATCCATACTACATCCATTACAGTTTCTTTTCCACATTCTCTACAAACTCCTGATGGGCCTTGATATCGAGTATGTAGTTTTCTTTCTTTATCATCTCTTTCAAGATGTAGAACAGATTTACACACCCAATCGAAAGCATGTAAATTTTTCATTAATGGGGCTACAGTCCAATCGTCCTGGATATCTTCCATTAACTTTACATCAAAGCCTTCATCAAAAGCACAATGAGCATCTACTTTCATTACATATTTAGCTTTACTGAGTCTAGCCGCTGCATTTGTAGCCGCTCTTTGTCCTATGCTTGTTGAATAGTAAATGATGGTTACTCTAGGATCATTATCAATTGGAGGATCTGGCCAATAACCATCTAAAACAGCAATGACCTCTGTATCCCCTCTTATATTTTTAAGAATATCTTCAATAGTTCTAGATAAAAAAATTTCGTTTCTTGCAGGAATTAAAATACTTAGATCCATTTTATTGATACCAATAACTATCTTTTGGAAGGAAAATTTGATCGGTTTCTTGTCTAACAAACATCCAGCTATCTATGAGTCTTCCTCCCTTATGTAAAATAAACCAAGGATTGATTTTATATACATCAGTATAAACATGAACTGCTTGTTTTACTTGAAAGTCATCAATATAATCATGTCCATATACAATTCCCCCAGGCTTAACTTTCCTAGACCAGTAAATAAGATCATTAATTACAAATTCAAATCTATGATCAGCATCTATAAAAACGAAATCTAAACCATTATCTTCAAATTGTTTAACTGCTTCCATGCTAGTTGTCTTTAATATTACACAATTATATTCACTAAGTCTATTTTTAGCTACTTCATAAAATGAATCCACTTCTTCTTGTTCTTTATATGCTTCATAATAAGGTATGGCTAGGTACGGATCTACACAATATAATTTGAGTTGTGGATTACTTGATACTACTTTTTCTGCATATCTTCCGTGTTCAGTTCCAACTTCTACACCCATTGAAAAATTAAGTTCTCTAAATGCATTTATAATATTATATCTACTATAACGCAGAGTTATAGGAGAAGGATTAGACAAGTCAAGTCCAAAAGTTTCTACAAAATAATTCAAAGTATTATTCATTATTAACTCCTTTCCATTCATTCCAAAGTTCTTTCCAGTTTTCAGGCCAAGTAGGAACAGGATAAAATTTTTCTATTAACCATTCCAAATCGTGTTCTCTTTCTTCCCAAGAATTCCTCATCCAATAGTTAGCTATAAAATCATATGTATTTTTAATTTGTTCTCCTCCCATATGATAACCTCTCGGTCTTTGGCCACCCTTATGCATGTGTGCATACCAAGTATTTTTGTTTACCATTAATTTTCCACCCCAAGATCCTAGCCACGTTTTCAAACTTATCTCTATATCTTCTCCACTACAATCATCGTACTTTGAATCTAATTCCTTTATACAATTTATAAAGAAATCTTTGCTCATAAAAAAAGCAGAACCATGAAGTTTCATATTCTCATCTATAGAAATATCTAATCTTTCTTTGGTTCTTTCTTTCCAATGTCCTCCAGCTTGAAATCTGAATTGCTTCTTATCAGTTAAAGGACAGGGCAGATAAAAATAATCGTAAAATCTTTCATCTTGCCACTTCCATTCCTCAGCATTTAGTACATAAAATCTAGGAATAACTACCCAATTATCTTCTACATCTTTTTGCAATACTTCATCAAATCCTTCTGCTACCATACAATGAGAGTCTAATTTGAATACGAATTTTCCTGTAGATCTATTAATTAATTTACTGATACATTTCTTAGATCCTGTTGGGGATTTGTTATAGAACACCGTTAGATTTTTATGCTCAGGTAAATCCTGATAAGGTTCTCCATCAAATATAACCAGAACTTCATAATCTCCAGTAGCTTTTTCTAATACATCTATAACTGTTTGTTGTAGAACTGTAGTTCCAAAATTAGTTTTATAAGTTTCATTACGAGAAGGAATTAATATTGATACCTTAGCCACTTTTCAAATCCTTTCTGAAAGCAAGTTTATAATTACTTCTGCTTTCTCTCATCCATTTTCCAGCAAATTTTTCTTCAACTTGCTCATCCTCAATAAATCCATTATGTATAAATTGTTTTAACCACCACTCCCTTTTTTCTCTGGTTCTGTGTAGATCAACTTCTCTATAGAAGTCATGTGGGCTATGTCCTCTAGTAATTGTACAAAGAAAAATTCCGCTGTCAGATAAATGATTTCTTATGTTTTCAAATACTTGATCTATATCTTTCTTTTCTATATGTTCAAAAACTTCCCACATAGTTACGATGTTAAATTTATAAGGTTTTATATTTCCTATATGTAATATAAATGGTTTAGTAATATCACAAGTAAATAAATTATCTGGAATTGTAGCCCATTCATATTTATTAAATTTTTTACAATAATCACTTCCCTCTAATCCGATAGCTATTCTTCCCTCGTCTACACAATCTTTAATAAATCCTCCTCCAGCACACCCCAAATCTAAAACGCTTCCTGGAAAATTTTTTAGTTCTTGATTGAATTCTGGTCTACGATTATTATCTACAGCCGCTCCCTGTGGGTAGATATAATCATAAGAATCTTTTGCAAGCGGATAATTTGTTTCTAAGAAAAATTTAATGTCTTCCATAAATACCTCTCCTTCCAGTCGTACTCCCAAAAATACCTTTCTCCATTACAATGATGTTCTTTAGTAGGCAAAGGCCAGAAGTGATCTATCAGCCATTCAAAATTATATATCCTGTCAGGCCATTCATCACTAGACCAATATCTAGCACTTTCTTGTAAACCCTTTAAAGCTGAATTCCAAGAAATGTGATAAGGTCTTCCTATTTTATCTTTCCTAAGGTGGGCGTGATAGATATCTTTATTGATTATAACCTTCCCACCACTTAACCAAGTTTTACATGAAATTTCTTCTGGTTCTCCAGACCATTGACCAAACCTTTCTTCATCCATTGTTTTAATTCTTTTGAAGAAATGATCTTTAGACATAAACCAGATACTTCCAGAGAAACACATTGTTTCATCATGTAACATGCTTTCTCTTTGTTTATCTCTAGTGATCCATCTGGACATTCTCATATAACCATTAGGAGAAGTCCAAGGATTACTCATATAAAAATAATCCGCTGTAGGTTCAGTAACTATCCATTCAGGACTTAATTCTTTTCTTCTAGCTACCACTACCCAATCATCATCACAGTATTCTTGGAAGATAAGATCATAACCTTCACTCATTACACAATGAGAATCTAACTTCATTAAATATTTTCCAGTTGCCAGATTAGCTCCTAAGTTAATTGCATGTCTCATTCCCATTGGTTCTGGTAATTGTAGATATCTAATTCTAGGATCATAATCTGGAAGAGGATGAGAAGTATATCCATCTAAAATTACAATTATTTCTACATCCCATACCGCTTTATTTAATAAATCTTTAATTGTACTGTTTAAATATTCTTCATCTCTGGATGGTATAATAATAGAAACTTTATTCATGGGGCTACCCATAAAGAACGGTCTTCTGGCCATGTAGGGACAGGCCAGAACTTTTCAATAAGCCAATCTATATTATGAATTCTTTTTTCCCATTCATTATTCATCCAATGTCTAGCAGCCCAATCATGAGAATTTATTATTTCTTTCTGATTTATTTTATACATTCTTCCATACCTCGATCCTTTATGTAAATGAGCGTACCAAGTATTTTTATTTACTTTGATTTCTCCACCACCTAACCATGTTTTTAATCCAATTTCTTGAGGCTCTTGGCTAAATGTTCCATAGCCTACTTCACTCATTCCCCCTAAGAAATCAGTAAACCAAGTTTTCTTCATGAACCAACAACTTCCTTGAAAAGACATATTATCGTCTATAATATAATCGGCTCTTTCTCTGCCTCTACTCCACCACTCTACACCATGCATACCATGATCATGATCTTTATTTGGGTCTGGATAACAAAGATAATGATAATCTCTTCTAGGTTTTCCATTATCCTCTATCTTCCAATTCTCTGCATCTAGAGAATATCTAGGAGGAATTACTATCCAATTATCTTGCATATCTGCTTTTAATATTTCATCGTATCCTTCACCAAACATACAGTGAGCGTCACACTTTAGAAGATATTCTCCTCTAGCAATTGAGGCAGCAGAATTGATAGCGTTCCTCATTCCCTTGGCATTGTTTATACGTAATATAACAATGTTTGGATTTTCAGAAACTAATAATTCATTCCATAAATCTAAATTATGAGTTGTGTTTCCATCTGGCCAATAGCCATCTAAAAAAGCAATTACTTCTATATCTCCACTGGCTTTTGTTAAAAGATCTTTTACTGTTTCAGCAAGAAAAATTTCATTTCTAGAAGGAATAATTATAGATACTTTGCTCATGGATGATTCGCTTCACTGGAGAATACTTTAAAGTAACCAGTTAAAATAGTAAATGGATGTGAACTATTATCTAAAAGTTCACACTCATGATTATATTGTCCCAATAAATTAATGGTGTCTTCTGGTTCTAAAGTAATATCAAACACCGCTCCTACAAGTACAGAAATTCCAGAACCAACTGTTTTAGTTAATACAATTTCCTTTGTAGTCGGTTTATAAACAACCCAAGTTGCTAAATATCCAGTAACATCTCTTGGAGCATCCGTTTCATCTAGTACAGTTACTTCAAGAATTCTATAATCACCCTGATATATCGTCACGTTCTGGCCCGATTTCGTCATTTATTACCTCTTCTTTCTCTGTCTCAACTGGTTTTTTCTCTATAAAAATTTCAGAAAATAGTTCATCCCATTTCTTAGTTATAGCTTCCCAACTATATTTCTCACTGGTAAACTTTGCATAACAAAGATCTGACAATGCTTTCATTGCATCTCTGTTATCATAAAGAAACTGTAATCTATCTGCAACATCTTCTGGTCTAACTAAAAGTCCTTTAGTCAATATTCTTTCAAAATATAAATGTTGTGAAACAGGAATTAACAATCCACAATCTTCAAACAATTCTTGACTGGCACTATTAGCAGAAACGACTTGAACCGATCCTGTAGCAGCGTGTTCAACATTTGGCAATCCCCAACCTTCTCCCAAGCTTGTATTCAATCCTACGTCGGTTGCATTGTAAATTAGATTTAATTTTGTGTCTGAAACCCTTTGAACATTGGCTTCCATATTAGTTAGGATAATTCTTTTATCTATGTTGAAAGTCTTCGCTAATTTTAATATGTTCCATCCAGCATCTTGAAGACCTGCGTGGTGATAGTATTTTACATTCTCTGGTTTATTTTTAGAGAATAATCCAAATCCTTCTACGGCTACATCAATTCTTTTTCTAGGCTGGTTTCTATTTGCATTAAGCACAATAAAAGAATCGTCTAAAAATTCTGCACGTTTTGGATATAGCGATTCTTTTATTTTTCTTTTATCATCCCCTAACTTGTAAAAAATATCCGTAGATACACCATGAGGAATGATTTTAAATTCGTGGTTTGGATAAGCAGCTTTAGCTACGTTGTATCCAAACTTTGTATACACAACTGCTTGTGTAACTATATCAAAATTACTAAACCATTCTTCATCAAAGTTTTCAGCATCTACTGGAAAGTATACAATTATCGGGGGAATATTATTTTTGAATTCTTCTTTTATTTTCTTTAGATATAAATCTACCACCCAAAGATCGTTTAAAATAAAAATCCCGGTAAGACTTTTATTTTTAAACTCGTGGATTCTATTCAATCCATAAATATTTCCTTTAGATACTGCGGGATAAATTTTGTGTTTATACTGATGAGGATCTCCATAATAATTCACAGCTAAGTGATGAATTTCATATTCCTCTTCTGGTAAATGCCCAATAATGGAGTGTGCGACTCTAGAAAATCCTGTCGGAATCACTCCATCTGACAGCCATAATAATCTTTTCATTTGCCTCTCCTTTAATTAAAATTTAATATTCTCCTTCACTCTCATAAATATTGCCTTTGTATCCAGGCAAGCTGCCTTTGATCGGTCTTGATAACCGCTTTGTGGGAGGAGTAAGTAAGGAAGTTAACTCATCCCAATCCTTAGAGATAGATGCTTGTCTGGATCTACTTCCTTCCAAATTAGAGAATGAAATTTCATTGTCTCTCCAACTAATTGTACTCCAAGCGTTATTTTCTAAAGTTCCCTCTTTAATTATTAAGGATGCCATTAAGATTATAATTCTCTCATCATAGACTTCTATTACTGGGGGTTCTGGAAATAGAAAAATAGTATTTGGATTTCGATAAACCTCGTTAGATGTATCTACCAAATACTTAAAATTCCACCATTTACCCAAAGATTTAATGGAAGCCAGCAAAGCTATATTCAACCATTCATCAGTATACCGATAGGAAGATGGGTTAATATCTCCAAGATGTAACCTTAAATCTTGAATTAAATAATCTGTTGTAGTTGTACTCAAGTTATTCTACGCCCTGTATTTCAGCTAATCTTGATTCAATGTGTGAAATTATTTTCTCTGAAAGATCTTTCTCTCTAGCTAATTCTAAAAGTCTATACACAGCCGCTTCAGAAGTCATTTTATTATAAGCTGCTGAAATTGCTAAGAATTTTCCATCCAGAAGTTTATCCATTTCTTCATCAGATAAAGTGTTATACTTTTCTTCTTCTGAGATTGGAACATTGCCCGGTCTGGTATACTCAACAACAACTCCAGATTCAAGATGTTTCTTATTCATTCTTTTAAAGAAAACATCTTCTTTTTGATTCCAGACATCAACTAAAGATCCTTCTTCGTTTTTCTTTTGATTTCCCTGTAAAATTAAACCCTCTGGTTTTTCAGAGAATGGATTTAAAACTGTTACATAAACCTTACCTAAAATAGTTTTCTTATAAGTTTTATACGGCTTGTCTGTCTGCATAGCAGAAAAAACTGAAGTTTCCATACTAAATTCCTTTCCTCCTTTTAACAATCTTATAAAATTATATTGGGTGGTCTGATATACGGAATCAGAAACCTTACCTACCCACCCATCTCGGTAGAAAACAAGTTAGCTTATGTTCCCGATTACATAGATACCGTCAGCTTTCCAAATCATTAGTCCGAATCTCTGGTAAAATTCTAAGAACCACTGAGGAGGAGTAGGCTTTGGATCGGTATATTCTTTGTATCTCGGAGGGCCGTAGGTAATAAACTCACCAACATTCTCACCAATAACAAGAATTTTATCGGTAGGGATCAAAGCAGTATGATCTTCTGGATTATCATAAATCTGATTAATGGCCACGATAGGAGCACCATAATAAGTACCCAACCAGCCAGTCTTCATAACCTGTTCTAGCTGTGAGTCTACAGCAACTGTAGTAGGAGTCACAGCAGAAAAGTCACTCTTCCAGAATGCACCAAATTCAGTTATGGGGGTAAGAGCAACCCTAGCACCCACAACCGCTTTGACACCTGTAGTAGTTTGATTGATATAATCAATAGCAGCTTTCAGAACAGTATCAGTAATAGCCCCACCAGCAGAAACATAGTTGTTGGGAGTATTTACGGCTGTCCAGATTGTAGAAAGAGCAGTAAAGACTTTATTCTGGAAAACATCTCGAAGCTTGGCTAACATTTCAGCACGAATGGATTCGACAGTACCCAGTTCACCGGATTCCATTTCCCATTCGTTAAATGTCACACCAACATCAAGACCGTCAAGAATATAGTTAGCTCTCTCAGTCACGGTGATTTCACTCTTCAAATGAATCGAGCCAGGAACTAAAGTTCTGACATCAATACCCTTGCGAAGTTTCTTCACAAGTGTATCGCCTTCCTTCAAAGAGCGAGCATTTAAAATCATCCCTACAAAATCTGTAGTGATGTGTTGTGGATCAATATACTCCACAAATAATTGTGCTAAAGCGTCCCGATCACCTTTCTTTGCCAGTGACGCAATAGCTTCCTTTAGCTGTTTTTCATCCATTTCGCTAATATCCTCCTATTGGTTTAGTACAAAATACGGAAGGTTAAGTTGAGATCACTATCTACTTCTAGAACTTCCGCAAAACTAGCAGTAGCAGAGTATTTCAATTTCCCTGCATCTTCCGTTGGATTGGTAGCAGGATCTGTTACAGCGAGGAAAGCTCCAGCTACAACAGAAGCGTTATATACCCACTGGCCGGAAAGGACAGTAAATACCCCAGGCCCAAAAGCCAAAGCTAAAGAACCTGAAGGAATAGTCAAACCTTCTTTCATCGACATTGGAGTCAAATGAACAGTGGCCGCAAACGGCACATTTTCTGCACCATCAAATCCGTATCGTAAAGAAGTATTCGGTATGGTTGGGTAAGGTACATAGATCGGAGGGGCAGTATTATCAACCGCAAACGTAACACAATAACGGGCTTTAGCCGCCTCGGTCGCATTGTCCGGTAATTTCACCCCAGGTAATTCCTCTCTACTACCATAATCATGAGTCTGAGAGTGATTAACTAAAAGCACCATTCTCCCTTCGGGAATGTCTTCTGTAGTCAATACTCCAGTAATATCAGTATACTTATTAATTTCCATTTCTAAATTCTCCCGTTATTTTTGAAGTCTTTTCTTCAATTCGTTGACAAGTTCCGGTATGTTATCGCCGGGCTGAGGTTCAGCTTTTATCTCAGGAATTTCTGTTTTCTTAGACGAATTAGCAGGAAGTTTCTCAGCAAAAGATACTAGCTCCTGAATCATAAAGTCCAATGCTTCATCACTAAGATTCAAAAGTAAATCCTGATTAGTAGCAAAATACTCGTCTTCTTTAGTAATACCGGCATCAACGAACTTAGTTTTAATAGCAGCTAATTTCTGTTCTTTCTGTTCTTTAGCATCAACAGCCGCTTTAAATTCTCTAAGAACCAGCAATTCAGCTTGCTGTTCCTCTAAGTTTTTAATTTTAGTTTGGGCTTCATCATACTTAGTTTTAATTTCAGTAAGTTCAGCCTGTAATTGTTCTACTTCCATTTTGTGTAAATCCTCCGTTTCTTTGGAAGCTACTGCATAGATAGGAGTTCTTCCTTCGTATGCAGGTAGTCCTACGATGGTTGCAGCTCTAAGGGATGTGCCTTTTAGAATTTCAATTCCTTCTTCATCTACTTCTGAATCGGAGTACATGATTTCCCAACTAACATTCAAAGGAATTTTCTTTGCATAAGACTCTTTTACTAATTGGACATCCTCTGGACGTTCCCTAGACCAGAGAGCAGCAATACCTCTAATCTGATTCGAATCTTGTTTCAGATGTGTAATTACTCCTAAAGGAAAAGACTCATCATGCCCGTCTTTGACTTGCTTGAAAGCCATCTTTAGGGGAGTAAAAAATCCACTCTGAATAAGATTCTCAAATTCGTCTTGTGGGATTTTTTGTTTATTTGCATTTGGTAAATCATCCGTTAGAATGAATTTAAGATAGTTGAACGTTTTATTTTTGGCTACTGCCGCAAATGCTTCGTCCTCTTCTTCACCTACCAACTGCAATTCAAACTCTTTAGTAATAACTTTTTCCATAATTTATTCTCCTATAATGCAAATAAAGTTGCAAAATAAGATCTATTCTCATAAATAGTATACCATATTTCTGCAATCTAATTACATTATATACTAAATTTATTCAGCTTCTTTTGATTTTTCTTTAGGTTTTTCTTTTTGTTCTGGTTTCTGCTGTTGATTTGGACTTCCAGGAACTTGAGAAGTAGGACTAAACGGTTGATTTTCAAACTCAGGTATTCCCATTTCTTCCATCAACTTTCTTTCTTTCTCTCTTTGATCAAGTTCTTCATCGAAGTCATAACCAAAAGCTTTAGCATAAGAAGTTCTAGACAAGTTTCCAGTATCGTAAAGTTTTCCAAGAGCAGTAGCCAAGTCCATAAAACCAACTAAGTTAATAGGTTCAAATCTTAAAATTGTACTTCCTTTAAATTTATTAGCATCGAATAGTTCTTTAATTATACTATTCAATACTTTCAATATTTTATTCTGAAGCTTTTCCATAGATTTAGCTGGACTCATCATAGCAAATTCTGGATTGGACGTACCAGTTCTCTGAGTCTCGCCAGTAATTAAAATTCTAGGGAAACCTAAACTAAGAATAATATCTTCGTTTACTTCCCTGTATTTAGCTTCATCAAGTAATGCGTCTACTGGAGGATAAATCCAATCAATTTGTAAGGTATGATTAGCGAACAACTGAAAGATTCTTTCTATGTCTCTGTTACCGGTGTTTCTCCAATAGATTTGATCTTTGATAGAATCAAATTGATCTTGCTGATCTTCTGTTACTGGGAAATCTTTGTCTCCTAAACGGAATAATTGAATAGCACTAATTACTCTAGACGCTATAGAATAGTCCATTCTCTTTAGATTTCTTTTATGCTTCAAAGATTCTAAAGCGGGGGACAGGAATGGTACAGGATATGGAGAGTTTGTCATCGGCTTTCTTCTAATAATTCTATCATTTTCTAAAGGAATTTCTCTTTGACCGCTCTCTACTAATCTAACAAACTCAGGATAGTATGCTTTTAATTTAGCTAATAGTTCTGGATCTTTAGTTCCATCCGAATAAGTTCCATTGTTTCTAATAAAATGAAATAGTTCATCTGGAATTTTTACAAAGTAAGAAGGCGTATCCGACATAACTAAAGGAGAATTTATTCTAATAGTTGCTGGATCTCGTACCCACATAGAGGCAGGAAGAATTAAAGTTTCAAACTTTTTAATTCCTAATTCTTTTAATTGTTCTCTTGTAGATCCTGCAAACTTTACTTCTGGAACTACCAGCCCTGTTATTAAATATTCTAATGCAATTTCTTCTGCAAATTCTTCTAGATCTGGAATTAAACTTTCTACTAATTTTTGTTCATTAGCAGTTAATTTAGATCCTTCTGGAATTAATTTTGTAACTCCAATCTCTACCATTTTATTTATAACAGTAGAGACTATGCTATCATGTCTGTAAAAAAATCTACAAGCGGTAATCAGTTTGCTATATGCGTCGAAGTTAGTAATCTCTAATCGATCAACATCTGAAGGCGACCAAGGATTGCTATTAGAAACGTTCTGTCCATAAGGATACATGAAAGCCGCTGTAGCACCAACTAATTTTATATTAGGTTCATCTGTCATAATTAATAAGCCCATTTTGCTTGAAATAATCTAACCACTTTCCTAGCGGGGAGAAGTGTTTCGTTTTCTAAATAATAAGCCAAGGATGCACATAGCAAAGCTTGGGTAAAGTGATCCTCTCCTCTCTTTCCGCCTCTCATTGTCAGCGTCTTATACTGAATTTCCCCATTAGGATTTTTAGAGTAGGTCATCCTTTCTAGTTCTGAAACTAATTCCAAATCTGTAGATGTATAAACAATCTTATGATTGTTTGAATACTCTTGTAAAACTGAAACTGAAAACGGTTTTGTTTTAGATTTAATTTCATTTCCTTCTGAATCTGTTCCTAAAGAAAGTGAAGAAGAAAAGTTAATTGGCATAATTCTTTTATCAAACTTCTTATGTAAATATTCTTCTCCCTCTTTAAGTTTTTGAATTACTGCTTTACCAGAAGAACCCTCATCAATTCCTATGATGGATGGTTTGAATTTAGAATCTAAATAATCTATTATCTTTTCTTGAACTGGATAAGATACTTTATTCAATTGAATTCTTCCATGAAACTTTAATACTCCGCCATCTTCATACAGAATGACTATAGCAGTCGGTTCTGTATAGCCTAAGTCTATTCCAAATAAAATATACTTTGATTTAGTAACTGGGAAAGTTGATAAGTGTAGGAAGTAATCTTGAAAATTTTCTTTTAGTTTGATACCATCTAATACTAATTTATAAACTGGGTAATTAGATATATGCATTAAGTTTCTATCGAAGATGGAAAAAATTGGAGAGCCATGCTCCCCTAGCACTAAATGAATAAAGTCGTCGTGATCTTTTCCTCCGTACTGCTCTATTGCATGAACCTCATCTTTCTCTGAAAATCTAGGATTATCGTAAGCGGAAACTCTATGCTTTGTATAAGAACTGTCCTCTTGATCTACAGTATAAAGAACATTATTTTCTCTAAGTCCTGTAGGAACTCCAGCGACTACCATTCTATATCCTTTAGTAAATGTATTTAGAACTGGTTGAAGTTCTGTCCAAGTCCCCCAAGGATAATACCCTCCCTCGTCTAGAAATATACATGGAGAATGTAAACCAATTACATTTGCTCCTGTTCCAGTTTGACCTGCAATTCTACAAATTAAGTTGGAAAGATTAAGTAAAGCCAATTCAAAAGATGAACTATTAAATCCTCCAGAGGAGGGAATTAAAGATCGTAATAAAGAATTAGATCTGAAGTGTCTATTTAAATTTTGCCAAACAGGTTGAAGATGTGCTTTATTAGGAACTGTGTAAACAATATAATCTTTTGGATATACTTTAAATACTAACATCCATGTGATTAAAGAAGTAAGAGATACTGTTTTTCCTGTAGCTCTAGCTGTGCAGAATTCTGAGAACTGATTGAAATCGCACAGCATTTCTTTTTGGTACTCTGTGAATTCAAACTCTTCCTCCCAACTCATCCTATCTAAATTATAAATAAACTCATTACATAAAACTGGATTTTTTATAAGTTCAAATAATTCTAAATCTTGTTGAGTAATTTTTTCTTTTAACATATTCTATAAAGTTTTAGGAATGATTAATCTCTCCTCTCCTGGTATACCTCCCCATTTTCTAATATAATTTTCTCTAGCTTTCCTAAATAAGAAGTGATGTTGATTTTGTTCTTGAATAGTAAAGCCATGTAAAGTAGAACTCTTTATGTGGTTTAATCTAGATTCAAAAACTCTTCTAGTTGAATAACCAGCCAAGTTCATTCTTCTAAAATAATCATTATCCTCAAAGTATGCATAGTTTGGAGATATTTTTTCATCAAAATATCCAACTATATTTACTATCTTATCTGGAATAACAAAACAAGAGAAAGCGTTATCTGATGGAACTGCTCCAGGGTAAGCTACACAATTTTCATCTGAAGCATTTAATAAAATTTCAATAGTATCTTCAAAAAAGTCTACATCGTCATTACAAATAATTCTATACTCTGCTGTATTCTTTATAAAAAAATTCCAACTAGCGGCAACGCCAATGTTCTTTCCAAAATTATAAACGTGTAAATTTTCTATATTAGGTCTTTCTAACTTACATCCATTATCTATAATCAAAATCTGTGTTGGTTTTACTGTTCCATTAACAGCACTTAACACACATTTCGTTAATAGATCATATCTATTTAAAGTAGGAATACATAAATTAATTTCCTTTCCTTTGTACAAGCCAGCCTCCTATCCCTCCAACCAAATATTTAATTTCATGGGTGAGTATATATTTAGCTCCAGCCCTTTTACAGTCATCCAAAAATCTAAAATCTTCTATAGCATAGGGAGTAAATCTAATATTATTATTCAAAATAAATTCTGTTCTACAGGCAAACGAAATTCCTACATTACATTCTCTTATGTCTTTTAATCCTGGAGGTGGTTGAATATTATTATTGGTAATGTCTTTATAACTAAATATGACAATATCTAAAGTCGGATCTTTTGAAACATGAAATTTTAATCTGTTTGTATAATCTGGTTCTACCCAATCATCGTCATCTAGAAAAGCCATCCATTTAGTTTCTACATTTTCTATTCCAACATTTCTAACTAATCCAGCATGGGCTAACTTAGGGGTTACAATATTTATTTGTCTATCTGTATTGAAAATTTGATTTGGTTCTAAGCCATCCCACACAACTATCCACTTCCAATTCCAATCATGCTGTGCTTCAAGTGATTTGAAAGTTCTTTCTAAAGTTTTTCTTCCGAGAGTCGGAGTTATAAAAGTTAAAAAGTCTACAGCTTCGACACCCATTTTGTATTTCTTTGAACCCTCTCTACAAACATGGGATTAGATTCTATAACTGCTTTTTGAATATCAGAATAACTTTTCCTTTGCCCACAAATTAACGGGTAAGCTAAATAACAATTATATTCTGGATGTACAAGATGTGCATAACATACATCATTGTTTCCTATAGTCGGATCTAGATTTATTTCTAATAGCTTATCAAACAAAGTAGCTTTTATAGCATAAGCATGGGTAGAAAATGCCCCAGTTAATTTAATTATATGATCAGAAATTTGATAAGCCGGATAAGAATCTAAGTTTGCTCCTAGATAAAACATATCCCAATCTTCAGGAAGTTCTATAACTGCTTGAATTAAATTCTCACATGCATTTGGAAAGAATTCAATATCATCTTCAAAGATTAATATATTATTAGCTTTGTTTTGAATAGCGTCTTTAATACAATTAGCGTGAGCTAGATGACATCCGTAAAAACGCTTAGTATGGTTAACTCCTGGAATTCTAACTACTTTATCTAATACCCCCACTTTAGAAAATTCTTCTATGGATTCTTTCCATCTATCTTTTCTAGAATCTAAATTTATACAATAAATAAAATCAAAAAATTTCCAGGGACTCATTTTTCTAATAGCCTTTCGATAATGTAATGTAAAAGAATTGAATGTATATTTTCACACATTCTAATATCTTTAGTAGGAATGTTTATGGCTATATTAGAGCATCTTTGTACAGGATTGTCTGGATTTCCAGTTATAGAAATAACAAAACGATCATGAAGATTAGCCCAAATAGCGGTTGAAATAAGATTTTCACTCTCTCCAGAATAACTAATTAGGAATAAAACATCCTGTGGTTTAGATAATTTTTCAAATAATATTGAAACAGAGTCTTCATAATCATAATCGTTTGATAAAGCAGTTAGTATAGAAGTATTATCTAATAAACAATAAGACTTTAATCCACAGGTTAGAACTAGATCTTGCGTAAAATGAGAAGCATTTGAAAAACTTCCACCATTTCCGGCGGTAAATATAGTTACATTTTTCTTTAATTTATCTACTACTTTTTCTATTAAATCTGAATCAATTTCTTTACAAATTAATTGTAGATCATTTATGTAATAATTAAACATCGGTTTTATCCAAAGGATTTGTTTTAGATTTCATTTCCAATAGTTCGGGACTATAAATTTTATCGTAATATTTTAACATTTCTATATCAGTAGGGCCATCTATATTATATTTTTCAGCTAAAATAGATAACACGCTCTGCTCCCATCTATGTTCTCTGAATCCTTCAAGATTAGGAAGTCCACAAACATTTGGTTCTTCTGTAACAATATTAATATCTTTACAAAAATTTAAATATCTATAAAAAAATCTATATGGAAATTCAGAGATCGTAGTACCAAGTAGAATAGACCAACGCTGTTGAGCGTTCCAATACTTCTCTTCATCGGCATCCATTAAAATAAATGTATCTCTTTTAGTCCACTCATAATTATAATGATGGTCGTGTTTTACTAAAAAAATTTTTTCTTTCTCAAGCCATTGATTGAAAGAATACTCAAAAGATCCTATAGATCTAAATCTTAGATTACTGTCACAATATAAAATATTTTTATTCTCTCCTTCGTAGTTTATCATAGTGGATAGAATTATATATGGTTTCCATAAAAAATATCCAAAGTATTTTTTATATTTAAATATATCTAAATTATTTTTATAAAACTCCGTTTCTTTTAATAAATCTCCAGTCCATTTAATATGGTTATGAAAATATTTTCTATACAAACTATCAAATTCTTTTTGATATTCTTTATGTATGGGAGTTCCAGAAAAAGTAACTACAACTGTATCACTCAGCATCTCTTATCCTTTTCTTTATTTCCGTAGTAGAAATAATATCTGTATAAGGAATATAAATTAAAGCAATATGTTGATCTCTTAACCATTCCTCTGTAAAATCCATTTGCTTTAGATAATCTTTCTTTAACCAATCACTACCAATAATAATTACATCTGGTTTAGCAATAGAGATTGCTGGTTTGGAGTCTTTCCCTCCAGTATTAGGAATAATTTCATCCACATAATTTATAGTTTCTAACAATTTTTTTCTTTCTTCATAAGAAAAAATTGGCTTCTTTCCTTTAAACTCCTCTATAAATTCATCTGTATTTAGTCCTAAGATTAAATAACTATCTGGAAAATATTCTTTACATTGTCTTAGAAAATTAACGTGACCAACATGAGGGACATCGAAAGTACCGCCAGTGTAAACAATTATTCCCATATTTATTCTTCTCTCCAATAGTGCATTTTTCTAAATACCATAAGTGTTTTAGAAAACCACCATCCAGTTTGAGGGTACGGAGATGCACTTGCCCTAAGAATATTTGTTTCTTCTGGTACAAAATCAAACTTATATCTT
>Ga0209293_10000002_pt1 | contig 94473 bp, 169 predicted proteins | sample Mud_0915_D1_FD_187690 | JGI IMG/M metagenome (GOLD analysis project Ga0209293, IMG submission 187690) | Wetland microbial communities from Old Woman Creek Reserve in Ohio, USA - Mud_0915_D1 (SPAdes) (version 2) | ecosystem: Environmental > Aquatic > Freshwater > Wetlands > Sediment ... | reverse complement strand
AACTTTCGGCCAGCCAGCCGGGAGCAGGCTGGAAACTTTCGGCCAGCCAGCCGGGAGCAGGCTGGAAACTTTCGGCCAGCCAGCCGGGAGCAGGCTGGATTGTATTTTAAATGAAAGGAGCAGGCGTTAAGCGAGTAAATAAGCGAAAATTTTAAAAAAAATTACTCCAAAAAGAAATTTATTTTACCCTTGACAGGATATCCGTTAATGGTAAGATTATCTCAGCACAGCACATTGATAACAAAAAATAGCCGGGATTTCAAGACAAATTTCTTTTTTGTGATTTCAGAAAAGAAATCCCTTGCCCAAAAAATCAGTTTATCTGTGCCTGATTTTTCTTTCATGGAAACATGAGGCTATTTTTTGAAAATAACTAACGAGTAAACATGACACAATCCTCATGTGATATATCGGGAGATTATTAGATTATCTTAGATTTCACAATTTTTTTCATGGGATTAAATTGTGAGATTATTCGATTAATCCCTAATTAGATTGTAAATTTTTCTGAGGGGTTAAAATTTACTCTTAGTTGATTAACCCTAATATCTGAAGGGAGTTTATATCATGACAGAAAAGATTAAGCCGTTTGTTTTAGATTTCAAGACAAACTTTTTCAAGGACGAAAAAGGGGAGGTTAATTCAGACCTCCTCAGCAAAGCACAGGGAGTGTTAACCTCTTCTCCCACCTCTGCCTCTGTTACTGCCAGCCTCCCTCATGTTACCGCTTTCTTTGGTAGCAAGTCCATTGAAAAGTTAATCCTTTTGGGCGATAAAATTCAGGTGAAAAATATCCCTGCCAGCCTGAAAGATAAAGTAATTACACTCCCTGTTGCAAGGCTGGCACAGGCCGTCGAATATGCCAGGATTTCAAATGAGGCTTGCTTAAGCCGGGATGCAATATTGACGCCTCCCACTGCTCCCACCTCCCCCGCTGATATGGTTGTAAAATTCAGCGATGACGTTGAAAAATACATCGAAATGATGCTGAAAGCACAGGAGCAGGAGCAGGCAGAGCAGGCAAAGAAAGCAGAGCAGGCTTAATTTTTTCTGCTCCTGGCCGAAGTTTCCAGCCAGTCTATAAATCAGGGAGGGGTTAAAATCCCTCCCTGATTTTTCGAGTATCGAATTTTATTTTTTGAGGTGGTAAGATGGTATATTTTTTTATCACTATAATAATTTTTCTGCCCATTTTTATTTTTGGCGGTATCATAGAATACCATGCTAGCATAGAAAAGAGGAAAATAACCCATGAAAATTATTTTCGTGAAAATTTGTAAATTTGACAGCACAGAAATTTTTTATGCTGTCAAGAGAGCAGGGAGGGATACAAATTTTTTACCTCTGCCTGACAATAATTTTACCCGGCTGAATTTCGAAAATTATTTTCGTGTAAAATCCGCTGAAGGATACAAATTTATGATAATTTTCTGATAACAATTTTTCACCCCCTCCCCTCCCTGAAAAATGGGAGGGTATTTTTTTGCCCGTGGGGCGCTGTGTACCCCCCAGACTCAGGGTATTTTTTGAAAGTCTATTATCGGTAGTATTTTTCTAAATCTTGTTATAGACTGGATTTCAAATTTCAGTTTTAAGGTGAAAATTTTTTCGAAAGTCTGTTATCGACAGCTAGTTAAATAAAAAAAAACCCCCATTTCTGGGGGTTATACTTCACCTATTAGCGTGTCCATTAATTCACGTAATCCTTCTACTTCTTCTATTAGTTCTCTTTGTCCTATTAGATAGTTTATTAGATTTCTTTGTCCTGTTAGATAGTCTTTCTTTATCAGGATAGTTAGTCCACTCCAACCTCTTAGATAAATATTCTGTGTACCCGTTGATGCGTATAATGCAGTTAAGTATATAGGTAATGTATCAGATAATGTTAATGCACCTCTTACATAAATGGGTTGGTTATCTAATATTACATCTCTACCTTGTAAGAATAGAGGTAAAGTGTCTGTTATTCCACTTGTAGCACTTAGGTAGATACTTTGAGAATCAGATAAAATGGAGTAAGATGATAAGAAAATGGGTATGTTATCTGTTAAAGTAGCTTCAGAATGTAGATAAATAGGTTGATTATCAGTTACATCTATTTTACCTATTAAGTATATACTTTGGGTATTAGTAAGACTACTCTGTCCTTTTAAGTAGATAGGTTGGTTATTTAGTATTCCAGCTACACCACTAAGGTATATACTCTCACTGTCTACTGCGTTATCACTACCTTTTGTATAGATACTCTGTGTATCCAGTATTGTATCTACACCTTTTAAGTAAATACTTTGTGTATCCGCTACTGCATTACCAGATGCAAATAGGTAAATTGGTTGGGAATCTATTACATTTATACTACCTAACAAATAGATACTTTGATTATCTGTTAGAGTACTTACACCTTTTAAGTAGATTGGTTGATTATCTGTTACTGTAATACTTGCTAATAAGTAGATAGCTTGTGCATCCGCTATATCAGCAGTACCTTTTAAGTAAACTGCCTGTGTATCCGTAATTGCATTACCGGATGCATTCAGGTAAATTGGTTGGCTGTCTGTTACAGCAGTACCACCTACCAGATAAACAGGCTGGGAATCTGTTAGTGTAGCCTGTCCTTTTAGATATATTGTTTGAGTATCTACTAGGGTATCTTGTGCACTCAGATAAATAGTTTGTGTATCCGTTATAGTAGATACACCCTTTAAGTAGATGGGTTGTGTATCTGCTTGATCTGCTCTACCTTTTAGATAAACTGGTAATGTAGCAGGTGCTAAAGAATACAGTATATAAACATTATCTATAAAGTGTGTTACACTGTTATCTATAAAATCTGGAAAAGTGGTGATTGCTACGCCGCCAACTACTGCATCTAATGTACCTGCAAGTGACTGTTTAAAATACCATGAACTTGTACCAGATTCTATTATTGCATATGAATAATCACCATAAGTCCATGCTTTAACAGTTATCTCATCAGTAAAGCCTACCCCCTCTAATAGTACATTAGATGAACCTATGTGTGAACCATTCTGGCGTTGCATTCTAGCATAACGAACTTCGCCAAGCTCTATATCATAATAAATACCAATTCCCACACCAGTATAAGGTAAGTTATCAGTAAATTCTCCTAAAACCTTAACTATACCAAATATCCAGGGAGTACCAGTAGTAGCTAAGTACTCCATTCTGGTAGTAAATTCTATATAGTAATCTTTTTGAAGATCAACCCCCGCTCTAATATGAGATATTGCGGTATCATCATTATTTAATATTCTACCTTCATTACCCTGAATATCTATAGTAGAGTTTGTTGATACTTCATCATACCATCTTAAGTTACTCCAGGGGTCACCATTATTTCCTGTAAATGGTTCATAGAAAGGCCACGTAACTGCTCTTAAATAGACTGGTTGAGAATCAGTTACAGTATCTCTACCGGATAGATATATTACTTGTGTATCCGTAATTGAGTCCTGTCCTTTTGTATAGACAGGTTGTGTATCTGCTAAATCTGCTTTACCTTTTAGGTAAATGGGTTGAGTATCACTAATCTCTCCACCAGCAGATACAGCATTTAAATAAATTGGTTGGGTGTCAATTACATCAATACTACCTAAAAGGTAGATTGTCTGTGTGTCCGCTAATGTATCTTTACCACTAAGGTAAATTATCTGTGTATCTAAAGCAGTAGCATACCCTTGTAAGAAAATTGGTTGTGTATCTGTAATACTGGCTTGACCAACTAAATAAATTGGTTGTGTGTCAGTACTGGAATCTTGTCCTACTAAATAGATAGGCTGGGTATCTGTTGCACCCGCTGTAGCAAACAGATAAATCGGTTGTGTATCTGCTAAGGTATCTTTACCTGATAAGTAAACAGGTTGGTTATCTAAAAGTGTACTCTGTCCTACCAAGTAGATAGGTTGAGTATCTACACTGATAATTACACCATGTAAATAAATGGTCTGGGTATCAGATGCTGTACTTTGACCTTTTAAGTAAATTGGCTGTGTATCAGAACTGGTACTCTGTCCCTTTAAATAGACTGGCTGTGTGTCTGTTATATCCGTACCAGTTGGTGCAGAGCCTATTGCTAAGCCGATCCATTTCTTGGCATTTGTCTCAATGTCAGACCAGTTTAGCTGGGTACCTGTGGATTGCATCGACACATAGGTTGCCGCCAGTCCAGCAGAGCCGTCGTGAAGTGGGAAGTTTACAGCTTGGTCGTCTACAAGAGACTGAGTATTGGAATCTGCGGCATTATCTTCTTCGGTGATTGTGTTGGAGTATTGCTCATTGGCAGTAATAACTGATATACCATAGCTACCAGCCAGAGAACTAGAATCTGGAGTGCTGGACACAGATTCAACAAGAGACATTCCGTAGAATTGAGCAATCGGTTGGAAATTAGGGTTAGCGTCGGTATTGTTGCCTGTTGCTGTCGGTGTATCGAAGGTGTAAACCTCGTGAGGGACAGCACCAGAGTAGTTCCAGACAAGAAATCCTACAGTGGCTGAATCTGCACCAGTCCTGGTAGTAAGAACAAAATCAGTGCTTGTTACGCTAGTTATCTCTCCATCCCACAGTATTCCCCCAGAGGCATTTGACTTGCTAAGAATGTAAGACTCAGACACTCTATGCGTGAGTGCCATTGTAGGCTGGTTGTCCCTATCAGCATGGTATACACCACGTTGAACAATAGTTGAGCCATCGTAATCTAAGAAACCAATTGAATGACTCTGTACTTTTACAGTTGCGAATATACCATTAGCAACCTGAAAGTTTGGAGTAAATGTAACTGTTCCTCCTACACTGTTGGAGGACAATCCAGAATTTACATAAGCATTCGCAATATCGTCGCCATACCAAAACGTAACCGTGAGAAGAACTGCTGTTGACGGGAGATCATTCCAGGTTAGACGGATACCATCTGTTATCCAAGATGCGGAGTTTACTGACCCATCCGTTGTCCCATCTGCCGGATTTGTTATCCTGACAAGCTGAGAACTTGCGCCGAAGACATAAACGTCCGAAGATGATGCCCCATGTTCGGATGAAAGCCCAAATACACACGCCCTAGTGCCATCCCAAAAACCTACCGACAGCATAGCACCGTCTATGGCGGTATTATCTGTAACCGCAAGAGTAGCAACAAGCATCACGGCTTTGGGCGTGCCAATGCCGGATATCGTGATATCCTGGGTAGTCCCAGTAGTTATTGCGGCTACTCTAGTAGAACGAATAGGCATTAGAGTGTTATCTCCAGGTCAGAGGCAATTCTAGCTTTATTTACGTTTCCAGATGCATCAAAGTATGGGGATGGGTTAGGTGCATCCATATCCGGCGGACTTGATAAAACCAGACAAGCCGCTGTTACCTTCCATAAATAAATCATCTTTAGGGTGGCATTCGCCTTGCTGTCCATAACCGCTCGAACAGCATTCGCCTGTGTCAGTTCTGCACCCTGCAAATCCCAAGCCTGGACAAACTCTGCCGCTGTCCATGCTCCTGCCACGTAAAGAGCAAGCCCACCAGTAAATGCATGAACATTTATCCCAGGACGGGATGGTACCATCTCTATACTTTCATGAGTTAATCTATCAATTAGGTCTGCCATATTATGTTTTTTCCTACAGCGGCAAAAAAACTGCCGCTGTTACCAATGCAAATCCCAGTGGTGTCCAATTAACATTAGGATTTGTTACATGAAATGCATCTAAACAGAATGCTATAATAGCTAAAGTAGCTAAAATTATTTTAATCATTTTTAGTACCCTCCGGTACATTACTTTATAATACAATGTACATCCATATCTTTATAGTCTCTTATACTTTGTTTTATGTTTCCATAATTATCTACTGTAGTACAGAATATTTTATCTCCTACTACAGAGCCTATCCCTCTAGAGCGAGTCTCTTTTTTACTGAATAAATCTCTGGTATAATCCCAAAATTGACAGTAGCCATCGGAATCGGAAATGCCGATGAAAGTTAGACCTCCAAGTTGCAGACGAATCTGCGTAACATAGAGTCCTTCATCGGCACATCTTTTACGAAGGTACTGCCATGCAGACATACCTTCGATTGATTCTTCAGTTTCAAAAACAGTCTCGCCGTTAGAAAGAGAGGCTATCCACCCTCTAAACGGGATTTCTTGGTCAGTAGCCATAAGCCTAGACCTCCTTTATTTTAAATTTTTTTAGCTATATGTTAGAGCCATACCCAAGTCTACATCAGTATGAGGACCTACTGTTGCAGGGCTGATAGATAAAGCAATATACCAGTAATGGTCTGCGGCAGATGCGGAGTTGGCTAAGTCCAGCCTTTCTCCAGTATTGTCTCCACCCGTAGTACCAGTATCGTTAATCAGCGTCCACGCTGTAGCGGTTTCTCCACGTTCAAATGCATAGACGGTTAAGTTATCTGCTTTGGTAGTGACACCAACACTTGTTTTATAAATGTATGCTCTAGCGTTGGTCACTGCTACAGATACTGTATGATTAAAGTGTAATCTTAGAGTACACTCATTAGCTGTTAAGTTAGTGTCATCAATGGATTCTGAGCCACCACCATTGACACTCATTGTGCCGCTGGTCAGATACTTAACATTGTTCATGTGGTTAGCACCACACTGATCTGTACCAGGGTCGCCGTTACCAGCGTGTGTACCATCCTGGTACGAACTTACAGTAATTGATGTAGCCAAATCAGTCAGGGATGAACTGAATACTAAAGTATTTGCACCTAAATCAGCCCAAGCTGGGCCTGCGCCCATATAGCCTTCAAAAGTAATTGTTGCCATAGTTTTCTCCTAATTATGCTTTGCTTTTATATACATTAACTGTTCCTACAAATATTGTAGAAATGTTTAAGTTTGTATCTGTGATTTCACCTTCATGGTTATAGTCTCCTAATAAGGATTCTGTATCCGAAGGTGAGAAGTCCATTCTAAAAATACCACTAGATGGGACTGTAATAGCAATCCCAGATGCTGTAGTTTTAGTTAATACAACATTCTCTGGATAGCGTTTATACATTACCCAATTTATTGTACAACTAGTAATATCTAAATTATTTTCGTTTTCATCTAAAACGGTGACATAAACTTCTTTACTATCACCCTGATAAATGCTAAAATTTTGCCCCGTTTTTGTCATAATGCACCTATACTTCTTTCAGGTAGTCTTCGTAGAGCCAAATCTCTGCTGGAACAAAATCACTAACCTTATCTCCTATTACTTTGACTCTCTTTCCTTTTTTACCCTGTCCAACTTTAGCAGTATCAGCCCAAGTTGGTGCATTTCTCATATTCTGGCGATCAATTATCATTTCTCTCCAATCATCTGTAGAAGGAGTGGGTTCTGTAGGTTCCAGATACGGTACGCCATAGAAATCTTCCCAAGCGGCTTTAGTACCACCATTGTAGGTAAAGTAGTTAAGGTCAATTTCATTGTCTCCAGTAGACCCCCAATCAGCCCCGTTATCATAATGGTCAGCTTGCCACTCAAAACATATAATTGGATTATTGATATCAGCCCAAGCATCAGGTAAATACGGTCTTACTATCGGTACAGAGTAGAAGTTTATACCTGGAAAATGATGTGCTACCCATAGTCCACAATTTTTCATCCACGTAGCGGGGTATGTACTCTGATTCCAGAAGTATGCTCTTGTATAGATATCGGGGATAACATTAGTAAGTCCATATACCTTATTAACTAGCTTTTCTGCATTTCCAGTAAAGGTATTTTTATTTAGATCATCGTTTGTTTCGATATCTAAAGCTAATCTGTTTAGATATTTAGTAGGGGCTAGTCCTTTAGCTATATCAAACGTATCTTTTATAATTTGTGCTTGACTGTCTAAATCCTTCCATAACTTTGTATAATGATATACGTTGTCTACATAAATACACTTACTTTCGCATGTAGTTAGGTTATATTCATACTCAAAGTCAATACCAGCAGTAGCTACACCCCCTCTAAGTCTGATGGTTCTAGATTTCTTAGAATACTGTTCAAAGTCAAAATGTGATACAATAGTACCATCTGGTAATATCATAGCTTGGTATACTGAAACATCCGCAGAGACCAAAGGCGGGTCTTGTTCCATAGGGAAATATATTCTAGCTGGCATGTTATCTCCCTATGATCATCTCTAGTTTTTCATAATCATAATTTAATTTAGCCAGAGCTACCTGCGCTAATTCATATCCTTCAACTAGTGAAGGTACTCTTTTCTGTGAGTATAATTTACTAGCATAGTTGAAAGTAGCATTAGAAACTAAATTAGCAATATCATCTAAATTAAGTTCTGCATCTGACTTTTTATGTTGTGCAGTACAAATAGCCCACTTTTCACTCTGGGTATAGGGTTTTCCAGTTCTTTTATTTGTACCGCTAATTTTCTTTACGCAATCCTCAATTGCCTTCGGCATATTAGTCCTCCTTATCTAGTTAATTGCAGAATTATACTTATAATAGCTATAAGGGTAGCAATTCCAGTAAACAATGTATTCATATTTGTTTGAGATTGTGACGCCTTTCCTCTTAATTCTGCACGGGTTTCTTTTAAATCTACAATACTTAGTTTTAAATTATCAAGTTCTTTTCTGGTAGAATCATCTAGGGATTTAATTTGAGATAGTGTTTTTTCTACTTCTGAGAGCATCTCCTTTCTTAAAGATTCTACAGATTCTCTAGAAGCGGCGTTTTTAGTCCAATCCTCTACCGTTTTTCTAAACTCATTTAAAACTTCTAAACGTCTTTCATTTGCATCTTTAGCCGCCTCTAAACGTAGAAGGGCCTCTTGTCTAGCCATATCTATTGCTTCTTCAATTGCAAATAGTCTAGCTAAGAAATATTCTTTTTGGTCTTTTAAATGCTGAGTTATATACTCTTTTAAAGTAATATTTTCAGTATCCACATAACCTCTGGTTACTCTGTCTGCCATGTCTTCTCCAAAGTCCTTCTTAGGTAGCATCGTCTTCCTCTACTTCAAAGTCGGGCGTTAGCCCCTCTCTTTTTATTTGTGCAATTAATAATTTAATTCCAGCGGTTAATTTTTCTAGTTTTACTACTAGATTTTCATTGATTTTAGCTAAGTTATCATACGCTATCTTTAATTCTTTATTTTGGTTTATAACTACTGCTAAATCCCCAGATAACTTATTAATTTCTTCTTTACATGAATCCGATTTTTTTCTAACATCTTCTACCATATCCTGGTAGATTTCCTGCACCATATTTGCTATTTCTGCATCTGTTTTTTTTATCTCGGCTTCTTCTTTTTTCCTCTGTTTAAATAAAGCTAAAAGACCTGGGAGAGATGCGATTATGGCTACTATGATTGATGCAACGGGTATTATCCACTCTTCCATAACAATTTACCCCTTATTTTATTTACAACCTGGATTATCTTCCTGTCATATTTTCCAATTATAAGAAAAAAGAAGAATATAGTTATAATAGCCTGTAGTCTAATAATAGATGACCAAATAGTAAAATTTGGAATATTTTCCGGATATATTCCTAATGCCTTAAATATACCTACTACTATATAAAAAACAAATGTGTGAATTAAATAGACAAATAGGGGAACTAAATATAGTCTCTTATGTGCTATATTCTTGTATAGGTCTATGCATAACACAATATTGATAATTATTAATATTGTGGAAATGAGTTGAAATATTTCCATAATTCCACCTTTAATAAAACTCTATCATACTTATTATACTATTTTTGTATAATTTTTGATATTTTTTATTGAATTTTGTGTAACATCATCGCTGTATTATAATCATTTGGTCTGATGATGTTACTTGCAGTAGAACCCTTAGAATGCCATACCACTAATTCTATGTAATCCCCACTTTGTAAATAGGAGTCACAAGTTATATTAGTAGTTAAACCTTCTGCTCTGGCACCTCCGGTATTGACATCATTCCAATCCCATTTCTGTGCTAATATTACAGAACCATTCTTTCGTATACCAGTTTTTATTTGGAACGGTGTAACTCCATGATAATATACACTCTCCCAAGTAGCATACCCGACAATATGATAATAACCAGTTTCTGGTATTGTGTATTGAGAACCAGAACTCCAGAAACTACCTGTATCATAAATTTCCGAAGTCATTACAACTGGTGTTTCCGTCTCGTTATTAGCCGTAGTATATCCACTAGCCATACACGCAGACACGGCTAAAGGATTGGCAGTTTGTCCAGAAACTTGACCCTGAATTTTGTGCATAGCCAAAAAGGTATTATTTACCCCACTAATAGTATAAGGTTGAGTACCAGCACCATTTACTATTCTGAGAGATAAATACTCTCCATTATTCACAAGACCGTGATACACGGCTTGTAAAGTCCTATAGCCAGAAGTATTTACATAGTACCCTTCCCAAATATTGGCTACTAACGATTCATTTCTGAAAACACCTAGCTGGAATCTTTCAGTAGTCGGTAATGCACCACTAAAAGTTGCCTGTCCAGTTACAACATAATATGCAGTTTCTCTAGAATAAAGTCTCGATGGAGAACCACCATCCCAAGTGGTGTCTGGAGATTCATACTCAACAGTGTTCCAAGAATATGTTTGCCAACCAGTAGATGTAGATAACTGAACATTTGAAGTTAAATACCCTTTAGCGCCCACAAATGGTGCAGATAATCCAGAGATTGTCACAGTAACGTCTGTACCTACCGCTGTAGCCCTCACAGTCGGCCCTACAAAGTTTAAAGATGTAATACCACTAGCTACTACTATTCCTTCATCAGATGCGTTTATAGGAGTTCCAGTACCGCTTGCTGTAGCATTTATCTCTAGTTGTTCGTTGCTACCATCATTTAAAACTGTTACAGTAACGTTATCTCCAGCTATAATTTTACTCTCTAAATAATTAGCAGTAGTGTCATTAGCAGATACTTTAGCTTTTTCATCAGATGCTACTCCACCACTAGCAGTAATCTGGATTTGTTCGTTCCCACCTTCATTGAGTACAGCTAGAGAAATATTTGTACCAGCCGCTAATTTACTTTCTAAATAATTAGTTGTTGTATCATTTGACGATATTTTAACTTGCTCATCACTTAATCCACTACCTGTAGCACTAATTTGTACTTGTTCGTTTCCACCAGGATTTAGTACAGTTACTGATACATTACTACCAGCAGTTATTTTATTCTCTAAATAGTTTGAAGTAGTATCGTCAGAAGATACTTTGGTTTTCTCATCTGTAGACGATCCACTTACTGTAATAGTAACCTCTCCTGGGCCTGTAGATGATGCATCTACCGAACCAGTAAAGTTGAGAATTGTTACACCAGATGCTACTAATACCTGACTCTCTTCTACAGATATAGTACCAGCAGAGAAGCCTAAATTTTCTACTACTCCTAATCTATATCTAATATGATTAAGGTTATCAACTAAAGATGCATTAATTAAAATACCGCTAGGATTATATGCACTAGCAGATACAAAACCACTAAGAGACGCCTCTGTAGTATCATACGCTACTCTATCCTGAGGTAAAAATCCTAGAAAACCTCCAGGATGTCCACCAGAACCCCCACTAGCTCCAGGTAAACCTCCTAGAATTAATGGTTTAATATCTTGCATCCTATTAAAATAATTGAAGTAGTCAAATATTGTTCTTTCAAATTGATATTTCATAATGAATCATCCATTCGTATTACTGTAATTTCATTAGATGGTAACCCCGCTGAATAGCTGGTAAAAAATTCCGTATCTGGATTTCTTTGTAAAAAGGAACCAGATGTTCCTATAAATATATACGGATAACTATAATAATTATGGTTATTTGTTTCTAACTTTTTAAACGAACCTGAGTAAACTGGAGTTAAGGATATACCACTACTTCCTGTATATGGAAATTCATATACTCCAGAACTTGTAGCAAAGAGTATTTTTACTCCACTAGATGATGTGAAGTATTTTGCATCATAAATTAATTTATCGTTGTTTAGTAAAATATATGTATCTATATCCCCACTCTGAGATACATAACTTGTAGTTTGCCCATTTCCAAATAAAACCAGAGGAGCCTCTAGTGATGCATCTAGTTTCATAGAACTTGTAGTTTCCAAAACTTTAGAATAGATATCTTCATACAATAAAGTATCGGTCTGCTTTTTTAGTACACTTGCCGCCTCTGGATATATAGTAGTTTGCCACTCTCCATTACTAAATAATATAGAATCTAACAGTATCTTTTCTAAGAAGAGAGTTATTGTTGCAGTACCAAATACCCAATTATCATACAAAGTAGTGATACTATTACCAGGATTTATTCTGTATATTTTTCCTGGTGAAGTATCTTTATACATAATAATAGAATTATCATGATCGTCTGCTACACTAGATATTGTATCACCACCCAATCCTATTGGTACCGATGAAACACCTCCGGTACCTGCTAATGTTGAAACATTTCCGTTTGTATAGACTAAATAAGTTGTAAATTTAGATGCTACAAGTCTTTTATATACATTTGTTGCTGACAGCTCAATATCTGAAAATTCCCCAGAAAAATCTATTTCAGCTAATCTGTACTCTGTAGCCGATGGTGTTACTCTATAAACAATATAGAATTTTTCATCACAAAAACTAGCTATACTGTGAATTCCTGTATAAAAGGTGCCAGACGAGAATGTTCTAATTTCCGAAGATACATCTAGAGTATCTAAGTTTATTACAATAGATTTTACTTTTATTTCTGAACCACCAGTTGAGCGTTCTTCGTGGTATTGAAAAAATATATTTTTGTTATTTTCTATTATATAGCTACTGCCTTGAAAATGCCAACCCCAATCTACTAGAACAGTTGGGAGTGGGTATAATTCTCTAAAAGTAACTAAATTAGTTGCTGATGATACTGATAATGTGGAAAGGTTTATATACTTAAAATTGGTAGATACTGGGGTACCACCAGTTGTTTGTATTCTATAAATATCTATAAATCTTACATCGCCGTTACTTAATAAGTATGCGCCATATGAATTTGATGAAAAGATTTGACCAGCGCCTGCGGAATCCTCCAATAATATTGTACTAGTTTCCGTAATGAAATTATAATGAACATAATATTTTATACTAGAGTTTGTATTATATAGTATTTGTATAAAGTTATCTTTATCTAAAATAGAACCAGTCCAACCAACATCATAAGTAGGGCCAGTTGGTCTATTTATAATAATTTCATCACCCGTTTGATTATCTCTTCGAATTACTTTTGTACTATCAGAATAGAATGAATATTGCTCATACCAGCAAATTCTTGGGTTTTGAACGCTTATTTGACCATATTGTAAATTTCTGCTTGTACTGTATGTAGTTGACGCTATTGAATTGGTATTTAAATTGTTTCTGTTAATTCCAGTCCCCTCGTTCATTATCCCACTAGCAGATGTTAGTCTAGAATAAGTAGTTACTATCAAAGAATTATTAATATCTTCTACATCAAACCCTCTATAAGTATAAGTAAAATCGGACGTACCACTAAGAGTGGTTATTAGACTGTTTATATAGTTTCCAGACGATGTTATTGTAGATATCCAACTCCATAAGTTGTTAGTAAATAACCCATATATTTCATTATTAGTTCTATTTATAGCACAGGCTACATATCCTCCAGACGGTGTTGGCATAACATAAGGAGGGGTTGTGAGCCTGTTATAGAAACCACTAGGGAGGAATTGGTGCCATCCGCTTACTAAAATATTTCTTAAAAATAATTGGCCTCCAGAAGCTACACATACAAAATTGCCAGCATTAATATCTAAATCTACAACGTTTAGATTCGTAAGCCCATCACTAAAGTTTTCCCAAGTAGACCCACCTAATAATTTTCTCCATACACCAGAACCAGATGTTCCAATATAGACGTAATTAGTACCAATATCCCACACACCAAATAATCTTGGGCATCTCTGATCTAGAATTAGAGTTGTAACCATACCATTACTATTTACATCTACAGATAGTGTAGTTACCAAACACAGTCCAGAAAAATAATCAGAGTTTATATATACAGTATCGGCTATTTCTATATTTGGACTACCTACTATTTCAATAGTTTTTACATAATTTCTTTTAGTAAATTCATCTAATATTTGAACAGCTAGTTGATTAGCTACTGCTGTACTTCTAATATTGGGGTTTCCTAAAACAACGGCTCTCTGATCTGCATTATCATAATTCCACGGAGTTTGCCTGCTTAAATCTGCGTATACCCAAGTACCCGTATAAGCATCACCAGTACCATACACTACTGCTCTATTTCTAAGCATAGCATCGTTTTCCATAGTACTGATATTTAAAATTTCATTATCATTAAAGCTATCAGTATACCCACTGATAGATAAATCTATTTTACCGATGTGAGCTAAATTATTTTCATCAAAATAAATGTACCATCCACTCTGTTGTAATAAAGGAGTTATTACATCGTAAGCACTTCCTACACCTAATACAGAATTCTCATTCACTGGAGTTCCTAATTCAGCAGTATCAAAAATGTAATTTACTCCTGCCATATTGAGAATAAGTTCTATCCAATATTTAGTTAATGTATAAGTAGTAACTGTATAGGAATCTGCTACGAAATAATCCACTAATCTTTTAGAATCATCTTGGCATTCTAATTTATAATTCCCTGTTTTAGCATCTCTAGTAATAGAAGATATATTATATTCGCCCCTTTTAGTACCTTCTTCATAGATAGTAATGGTATCCCATGTATTGAAAGTTCTAGATACTGTTTTAACTATTGAAATATCTAATAAACCTATTCCAGAACACAGTTCTTTATTTCTAGAATACTCTATGACATAGTTAGTTATATCAGAGCCTTCGTGTCTAATTTCAACATCCATTATTTACGCAACTCCATAGATACTGTATACCCTGCTTTAGACCATGAATGCTCTGCCATAACAATATAATAATCGTCATTTATTCCTAAAATATCTTCATCAATTGTAAATACACTTCTAGCCATATAAGATGGGTCACCAATTACATTCATAGAGACTTGTTCTGTGAGCCTATTTAAAATTATCAGATTATAATCAGCCGCCTGTTGTGCATAACCCTGATGATCTATCAAATTAGTACCAAAAGCTACTGTTTTATAGAACCCTGCTGGTAAGTAAGGACTCGATGCTTTAGCCTCAGCATAAATTCCAGTACTACCGTAAACTACTATTCTATTTCTTAAATCTTTTTCTGACCTCTTATGTGTAAAATCTAGGATCGTAGTGTCATTAATTGTACCTAACGAAGTATCCGCTTGAAATCCAGGTTGGTTAGATTCTGGGCTACCAGCTACCATTACATAAGGTTTTCTATTAATAAAATGTACAACACCGTCTTCATCTGCGTATAGATGCCATGTTAGCGTATCAGCAATATACCTACAATAATCAAAAGCAGAAACTAAGTTTACCTCTGCTACTGAATTTGTAGCAAATACAAAGTTAGTAGGGTCTGGATCATAGTTTGTTAATCCTGCTAAAGCTAATACATCTTCTACCAAATCCTCAGCAGATATATTAGTTCTAGAAAAAGGCTCTTCTGGATTAGTTGATGCTACAAAGAAATCAACTGCTCTAGTCATAACATCGTGTGCAGTAATTGTATATATATTTTCTGGTACTTTTCTATCAATTTGCTTTACATACCCTCTAAAAACTCTAGCATGATTAGCAGAGTATCCTATATCTACGTCTATAGAATCTCCAATATCAAGAGTAGATGTTAAAGCGTCTATAGTAGCTACAGAAGTAGCACCATTATGACTCATAGAAACACTAATATTTTCAATATCGCTTAGTCCGGTTACATCTGCGTAAAGGCTACTCATATCTACTCATCATGATATAATTCAATATCTGCTATATAAACTGGGGCATCATCAGCTAAATCAGGTCTTAAAGTCTGACAGATAGAGTTGACTCTTCTCATACTTATACCTTTAACATAAAAATTACCATAACCTCCCTGATCGGATACAAGTGCATAAGAAAGTCCACTTCTAGTTAATGCTTTAAGTGCCGCATTATCAGTATCTCCTACAATATAAGCAGATATTTTAGCAATTGTATATTCATATCCAAAAATATGATACACACTGCCACCACCTAAAGGGTGTAATCTGGCTATAGTTTGAGCATAGTCATTTGCGTATTCAGTAACAAATATTCTAGTGCCATTTAAAGTCCAGGCCATTTTATCTCCTATATAACCATAGTTCTATTGATAGTACCACCAGAACCTTCAAATGCAATCGTATCTTGATAAAGCTGGGTCTTTACGATTTCTGCCAAAACTTTAGCATCAACAACCAATTGGATTGTAGATGTAGAATTTAGATTTAAAGCTACGGTGTTATTTATGTTAGAACTTATATCACTAAATAACTGTTTAAAATCAAGCCCTTCTGTAAAGGGGGCTATTAAATAATCATGAAGGATTTGGGGTATTGTCATTAACCCCTCTTTTATTGTAGTAGCCATGTTTTCTATAGAACTAGGCTCTTGACCAAACCCCTCTGTATCAAACCTGTTTCTAGGAGTAGCTTTTGGTGGGGTGTAAGATAATTGGGGTAAATATGTTTTATATACTTGTTCTACTGCTTTAGCTACAGTAGCGGTTGTAGATGCAACTAAACCAGGGTCTGGTTGTGATCTAACCAAGTCTGTTATATCTGATGGTTGTAATCTCCCTTGTCCATAGGCCTCAGTAGTACCCTCTCCCTTATATGCAAACTCTTGATCGGCTAATAAACCCTCCATACCTCCTTTACCCTCATTTAAACCTTTTTGATAAGCTAACTGTAATGTTTGGTATGGAACATAAAATCCTGCACCTTCTGGTAAGTTATAGATACCTTCTAACTCACTTGTATTTTCCTCAATTTGCTGTAGTAAAAGTTGTACTAATTTCCAATCAGCTTTAAAAGGTTCTACAACATTATCTTTTAGAGTGATTGCTAATTGTTCTGTAATATCGGGTGTGTAACCATATTTCTGTTGTAAAACAGAAGCCATAGAGTTAGCTTGTTGTACTATTCTAGCAAGTTCTGGATTTGTCATATCAAACGTTTGAAAACCCAAATCTACTTTAGAAACTTCATCTTTCCACTTATCAAAAGCTTGATTTAAATATTTAGAATCGGTTAGTCCTTCTACTACTTTAGTACCTAATGTATCTCCCATATAAACGGCTATTCTTTCCCACCTAGAAAGCATAATTTCTGCTTGTTCTGGAGTTAGAATATCTTCTCTAACCCAGGTATCGAACTCCTCACTTTGCATACGTAGAGCATCTCGATACACTTTATCAAAAGCATCTAATGAACGAATATCCTCCATACCTACTACGGTGGGTATTTTTACATCAGCTAACTGCTGTTCTTGTCTTAGTAAGTTAAGATAATCAGTCCACATTGTTTGGAACTGATTTAATTGTTCTATTGCGCCATCTGCACCAGCTAATTCTATTTCCTCTCCAGATAGGGTTGTAATACTGTTTTTACCCTCTTTAACAGCTTTTTCTATTGCGGCGGCCCAATCTATCCACTCACTTGCGGCATTTATAATACTTGTGGTTTGCTCATCAGACCCCTCTAATAGAATATCTGTAAAAGCATTATATACACCTTCTGTACCAGAAATAGATGTATTAATTTTATCAAAAGTCCCTCCGAAAGCTGTGTTTAGTTTAGATAGTGCGGCATCCAGCCCCAAAAGAGTTTCCTGCATTCCTAGTTGTTCTTTTGGTGTTATTTCCCCTTTAGCTGATTGAATTTTAATTTCCTTATTTCTAGCCTCTATAATTTCATTTACTAAATCTCTTTCTTGTTCTAGCATATCTAGACGTTTAGCTTCAATCTCACTTACTTTTGTAACATCAGCACCAGCAGTAACTGGAATAGCTTCTTGTTGTTCTTTCCTTAGTCCGGCTAATCTTTCTACCAAATCAGGGTAGGTTTCTTTACCCGGTACTATTCCTCCCCACAATGCCCCCTGTTCTGGGGTCATTTTACCAAACTGCCCCGTCTTAAAAAGATTAGATAAATTAAATCCAAATGCCGCCGCCCTTCCAAAGGTCATCCCGGTAAAGGCATCCCCCTCACCTCTTCTTTTAAATATTTCTTCTGTAAGAGCATCTCTTTCAGCCTGTGCTTTATCTCTCTGTTTTAGATCAGCCTCTGTAGCTCCAGTAAATATATCCGTAAAAAAGGCTTCAAAATCAGGTTTATGTTGCAATGTTTGTACAATAAAAGCATCAGCTATAAAAGAACCTATTAATGCACCGACTGGGCTACCTGCCGTTGTTATTGCACCTATAACAGCGCCTCCTAAAGTTATACCAGCACCTTCCAAATCTCCAGAAGCGGCTTTAAAAGCCGCTGGTATTGCTCCAACCAATGTTCCAGAGACGTATTTTCCTAGACCCAATCCGAATTTTTTAGCCATCATTTCTACGGATGATTCTAAACCTAATCTTTCCTCAAGAACTTTTCTATTGGACAATCTAGGAGATAAATTCATAGCCCCAAGAGCTAGTCCTTCTAATCTACCTCCAATGTTACTAGCAAATTCCTGTCTTCTTAGTCCTCCAGCCTCCCCTCTAAACATCATAGATGTTATTCCCAACATAGCAGTAGGAATTGTCATTTTACCTAAAACACTAGAAATATCTTCTAGAACTCCAACAAGGGCTGTTGTAGTTTCTAGAAGACCTGAAAACATATCTAAAATACCACTATCTGAACCTAGAGTTTGTGCTAAAGACTGAAAAGCATTATCTAATCTAGTAATAGCTGTTTGTGTAGTATCTATTTTTCTACTTAAAGCCTCTTGTGCCGCACCGCCGCTATTAACTTGTTCATTTGTTAGTTCTTGGATTCTTTCAAAATCTGACAAAAATGCAACATACTGTTGACCTCTACGTACACCACCGCCTAGAGTGTAACCAATTTTATTTAATTCATCAGCAGATACAACGCCTTCTTTATATAAAGTATAAATTTCTCTAGAAATATCTAAGAAAGGCCTCATTCTGCCAGCAGTGTCTTGAACTGCTATACCATATCTTGTAAGAATTTCTGCCGCCTGCTGTTGATAGACACCACCAATTAATGCTCTAACGGCATTACCAGTTTCTCTACCACCAAGACCGCCTATCTTTTCTGCTAAAGACGCAATAATAGCATTTAATTGTTCTATAGAAACACCAGAATTTTCGGCGGATTCTGATGTAATAGAGAAAGCCGTAGCCAACGTAGCCAAATCAACGTTAGCTTTTCTGGTTACAGTTACCCATGCATCCAGTAAATCTCTACCTCTTAGAAATGCAGTAGCCATATCTTCCCCAGGCCTTTGCAGTTGTCTCAATGATCCAGATAGTACATCTATAGCACTAGAGGCGTCCAGGGAGGAAAGTTTATTTAATGTGGTGGCATCTGTTAAGAGAGTTATAGCTGATTCAGTTCTTTTAATAGGATCGGAAATAGACCCTACTGCTCTATATGCTAGAGTATAAGTTTCTAATACAGCACTAATACTTTCTCCGGTTTCATATGCCACTTTAGCAGATTCATCAAATATTTGATTTAAATCTCGATGAGCATCTCCTAAAATAACGGCAATATCCGCTAGTTTAGCTTCATTTTCTATGGCGGTTTTAATTAATGCTTGTAGTTTATACATACCACCATAAACAAGCCCAACACCAACAGACCATTTTAGGACTTCTATGGTATTTCTTTTAATGGATTCTGTAAAACCTAAAAGTCTTTTATTTGTTCTGGTAATTGTATTTCCAAATTTATCTACAGTTAATTCTAGTTTACTTACTGCACCAGTAGATTCGTCAACTTTTTCAAACTTACCAACAGTTACTCCAGATGGCTCTTGCGTATATATTTGTTTAATGTTTTCAGGTTTAAATCCATATCTTTCTGCCTGTTGTACCAAACGTTTTCCCCGATATTCCCCCATCTGTACTTGAACTTCTTCAGCAGAGTATATTTTTTTCTGTGCGGCCTCTTGTTTTTCAGAAAACGTCAACAGGTCTGCCATCTGCTTTCTTCGACGCTCTCCAATATCTAATAACTCCTGTTGGGTTCTTTTATTAGTAGCGGCTATCTGTGCTTCATGTTCGGCGGCTTGCCGCTCTATTTTTATTTGGTTTGTTTTCTCTTCTGCTAATATTTTGGCATCAGCTATTTCATCTTTTCTTACAGCCCGTCTAAATACTTCGTTTTGTTCTGTCTGTCTACTAATTTCTTTACTTTCTCGAAGTTTTTTCTCTGCATCAGTTTCTTCTTTCTTTTTTGGCGCATAGGGAATCTGATCTGGCACTCCTGGCAATTTACTTCCGGGGGTTGAAGTTATTTGTGATAATGCCTGAGCTATAGTTTGTGTTATGCTCTGCTCAAAAATTTGTTGTAATTCTCTAGTAAGATTAGCCCCAAAAAATATTCTAGAACCACCACCAGCCCTATGCCAACCAGAACTCACACCTCCTCCTAAGAACTGAGAAAGTAGCCTGTCTAAACCTTGCTGAGTTGGAACGCCACCCTTAGCGGCTCCTCGCATGGTTTCCTGCATTTGCGGGCCTACCATACTAGCTAGTTGTTGCCTAGCCAAAGTTTGAACTCTTTCTAAGGCTTCTGCTGATAGGTTAGCATTTTTGGTTATTTCTAGTAACCGTTTGTTTAGTTCTTCTAAAGTTGATGCCATATTTATCCTTCAATCTTATTTTCATCAATTATAAGATTGGCTTTTGTTTGTTTTTTATTACTTAGCACTTTATCTAACCAGTCTTCTAGTTCTTCACTAGTACCCCACCAGACTATGGAATCTGGAGGTCGTTTTTCTTTAGGAAGTTCGCTTAAGTTATCTATTTGTACTCGCTTTTTAATAACAAAAGAAATAGTATAGGGAACTTCCGTAAGTTCTTCTATGTATTTATCTAAAGGAATTTGTAATTCCTTAGCAACAGCCCATAGAGATGCTATTGCATTACTTCTAGCGATTTTTTTAGGTCTTCTCCAGAAATTTCAAGACTATTATAACAATCTAAAAATTGGTCTTTAATTTCTTTTGGTAAATTTTCAAATTCTTCAAAACTTTCGAAAAGTTTAATTTTAAAATCAGAATCTGAGAAACTACCAAAATAGGCGCACATTTCTCTAAATTTTAAAATCATTTCATCTTCACAAAGCTGATTTATAATAGAACGTTCAAATTCTTTATATAAACTTTCTATATCCTTAGATAAAAGTTCCTGCCTACGCTGTTCTAAAATATTAGTGATATATTGAATTCTTAAAGTTTCAATTTTTCCAGGAAAATCATCAACTTCTTTTTGATATGCTTCTTGTTTTTCTAGGGATGCATCAGAAGCTGGCTCTACAGGAAGTGGTAATCTAACCTCTCTTATAGAGTCATTTGTTACATCTCTAACCATATAAAGCAAAGCAGACTCTACCATAGATTCTTTTTCTAAAACATGCAAGTCTGGAATGAATGCTATTCTCTCGTCAGAACCCTTTTGCTTTAGTTTACTGCGAAGTTCAGCAGATTTTCTTAGTGCAAATACTTTTGCTCTATTTAATTCGGCATCCCCTACTAAACGTATATAGACATCTAATAAAAACCTATCATTATTATCCAAAATTTCAAACTTAGCACCCCAAGTAAAAAGTTTTTTAATGTCTATGTCATTTTTATCTATACTTCTCATTTTATAATCCTTTTCTCGTATTAAAAATTAAAAGGGACTACAACTCTCCTAAACTCTAGAAAAGTATAGCCCCTTTAAAAATCCTTTATGGCATTTATTGTCTAATTATTACTAACGTGCACCACTATACACTACACACTGAGCAGTGTTAGAGCGGAAGTTAATATTCCAGGTGCTGTTCTGGTTTACAACAGCAGACCAAGCATCCCCTACAACAGTAATGTTAGGTACGTAAACCGTCTTCAAAACTGTATAAGGAACTGTGGTATCACAAGGGTCTGTAATCTGAATATCCAAAGATATACCAGATGCTACACAACCCTCAGCTAACTTGAACTCTGTGTCACCAGAGTTGATAGAGCCTGTTAGTAACAGGTCAATAAGTTCTGTATCAGTATCTAAAACAGCAATTGTACCTTCAACGGTTGGAACCTGTCTCTGATAACCGACAATATCTCTATTGCCCATCTCACGTACGTTTTGCACATTTAAGTTACCATTGATAGTAACTGATTGAACTCTTGGAATGTTATTAGCTAAAATAACAATATCTACGTCTCTACCTCTGGTAGCCGCAGGAACTAACGAATCGGAAATGTAACTCCAAGTAGTACCCGCTGGATTGGCATGGTAAACAGCTATAAACTGAGTTGTTCTACTATCTCCTGTAGTAACAGTAGTACCACTAACACTATACTCACCTGTTGCTGGTGCGGCGGCTACTTCTGTTAAGTATACACCATTTAAAATAACAGAAAGTAAGTAGTTACCGTTCTTTAATTGAATCGGGGTTTGTGTCAGAGTAAACGATGTAGTACCTGTAGTTATACGGTCTACAATAACATCATTTTTAAACCAACGTTTCTGAGAACCAATTAAGGTATAATCTTCTGTAGACTCTCCATCTACACTATAGGTAAATGTAAAGTCTCTTACTTGTAATCTTTTTGCATGTGCTGATTTAACATAATCAACTAAAGTTGCATCTCGGATGTAAATAATAGCATCTGCTTCACCTAATTCAGAAATGTCAACGCCAGCCGCAGGGTACGCAATTGGATTAGTACCAGTCAATACTGAAAAGATTTTAATACCCACGTCAAAAGCACTGAATGTTAAGGTAACATTTGGGGTATCTTTAACAGTACCGGCTAAGGTATTGTTACCAATTTCATACACATCTGTAGTTGGAACGTCTTCATTTATATCCACTCTCTGTGTTCTGTGAGTGAAAAAGCTATCATAGGGGCCAACAATTCTAAGTTTTACATCTTCTGAAGGAATGGCTAATCTTTTTGCCATAATATTCTAAGCCTCCTAAGTTATTTGTTCATATTCTGCTGTGAAAGTTATTTCACAGCGATAATAGAGTTTTTCAACAAATCCTGGTAAAACTCTAATATTTTTAAGCTTTATAATATTTGGGATTAGTTTCCCTATTTTGGTAGGGTTATAATCTGATGGGAACCCCTCATCATAATTATAAACTGGGATTCCGGCCTTTAATTCATTAATTATTTTATAACCAATTTCATCTCTTTGGGATTTATTTTTAGCAAATACATCTATAAACCAAACTCTAAATTCTATTCTATCAAAATCTCCTAGTTGATATTCTGCTGTATCAATTGTGTCTGTTTCCACGGAGATACAAGGAATTGTTAGTTCTCCTAGTGGAAATGCATCTAGAACCTGCATATATTCTACATCAGCAAATAAATCTTTTAAAAAATATATGATAGATAAATCTTGTTTTCTTTCTAAATACATAGTCATATTATTTCTTTCTCTTTAATCTAGATGTTGGTATAGGTGATGGTGCCCATTGTCCAGAAGTAGCTCTAAGTTGTTTAACTCTCCTACCTCGCCTAGTAAATTCAGCTACTCCCTTGATTTTAGCCATCAATGCATTCATTTCTGATAAATCAACTGGTTCTAGAGGGTACTCTTTTGACATTAATTCTTCTGTTATTTTAGCGATTTCAGAGAAAACTTGGTTTACATCGGTTATATTAATACCAGAAGTACCTCTAGAAAAACTCTTTAGAAGGGCATTTCCATAATCGCTTAGAGTCTTATTTAGCATTCTATATAAAGTAAGTTCATAGATTCGTGCTATTGCTAACTCTGTTTTACTTGCAAAGTGGGTTGGGGCTACTCTAGGAAAGGGTTCTCCCCCCCTATCAGTCATAGTTCCAGGTGCATTTCCAAATTCTATAAGATACCAAAAAGGTGCTTGTCCAGTTTTTGTATATTTTAGTCTAGTCTGTATCGTCTTCTCATACAAACCAGAAAACTTTTCAGTAACGTCTTTTGTACCCTCTTTTTTTCTAGTTGAAGATACACTCCAACCTAATCTTCCGGGGCCGTAAACCTTGTACGCCCAATAAAAAGATGTGTCTTCTGGGTCTGGCTCTTCTCCACCCACACCTAACTCTGCTCTGGCAAAAATAACCGCATTTTCCCACTCTAGAATTTCCCCTAAAGGAGAAAAATCTACAGTAACAAGTGTAATATTTTCTTCTCCAGTTACATAAAATGTTACTAAGTTTTCTCCATGATAGCCGATAGCCTCCATAAGAGCATCAACATAGAGGTGGAAGTTGTACTCATCTGTCATGAACATTGCCTTTAGTGCCTCTGCCTGAATTACCATATGCACAACATTTTTCATGTATTCAACAGCATCATCTTTAGCACTTAGGAAAATTAAGTTCTGACTATCTACAACATCTGAAAAGTAAAGGACGGATTCTAGACGTTTACTAAGTTCTTTTGCTCTATTAGAAACTCCATCTAAAGCATCGTCTTTTAGTATAGATGTTTTTGTTAAATCTATAACACCCTTATAAGGCTCAGGCATCTTCTATATTACCAAAAACAGTTTCAACAATATCTCTAGTATAATCATTAAAAGAATCTAATACTGCTTTTCTAAGTTCTCTAAAGACATTTTTATCAGTAATAGTACTTTCTAATTTTGAGAGTAGAATAGCTTGGTATTTCTTATTAGCCTGTCCTATGTATTTAGTAACATCTAATATATCAAATCCTTGTATAATCACACCTGTTTTCTTCATTATCCTTGTTTTCCTTCCTCTCTCAAATCTAAGAGTAATCTGTTTACTGTAGGAACTCCTCTTTGGATAGTCTTTATGATGCTCATCTTTTTATCATCTACAACTAACCACTTAGCATTTTCTACTAATTCTAAATTAGTTACAGTATATTTGACTTGTACTCGACAGTCACCTTCAAAGATTTGTCCACCAGTTGCCCAATCCATTTGATCGGCATACCCCCAAGTTACATGCCCGGAAACATTAACCCCACTATAAGTATAAAGCCAAAACATCCCAGAACAAGTAGGACAGAAAGAATCTGTCGATGTATTTGTAACCGGGTCTAAATTACAAAGTGGACACGGAGTAGCAGTTGATTCTACATAGAAGGTAACTTCTCTTCCAATAGCACTTCTTATCCCATCTATAATTGTAACTGTATTATTAGGCCAGGTTATGCTCATAAGTATCTCTAAATATTGGTACCCACGACTCTTTTACAATATTACTCCAATCATATATTGGTAAAGCAAATTTTTGTGAGCACTTTTCTGATAGTATATTATACATATTCTTATTATCGTACATCAGTTGAAGACCTTTTGCTACATCTTCTGCTCTTACTATTCCAGAAACTGTCAAAGTGTCACTACCAACAGCCCAGGTATCTACCTGAACTAACAATCCACAATCTGAATATAATTCGTGTAAGGCGCTATGATCTGGTAAAATTTGAGGTGCACCAGTCACAGCATGTTCCATGTTTGTAAGTGACCAACCTTCTCCAACAGCAGTATTAAGTCCAACATCTGTGCCGTTATAAATAAGATTTAGCTTATCCAATGTAACTACCTGTACTCCAGGTAAAGTGTTACTAATAATTAGTCTGTTTTCTATTCCATATCTAAACGCCAGTTTTAGAATATCCCACCCCATATCTTTAGTACCCATATGTAGATATAGTTTTACATTCTCTGGTTTATTCTCTGCAAACATTGTAAAAGCTAAAATTGAAATGTCAATCCTTTTTCTTGGTTGATTTCTATTGGCATTTAAAATAACAAAAGAGTCTAAGAAGTCTTCTTTCTTTGGAAATATTTTAGCCTTTATATTTCTCTTTTCGTCATCTATTTTATAAAAGTACTTTCTATCAAGTCCATGAGGAACTATTATCGGTTCTATATCAGGTCTAACTTTCTTAACTTCGTTATACCCAAACTCAGTATAGACACATACCTTTTTTACAATGTCGAAATGTATAAACCAATCTTTATCTAAAAATGCGGCATCTACAGGAAAATAAACAATAACTGGGGGAATTTTGTTTTTAAACTTCTCTTTGATAATTTTTAGGTAGGTATCTATTACCCATAAATCATTCAATATAAAAATTTCATCAAAGTTTTGGTCTGCAAACATCTGAAGTCTATTGAATCCCCAGATATCTCCTCCAAGTACTGCTGGATATACTTTCCATTTTTTATCGTGTGGGTCTCCATAATAATTTACCGCCAAATGATGCACATCAAATTCATTTTTAGGTAATCTAGATATTATATTATGAATTACGGTACTAAAACCAGTTGGGATTATACCATCCCCGATAACTAAAACCTTTTTCTTTTTAATGTTCGCCATAAAAGCCCTTTCTAATAATTATCAACCCTCTCAAATGAGTTTCCTAAATATCCAGGTAATGAGCCTTTTAGTATGCCAGCTAATCTCTTCTGTGGAACCTTCAAGATTGATGTCAGTTCTTCCCACAAGCCTTTCAGGATATCTCCTCTAGTCTTGGAACTAGCTATATTAGAGTAGCTAATTTCAGCATCTTTCCAGCTTCCATAATCCCATGCAGAATTTTCTAAACTACCTTCTAGGGTAATTATAGCGGCATAGATGATTATAATCTGGTCATCTCCAGGCTCTAATACGCCGCCAACTACACCATCAGAGGTTTCATCAAAAATAAAGTACCCGCTAGTGTTTCTCATAATAAATTCATTAGAATCTAGTAAATATTTAAAGTTCCACCATTTACCTAAGATTTTCACACTAGATTTTAAAGCTACCTCTAACCAATCATCGGTATATCTGTATAATGCTGGATTAATATCACCAATTCTTAGTCTGAGTTCTGGAATGAGATTAACTAAATCATACGCCATTTAAACCTCTTCTGCTTGATATTCACGTAGTTGTAATTCAGATAACTTCCCTTTTAGGAAATTAATAATTTTTTCTGATTTTTCCTGCTTTTCCGCTAATTCGATTAAACGAAATATTGGTGCTACAGATGTCATCTTATTAACCGTACTCTGTAAGGATAAAAATCTGCTATTTAGTACGTTAATTAGTTCATCTTCAGTAAAATCATTAGGAGATTTTTCTACTGGGATATCAACCCTAGTATGAGGAATAATGTATCCAGTATCTAACTGTCTTTTATTAGCCCTCTTGAAAAAAACATCCTCTTGCTCATTCCATACATCAATAATACACTCTTCTGGTTGGGCGCTAGGATTCCCCTCGATAATTAATCCAACTTTCTTATTTTCAAAGGAGTCCCAAACATTGACATACACTTTCGCTAAAACTGTTTTGATATACGACTTATAAGGCTTTCCTGTCTGCATTAGAGAATATACACTTAAACCTTCGCTCATTTTATGATCCTTTCTTTTGTTTTTATATTAAATTGTATAGGTATATGGGAGGGTTTATAAACCCTCCCATTTTAAAAGCCAGTCTTATGACAGGCCTCCGATTACGTATAAGCCCTGTGCATTCCAAACAAGCAGAGCAAACTGCTGATAGAGTTCCAAGAACCACTGAGGCGGGGTAGGGCGTGGGTCTTCGTACTGCTTGGTTTTAACTTCACCGTAAGTGATGAATTCACCAACATTCTGCCCCAGGACAAGAACTTTGTCCGTAGGCAACATAGCAGTATTAGATTCCAGATTATCATACACCTGATCCAATACGATCAAAGGTGCACCATAATAACGACCTAACATACCTCTCTGAACCACTTCCTCTAACTGGGAGTCAACACCCACAACAGTTGCGGAAGTAGCGCCATCATTCCAAAATGCACCAAATTTGGTGATCGGAGTCATGGCAACTCTCGTACCAACCACAGCTTTCACACCAGGAGTAGTCTGATTAATACGATCAATAGCATCTTCTAGTACAGTAGCAGTAATAGCGCCACCAACAGAAGTAAAGTTACTAGGAGTATTAACTGCTGTCCAGACCGTAGTCAAAGCAGTAAAGACCTTATTGTAATAGAAGTCTCGTAGCTTTGCCAACATTTCTCCACGAATCTCATCAACCGTACCAATTTCACCAGCTTCCATTTCCCACTCATTCCAGGTGACTTTCACGTCAGCACCGTCCAGCATGTAGTTAACACGATCAGTCACGGTGACTTCGTGTGCCATATGGATTGTACCGGGAACTAAAGTATGAACCTGCAAACCTTTGCGGAGTTTCTTGACCAGAGAATCTCCCGGCTTGAGGCTACGAGTATTCAACAGCATTCCAACAAAATCGGTTGTGATATGATTGGGCTGTACATACTCGGTAATCATTTCGGCAAGTTCGTCACGTCTGCTTTTATCAGACATCAACGATGCCATAGCTTCTTTAACTTTCAATTCATCAGCCATTGTATAATCCTCCATTATCCATAGACCCTGATCGTCAGGTCATCATTGCTCGCATTGTAGCGCACAACCTCACCAATAACATTGGATGCACTGGTCTTCACTTTACCAGCATTGGTTGTGTCATCTGCTCTGTTAGCAATCGTAAACGTAGCACCAGGGACTTTCAGGTTCGCACTAGAAATCCAAGCACCGGAGGGGAATTGTATAAATACCTCACCATGCAAAGCTAGATTAGAACCTGACGGAATGGTTCTTCCAACCTGGACACCAGGATGGGTGATATACACATCAGCACTGAATGGTGCATTCTCGGCTTGGTCAAAACCGTAGCGCAAAGCAAAAGAATATGCCGGGTTGGGTTGGTAGATCGGTAAACTGCGATTGTCCTGCTCAAACTTCGTAATGTACTTAGCTCTGGAAGCCTCAGTCGAGTTCACAGGGAGTCTAGCTCCGGGGAGATCGCTCTGGCTACCATAGTCTTTACTCAAAGAATGCGAGGCTAACACTACAAATCGACCCTCTACGATGTTATCCATCGCAACTGCGCCGATTATGATATCGCCAATTTGATTGAGTTCCATAATATTTTTTAAACCTCCAAATTACGTCTTAGCTCTTAAAGCCTTTAAAGCTTTAGCTAAATTCTTAGGATCAGACAAATCATCTTCGTCTTCATTGTTTGTGTTTTTCACATCGGGAATTTTAGGCCCTTTAGTAGACGACACAGCAGTTTTGCTAAATGCTGTAATCTCCTGAATCATGAAATCTAATTCATCTTCAGCAAGTGCTAAAAGGGTTTCCTTTTTCTCGGTAAAATAACTCTCATCTTTAGAAATGCCAGCTTCTACAAATTTAGCTTTAATTGTTTCCAATTTCTCCAAATCTGCTTTTTCTTTTTCAACTGTATCTTTAAAAGTTTTCAGTTCAGTAGTTTCTGCTTGGGCTGTCTCTAAAGAGCTTTGTAACGTTTCTTTTTCTGCCTTCAACTGTGCGAGTTCACTTTCTAACTGCTCAATTTTTAGCTTAAGTTGTTCAATTTCTTCCAAAGTTTCACTCTCCTTATCAGAATTTATGTTTTCAGAAGACATTGCAACAAAAGAAGTTCTGCCCTGGTATGCCGGAAGACCTACAATTGCTAAACCATCTAAGGAAGTTCCTAACAAGTCCTCTGTACCATCGTCTTTTATGGATGCTTCTGTGTAGGATATTTCCCAGGAAACATTAGGAGGATTTCCATTCAAGTACATTTCTTTTAATTTAGCAATATCATCTGGTCTTTCTTTCTTCCATAAAGCGGCTAGGGCTATGATTCTATTAGCCTCTTTTGTTAAATTAGCTATTACACCGATTGGATTTCCAAATGCTTCTTTATGACCAGGAGAAATCTCCTTCTGTGCCATTTTAATAGGTGCATTAATCCCTGTTTTAATTAAATTATCGAACTCTTCTTGAGGGATGCGCTTACTATTAGCATTTGGTAAATCATCTGTAACAACTATTTTAGCCCACTGAAAAAATGGATTTAAACTGATAGCGGAAAACTCCTCCCCCAAATCGGGAGATTCGTCTTCCAAAAATTCGAATTCAGTAGTTAAATAAAATTTGTTATCAGTCATGATAAACCTCAATAACATGGAACAAATATTCCACGAATTATATTCATATATATTATAGTATAAATGGTTAAAAAATGCTAAAAGTTATTCAGGAAATGAATTTAAATATTCAAAAGCACTGAAAATCATGTGCTTATTCTCATTAAACAAGCCAATTGCGATATTACAATTACTACAAAGTAAACCTCTAACTCTACCTGTTTTATGATCATGATCTACTGCCAATGTCTTTTTAAATTCAGATTGGTGTTTCTTGCATATACTACAACACCCGCCTTGTTTTTCAAATAATCGGTTATATTCTTCAACAGTAATTCCATACTTATTGTATCTGTTTTCATAATTTTTAGCATATTCTTTAAGACTTTCTTTATTTTTTTCATAATATTTCTTTTTATATACTTTAAACTTTTCTGGATTATCCTTATAATAATTATTATAATATATTCTAGTCTTATCTATATCTTTATTGCGCCATTTTTTTGAATGTTCTCTGTTACAAATTTTACAGTAAGAATGTAACCCATCCTTATTACCCCTACTCTTATGAAACTCAGACTCTTCTTTATGTTTACCACATATAATACACTTTTTCATTGTATGATTTAACTCATTTACTATTAAATTTTCTAGTTATTTTTCGGTATTTTTCTGTTCTTTTGCGGGAGGTTTTTGGTTATTATTCTGTTGTGGGTTCCCTGGTTGTGGAGAAAACGGCTGTGGAGAGAATTCTGGTAATCCAGAATCTTCCATAATTTTTTGTTCCCCTTCTTTCAATTCCATTTCATCTTCCCAGTTGAATCCAAACAACTCGTCCAAAGTAGTTCTAGAAATATTACCAGTATTATAAAGAGAAACCATTGCTGTAACAAAAGTAGCAAACGCATGCAGATTTACAGGACTGAATTTAACTTTAGGATAGTCTTTAAGTCCATTGCTCAGTGCTGTATCTCTCATAATTGCTTGTGCTATAGGGAGTAATTTACTCTGTATATTCTCTATAGTTTTAGTTGGAGACATTGTAGCAAACTCTGGGTCAGACGTTTGTGTCCTCTCTGTTTCACCAGTAGTTAATATTCTAGGAAATCCTAAACCAAAGAATATATCCTGATTTACTTCTCTATATTTCGCATCATCTAGTAAAGCTTCTACTGGAGGGAATACCCATTCTATATCTAACGTATGATTGCCGAATAACTGGAAAATACGTTCTATATCTCTACCATATGAGTTTCTCCAGGTCATTTGACTTCGGATATTTTCAAAAACACTCTCATCATCCTCTGTAACAGGAAATTCATCATTGCCTAATCTGACTAACATAATAGCACTAATAACTCTAGATGCAATAGAGTAGTCCATCCTACGCAAATTTCTTTTATGTTTAAGCGCCTCAATAGCAGGTAACAAATACTGAGTAGGATACGGAGAATCTGATAATACTTTTCTTCTTACTATCAGATTATTCTCTAGTAAGATTTCTTTCTTACCACTCATTACCTGTAGTACAAACTCTGGGTAATAAGTCAAGAGTTCATTATATAGTGCTATATCTTCATTACCATCTGGGTAAACACCCTTGTTCTGAATAAACATTATTAACTGTTCTGGTAAAATCACGTAATAAGACGGCTCATCAGTTACCATTGTGGAGTTTATCTTTATTGTTTTAGGGTCACGCAACCACATGGAAACTGGTAATGTTAGAGTAGTGTATTTCTTTATACCTAAATCTGTAAGCTGTTCTTTTGTAACAGACGCATACTTAATCTCTGGAATAACCAAACCTGAGACTAAATATTCTAATGCACAATTCTCTAAAAATTCTTTTACTTTACCTAAAATACTTGTAAATATCCTAAGTTCATTAGGGGACAGCCCTTTCTTTTCTAGTGAAATATCTGTTACTCCTATTTCAACCAATTTATTTACGACTGTACCCGCAATTGGGTCTTTTCTATAATAAAAACGGCATTGATCTACCAACTTGTGGAATTCTTTAAAGTCTACGGCTTCCAGTTTATCTACATCAGATGGTGACCATACACCGCTGGTTTTACCTTTATAACCATAGGTATCCCAAATAGTATATTGGGCTTCGGCTAATTTTCTCATTTCATTGCTCATAGTTCTCTCCTATTAGACATAACTATCAGCAGGAACATTCCAAAAGGCAGATGCTAATTTTTTAGTACGAACCTTGAAATTTAGCACATCACTGTACATATAGTATGCTAGTGCTCCACACAGCATAGCTGATGTAAAGTGGTCTTCTCCCTTCTTTCCACCCCGTTCAGTAAGGGTTTTATAAACTATTTCGCCTGTTGGTGTCTTACTGTATGTCATTCGTTCTAGTTCGGTTACCATTTCTAAATCTGTAGATGAGTATATAATTTTATGGTTGTTACTATAATCTTGTAGTACTCCTACAGAGAATGGTTTTGTTTTGCTTTTTATCTCTTTACCTTCTGTATCTACCCCCAAAACAATCTGAGATGAAAAGTTAATCGGTACTATTCTTTCTTTAAAGTTTTTATGAAGAAAGTCTTCATGTTCTCTAAGTCTTGGGATAACCGCTTTACCAGCAGAACCTTCATCAATTCCGATAATAAAGGGTTTAAACTTTGTGTCTAAATAATCTATTAGTTTTTCCTGGACGAAATAATTAACTTTATTTAGAGTTATTCTTCCGTGAAATTTAAATACCCCATTTCTATCTAGAGTTAATATAACAATAGCTGTAGGTTCTGTAAAACCTAAGTCTATCCCAAATAAACATTGAGTATCTTTATCTGGTAAACCGGGAAATATTGCTAATTTGCTTATATATTCTGTAATAATATCGAAGTATTTTGTACCATCCAATACCATCTTATGTACCGGATAGTTACTAATAGACATATTATTTCTATCAAATAGAGCAAATACTGGTTTACCGTGTAAGCCTAATACCAGATGAATGTAATCATCCGTCTCGTCTCCACCGTAAAGTTCAAGTGCTTTAAGTCTGTCTTCTTCTGTAAATCTTGGATTTTGAAGTGCTGATATTTTATGTTTAGTATAGTTAGAGTTCTCTCTATCACAGTGGTAGTTTACATTCCGCTCTCTAAGTCCGGTAGGCACACCAGATGCCATCATTCTAAAACCAGATTCAAATGTATTTAGGATAGGTTGCAACTCTGTCCAGGCACTCCACGGGAAATATCCGGTTTCATCTATCATTACGAATGGGGTATGCAGACCAATGAAGTTAACACCAGTACCAGTCTGCCCGGCTAGTCTGCACATTAGTTGTGAGTTGTTTTGTAATTTTAATATGTATTCTGAATTATTTATTCCAGAACGGTTATCTAGGAAAAACTTAAGGAAAGAGTTACTTCTAAATCTACGTACTAAGTTAGACCAGACTGGTTCCAGGTGAGCTTTACCCGGTACTCCATAAATAATATACTCTAAAGGAAATATATTAACTATTAAAATCCAAACAATAATTCCAACGATAGCTACGGTTTTACCTACTGATCTAGCACAGGATAAACTTACATAGCTGTTAAAATCACACATAAATTCTTTTTGATACAAAGTATATTCAAATTTTTCTTCGTTTTCTAGAAGATCAATATTATAAATAAACTCTGTACATAAGACTGGATTTCTCAGAATTTCGTATAATATCAAATCCTCTTGTTCTACTTTTTCTACAATTGGCATTATCTATTTTTCCAATGATTTATAATTTCCATTTCTCTATCTCTAGTATTTATATTTAAATTTCCTTCATACTGGATACCATCTATAATTGGATTTTCTCCATTAAAAGGAACTAACCACTTTTCTTTTCCAAAATCCCCACCCCACTTCATTATGTAATATTTTCTATTATTATTAAAGTATTTATCGTTAGATACACTAGTCCCCTGATGAAGAGTTCTACTCCAGAAATGGAAGTATACTGAGTTACTCAGTGCACAAGTTTTTAGTCCCGCATTTACACCCCTACGGGCGTAATCATTATCCGAATAATATGCCGGATAAAAGCCTGTATCAATATATCCTATTGCATCCATTACTGATTTTTTATACAGACATAAATTGTGTACATCTTTAATTACATTAGGTTCTACACTATCCGGTCTATCCCAATCTTTGTGCACCATCCAGGGTTCAGCAGTTCCAAAATCGTTGAATACCAAATTAGGCCCATGAAAATATTCTTTAGTTTCTGGGTACATACTCACTAAGGCTTTTACATCAAACTGAGAAGAACTTATCCATTCCCAATCAGATGTCTCAGCCTTATCTATAAGTAGATCAATTGTATTAGGATACGCTATAATATCCGGCCCACTAATAATAAGATAATCGTAATTATTCATCTTCCAAGCAAAATCATATAGATCATTAAGTCCTTTTGGAAAACCATAATTCTGATCGTGAATAATCGTATGTAATCCAGTATCAAATACCCAACTGATTGTTTCAAAATCCGCTGGTTTTCCTACTACAATACATATATCAAAAGGATGCTTAACAGTATCTATAATAGATTTGACTGTAAGCTTAGTAAAATCTAAAAGTCCGTATGTATTAATCCCTATTAAAGTTTTGCTCATCTTCTATTTTCCAAAGCCTTTCTAGCTCAACAATAACTTTACGTATATCCCTAGCAATTAAAGGACTTTCATCCTTTAGTCTATAGTAATCAGATACCCATTCTAACATGTTTAGCATTTCTTCCCTATTCATCTGTCTATCACCTCACAAATCTTTGCTACCACATCTACCGTTTCTGTTGCTGGAGACCATTCCTTTTTCATAGGAAGGTGGTCTGATAATACAAAATGAGAACCAGTTCTCTGATAAGTAAAAGATAAATTTATTTTATTCTTGTCATTCCAGTTGTCAATATGCTGAGAAAAAGTGTGAGGCCCTGAACTTCTTCCAATAATTAGATTCGTATAGCAACTTAAATAAGCCACCTCGTTTAAATCAAACCCATCTGATTTTATAGTGTTTCCAGTATAAAACAAATTATCATATACCAAATCTGTAAAAGAAGTTGCTATAAAAATAATCTCTGGATATTTTACACATAATTCGTTAATTACTGGAGTAAAATCAAAGTTAAATGCTTGGTTAGATTGCACAGGCCCATTACTAATTAGAACTCTTTTTCTCTTTTTCGTATTATAAATAAAGTCATGAACCCCACTAACATCGTAAGCACTAAAATCTATTTTTGGAATATAGGAATAAACATCATCTCTAGTAAGTTTAAGCATTCCTAAATCATGCAGAATACTATTATGCATTTCGTACAGTTTTTCTACTGTGCAACCAATTCCAGGAAGTACATACCTACCATCTCTTCCTATCCAGGTATTGATATAGATAGTATCAGTTGATACAGTGATTTTATTCATTGGATGCATAGCATCGGTAACTTCTGTATATTTTAATTCTGGGATATCCAGTAAAATTTTTGGATGTTTCCCGTGTGCGTAATAAAAATCTAAATGAGGCATTAATTGTACATAATCTTTTACAAATTCCCTACTCTCAAAAATATCTCCTGCACCAAAGTGGTTGTAAAAAATCATTCTACTAATATTATCCATTATTAATCCTTTGGTAAAGCCAAATAATTATACCATCCTATCTTTTCATAGGAGTAGTTAATATAATTCAAGTAATTTTCGTACTCTTTAAAAGGTACAGAAATTGGTTCGTTATATTCAAAGACTATAATAGGTCTATTTTTCAATATCAACTTTTCCCCACCAAGCATAACATTTAAGTCCATACCTTCTGTATCTATTTTTATAAAATCTACTTTAGTAAAATATAAATCATCTAGTAAATATGTAGTTATATCAGTACCAGCTACAAATCTAGCTCCTGCGGCGTTATAAGACCAATCTGGCCCCCACTCATCTACATCTCTAGCTTCCCGTACAGTTTCTCCATTTCCAATAACATAATTTAATGGGTAAACATTAAAACAATTATTTAGAAATATATTAGTTATTAGATGGTAATAGTTTCTTTTAAATCCTTCATATGCATATACAGAGTGGGCAATCTTCGATAGGTATACTGTATGATCCCCAAAATAACTACCCACTTCTATTACTACACTATCCTTATTGATATATTTATTAAAAACTGGTAACAGTTCTGGTTCCCAAAAATTTCCTTTAATAAGTTCTTTTGATATTAAATCATATGGATGAAGTAAGAATTTACCATATTTAGTGTAATATATATCCACTTTTTGTCCTTTCTTTTTGAAATACCATTGTAGCAAAACTATAATTATGTCCTTGATACCAAAAATCAGGTTCGCCTTTCCAACTAGTATCTCCTATATATTTACAACCATTATTTTCTATTACCTTTCTAAGTCTAACATTTAAATCATATTCGGTATATAGTCTGTAATTAGAGTAGGGAACTGCATCCCCAGATTTATAACTATCTTTAAAATCACAAGTCAGTATAGCACGCCCATCTACAGAAAGAAGGTCACAAATATCTTTTATAAACTGCTCATCATCTTCTACATGCTCTATTACAGATGTAGAAAAAATTATCCCATACTCTAAATAATTTATTGTTTTAAATGTATGTAAATCGTGATTAATAACAGGGTCTATACCGACAACATTAAATCCTAGATATTTTAAAAATTCATATGCAGTATCTTCATAACAACCCACTGATAAAATACTATAACCAAATACTAACAATTCTCTAACGGTTCTGTATACAAATGCCTGCTGAACATTAGCCTCTGGTATTTTTCTACTAATTAAATCTGGTAATGCCCTAGCCATATTTTCTATCATAGGTTTAAGTTCTTTTCTATCTTTATCGGTTAAAAGTCTATTGAGAGAAAATTCTGTCAAATATTCTGTCATAGTGTTTTATATTCTCCCTTTCTGACCACATCTTATAAAATTTTTCTAGTGGTTTAGTTCCATTATCTAATATAGTTTTTAGAGAATTGTCTTCTATATAAATTGAAGGTTCTGTTACTAAATGTTTAAACATATAAGTCTTACTAACTGCTATGGGTCTTTTTACAGATAGCGCCCAATCTATTGTACTGGCTGAACCTCTCCCCGGCATATCATCATACAAGAAAACATTTATATTATTAGACGCTAAAAATTTTAGTAAATCCTGCTCAGATAAAAAAGTATGAGATACTTTTAGTTCTATTCCAGGTTTAGTAATCTCTCTTTGACAAAGTTCTACGGATTGTCTTGCGGCAATCCCATCATTATCTCCATATTTAGCATAAGGTATTTGTAGATTTATTATCGCAGTATCAAATTCAGAATTTACTGTTCTAGCTATTAGTTCATATCTTTTATTTAGAAATCCAAAACCAAAGCTTCCAATAACAGGCACACTATTAGTAGGGTAATCTCCTTCATATTTCTTTAAAGGTCTTCCAACTACAAAGACGTTATTCCATTCTGGTAAAAGTTCCATTGCCGCATTAGCGAATATATAATATTGAAAAGTGGTGTTATCCGGGTTATGGAATCCTTCATGCTGAATGACGACACTTTTTGCTAGATTTTCATATCGCTTAATAATATCTAAATTTACCCACGGCATAGGCGCTGGATGATAATTATATAATATAGCATCTGGATTTATAGAATTAAAATAATTTTCAAATTGATCTAAATTTTCTACCTCAACATATTCTAATTTATATTTATCAGATTTTTTTAGTATTTTTGAAATACCCAAACCGGCTTGATAAATACCACATCTGGGTTCTTTATGATTAATAAATAAAATAGTTTTAGTCATAGGTTTTAGTAGAGGTATACCCCTGCTCTTTAAAGTACTCATTAATTGCACCAATTAGTTGACTACGTTTAGCATTCTGTTCTTGTGCACGAATAGCGGCATCTAACCTCTGCTTTTCAGATAAGCTGGTATTCATGATGTCTTCTTGTGCAAACCAGCAACGAAGTATCGTAGTCGTAAGTTGATCAATTAACTCTCCGATAGTTTTACGAGACTGATCTGTCATTGTTTAAACTTCTCCAACTTAGGGTTTTCCATCCTTTTTTAGTTATTAAACTAGGTTCTGGAAGTGGTACTATAAATACCCCGCCATCATCTAAATACTTATAATATTTAGATATAAAATCATTAATAAAAAACCAGGGTAGTACTAATAAGTAGTTAGGATTCTTAGAAAATACAAACTCATCTGATTGAATTTCTATTCCAGTACCTATGGTTTTTAATCCCCACTTAGCCTCGTTAGCTTCTGCGGCGTAATCTATCAAAGAATTATCTAAACCGAAGACTTGTAAAATAGTATTACCTTTAGTACTGGCACCTAATACACTGATATGTTTCCCCTTAGAATGTTCAAAACTTATAAAAATATAAACCTCTCTACTGATTCTATCTATTTCCTGTTCAAGAATAGATAGAGATTCCTGAGTATAGTTTAGCTTTTCATATTCTAATTCTTTATTAACTGATGGGTCTACGGGTCTGATACCTCTATCCAGGTAAAGTCTAAGACTTCCACCATTCACTGAGTTTCTAGTAACTTTAAAGAGATGTAAACCATGATTTTCTAACATATTTTTTATAGTATGCAAGTCATAGTATTCTATATGTTCGTGGCATATTGTTGCGAAATCATTAGTTTTTAACATAGAAACTAAATCAGCAAACTGGATTACGAAAATTCCATCATCAGATAAAATATTTAAAACTTCGCTTATAAACTTGTTAGGGTCTTCTAAATCATAAAACATAGCAATAGCTGTTACAACTTTCGCTTTATAGGATAGGGGGTAATACTCTGAACTAAAGTAATTGTTAATAAAATAATCGCATTTACCACTAGCCTCTTCTGCTAAATTATATGCAGGGTCATATCCAATTTTAATCAACCCTGGGACACTATATAACGATAACATCGTACCATCATTAGCACCGATATCAACTACCGCATCTCCAAACTTAAACTCCATTGTCTCTTCTATGGAATCAACAACATTCTGTAAATGTGCTACCATTTCTTTATTGATTCCTGATTTATACCAGTATTTTCTATACATTAAGTCCAGGTCTATAGTATATCTAAGTTGCACTAGCCCACAATCAAGACACTTAGCTAATACTAATGGTGCTTTTTCTATTTCTGCACCATTAGGTACAAAATTAGATGGGTATACATCTCCTAGTCTTAGAGTATCAACTAATTCACCTTTACAATTTCTGCATTTGTCTGTTTTTTTGTAGTTCATAATAAGCTTTCCGGCAGTAAGTCCTGCCTATTTGTACCTCTTTTTTCTAATAATTCTTTAGTAGTTACCGAAAATGTAGTATCACAATACAGCTTTTCTTTTTCTTCCTTTTGCTCATCACTGAGAATTATCTCTCTTTTACAAGTAAAAGTAAGTTTATTTTTAGCATCTGGATATAAAACCCATACTGTACTTAATAACATACCACATTTCGGACAAAAAATATACGCCATTTTAGACTGGTAAAACCTTTTGGCTTTTTGTTTCAAATCCTCAATATAATTAATAACCGATTCTTCTTTATCCCCCTTTCTAATTCTTCTGGTAATCTTTAGATCATTCTGCATATTGGAAATATCACGTCTTAAATTAGACATAATATTATTTATTTTTTCCATTGATAGAATCTTATCTTCGGAGATACCACCAAGTCTTTCTCTATAAGAATAATTTTCTAAATCCTCTAGAGTAATATAAGACTGTGCTAATGCTCTAAGGGTTAGTTTATCATTCGCCTTCAAATCATCTAGATCATAATCTTTAGCAAAACTGGCTATTTTTCTTTCGATTCTTTTTTCAAACTCAGTAACTCCCTCAATACCAGTCAGTTTTGTTTCCCAAACAGCATCATACTCCTCATCAGTCATTTTAGCATATTGAGTAAGATTTCTTAATCTAGCTTTAGAATCTACTGTTAAACGATGTTTAGTCATAAATTACATTTACTCCAACCACATTCGTAACATGTAGTACACTTCCCCTCTTTGATAAGGTAAGTACTACCACAAACAGGGCAGGTTTCTTGGGCTGGTTGTGAGGTTCGTATCTCAATATTTACTGGACATTCTAAAGATTCTAGAAATTTTCTTCCAGCCTCTGAAAGAGGCTCAGCTTCTAATATCAGTTTAAATGTTCCTTCTACAGTATTATTTAATTCCATTTTCTTCTCCTATTACATAATAATTATACCACTTTTCATAGTTTTTTTGTAAAAATTCAAGTAAATTTTCTATTTCTAATAAACAACCTTTATGTACCCATAGATTCACGTATGGTATGTCTAGGGGGATTATTGTCTTTTTCTCCTCTGGCAGTATTACCTCCCAACATTTTATACACTTCTTCTTCAATTCTTTTTTTGGCGATGTTGTAAACTTCTTCATCAATTTCTATCCCATGAAAATTTCGTTTATTTTGTGCACACCAAACTCCTGTTGTACCACTACCCATAAAGGGGTCAAGTACAAAATCACCTTCATCTGTAGTTGATAATAAGAGTCTGTTAATAAGTTTTAGTGGTTTTTGCCACTGTATATTTTTTTCATCAACCCCCTTAACACGTTCTTTAGACATGGTAGAAAAATTACCTAAATCGTAGAAGACATCACATGGGGTTTTTAGTCCGGTACCTTTTTTATCGAAGTCAGTTCCCTTAGTTACTTTCTCTATTTGAATTCTTTCTGGGTAAAATTTATAATCTTTCCCCTTAGCATACATTAGGATATCATCATGTTTTCTGGGGAAAAATCGTTTGGATGTACCACCCCATTCCTGAATAGTTATTATCCAGTTAACAAACCCACCCTTTAAAACATTAAATCCATACAACCTGTCGAGAGCATACTTGTATTCAGCCACCGTGTGATAGTCTGTTTGAACAAAAAATATTCCATTATCCTTTAAACATTCGTAACACCAATAAATCCAATCAAAATCCATACTATCATAAATACAATCAGCATATATAACATCGAACTTAATTTTTGGTTCAGCTAACTCATAAACACCAAAAATATCCATAAACACATCTCTATTAGATGCATTATAAAGTACAGAATTTCCTATGCTATTTATTCTCATTTCTCTCTTTTATGTAATCTTTGTCTAACTGCATGGATATTCCTGTATTAAATTCTGTGTTAAGAAATTCTAACATTTCTTTTTCAGTTTCTTTTTCCTGTAAAGGCTTTAATTGATTCTCTAACCACTCACCATTTTTATACATATATGCTATGAATAAAGTATAACCATTTAGCATTTGTATAAGCCATAAAATATAATTTACTAATTTCTTCTCTCTCTCAGTTGGTTCCATTTTAGTTTCCTTTCAGTTGATTTCTATATTTCATTAATGTTTCTATTAAAGTTCCTTGTAGAAGACTATCGTCTCTAACATATAAAAACTGTATTAATTTGAATAAGTCTTCTCTTCTAAATGCTACATAGATTATATCATGATCTTGTTCACATGACAACGCCTCTCCTTGCATATTATATTCTATACCACATATCGAACATTTCCAGCCCGTATCAGTTTTTATCGACATACTCTAACAGCTTACTTACTGCCTCCTCCAATCTAGAAATAATTGGTGCATATCCAAATCTATCAGATAATTCATACCTAGTAATATCAATACTTATTTGACTATTCCCCTTTCTAAAAGTATATCTAACATAAAAATCATAATCTGTGTAAATATAAACCTCATCCACTGTGACTTCATTTTCTCGAAGTCTTTGTAATATCATATCAAAATTATACCTTATCCAATCATTCTTATCTGCATAATAATCATGACCATCAAAACCCAATCTAGATGACGGGACATTATACATCAAATCATACGGGTACCTAAACCCCCTAATATTTATTTTTGAATCGTGCATGGTAACAACCATTCTCTCATGTGTTCATCCATCCAATAATATATAGCATGTCCGGCATCGTTATCTGCAAAAGATTCTATTCCGAAAATAAAGTTCATTAACATATCTGCAAAGTCTTCAAAAGCACTATTAACCTGGGATTTTTTGTGTTGAATAGTATCCGAAATAAATCCATTGACTTGTGCATACCTCCCCATACCTCGACTATATCCACCAATGTACGGGCCAGTAACTAACTTTCTACTGTTAGGAAGAGGAATACCATATCTTCCAAGAAGATACTGAGGACGTTTTCTGTACTCAAAACGGTTAGAGAATATATGTGCTAACTCATGAAGTACCAGTCTAAGTTCAACAAACCCAGGCTTTAATGTGATCGTATTGCCTTTTGCATATCCATGATATTTAATAGATGGGGACAACTTAAAGTTAATGTCTCTCATAACACAAGAAAAAGCATCCTCTGGAGACGTACCAGTATACCTGGATAGCATCTCAGAGAATAACTTTATAGCATCTAATACAATTGCTTTGTCAGCATCTGTCCATGCATTGATAAACTTTATCATAAGTTCCTCCTAAAAAGACTTGACAAGAATTCAAAGTTATGATATACTATATCATGAAATTAGTAGTTTGTCAAGTACTAATTTCCGCTAAAGGTGAGGCGTGGCGATATGATATAGACCTCCTTATTATAACATAGTCCCCTAATATTTGTCAAGACTAGTCTGATCTAGCATTAGCTATAGTCTTGTTGGGACACCAAAAACCCCAGATTCCCCAGAAATGGGTGAAGGTCTTTTTAGGCTGAGTGGAGTATGATACCTTATTTTATAATAAGAGTCTCCGACAGTTCCGTAGCGGGTTGATAAGTAGGGTAATCGGGCCTGGGCCGTCCTAGAAATAGGTGCTTATCATGTTGGTAATCACTCTACCGTAATTACGAGTGAGTCTGGAACCAGACCGCAGTGATATCTTGATCAGGGGTATCACTGCGTCTGGATATATTACTGAATCCAGCTTGACAGATTTAAAGTAAATTGGTATAATATATATAGAAAGGATTTTATGAATATACTATATATAACAGATAAAACACAGCTAGACAAATTAGTTTCGGATATTCTAAAGGTTGATGAAGTAGCGATTGATACCGAAACTACATCATTAGACGTGTTTACAGCAAATTGGCTATTATTACAGATAGAGGCTAATGGTAACATATATGTTCTAAATATTAGAGCTTTGGAATATGAAGTTTATAAATATATTATCAGCCTCATAAAAGATTCTAATAAACGTGTTGTAATGCATAACGCTAAATATGATATTAAAATTATCTATAACAATACTGGGGAACTGTTTACTAATGTTTATGACACGATGATTGCTGAAGTTTTAATTAATCAGGGAGTAGGAAAACAGTATTATTCTTATGAGGAACTAGTTGAAAAATATGTCGGAGTTTCTTTAAATAAAGAGATTAGAAAAACATTTATAGATTTTGATGGTACGATAACTAACGAGCAGATAAACTATTCTGCTATGGATGTTGAATATTTACGTTCTATAAAAAAGGAACAGGTTTATATTCTAGCTACTCAAAAGCAAAGCTATACTTTAGAGTTAGAGTGTAATTTAATTCCTGTAGTTACTAGTATGGAATTAAATGGTGTACAAATTGATGAAGAATACTGGAATAAAATAATCGTATCTAATAAAGAACTTTTAGAAAGTCAGAAAATTACTTTACTGGATATGGTAGCATCTAAAATAGATTTCAGTAAATTTTCTAGTGCTTATAAAGTAGCAGACGCATTTAAAATTCCTGTAAAAACTAAAAAAGCTATAGCCAGTACACAGTTAATTACAGAAGATTTAGACTCATGGTTTAAAGAAAATTTCAATCTAAATTCTAATCAACAGGTATTACGAGCATTACAAATCTGCGGAGTACCCGTAAATAAAACTAATGAAAAAGAGTTAAACGTTTACAAGAAAAAGAGTGATGTAGTAGATTCTTTACTCCTATATAGAGAGTATGAAAAGAAAGTCTCTACCTACGGAGAAAATTTTCTACAAGATAAACACCCCTTGACAAAACGATATCATTTCGAGTATAATCAAGTAGGTACCTATACGGGTAGATTCTCTGTATCCAGGATGCAACAGATTCCTAGAGATAAAGATATAAGACGATGCTTTATATCTAGAGATGAATACAGCATATTGACAGCAGATTTTAGTCAGCAAGAATATAGATTGGCTGGTGCATTGACTGGTGATAGGAGAATTATAGAATCGTACTTAATGGGTAAGGATATGCACACAGCTACAGCAGGTGTGGTGTATAAAGTACCTATTAGTGCAGTTACAAAAGACCAGAGACAGGAGGCTAAGAGTGTAAATTTTGCATTACTTTATGACTCATCTGCCTGGGGGTTATCGTTCAATTTGAATATACCCATTACCGAGGCAGAAGAACTTTTGAAATTATTGGCGGAAAGTTATCCAACATTTATTGAATATAGAGAGAATGCTAAACAGATAATCTGGGAAAGAAAATGTGCTACTACCCCTCTAGGTAGAAAAAGATATTTTGAAAACATAGAAGTATTTAATGATGTAATTGAGAGAGATAGATATAAAAGAAAAGTTACAAAAGAAGGTTGGAACCATATGATTCAGGGTTGGGGTGCTGATATTACTAAAATATCAATGAACAATATTTTTTATGAGAATACATTTGGAGATGGTATTAGGTTTTATAATCAAGCGCACGATGAGATTGACTTAGAAGTAATTACTAGTGTATCGAAAGATATTGCTGTATTTACGGAAGAGTGCATGCTAAAAGCTGAGCAACCTCAGTTAGGGGAGATTCCAGCCGCTGTCGAGTATAAAGTCTTACCCTACTGGAGTAAATAATATGGATACATATGTTCTAGCTTATATTCTTTTTGGGGCAGTTTTTTCTATATTTCTAAATGATTTAATATTTTTTGATTTAGCTAAAGAATCACTTTTAATATGGTTTATTTTTATGATTATAGTTACTCTATTATGGCCTATATTTTTTACTACACTGATAACTTTATTTTTAATTTATATTACAAGGGAAATTTATTATGCCAAAAAAATTAAATAAAGCAAGAGATTTTACGAGTATATTGGAAGAAGAGTTTAGTAATATTCTACCTGTAAAAATTGACGTGAATTCTGGAGAACCTATAAAAGCTATTTCTACTGGTTCACTAAGTTTGGATATTTCTACTGGTATTGGTGGAATACCTTTAGGAAGGTTTACTGAACTATATGGGCCGGATTCTTCCGGTAAGACAACCCTGGCATTGGAAATAGCTTATAATGCAATTCTTATGAACCACAGGGTTTTGTATATAGATGCAGAGAATACTTTAGATATCGCTTATGCTAATGAAATTATAGATAATATGAATGACGAAACATTTGTTCTAGTACAACCAGAGACTATGGAACAGAGTATGAGGATTGCAGAATTAGCTATCAATGATGGGGATTTCAATCTAATAATACTAGATTCTATTGGTTCGTTAGCACCTAAGAAGGTAAAAGAAGATGATATCACTGATGTTAATGTAGCACTTTTGTCCAGATTTTTTACTACGTTTTTACAAAGAAACGCTTATAATGTTAGAAGAAATAATGTAGCATTTCTAGGTATTAATCAAGTAAGGGATAAAATCGGTGCGTACATATCTACATTTGAAACCCCTGGTGGGCACGCCTGGAAACATATTGCTAGTCTGAGAATACAGTTGAGTAGAAGTACCGACATTGAGCAGGCTGGCAGTAAAATAGGGATACTGACTAAATTTGTAGTAAAGAAGAACAAGCTGGCATCCCCAAGTAGATCGTTTACAATACCTATCATCTTTGGGGTAGGAGTAGACAGGATTAGAGATGTTATTGAGTTTTCTACTATGTTAGGTATTATGGAGAAAGGAGGGCCGTATTATAAGTTTGAAGGTGAGACGTTAGCCAGTGGGGTAGACAGAACAATTGAATATCTAAGTGAACATCCAGAAACCCTTGACAAGATTACAAAAGCATGCTATACTACAGTCAATACTAAAAATAGAATAGAAGAAGGAGATGATTAAATGGACGAACAGAATATAAACAGAGCATTATCGGTTGAGAGAACTTACAGTCTAGGTCAGTATCAGAATATTAAATTATTTGACAGCATAGGAGGTTTACCAGAAGATGTAGTGTTTGATAGAGAGTTGATTAGTGAGGTTAGATATTTACAACTTATACAATTGGAGATTGACTATAGAAAATATTTACAACTAATTGAAAAAGTACACCCATATAATGTTGAAGAGGCTATCGGTTATTTAGAAGAAGTTAAAGTTAATACATTAGATTTGATAAAAGAGTTATTTACGAAAGCTGAGTAAAATATGTTTAGTTCTAGTAAAATTAATAAGTTGGAACGTCGAATAGATATATTAGAAAACCAAGTAAAAGCTTTAAGAACTGAAGTAAGGGACTCGATTATTTTTTATTATGAAGGTAATGCCGAGCCTACAGTTACTATGAGTGGGTATCCATATGCATATCCGACATCCCATCAAATTAAAATAATAGAAATTAAAAAACTTTTATATATGATTTTAGAATACTTAAATATAAAAATTAAATATAATCCAGAAAAAATAACATTAGAAAAAGGAGATTAATAAAATGTCATTCGATACATTTTCAGATTCAGAAAAGAAAACTTTTGAAAAAATCCCATTTTTAACTTTCGATTTTGGGAATCACACGGTTAGAATTTTAGATGAACCAGTTAAAGTTTTTACTCATTATTTAGCACAGTTTAAACTGGTTGTTAAATGTTTAGAGGATGAATGCCCAATTTGTCTAAATAACAAGAAAATTATGGCAGAGCATCCAGATAACTATAGAGATGTTCCGGGATATATCTTTAGAAGTGTGAGACACTACTTTAATTGTTTAGACAGAACAGAAGTTAAAGTCTGTAAAGAGTGCGGTGAAGAAGTTAAGAAAGATTTAGTTGGTAAGTACCCGCCAGTGTGTCCCAATAGCCATCTTATTTTAGAGGTAGAGCCAACCATCTCTGATAAGGTAAAAGTAGCTAGTGTCAGTGAAACCTGTGCTGTACAAATTAATGCTCAGGAAAGAGGTTTACTGGATAATGAGGGTAATGTTATTGGTATGAATAACTACGATATTTTATTCATGGTGAATAAAGTAGGCAGTAAGAAAAATATTACCCCAATGCTTATGGCAGATAGAAACGATAAGGTTGACCTACCAGATGAGTTTCTACATGACTTAAGTAGAGCAGTACTTACTCTAACTGCTAATGAGATTGTTAGCTTATTGCAGGGAGTTTCTTTAAGAGATATCTTCTTAGCTAGAGGCGGTAGAAAAATGGACTCCGCTTTAGAAGAGAAAGTTATAGTTACTAGCGAAGATATTAAAAAGAAAATTGATGCACTTTACTAAAAACTGAATAGAAGATTCCTTACAGCAAACAAAAAACCCAACCTTTAATTGGAAAAAAGGAATCTGGTATTGCTATGTAGCTTAATTGGCAGAGCATACGACTGTTAATCGTGTAGGTTCTGGTTCGACTCCAGACGTAGCAGTTACGACTCCATACAGCAAAAAATACCCCAACTCGAAATTGGAAAAATGGAGTCTGTTACAGCGGGATAAAGTAGAGGATACTTACGAGTCTCATAAACTCGACAGGGAAGTTCGAATCTTCCTCCCGCTATTTAAGGAGAAATTATGAGTAATGTAGAAGAACCGCTGGCTGAGTTTTATTATAACCAACTAAGAGAGACTACTAATCCAGTAGGTACTTTAGTAGCTTTCTATAGGTCTTTATTTGATGTAGATAAAGCAGACGAGTCTACGTATAAAATGTTTGCTAGACTATATAAGATTTATGGGAAGGAGTTAATTTACTTTGCGTTATTAGACTGTGCTGATATGGAGAATATTAATTTTGATTCTAGTATAGCTCGCCTTATATCTTATTTTGCTAAAAAGAGATTGGGAGACTCTACTAATTTTAATTTACCAGTAGACCTTACATTTTTGGTAAAGCAGTTTGAGAAAAATACAGAAAAGGTCAGAAAGGTTAAAATAAATTTGAACCCATTTGAGGATGAACCCAATGAATGATTTATTTAATAACGATGCAGAGGTAGCATTACTATCCATTATTCTAAAAGACCCATCTGCTGTCTATGACATAACAGATGTTAAGTCTTTCATGTTATCATCTGAAATTAATAAAAATTTATTGGATACTTTAGTAACATTATTGTCTACAGGAGTTACACCAGATTATAACTTATTTTTATATTATCTAAAATCATCTTCTAAATTAAATGAGTGTGGTGGTGAAAGTTATATAAGTTATCTTTATAATCAAGATTATAATAAAGATTATTTGAAAGACTTTGAAAGATTAGTAGTAAATTCTTTCAAAGCTAGAACTTTAATATCCATATCAAATCAAATACCTACCATTGTTAAAAATCAAAACGATGTAGATAGTGCTATAAACTATGTAAGAGACAACCTAGATAGTTTATCCAGTCTAGAAGGTGGTGGTAAAACAGTTGATCTAAAGCAAGCATCAAGAGAAACCTGGACAGATTTAGTTGAGAGGGTTAATTCCGGTGCTAAAATAGAAACCACATCTGGGTTTAAGCATATAGATGCTATAACGTATGGTTACGAACCTGGGGATTTGTGGGTGGTCGCTGGTCGTCCCGGGATGGGGAAATCAGCTATGGCAGTTAATTCTATTATACGCTGTGCTAAGGTGGGAATTCCCAGTCTATTAATTTCTAGGGAAATGAGAAGAAAATCTCTAGTCCATAGAATTTTAGCTATAGAAACTGGTATCCCAATTTATAACATCCATTTGGGGATGCTGAACCAAAAACAACTAGATTTAATAGCTGAGAAAATAAAGGAAATAAAAGACTATCCCATCCATATTGATACCAACTTCTCTGGAAATCTAAACTACGTATTTTCCACTATACGCAGATACAAAAAGATTTATGATATTCAAGTAGTACACGTAGATTATCTACAAATTTTAGTAGAAAGATCAACAGAGATGCGGCACGATCTCGGACAAGCAACTAGAGGTTTAAAGCTATTAGCAGAAGAGATAGAAGTTTGTTCTGTAGCGTATTCTCAACTTAACAGGGAATTAGAGCGCAGACCTGATAAGAGACCAATTCTATCTGATCTAAAAGAATCTGGTACTTTAGAAGATGATGCAGATGTGGTTATGTTTTTATATAGAGATGAACTTTATAACAGAGAATCTAAACATAAAGGTGAGATGGAACATATTATAGCTAAGCAGAGAAACGGCCCAATAGGAACGGTGTTCTCTAAATTTGATAAAGAAACTAATAGGATTACAGAGGGTTGAAATGGAAACATTTTTAACTGGCGGTTATTATATTTTGATGGGTGCTTTATTTTTATTTAGTACCGTGTCTTTTATGTTATTTGTAACAGAAATTTTTCATGTTCTAGATAAAACAAAAGGCAAAATTAAAAAAGAAGGATGGGTAGCTCATTGGTCATGGAAAGATATTATTGTATATGATGGTAAAGAATTATTGATTTACCTTCCAGGATTTTTGTTATTCATATATTTTATAGGTATACTTTTTACATGGATAGAAGCTAATGGTTAATAAAAAGAAGATCAAAGGGACTCAATGGGAGAATCTTTTTGTTGAGTTAATACAAGAAAAAATCCCTATGACACTAAAAGCCAAAAGAATCGCTGGTTCAGGTGCAATAGGTACTGCATTAAACGAACCTCTCCTTAAAGGGGATGTTGTAGTTGAGTTTTATGGTTTCCCTAGAAAGTTCAGAATAGAAACTAAAGTAGGTTATGGTGGTGAAAAACAGCTAACCGTACAAAAAGAATGGATAAATAAAATCATAGAAGAAGCTGATGAAACTTATTCGTATCCTCTAGTTGCGTGTAAATTTTCCGGTGCTAGAAAAGCAGATGGGGTACAGTATTTTTTAATTTTAGATTTTGATACATTCTGTGATATAATTAATTATACAAACCAACTTAAAAGGGAATTAGACCTTTTATATGATAAGATAGAAAAGAATGATGATTGAGAGAACTTTGTGGGATTCTATAAAAGAATACTATAGACTAAACTACTCTATACCAGAAAATATTTTAGAGTACTATTCTGCTATAGATGTTATAAAGAAATGTATCTCAGGATATAGTAATCTAAGAATCTCATTTGGTTTAAAGAGCAGTGTAAAGTATGTGAAAGAAGTACTGTATGATAATTTAGGATTTGAGGGTTGGGAAGAAGACCTTGACTTTTCTCCAATTGCGGTGTATAATAGGTGTAACAATAACTATGAGAGATATAGACAAGATATCCTAATGATAAGTCATGTGACACCAGACTGTGTTATAGAGATTTCATTCTTATTGTGCAAAAAATATAAAGATATAGAAAGGTTAGTAGATAAATATGTCGTATAAAATAGAGTTACCAGATATTGAGATGATGTTTAAATTAGTAGATACTATTTCTGACTTGACTTATGAACGATCAATGTTAGACTTAGATATTAAATTCTCGGAAAGTGAGATTGCTAAAATAGCTACAACAAATCCAGACTACTTCCAGGGAGGTAAACCACCATCAATGGCGTACATAGACGCTACCTGGAAAGTGACTGGTTTTAATGGGGAATTGAAAGAGAAAAGAGCAAGACTAGCTGGTATTTCAGCTAAATTGGAAGAAACTAAACTTAAGTTCCAACTATATAAAGAGATTATTGATTTATATAGAACACAGTCAGCTAATGAGAGAAGTCAGATAGTGTAAAAATGTCGTGGTATGTTAGGAAATTATTGTTAGAAAGAGACAGTATAAAGAGTCTAATTAGGGATACCTATGAAAATGGCTCTGCATTAGATTTAGAGGAGAATCAATTTGAGTTTTATGACTTCAATTCTGATGTTTATATGGACTTACTGACTGTAGAAAAGAAACTTAAGGAATTAATAGATAATGGGTTGATCTCATCTGATGAACTTAGAGTATTGGAGTATATCTTATCAAATAGAACTGTTTCACAAATAGAAAGAGACGAAGATATATCTAGACCCACTATAAACAAAAAGTTTGCGGATATTTGTTCTAGAGTAGCATTTCATCTTGGGGGAATTTTTACTGATGAAGGTTTTATATACTATCTAACAAACAAATATAATCTAAAAAAAGAACAGATATCTAAACTAAAAAATCATATAAGTGAGGAAAAATGAGTATTGTAGAAGAAGTATTAAAATCAAAAAAGATGAAAGAAGATTTGCGCTGTGTTCACAGACACACAATAGATGAGCACCCATCTTGTTTTGTTAAGGGACAGATAAAGTGGCCCGATGATAAAACGTTTTCTAAAGTAACAGGAAGTGAGTGGTATAAATACCCAGGATACAGGATAGCGTATGCAGATATTGAGACAGATAATCTAAATGCAGATTTTGGTACGGTGTTAGCATGGTGTATAAAACAAAAGGACGGGGAAATAATATCTAGTTTTATAACCAAAGATGAGTTATTTGATGGTCGTAGTGATTACAGACTTATTAAAGAGTTTATTAATGAAATTTCTAATTATAAAATTGTTGTAGGATACTATTCTAGTAGATTTGATATTCCATATATGCGAAGTAAAGCACTTTATTACGGATTAGAATTTCCAGGTTATGGAGAATTGTTTCAATGGGACTTGTATTTTACTGTAAGAGACAAACTTAAATTATCCAGAAACTCATTAGATAACGCATGCAATTACTTAGGGATTGATGGTAAAACGCCTCTAGATAAGGATATATGGAGATTAGCTAAATATGGAGATAGAGATGCTATAAGTTTGGTCTTGACACACTGCGAATATGATGTTATAATTACTGAAAGGTTACATAATCGAATAGAGTTTATGCGTAAATGGATTAAGACTTCAATATAAGAAAGGGCATATAAAATGGCTGATTTAGTAAACGATAAGACTGTTGGATATAGAATAACTACAGATACGATGGCAACCAAGCTGTCTAATGGTTACTGGAAGGTAGAACAAAAGGTTACCCAAAGTAAGACCTTTGATGGCAGTACCTGGGACAGTAGGCAGGTGAGCATGCAAGCTACTGATAAGGACTTATCTAAAGCAAACGAACTAGTTACAATGTCTGTTCTAATGTATCTTGAACAGGTAGACGGGGACTTGTTTGTTGAACAAGTTATGGATGACGAAGAGTTAGGTAGTGGCGAGGGAAAGGCGCTCTTGCAGTAAGGGTATGACAAAGAGAAATAGAAGGACTTCTGTAGCAGTAAACCTGTTTAAAACAATTTCTGATAATCCAGGGTTATTTCCTAAACAATTAGGAAGGTTAATTGGTAAAACTTCTGGATATATACATAATACTCTACCGTCTTTAGAAATTGATGGTTTATACATTAGTGAAGATGATCAGGGTAGATTATACCCAATGGAGAATAACCTAGATGAATAGCATACAAATTTTTAAATTAGATGATTTAGAGACAATTGTAATTAAAAAGAATAAAGGAGGTAGATTTTTTATAACTACGTCAGATTCAGTGATTATATCTAGTTTTAACTTCTATGCTCTTTTAAAATATATGTTATTCCGAGGTTTTATTTCTCCAAAAGTTTTGGAAGGACTACTTAGTGAATATAGAGAGGAGTAATTATGAAAGCAACGGGACTAGTAAAATCAGTTGTTATGTGGGATGATGTTTATAAGTCCAAATCAATCATCATTCTTTTATCTGGAAAAGCCAGAGTAGGTAAAACTTATATTGCTAATAGACTAGTTAGCTTATTTAATGACAATGCTTATTCTACACGAATTTTAGGTTTTGCAGATGGAGTAAAAGATTGTGCGATTGACTACTTTAATTGGAATGGTGATAAAGATGATAGGGGTAGAAAATTACTACAAAGTATCGGAAATATAGGTAGAGAATATGATAAGGATGTGTGGGTAAAAAGACTGGTTAGGTTAATTGATGATGATTTATATTTGTCTGATGTGTATATTGTTGATGACTGGCGTTTTGAAAATGAACGAAACTATCTTGAAAAGACAGGTAATTTTTTTGTAGTAGCAGTTAGAGTTGAGTCGGACGTAAGAGGCGGTTTAAAAGGAGACTTAGCTAAAGACGTTTCTGAAAATTCTTTGCCAGAAAATTTAACATACTATGATTTTATTATAACAAATAATGATAACGATCTAGACGAAGTATTAAAAACTATACTAAACTTCGTAGATAAAATGGAGGATAAAGATGGATGATATGCTTATTAACGGCGGACTAGCTATGTTGTTATTGGAATTAGTAAAGTGGGGTATTCGTTTTCTAAAGAAAAACCCACAGTACGACTTTCCAACGGCTTTTTATGCCGTATCAATTCCAGTTTTAAATATATTAGTACTTCCACTATTAGCTTTGTTAGGAGTTAGTAACGTGACTATGCCTACAGATTGGGTTGAGTGGATACGCTCTGCCCTTTTAGTGGGGGTTGGTTCACTAGTTTCCCTGCTATTTTATAGTGGAGGCTATAAGAAACTCAAAGAATACAACGACTTACTAAAAGAAACAAGAAGTTATGATGAGTTCCTAGAAGAAGAAAGAGACGAAGAAGAGGAAAGAGAGAAAGGAAAGGGCTAAGATGACTTGTCCTGTTTGTCAAGGTGACTATTTCAATATCACTAATGATGATATCTGTGAGGAGCATGAGCATTGGATAGTTACTATTTGTCCATATTGTAACAGGGCTGTTCTTAGTAATGAGAGTGGCATCTGCTTATATCATGCCAAAATGGGACAGGCTGGACATGGTGCTAATAAGGATAGGAGAGCACCACTACGCTCGTACGGACTTGAAAATTGACCCTTGACAAACTGTAAGGTATGTGCTATACTATAATTACCTTAACAACTAATAGCCTCTGTAATGCAAATGGTAGCATATCAACTTTGTAACTTGATTATGGGAGTTCGACTCTCTCCGGAGGCTACAAGATTACATACAGCAAACAAAAACCCTTCAACTGATAATTGAATCCGGTCAAGCGTAGTCTGAATATAAATTAAGCCAACATCCAGCAAAAAACTATCTTTTGAGGAAAAGAAAAAAATGTTGGCTGATTTTTATCTAAAAGAAAGGAAAATAAAATGAGAATAGGGTTAGATGATTTTAGAGAAGAAGATTATATTGGAGATTGGGTACTAGACGATACAATTAAGATAGATACAGAAATGATTTTATCAGAATTATTAGTTATGAAATATGTACCAGAAGAGTTCAATTTTCATATTTATGATGCGATGTTGAGAGCAGAACAACTAGGGTTAGAAAAAGATGTTATTGAGGTTACTATAGGTAAATTTTTCGATGTATTAAGATTAGAAAGAGAATTAGACGAAATTAATAAGCGGATTTATAAATGAAGTGTGCAAACTGTAATTTATGTCTCGATATCTATAACTTAGAAGTAGACGGTTTAAATAAACTCTTTTGGTTTTGTGATTTATGCAAAAGAGTTTACAAATTAAATGGAGGCAGGAGATTTGAAATAACAGATACAGAAGAGTTAAACAGTATTAGAGATAGAATATTACAGAAAAGAAAGCAAATTAATTATGGTTAGTAAAGTTTTACAGTGTTTAGAGTGTGGAACAAAAACACGTTACTCTATAACTCTAGGAGACGAACAAAAAGAACTAGAGTATATAGAAGGGATGAAAAAATTAGGTTGTTATTACTGTAATAGTAAAAATGATCTTGTGGAGGCTAATGATGAAAATAAACTTGTCAAAACTTTATCACGCTCTGCGTAGGGAAAAGAAAAATGAACGTAGAAATAAGACAACTTTGGATAGTAGAGTAGTTAAATCTATTCCAGATGAAGTAGAAGAAAGAAAAGAGAAGAAACAAAAATGAACGCCAATAAGTTAGTAATACTCCTACTCTTTATATTAGGATTAGTATTAATGGTTTTATCTTTTTCTATGGATTGTGGGGTAGGCAGGGCATTTTTTGTTTGGGGGTTTTTAATTTCCGCTATGGTCGGCTTATTTCAAATTATAGAATACTGGAAAAGTAAATGAAACACATTTTTGCTGTAGAATGGTTATCTGATGACTTGGTGGGTTTTAAGTGTGTTAGATGTGGTCATGAGTGTGTAGAACCAGATACTACTAAATGTACTTACTGGTATAAATTTGAAGAATGGATTTGTGTTTTATGTGGCAAAGAAGATATTTATAAAACCAGGGTTTACGGAAAGCCTAAGCCTGAAAATTATTATGAAAGACATATAGAACACGATACTGCGTGCGAAAGTCATTTTATATAGGTGATCTATGACAAAAAATGCAGATATTCTAGAAACTCTAATTGATGAAGATTTTGGATTAGAGACCAAAGAGGCATCTAGATGGGGAAAAGCTGAAGAACGTTCCTCTATGGTGCTGGATAAAGAAAAAGGAATCTTTTTTTGGAATGCACAAGGAATTGTAGGAGACCCTCTAATCTATCTAACCCAAGTTAGAAAGCTTAGTTTCTATGATGCTAAAGAATATCTGAAAAGGTTTGATTATGAAGGTACGTTTGTACATACTGTCCATACTAAAAAAGAAGATGTAGTAGTTTATCCTAGATTAGTAGATGTGTTCTTTGAACATGGATTAGATAAAAGAGATTACTTTTATAGAAGAGGTTTGCTGGATTATACTATTGACAGGTTTCAATTAGGGTGGTATAATGACTTTAGTATGATACCATTCTTTGAGGACGGTACTTTTAGAAACTTTCAAATGAGGCAGGATAATCCGAGTAAACGGATTAAGGGGTTTTACCGTAATATCGGCCCTCTGCTGTTCAATTCAGATGTCTTGAAAATGACAGACGAGGTTTATTATGTAGAAGGGCCAGTAGATGCAATGATTCTTATTCAAAATGGTTTACCAGCTATTGCGTCAAATTCTGGTGGAGGATATTTACCAGAGTGGTATAGCAAGTTTATCAGACAAAAAAAGATTAATATTGTTTTTGATAATGATGACGGTGGTAGAAAAGAATCGGTAAGATTAGCTAAATTCTTAGGAGTAAACAGATGTAAGATTTATACGTTTGTGGATTTTGAAGAATCTGGATATGATCCAGTAGATTATTTTAGAGATGGAAATAAAGTAGAAAATTTTGTAGAATTAGTCGATGATAGGAGTAAATATGTTTTTGAGTTACCTGGACAAAACAGTGGAAGAGGCCGTAAAAGAAATTCTTAGTTTAGATAAGAAAGATGATGATACAAAGGCTGAAAAAATAAATACGATATTATCAAATTTAGTTAGAAAGAACCTTTTAAAATATGAAACAGATTTATCAAATTATGGAGGAAATGTGAGAGATGAGTAGATTTACCAGTCCGTCTGAATATAGAGAGTATCTATCTAGTTTTATTTCTGATATTTCTACAGAAGTTAGTGATAGATTAGAGAATATTTTATCTAATATTTTAGAAGAAATCTATGATGAGGCATACGAGGCAGGTTATGAAGATGGTTATAATGAAGGGATAGCATATAAAGAATGAACACTATAAAATTTGCACTTTTATCAGAAACTGCTAAAATACCAACTAGAAAACACTTAACAGATGCTGGAATAGATTTATATGCAGACTTATACTACAATCCTATTAAGGAAGACCATTTAATATTGCCCTGGGTTGAGGGTAGAGAGGCTTTAATAGATGCTAATTCGGTAGTTGTAGTAGGTACAGGAGTGTGTGTAGAAATTCCAACCAATTATTTTGGTTTTATAACCAATAAAAGTGGTAGTGACTTTTTAGTAGGTGGCGGTATAGTAGATCAAGGTTATCAAGGTGAATTATTAGTAAAAATATTCAATCCTTTAGATAAACCTTTAGTTATATCTCACGGCCAAAAGATTGCACAGCTTTTAATTATTCCATGCCTTACTTTAGAAGTTGAGAGTGTGGATTTAAAAGATATTTATACAATAAAAACAGATAGGGGGGCTAGTGGTGGGATAACGAAATCGGTTGCTAGAAGAAAAGCTATGCAAGCGGGTTTTGACCCAGAGAACTATCTAGATTGGTTAGCTAAGCAGGATGATGAGAAATATGGCGACCCCTTTCATTACGGTGAGTTTGATGATGACGACGAATATTTAAAGTGGCGTTCTGAACAGGGGGGTATGCCATGATGAAATTTATAGCTGAAGTAAGTATTTGGGAACATGATGAGTATATAGTTGTTATTAGACCAGTTTGGGAAAAGTTTTGGAAAAGCCTACCAATAGGCTATACCCTAGATAAAAAAGATGCTAAAATAATAGCTGATTGGTTAAATTCATCGTTACCTGAATTATGGAAGATTTTTGAAAATGTCAACCGTGACTTACAAGAAACAACCAGCAATACACCAAACTAGAGGAAATATTCCTTTAGCTGGTAATGCGTATGTTTATACGGTATCTAAATTGTTGTGGCCTAGAGAAGTAGAAGAGTTTTTAGGTACACAGTTAGTAGGAAATACATTGCATGTATGCTGTGGTAAAAGTATGCTAGGAGATATAAGATTAGATTTGTATGAGCAAGATGTTGATATTATAGGAGATATGACTAAACTACCTTTTGCTAATGAAAGTATAGATACAGTATTAATAGACCCTCCATATAATTCTAAGTTACAAATTATGCACGATATGTTATCTGAATTATGTAGAGTATCTAAAAATAGAATCATATTTCAACACTGGTTTTCTCCTGTGGATAAACAAGGTAGATATAGAAAGAATCATAAATTTACTTTAAGTGGTTTATACGCCTGGATGCCTAAAACATATTTTGGTAGGATGCAGATTATATCTATTTTTGATAGAGTATAACTATGTTTAGAGAATTAGGAAATAAAACAAATATAAACTATGGTATAATTGCGGAAAAAGCTATTGTATCTGATATGAAAAATAGAACTGGTGATTATTTATTAGATGTTGAGTCGTATCCTTTTGGTAAATATGATGTAGATTTAAAGTTTGTTTTCAAGGACGGCAGTTTTCTATATGCAGATATAGAGAGACGTGCTAATTGGGTTAGTAATTGGGAGTATTTCCCATTTGAAACAATTAATATACCATATAGAAAGCTGAAGATGATACAAACCAGAACACCATTTATATACTTTATTCTTAGGGAAGATTGTAAAAGAGGATTAATATTGAGTGGAGTTGACATTCTAGATGGGGAAAAGGTAATTAGCGCCAATAAATTTTCGAAAAATGATGAGCCGTTTTTAGCAGTTTTTATAGAAAAAATAATCAAGTATATTGACTTAGAGACAGGAGAATAGCGTGAAGTTAGCAGTGGTTGGTTCAAGACAGTTTGAAGAGCAGTATTATGATGATGTAAGAGATTTATTAGAGTCTATAGTAAATAACTATGATGTAAAACTAATAATCTCTGGTGGTGCCAGGGGAATTGATTCTTTAGCAGAAAGGTTTGCAGATGAACAGAATATATCTAAATCAATATTCCCTGCACAATGGGATAAATATGGTAAATCTGCTGGTTATATAAGAAACCAACTTATAGTTGATAACTGTGATAAACTGGTGGCTTTTTGGGATGGTAAATCTAAAGGTACAGAGCATTCTATAAACTTAGCTAAAGAGCAGAGTAAATTATTAAAAATCTATATCTTAAATGGTGCTACATGGACGAGAAGAATTACTTAAAATCATTTGAAAAATTTTTATCCAGTACAAAATTTGGACATTCTGTTGATATAGAATATCATGCACCTGGAAGTATTATCGGGGAAACTGAACAGTTTTATTCTGTATCAGAGTACTATAATTTTGAAATGTATTTGGTTGGAAGTACGTGGTTGGAAGATGCAATCTATAAAGCAACAGAGGAAAGGAAAAATAAAGGATGGTAAAGAAATTAGGGTTTGATTTAGATGGAGTCCTATATCCGTGGCATCTGTATGTGTGGGAGTATCTTTATAATTCCGGTCAGACGGATTATACTTATGACTATTTCTGGACATATGTTTGGAAGATCATGCCGGATAAGTTTTGGCACGATATTACCAGAGTAGAGAGTTTGTTCAGAGGTGCACCATTTGACGGTGCTGTAGATGTTGTGAATAAATGTGCTAAAAAATATGATGTTTTCTATTTAACAAAAAGAGAAAAAGAAATGACTGATGTAACATCCGATTTTTTAGTGAAAAACAATTTTCCTAACTCAGATGAATTATTTATTATTCAATATGGAAAAGAAGATTTCATCTCTAAATTTAAAACAGATTATTATGTAGAAGACAGGGCAGACTATCTAAAGTCTTTACAAGGAACCACCAGCCTTATTGGTGTAAGACAGAGGTGGAATGATGACTATTATGAGCAAGCCTCTAATAATGGAATTGTATGGATTAATAATATATTAGAATTACCTAAGGTATTGGGTATATAAAATGACAATGTTTCCGATTAAAGACGATGTTATGATGTTCTGTCCTATATGTAATGCATATGTGTGGTGTTCCAGGACAGTATATCCAGATATTGTTTACTATACCTGTAAACTCAAAAAACATCACTTTAAACACGAATTAAAAAATGGATACCAAATAGAGGGGGATAAACAAATTAAACCCCCCGATGGATATAAGGAGGACGATTAATGGCTACATTTTCTGATGATTATGTACACTGTGATAAGTGTGGGGTATGGTATAACTATACTTTAGGACACATTTGTTTTAAAGAAGTAGAAGATAAAAACATTGAGATTTTAGAAAAATTAGACAAGTTAGAGAATCACTTGGTATTTCTAGAAAGACTAATAAAACTTTATGGACACTAGACTTTTTAGGTACGAAAGACCTTACATAAAAAGGCAAAAAGATAGAGATTATACTAAACTTATAGAAGTTTTGGAAAATCTTTTAGATGCTTATGAAGAGTGTGAGTTGGAACCTTGTTTAGAAATAGACTCTGATCTTGATGAGTTTGTTTTAGAGGCAGTTTTAGAATGTTTTTATGGAAAAAATATTTTTAATTATATGGATGAGAGGGTTTAAAATGAAACTGGAATTTACTACTTGTGATAAATGTGTTCTTGAAGAGATATTAAAAGACTATCCTGATTATGGGATGGAAAAATGGGGATTTATGCCTATTTGGGGTGAGTACCAGTATAAATCTAAAGTAAAATTATGTGTAACTGCTGGTGATATTGAAAGAGAATCTTGTTGTTTATTTCATTTATTTAACGGAGAATGCTGATGGTATTACCTCAATTAATTGTAGATTTAACGAATGATTGGAAGAAAGATCATCGGGCTACGTGTTTGTGGTGTGGAGAAACTATTTATGGTGAGCCTGGAGATACGGGTAGATGCAAATGTGGTTTGAAATATGAGATAATTAAAGGTGTTATACCTTCTGAAGATGATGAACAGTATGAGGACTGGTAATGAGATGGATTGAAGTTATAGAAACTAATAGAACTAGAAATATAGCTTATGTAGCTATAATACAAGACGACCCTTATTGGGCTACTAATTTAGAAGTTAAGTTAGACTGGGTAGAGGAATTAATGAGGTGCAAATTTGAGGATGGTACACATAATTTTGTTACAATAAATTTTAACGGAGAAGTTGAATATGCTTAACGATAAAGCACAGAAAATTTTCGATATGAAGTATACCGCATTTAGAGGAGAAACCTGGAATCAAGCTTGTTGGAGAGTGGCTGAGTTTGTTGCGAGTGCTGAGGGTACACAAGAGAAACGGGATGAATATGCTAAAAAGTTCTTTGAACTAATTTATAATTTAGCATTTCTACCTGGAGGTAGGATTTTAGCGAATGCGGGTACTAATATAAAGAACAATGCAAATTGTTTTGTTTTAAAGGTAGAAGATTCTAGAGATGGAATTTATAAAACTTTAAAAGATGCGGCTGAAATCTTTGCCTGGGGAGGTGGCGTCGGGTATGATTTCAGTTCTTTGAGAGAAAAAGGTGCTGATGTAAAAACCACTGGTGGAAAAGCTTCTGGCCCTCTTTCTTTTATGTCGCTATTTGATCAAACTGGAGAGGTTATTTCCCAAGCATCTAGACGTGGTGCACAATTAGGATTACTGAATGTATCTCATCCAGATATCGAAAAATTTATTAATTATAAATCCACCCCTAATTCTAGAAATACTAGATTATTAGAAGAGTATAAGAGAAATCTTGAAATGAATGGATTGGATAAAAAAGGTACTAAATATTTTAAAGTACTAGAAAAAACTCTACAAGACGACCAATTATCTCATTTCAATATTTCCGTTATATTAGACGATACTTTTATGTCATCTGTTTTAACAGATCAAGAGTGGGCTTTAAAATCAGTAACTACTGGAGAAGAAGTTAAAAGAGTTAAAGCAAAAGATTTACTGATGCAGATTTCCAATATGGCATGGGAAAGCGGAGACCCAGGAATTTTCTTTTATGATAGAACTAATGAAGATAACATGGTTCCATATATTTCTGATATTTCCGCCGCTAATCCATGTATTACCGGGGATACAAAAATATTAACAGTTTATGATGGCCCTCGTCCAATTAAAGAATTAGCAGAAGAGGGGTATGATGTATTAGTCTATACCTGGAATCCTAAGACGAAACTTCCAGGAGTTTCTGTTATGGATAGACCAAGACTAACTAGAAAAAATACAGATGTTATAGAAGTAGAATTTGATTCTGGATTAAAAGTAAAATGTACTCCAGACCATAATTTTTATACTTTTAGAGGAAATAAAATCCAAGCTAAAGATTTAAAAGTTGGACAATCGATTCGTGCCTTTTCAGGCGGAGTCCATGTTGATAAACATATTAGAGTACACGGTTGGGTAGATGGAAAAGCAAAACATCAATATACTGCAAGAATGGTTTGGGAACGTTTCCACGAAAAGATTGAAAATGGATTAATATTGCACCACAAGGATTTAAATCCAGTAAATAATAGACTAGAGAATTTAGAGTTAGTTACTTTACAAGAACATAATCAAATTCATGGAAGAGACAGAAGATATAAAAACCATAAAGTAGTTTCTGTAAAAGAATTAAAAGAAAAATATGATGTTTATAATGGGACTGTAGATGATACACATACCTATATTATTGCAGATGATAAACCAGTAGCGGGGGATTTCTCTGGTGTAGTATCTGCAAACTGTGGGGAAATCCCCATGTTACCGGGAGAACCTTGTGTACTCGGTGCTTTAAATTTATATGCATTTATTAAAGATGGGAAAATTGATTTTGAGTTTTTAGAATATGCTGTCAGAACTGCTATTAGATTTTTAGATAATATTCAGAGTTTAAATGAGACTCCTGTAGATTACGTAAATGAAATGTCAAGAGGACTTAGAAGATTAGGTTTAGGGATCATGGGTTTAGCTGATCTTTTAGCAGAATTAGAAACTCCCTATAATTCTAAAACAGCAATAGAACTATCTAATTATTTAAGTTGGTTTATTAATTTCTTTGCGTGGCTAGAGTCTATTGATTTAGCTGTAGAACGTGGGGCTTTTCCATATTATGATAAAGAGAAAGTTAGCCTAAAAGTTGTAGAAAAAGTCTTACATTCTAAATACAATAAAAATGCTAGATTTGATATGAATAGTATTAGAAATATTGGTTTTAGAAACGTGTCTGTAACTACTATCGCACCTACTGGTACAATTGCTATTCTAGCTGGAGTAAATTCTGGTATTGAACCTTTCTTTGCACTTTCTTATAGAAGAAATATTACAGAAGGTATAGGAAATACTGCTAAAGATTTTATTGTAGAACTCAATCCAATCCTTTTTAGAAAGTTAGAGAAATATGGTTTTTCCCCTGATGAAATTGAGGACATTCGTTCACACGTAGAAAAAACTGGTAGCTTAAGTGGGCTGGAAAAAATTCCAGAAAACATTCGGCGCATTTTTAACATTTCTCATGAAATTTCACCGTATGAGCATTTGGACATGCAAGCATCCTGGCAGGAATACGTATCAAACGCAATTAGTAAAACTACAAATTGTCCACAAGAAATTACACCAGAAGAAATATTTGATTTATTAGTTTATGCGTGGAATTTAGGAGTTAAGGGTACCACCATTTATAGAGATAAATCTAAAACTTTCCAAATTCTAAATTTACCAAATGGAGAAAATTAAAACAAAAAACCCCCAGAGCCAAAGCCCTGGGGGTTTTTTGTTTAAGTAGTTATTTATTTAATTATGTGTATAAAATGATAAAACACCTTGATACATTTTTATTTTATCTAATATTAATTCCATAAACCAATAAGGAATGATGTGGCTATTATTATCATAATCATTTACTAGAAAATCAGGATTAAATCCACTAATATAAGCTTGATCTTTAAAGATTTTCTCAAATTCTTTTATCATTTCACTATAATCAAAAGTACTACCCATTTCACTCTTTCCTCACATCATCTATACTACAATTAACATAAGCTACATTCTTATTAATATCAACAATACTATCTGGAAATAATTTTTTATAGTGTGCATAGGCTTTTCCAATAGCCTCATCTTTAGTCTCAGCCTCAAAACAACATACTCCATATATATTAGCATATCGTACAATAACATAAGATAAAAAATAAACTCTATTCATCTTGATCCTTTCTATTTAATCTATTTAATTATAAATAGACTTTAATAAAATGTTGAGATTAGCTTATCAATTTCTTTCAAATCATATAGATATTTTAACTCACTACGTAATGTAGATAGTTTTTTATAATTTTTTTTAGCAATATTATAAAGGGGAGTCATCGTTAAAATTAAATAAGTTTCTAACCATTCTAGTCCTTTATATGTATTTTTAATCTTATAGATTTCTACATTTATTGGTATAAATACAAAATTATCTTCTCCAAAATTATTGAAGTCCAGTTGTAACAGTTTATTCCAATGTATTTTTTTTCTAAGTGCATACAGATGTCTATCGTATCTGTCATCTTTTAATGTTTTTCCTACATACATTCTTTTATTTATCTTGTTTAATATAATATATATCATATTAATTATTATCTCTACTCCATTTTATTTACTAAATTATAGTAAAAATCATTTATATCATCAAAGAGATATGGAAATTGTCCGAAGGAATCAGAATACGGACTTGTAAAGAAAATCTTTTTTAGAGTGTCGTACTCTTCTTTAGTAATTTCTTTATACTCAATATCTTTATATTGGAAATCTTCAAACCCCTCATTAGTTCCAAAATACCACCCACGTTTTTCCTTAAAGAATTCAGGATTTTCTTCTTTAATTTTTAAATAAAGATCGTTTCTTTCTTCATCTAATATCATAAATCCATATACATCAAACTCATCAGCCCAATCTTGTTGTAAAATTAGTATTCCGTATGACATTTTTTAGTCTCCTCTATTTAACCTATTTAATTCTAAAACAATTCTTCTATTAAGAACTATAATACAATATGCAAACCGTTCTATTACAGTAAGAATATGACTGGTTGTATATTTATATTTATATTGTCTATTTTCTATAAGAGGTGGGACAGAATTAGGAACATATCTATCTACTTGTACTATAAAAACATCTTTATATGGTATTGTTCGTATTCCAGTGACTATTTTTTTCATTATTTTATTCTCCTATACTCATTTTATTATTCATAACCAACCCAAAAATTATTCGCATAAACATCGTGATCTTTATCTTTACTACATAAAGCCCTTTGTTTAATAATAGGTTTTCCTGATCTCATATCATACCCATCTATAGAATCTTCAAATATTAATTTACTCCCACATATACTACAAAATTTAAATAGTTTTTTGATTAAATTAAACATTCTATTCTCCTAATATAAAATCTGTATTCTTCGTAAAGTCTCTAATAAATTTTATTATTCTACTATATACTACAGGTGTTAGCGGGACATTTTCTCTATCTGTGTTATAAAATAATAAATATAAATCTTTAACTAAGTCGTTTACAAGTTTTTCTTCTTCTTTTGTGCTCATTTTACCACTCATAATTCTTGTGTTTCTCATCTTTACTGCATACTTTAGTTTTAAATGTTACAGGTCTTCCTGTACGTTTATCATAATGATCTACAAATTCTTTAGTAATTAATACACTACCACAATCTTCACAGTATTTAGTTGGTGTAATTAAGTATTTAAGAATATCAAATATTTTAATCATAACTGTTTCTCAGAAATAAATGGTATATCCCCTGCTGATATAAAACAATCTACTTTAAATTTAATTGCCGGATATTCTTCTACTTTCTCTTCATCTTGGTTATAACCATAAGTGGTTGCAAAAAATACTCTATGTTCTTCTCGTAGTGTATAATCAATAGTATCAGAAATCTCCTCTAAATCTTTAATTGAAATTTTATTATCAATATCTTCAATAGTAATAACAATTTGTTTTCTCATTTGTATTGCTCCAATTCATCAGCTTTAATCCAAGTAGAAAGCATACTATAGTTTCCCTTTTCAGGAACTTTCTTTAGCCCCAAATTAGAACTTAATAATTCTATATCGTTTATCCATCTACTTTCTGTTTCAGCATTACAAAATTTACATCTCCCATGAATTTTCCAGCTTTTAAAAAAATGATCATATTGTAAAAGAGTAGTTATCCATTTATGATCCCCAAAATCATCATATTCCCAAAATAAAAATTTCTTTTTTACAGGATTACTAGGACAAGTCATTTTTTATTTACCTAGATATTATTGATCTAAATGTAACACCAATTACATAACTTGCAGATAATAATAGTATAACTGATACTACATAGTGTAAAATATTAAATTCTACTAGAACCCACACAACTAACATCATTGCTAGTAATAGGATTATACCTACTAAAAGAGTTTTAAGATGTTCTATCATTATCTTTTTCCTTTTGCTTATTAATACGTCTTTGTATTCTTCTTAGTAAATCTAAAGCATCACTTATTTCTGTAGAGGAATAGTTAACCCTTAATTCATTTATAGCTTCTTTTCTATAAAATTCAGTATCAGTAACTTCATTTATATCCCACATATCATTTACATCTTCAAATGGTGTAGGACATGAACAACCACTATCTCTAACTGTATAGATTTTTTGTGTTTCTATTTCTTGTAAAAATATTCTAGTATCAAAATTATAATCATAATTAGAAAATTCTATTTCACCGAGTAGTTTCATATTCCATTTTTCAGGATTGTAGTAAATATTGCTTTCGTAGTTCATTTTACCTCCTTGTTATTTTTAATTGCTAGTATATCAATATGTACTCCAATGTTTTCTGCTACAGTGCTTTCATAATCAATTTGTCCATTTACTGCTAAGATATATGTATTGTATTGCTCAACATAATATGCTTTAGTATTTTCTAAACCTTTGGATTCTATGTATCTATTCATAGTTCCTGCCATATACATTTCATCATCTAATACTACTCCAAAATAAGTTGTAATTTTCATTATCGTACAATTCTTTCTAATTCATCTTCATAAACTAAATAAGGAAATCCAAATAAAGCATACTCTATAATTAAAGTTCCATCATCTTTAGTATCTTGTAAATTCATAGCGGCTACTCCAAATTTATAAACTTTATCTTGATATTCTGGATGTTTACCTATATACTTTACAGTTTCTCCAATAAAAAATTTACATCCAGGAACATTCTTATCTTTTCCTAATGATAGGAAATAATCCGTCATTGAAATTAGTCCAAACATTTTGGTTACCAATATACTTCCACTAAATAACTACCCTCTGGTAGTATCCCCCAATGGACAAATAATTCTAAGAATAATCTTGTACTGTTTTTACCGCCTCCTAAAATTGACATTATAAAATCTCTTTTATTATAATCTGTCCACTTCTCATAATTACCTTTAGTAATATCGTCAAATTTTATAGACGAATAGTTATTAGCCTCCTCGTCAGCTACAAAATTATAATTTGTCATAGGAAAATATTTATTAACTAAACTTTCTATTTCACCATATTCCATAGTATGATAAGTTTTACTGTCCATTATATCTCCAGTTGTCTTGTATTTATTAATCCAATAGAATCTTCTAATAACGTATATAATTTTTCAAATCCCATAGTAAAATAAAAATATTCTCTAATATTATAACAGTATGCAGTTGTTCTCCTCCCACTTTTAAAATTCATATCTACACAAATAATCCAATGTTTTTCTTGTGGGAGCATTAGAGCCATTTTATTTAAAAATCTTCTTGCATTATCTATACTGTTAACTTCTATTTTCCACTTAGGATTGTGGTGTTCTTGTGGTACCGTTCTTTTATTCTTTTCTTTTAGATAGATTTCTATTTCCATTTTTATTCACCTCAATCAGACCTTAATTCTTTATAAAATACTTTATATATAATACCTTTTATATTCTCTATTTTCATATATGTTACTGCAACTTCTCTTCTATGAAATCTTCTTGCTTTATAAAATAATGAAGTCCAAAAAATAGGAAATACGTCGTCTCTAGAATAATCTTCATATAAGTAATCACCTTGTAAATTTTTTATAATATAGTATTCAAATTGTTTCATTTTATTCACTTCTAATCTTAGTTTTTGCCATTTGTATAAGAAAATCTTCGGCATCTTTAATAAAAATATCTAGTTTTTCTGACGGAAATGAGTAATTAGGATATTTATCATTATTTAAATATAATCTTAACCCACTATCTAATAAACAAATATGATGGTTTTTTGTATGAATAATAGTAGCGTCTCCACTAATTGCCTGAAGTTTTTGTAAAAGATTTTCAATAATTTTAGAATAGTTTTTACTCACTTAAAATCCTCGTATTCTAATTCTTCTTTATGCTCAGTACACAAAGTCTTAATCCAATTATTTTTAATTCTAGATTTGCCAGATTTACCACAAATTTCACAAGTGGTCATAGACTCTTTTTCATATTTTTCTATAATATCGAAAATCTCATCCGGTGCACCTGTGGTATAAAAACATAACATTCCAAATTTTTCTTTTACTTGTGTTACAAAGAAGTTTGGATATCCATTATTATCTTTTGGTATATCTTTTAGATATGGATATTTGTTATTAATTACGGTATTAAGTTCATCACATAATCTAGAAATTAAATCGTACCAACCATCATCACACTCAAATCCAAACGCCATCAAATTAACTTTTAGTTCCGGATCGGGATGGAAGAAAAAATATTTACTAATCAAACCTTCATAATCAGCCATATTTATTTATCTCCAATTCTCTATATATAAAATTTGTTTCAGCCACAAGGAATTAAATACCAAATAACCTATATTGTGTTTTTGGAATGCGCTTAAAAGCTTTATCCCAAAGTAGCACTGCATTTTCTTCAGTTGACCCCGCACTAAATATCCCATCAGAATAGTTCTTAAACACCTTTACTTTTCGTGGATACATATATTCATATTTAGTTTTAGGGGTAACCCACTCTCCTACTTTAAATTTTGTATTCTCGTTATTTTCTATAAGTTTAATTTCTACAACTGGAGAATATACTGTTATAATATTTCTATTAATTATATCTTCAATCATTGACATTCCAGATTTTTTAACTGCTAAAAGTATACCAATAATTGGAGGATAAAATGCATCTCTAGATTTTTCTGTAACTAGAGCACCCTTTGGTATACTAGAATAGTTATTCCAATCTAAGTTCATAAAAATTTCAGTTTGAGTTAGATGCCCTTTCGGATTAATACTTAAATAAGTATTTACATTATCTATATCATCTAAGCGTAATAAATCTTCTATGGTAAGTTTAATTTCTGCTAAACTTCTATAACTCTTACCAATATTATTAATACTTAAAACATAGTCTATTAAACTCTTATTTTCTGGTCTTTTTGAGTAGTATGTTTCTGGAACATATTTTTCTATTATAGAAGTCATTCTTAAAATATGATGTAAAACATATAATAGAAATGGTCTTACTAATTCTGAATATTTATCTGAAACTTCTACAGTAAATATTGGACAATACACCTCAGACCCTTTATTTGGATTATTAGATAATTCTAAACCTCCCGATCCCCACAACGAGTTAGATGTTCTATAATAAAGAGATTTATTTGATACAATAGTATATTTTATATTTTTAAAGGTGGAATTTAGTTCAGCAATAAGTTCCTCTATCCAAATAGGAACTGCTGGAAATATAAAATAATAATTTAAACCTATTTTATATAGATATCTTATAAATCCAGAATAACATCCATTCGATTTAAAAATATTCTTTGATCCATGAGGGTAATCTACCCATTCTTGTTGTGCAGAACTATCTAAATCATTACCAAAGTAAGTCAATGTTTCCGGAACCATTTATCCTCCTAAAATTCCTCTATTTTTATCTTCTAATAAATCATTAATAAGTTCATTATCAAATACAATTTTAGCTTGTTCTTTAGGACTATTATGAATTTTAAATATTGAAAACGTTAGTCCTAAAAATGATATAAGTACTGCTAAGGTAGCAAATAATCCCAACATTTTAACTAGTCTCCTTTTCCTTTTTTTGAAGATAAATATTACTAATTTTATAACTATTAGAAATTGAAACTTTGTATGAATTATGCGCTAATACTTTTATTTTACTAAAGTTAAATGGTAATTCTTCCTCTACAATAGCATCTGTCATATCTGGACTGATAAAAGAATTCTTACTATTTTGTAGACCAGAAACTTTATCTCCTACTTTAAGAGTGTTTTCAAATTTAACACCACCAGCTAATAAAATTAATGAAAATAACCACGTTTGTCTGTAATCCTTATAGAGAGATATATCTTTAAAAGCACTATTAACAATATTAATATTATCTAAAAGCATAAAATGTTGTAATGTTAATTCTCCTTCTACAAGACTTCTGTACCCAGGATTGGCATTATTTAATGCAAGTACTACAGATAAAGAATCTTGTTTTTTAGGATGTTCCTCCGTTTCTATAGGTAGATAATTTTCTATTATAGATATTAGTCTTAAATAATGATGTAAGAGATATTTTAAATAATAAACACCATTTTCTGAATAATCATCATTAAATTTTATTGTAAATAAAACCTGTTTTAAATGTCTTCTAACATTTCCAGGTTCACTAAATAATAGATTTCCATCATATGGGGCGTATGCATGGTAGACATCTCTTTCAGCTAAAACATTATATTTTATATTTTTAAATTTTCTATTAAATTTATTAATTATCCTCATATACCATACTGGAATATATGGAAATGCAAAAATAAAAGGTAACTGTTTAATTTTAAAACCATCCCTTCTAAAAAAAGCACCATAACATTCTGTATAACTGAAGATATCTAATCTAATTTTATCCCAAGTTTCTATAGTAGAATTTAAATCTTTATCTGCTACTGACCATGTACCTTTACCCATTATTGGTTCCATCCTCCCAATTTAAAGTAACTGTTCCAGGATTATTATTTCTAGTTTTACTTGCAAATGCTCTAAACATAGTTTTAAAATCGCCATCTTCGTAACTTGTTTTAGACGAACTTGTGCTAGATTTAATTTCAGCAGTTAATCCGTCTCTATCAACAACCCATTTATTAACTACTTCAAAAAATCTTTTACCATCTTCTCCCATAAATTCTGGATGAAATTGTACAGAATAAATATAAGGACTTTCTGTAGATTCTATTACGCCTCTAAATGTAGAAGATGCTTTTAAAGAATTTCCTACTCGTACTACTCCCTGATGGTGAATAGAATTAACTGACGAATTATTAAATATATATCTTGTAAGAGATATTCCCGGCATATAATTTAATTCATGATGACCTGGATGATTACCATCTCCATCAAAATATAAATCTTGTATAAGACCTCCTCCTAAATATGCATTAATTAATTGATGACCTCTACATATTCCAAGAATTTTCTTTTTAGCAACATCACACCTAGCTAATATACTTAATTCAATTTCATCTCTCTTATCATTAAAATAAGAATGTCTATTTTGTTCACCATATATTCTTGGATTAATATCTTCTCCCCCAGAAAAAATAATTAAGTCATATTTATTAACATCTAAAGAACTTTGTATTACTTCTAACTCTGGATAAAAATACTTAAACGCACCGAAAAATGCACTGTATGCCAACCCAACTTTTAACATACCATCTCCAAAATTCTACTAGCTAATTCCTGATCAGTATTAATAATAGCAGTAACAGTTTCTGGTAAATATTCTTTAATTACTTTTATACCTTCTTCTGGATTAAGAAGTAAATTTGTAGCTTTTTCTGACATATAAAACATTCCCTCTATATCATTTAAAGACAGGGATAACCAAGAATTTGATGGTGTTCTATACTCGATTCCTTTTACACCATTTTTATATTCTTGTTGACGAAATCTTCCCGGTCTTCCATAAGTTAACGATCTTAGCTTTTCAAGATCAGGAAATAAAGACTTAGATACAACATAATTTCCTAGAAAAATTGCTAATAATTGTATTGCTGGTCTTGGATAATTAAATAATTCATCTACACCTGAAATATGAAAATGACCTCCTCCATATCTTAATAAATGTGTAGTAACATCAATAGTTTCGCATTCATATTCTGTATCTATTGCATCTTCATCGGCATCACAGCCAAAAATAAAACCTTGATAAATTTTTTCATTATCTAATTGATTTACATATAAATGTGGTTCAATATCTACGACTGGTTTTTTGTATAAATATAACTTTAAACCATTCCAAGTTAGCCTACTAATAAAGTTTTCTAAACAATCTAAAGAATTATTTATTATATTGTACATTTCAGATGGGGTTTTCAACGGATTTTTAACTGTTAATTCCATTGCTACACCATCCATCATCCAACTAAATTCTGGTTCGTCTATATAAACGGGGTGTTTATAATCATCTTTTATAGGAATAATTTGTCCAGTACCTTCTAATAATGCTGGTGAAATTACACAATTTTTATTATCCACAACAGTAGTTAGAAAAACTTCCGGGTCTGTTCCATAACTTAAAACCATTTTTATATCTCCTTATTTGAAATAAACTTTAGATAATATACTTTTTAAATCTTTAATACTTTCCCCAGGAAATATTTCTGAGGTACCATGTTTTTTACAATACATTCCATTACTAGTAGAAGGACTAACCAACTCTTTTACTGGAAAAACTCCTCCACAATAAAAGCACGTCCCAGTTAAATAATCTAAATCTTGAAATGATTCTCTACAATTAGTGCAGTAAAAAGTTGGTCTATCTACCTCACTAAGTTGAACAATTTTACCTGCTCTTATTTTTAATCCAGTCCTTAATAAACCAAATGATGTAACAATTTTAAACATCGAAGTAATATCTAAATAAACATTATTTCCACATTTTGAATGCAAAAGGTAAGTCACGCCTCTACTCCCTATCATTTTATAATCCTTCCGAATATAATGCAATCCCTATTTTTTCTGTAATTCCTAATACACCACGAATAGTGTCTAGTCTATTATTTAAATCGGTTACATTTTTAAATAATAGAGGATCATCTATATAAAAAGTTATTGTTGATCTTAATACTACTGCCTCTTTAACGTCTGCTAACTCCTCCTGAAATACATCTATATCAACAACTTTTCCTATAGTAAAAAAAGGAATAAACTTATTTTCTACAATTTCACTTAACTTTACTCGACATGGTTTATCATCTTTAGTTTTATCTAAAGTACCACCTCCTAAATATTTTACATCTTTTTCTTCCTCGACTTTTTTAGTTTTTTCTTCTTCTTCAGCTTTCTTAATTTTTTCCTCAGCTTTCTTATAAGCCTCAGCAGTTATTCTTTTAATTTTTATAAGATTAGCCGGATCAACAACGGTTTTATTTCTGAATGATCTATCAAATTCCCATAAATCTATATAAGTTTCTGTAACTACTGGAAATGCATCTATTAAATTTTGTACAAAAAACACTACAGAACATCCAAAACTCTCCGCCCTTTCAGCAGGTTTTAATAAATTTGAAGTTGTATTAATAAAATGTGCAACAGCTTTTACTATTGGTTTTGTTTCCATAATAAAAACGTGTTTTTGAAATTCTGCTTTTGAAATATCCCATTTATAACTCACCCCTAAAATAGGTCTTGTAGTCTCCGGATCAAAACTTGTGTAAGCCGGGGCTAATTCTTTTTCATCAGTAAAATCAAAAATTAAACAAGAGTTAACCCAATCATACAGTAATACACATTCACCATCAAAATTATTAATTAAATATTTGGTAATAACAGCCTCATCTTTTTCCCCTAACTCATGTTTAGGTTTTTCAGAAGTTTCAAAATAAGCCGCTAAACTTAATTCCCCAGGTTTATATTCGCTTACACGTATTATACATATATCAAGAGGATTACTTTTAAAATAATAAAGACTTTTATCTTTTGCCGCATACGGATAGTTTATAGAATCTATATGCTTTCTAAACATACTAGAGTCGCCAATACTTAAAACTGACATAATTCTCTCCCTTTGCTGGTAATTTTAATTAGACCTAGATAAATTAATCCTGGTTCTACTTCTGATAATAATAAATTTTTATCTAATCCAGTTCCACTAGAAATTGTATTTAAACTAGCTTTTCCCCCAACTCTATTTAAAAATTCTATATAAATCATATCGTGTTGGTTTAATCCTCCACTATGTATCTGTAAAACATTATCCAATATTCCCATATAATCATTTAAATTACTAACATTATAATTTCTTAGAATGTAGTTTATTCTATTACAAGTTATCTTTATAATTCTAGGATTTCTTTTCCCTCTTCTAGCAACTTCTCTTACAAATTCATCTGGTAAATTATTATTTTCTAGACATCTTTGTGCTATTGCATATAATTCAGGATCAGAATACGGCTCAAAAATAAATGGTATACACCTATTTATTAGAGGTTCTTTTAAGTAACCACTTTCATTACTAGCTAAAATAAAAGTAAAGTTACCAGAGTCTAGAAATGGGTATAATACTTCGGGGGTTTTCAACGTATGAATTTCATCTATAAAATGAAAACGCCTTTCTGTAATTGCATCATAATTAATATTTCCTTCGTTATCTGGTATGTAATAATATGAATTAGAAAGTCCTAAATAATTTATACAAATTAATCCCAGAGTAGTTTTTCCAAAACCACTTGGTGCACGCAATAAAATATTATAATTATCTCCATCATTTACAGCACTTAAAAGATATTTTAGTTCTGTAAGTATTCGTTCTTGTCCTATAAATTCCATTCATGTTATCTCCAACTATAAATTTTCTATCAAAAAATTCGAATACAATTCTGCTGTGTGTTCGTTTAGTCCTGGGGCAGAATTAGCCTCAAAAATAAAGTACTCTTTCTTTTTCTTATCCCAACCGATATCTAAAGCATAAAAACCAAATGTAAAACCACCTTTTGTAAAAAGATCATTTAAAGTATCTATAGTAGCAGAAAGTTTAGGATAGTTTTGAATATCTCTTATAGAAAAATGACAGGTATCATTATTTCTTATAAGAAACTCTGTACTCTCCATAGGGTCTTTTCTAAAAATTCTAGCAATTTTTCCTCCAAGAACATGAACCCTTAATTCAAAATCTGTAAAAATATAGGGAGTCCAAAACTCTCCTCTATATTGAGCATTAAATTCTTCTCTATTTTTACATAAAACAATTCCTTTTCCACCAGATGCAGATAGCGTCCTTCTAATTAATACTGGATATTCAACACTATCTAAATCTTTAGTACCTTTTTTATAAATTGGTGTGTGCATATTATTAACTAATAAATTAGAAAAAGCTAACTTACTAGAACATACCCTAATAAAATCTGGACTATTTAATGTAGTATCTTCCTTAAAATTTCCTCCACTATTCCCATATCTAATTTTTGGAGATGATTTTAACCTTTCTGGGTAAGAAGTTAATCTAACCCTTTCTCCAGTAGCTTGTTCAATTAAATTTTTTAATATCCTACCAGATGGAAATGAATAACTACTGCACAAGATGTTTAGCATCTTTATCCTTTCTAATATTTCTAAGAATTGTTATATCTGATTCCAGCATAAATGGAAATTCAATTAAGTGTGTATTATGAAACTCCAAATTATATCTAGCAGTTGATGGGGAGAAGAAATGTTTCCACTCTTTAAATATATTATTATTAGAAATATGCTTTTTTATCTCTGGTACAATTTCTGTCATAAAGAATTTTACATCTTCTTCAGTACAACCCAATAAAGGTTTTTTAACAGTAATATACAAAAGTTCATCAAGATATCTGATATCAATTCCCCATTCAATACACAAATTAAATACATCTTGAATTAGGGGATCATCAACTTTAGTATTTTCTTTAGAATATTTTTTGGCTGGAAAGGGGGCGGCACTCTGAGCTGGAACCGTAGCAGGTCTTTTAGTTTCTACAATTTCTCCAACAATTTTTAAATCATTTAGTTTCTTATCTAGTTTATAGATGGTATTTTCTTTTAATTCCTCTACATCATCCGTCCAATCTAGTTTAACTCCCTTCATTAACATTAAATTTGTAAATAAAAGAGCCGCAGTATCTAAAGAACTACTATCTGTATTGACAATAAATCCTACTCTTTTTTTATTAGCACTGACAACTTTCTTATGGAGTTTAGCAGTTTCTCCTCTTACTACATAATAATCAGAGTGTACTTTATCAAAGATAATAAATGCAAATTTTCCAAAGAAGTTTTCATATGCACTTTTCAAACAACTAACAAAATCTTTATTCTCATCTTTTTCATAAATCTCATCAAAAATTTCCAAAAAGATTTCAGAATCTATTTTATCTCCAAAAGTTCTTTTACTATATGGAGAGGTTTCTCTTAATTCTAGTGAGCCATTATGTGCAAAAACTAACCTTTCTGTTTGAAACGGATGACTTTTTAAATCACTTACTGTTTTAACTCCATTTGTAAAAGTAGCTTTTCTTACATGCCCAATTACTGGAGTTTCTTTAATATTAGAAATAAAAGTTCCTAAGTTATAACAATTAGATGGTGCAACCCCAGTTTTCCTTAAATTATTCGGTTCTGAAAAATAACCAAAACCATCTTTATTATCTACTACAGAATTAATAAAAGATTGAATAAGCAGATAATTGGAATTGAATATAGTGCTATTTAAATTAACTAAAGTCAACTGACACATTATGCCTCACCTCTTAAAACATGGATATCAACATATTTTGGTTTAAAAATTAAACTACCATCTATTAATGCTGGAGAATAACCATTAGTCCAATATCTTCGTAAATCTCTATTAATATGAGTATGAACATATTTTCTAGGTAAAACAGGAATTTCAGATATATCAATAATATGATGTAAAATACTTAAACATTTTTGATTAAGATTTGAGATATTTGAGAAATAATTAAGAGCCTCTCTAATTGTTTCTTTATTTATATCTGTATTATAAATAGAATTTTCGTGCAGTAAATCCTCATCTGCTAAAGTATCATAAGATGATTTTATTGCATGATTAACAAATGCTTTACATAACATCATACTAGCATAAATAAAATCAGGATTTAGAGTTTTATTAAATACCCTAAATTCTAAAGTACCTTTACATTCTCCATAAGGACAAAGAGGATATAAATTTAACCAAGTATATCTTACTGGATTATATCTTCCACCATGTAATTCTAATTCACCATATCTATTCCAAAACTCGGCTACAGTTCTAGATTTTAAAACATCATAAATATTAAAAACTTGTGTAAAATATCCATCATCTGTTTGTACACAAGGAGGCCCAAATTTTGTTATTGGTCTACAATAAATAGAGTCGTTTTTAATTCCTCTAAATTCATATCCCATACAACCTACAGTAAAGAATAAAGATTCAAGATATTTCCCTAATCTCAAAATAGATTTTAATATTCTTAGATTTGGATTTGGTAAACTAAAATGAAAATGTATTCCAGTCCTTTCTGAAGTAGTAGACTCTCCAAGTTCAATAAGTTTTCCAACTAAACCTCTAATTATTGGTAAAGATTCTTGTTCATCAGAATTTAAAATACCAGATACTAATTCTGTTCCAATAGTTACTCTGTTAGATTCTAAAACATCAAATATTCTATCATTAGGATTATTTTGTAAAAATAATCCATTAGATGTCATATAAACATCGGACTCACAAGATGCATCGTGAGTAGTTCTAAAATTATTAATATTAATTTCACTTGCATAACAAGAATCTGTTTCAAACTCTATTCCAAAAGTTTCACCAATTTGAATTATATTTCCTTCGATAATCTTAGGCATATTTTACCCCTCTAAAATTTTATAAGTTATTGCTACATTAATAATCTCAGTAAGTTCTAAAGTTTTATATAAATATTCCTGCATAAAAGTAGGGTGTCTAGTATCTAAAATCATGTTTAAAGTTATTTTATTACAATGAAAAATAGTTGCTTTATCTAAAGAATCTACAACTTGATAAACAAAACTCCCATCTATATAAAGAAATTTAGTATGCTCCTTATTACTTAAACTATATCCAATTTCAGTTATTTGGGTTTTCAACGACTTTTTCCTTTTTACTTTTGGGATATAAAACCAGCGTCCTATCTTCGTTTCTAATTTCCATTTCGTTTTTTCTTTTTTGTTTTTTCCAGTATTTTACAGCCTCTTCTAAAGTATTAAACCATCCTTTTATAACAGAAGCTTTTGTACCCTTCCAGCATAGCCAAAATGTGTTATTCATAATATCCTTTTCATTTTTTAATGTGATATAATTATAGACACAGACAGTAAAATTAAAACATCTAGCAATAAAGTGTATCCTATGTTTTCTAGATTACCTTTATTCTCAAAAAATAAACAAAATAAAATATAGGTGAATGTCAGCATAGACTAAATTTTTTCTCCCTTCCTAGTTCAAAAATTTTATTTCGACCACAAGGAATTAAACTAGATTTCCCCCTAAACTACATTTCCCCCATTTTGAAATATAGTTTATTCTTACTCCCAACTTTCCATTTCTTCATACATTTCTATTAATTCCGTAACCAATTCTATTCGTTCACTCTCAAAGGTTTTAATATTTTTATAAACAATATTATCAGTCCCTAATGTAGTAGTGATTATATGGATTATACTGGAAAATAATGGTAAATCTCCTGTTAATTCTAATATAATTAATACGATAGGGCTTTCTTTATCAAAATAATATAGCAAATCTACTTTATCATCTATTGGTTTAATAGCTAATTCTAGATTTTTAATAATTTCTTCAGAAGTTGATTCTAAAAAATCAATATCAAATCCTATAATTATTTCACAAGAATCAATCATCTTTTTTAGGTTCCCTATAAAATTTTCCTACAGCATTTAAATATTTATTATAGGCTTTTTTATACTTTTCCTTTTTCTTAATTTCATCTACATTATCTAATTTATTAACCTCATCTATTAAAACTAAACTATATTCTAATAAAGCATTGTATAAATAATTAGGTACACTCATCTTTTTTTATTCTTCCAATGATTAGGTGAATTAGTGTTAACTATTGTAATACTATCTACAGTTTCCCAACTAAATTCCCAATCCGGTGAATTTGGAATGAATTCTATTCCTCTTTCTGTTATAACAATATCGTTCCAGGAATGGTATAAAAAAATCTGATTTCCATTTTTCATTTGAACATTTAACTCAGCCACTAATTCTGGTTCATCCATTTTACTTATCCTTTCCGAATTAAAATTTAATTACCAAATTGATAGAGGTCAGATTTCTCTGACCTCTACGGATTTGTTAATTAATAATTAGGTACTAAATCTGCATAGAAACCATCACTATGTTTTTTAATAACTTCTTTAAGTCCTCTAGATTTAAAGTATGCATCCCAAAAAAGAATACGAGTCTCTTTAGGATAGTTTAATTTCTTTAATAAATTAGCTAATGCTAATTTTCTCCCACGATTTTTTTCAAAATTATCTAGGGGAGAACAATACTCTTTATAAGAATCTACAACAGTATAATATTTTTTATCATCTACTTCCAAATCTAACCTTGAAATAACACATTCAGTATATCTTTTATCTTTCCTGGAGCCGGAGGGTCGGTCAGACCCATACCGGAAAAATACTTTATATTCTCTTCCATCTAAATTTACTGTGAACATTTTTTAATTCTCCTTTTACTTTATTAGTTGAAAAAATTTACTAAAATCTGAATAGCACCGAGTTCAGGATTAATTAACCAATTAAGACCTGATACTAAATTTACTAACATAAGAGCAAAAGAAACAGGAATTAAAATAAACATAATAATTGATAACCAGACTCCAAATCCAGGATAGTTTGTGTCGATTTCAATAGCTTTTTTTGGAATATTCTCCTTTATCCTTTCAAACTCATATTGACTCAAATCATCTAACCTAATTAACCATGTAAACAGAGATATATTTTTTACCCCTAAATAAAATATTACTAGAAAAAACAAGGCAAGAATTAAATCTGATACCCCATAAAAAATAGCCTTTTTATAGGCGAGTAAATAAGATTTTGTGGCTAGAAACTCGCCAGTCTTTAATAAATATTCTAGAATATTTTTAACATCTTCTGGATTCATTATTTTCTCCTAAAAAATTTAGCAAAGTTATGTCTACAATTAATTTTTTCCATTAATTTATTAAGCCTCTTCTCGTATATTTTTCTTAATTCCTTGTCTTGTGTTATCCTGATCAGATTCTCCAATTCCTTCTTCGTCAAATTCTCCGGTACATCCATAGAACCACCTCCATATTAAATTCATAAATCTTTTTCTAGTTTCTCCCGATAATTTCTCAACCCAGAATTTAGCATCTGCAAAAATTAAAGGATTAAATGGTAGACAAACTATTCTTTGAACCTGGGTTTTTATATAGTCTTCTCTATCTTTATCCGTTACAGCATCTCTTAGTAAGATTGAATTCATGCCCTTTTTCCTGAATAGCAATGTTTATAAATTAAATGGAAATTAAATTTCTTTTTCCATAAAAATCTATAGAGTCTGATCAGTTTATCTTCTAAAAGGATAGCTGTTTTACCTTCCAATTTAGATACGAAATTATCCGAATAATCATAAAAAGTATAGACATATTTGAATGTTAAAAGATCACGAATTGTTTTAAGTTGAAATTTTATCCATCTTTTACTAAACCTATATTTTATATTTTTTACCAGAAAATAAAACCAAACTTTATTCAGATTCTCCAAAACATCTAATGTAGCATCATACATATTTTTATAAGAAAACTTCCCCTCCGCTCTATTACCAGAATAAAAATATCCATTACTACAAATTTGAATACCAAAAAAATCTTTGGCAATCGCAAATTTTACAGGAAATTTATAAAATTCTATTGCCTCAGCATTATCTGATTTATAATGTTTTACTTTCATATTTATTCCCTATGAGAAAGTTCTTTTAAAAAAGAGAGGGTATAAGCTAATGTTGCACATAAAATAAAAAATAAGAAGTTACCATCAGATAATAATCCAGCATTGCTAGATGATTCTAATACTACTAATACTAAAATAAAAAGTAGGGATAACATTTTATAAATTCTCTATAGTAAATACTTCGTTATCTGGAATATCAACATCAGATATTTTTAATATTTGTTTAACAAGATTTCCCCCCTCATGGTCATAAAAAGAAATATCAACTTCTTGTTTTGGAAAATCAATTTTAACAATTAAATCAGAAAGTTCTGGTGTATCAATATATTCCTCCATAAAATGATTTGCAAAAAGAATAGTCCCTAAATCTCTTCCATATTCAGTATCATCAACTTTTACTAAAAGATCATTACACTTAAGAAAAGTCATTTTATCCTCCTATACAAATTTTATTTGATCTAAGAATTTAAAACCATCTACTAAGATTTGAGGTAGATTTGCCATAGACTTATAAGAAAAAGGTAAACTCCTATACTCAAATCCCCAGGGTTTAGTTTCATAAAAACCAGGCTGGCGGAATTTTAATCTTGGGTAATCTTTAGTAAGGGTTTTCAACCAAATTTTATCGTATCCACGAATAATCTTTTTCATCCATTCTTCAGGTAAAACATTTTCTTTAGCTTTTCTAGTTTCATATTCTCCAAGATGGACATACTTATCTTTAATTTTTACTAATTTAGGATATTGATATTCTACCCTTTGTTGAAAACTAAAATGTAAATGTAAACCAGTAGAAATATAATAAGATTTTATTACCCCGTCTTCTACTATTGCATCCGTCATCTTTAAAATATCAGTTCTATATATATTTCTACAGGTGGATATTTCTTTTCCTCCCATACGCCTTAAAATTTCAGCATAAAATTCTGGAGTTATGGATGTAAATCCATCGGTGTAGATAATTAATTTATTTTTATAGGCTAGTTCTTGGAGTCTGTACCATTTTTTGTAAAAATCCCCCATTAAATCTGGGGTATTTGTAGACGCCTCCGTTCTTTCCTCTCCTAAAATAGTAAATTCATCTGTAGAAAAACCATAGTCTTCAGGAAAAACAAGTTCATTTTGTCCGTTAATATATTTGCCTACAAAAAATTCAAATTCAAAACCAATTTTCTTTACTAACATTTAATCCTCCGTTAGTTTCATTAGAAGTGCGCCAGCCATAAAGTAAAGTAAAAACTTATCAAAAGGTACAGAAAAAAAGGCATGTACTATAAAATAAAAGAGTGTAAATAAAACTACAAAAAACCCTATCCCACGTAGTCTTTTCATTTTTAATCCTCTTAAAAATCTAAAAACATTTCCTGAAAAAATTCATCATCCTCTTCTGTTCCAATATCAATATAAAGCATTTTATCTTCTTTATCAATATTAGTTTTTCCAAAAGAATAAACAGATAGAACATGAGCCTCTCCATATGGAGTGGAAATTTTTAATTCAGCATCTGGATTAGCTTTTTTTAAATCTTCAAGTAAATCTTTTACTTTCATTATACGACAATCCTTTCATACCTTTCTGAATTTAAAGTTCTTAGAACAACTTTAATCGGTTCTAGTTCTCCACCCAAAACTTGCTTAATAATTGACGGAGAAAATCCAGAAACTAATGCAGTACCTTTTTCATCATATTTCGTAGGAATACCAGAAGAAGTTCTTAAATTCCAGAAAACAATTTGAGGTCTTTTATATCCTGCTCTAGAATACATTCTATCAATCATTTGCATAGCATTATCGGAATAATTTTCTGCACACTGATCAAATTGCATATCAGAAATGATTAAAAGAATTCTAGGCATATATTTTGCTGGTAAATTATTTTTACCAGCCTGATCAAGAATAAGTCTAAAAGTAGCCTCCAAGTTTGTATTTTCCGCAAGATTAATTCTAGAAAAGTTAAGAATCTTTTCCCAGATATTGTTTCCTTTTAATTCAATAAAGGTAGGTCTCTTTGAAAAAGTTATCACCAAATCTTTAAAACTTCCATAATTCCTTTCTGCACAATAAATTCCTAAAGAAATTGAAACGTCTAAGGGAAGATAATCATTTGCTGTCATACTACCAGAAACATCACAAACTGGTAAGACATAAAAATCTTCATCATTTGGAAAATAATTAGGAAGATTTTGCCATTGTGCTTGGCAGGCATCTAATAAACTTTTTTCTGGGCTATGTATAGTTTGTTTCCCAAAATAAGAAATATTACTACGCATAAGCCTAACCAAAGGTTTAATTATATCATTAGGGAAAATAGCACCAGCTTTAATTTCTGCTTCGCCTTTTAGTACTTTTTCAAGAAATTTCTTAAATCTTTCTGGGTCATGTCTAGCAAAAGCTTTTCTATATTTTGCAAATGCATTACTAGGAACCTGGGAATATTTAATTTCCCCCCATTCTTTTCTACACATTAAGGTTTCCACAACTTGCGTGTTACCAGCTAAAAGTTTTCTGTAATTTCTCAAAACCCATCTATTTCCTTCTTCAGATAGGGTTACAGAAGTTCTATTAAAAATATAGTGTGCAAGTTTCTTAGCAATATCTTTATGAGATTTATTTTCTCTGGGCATCCATTTCGCACAGAGTTTGTCCCCAGATTTTAAACCATACATACATAAATCTAAACCATAAATTTCTATAGGAGTATTAATTGTACAAAATAGTACATCATCCCATCTACCATAAAAAGGAATATGAATTAAGAGTTTTTTAGCAAGATCGGGATAATAATTTGCTAGGTGACGAAACATTGCTCGAAAAGTTTCTCTTTCTCCTTGTCCACCACGAATATCTCTATTATAAAACATACATTTTAAAGCCAATAATTTATTTTCATTCATTGCTCTAACAAAATCTAGAACAATTTCATTTTCTTTTGTTCTCATTCCTCCCATTCTAAAAAATAAATTAACTAATTCAGAACCAGAAGTGCTATGAGTAACCATAGCATTTTCTGTTAAAGCATCATTTGTTTGCATGGCACTTACAAATTTTCTAGTCATCGTCTAAATCTCCTTTAAAAAGATCAGGATTAGATTCTTTACAAGCAATCATTTCATTAGTAATTGCTATTTTTATATCATGCAGAAAATAAACTAATTTTTCAATATCCACTAATTTTATCTCTGCTCTTTTAACCGTTGGAATTCCAGAACTATGTTCCCAAACAATAATCTTTACATCAGCAATATTAAAATAGTACCTACTATCAATTGAAACTGATGGGTGGCAAGTTAACTTACCATCTTCTGAAATAAGTTTTAAAGTTATTTCTTTAGTTTGTAACATTTTTGTATGCCTTTGCTTTTTTTAGAACAATCATTATAAACTTAAATCCTAGTTTTATATCTAAATACCAATGATCTCCGGGTCTCTCGACAAAAGTAAAACCGTAATGTCTATCCGCTGTATCATAAATAAAAAATCTATCTTTAAGTTTCATACATCTTCTCCTAAAAGATTTTTCTTAGCCCAATTTGTTTCTACTGGATATGGATTTCCTTTTACTGGATATGCCCAAACTTTTGTATAAGGACATTTTTTACAACGAACTACTTTAATTGTAGTCCCCTTTTCAAAAGGTTTTTGATCAATAGAAAAACTTTCAGTTTCGTACTGATGCCCAAACAAACAAAAAATTAATTGAGTGACCATTTTATTCACCTATTTCAGCAATATTATCTAGAAACTCTTCTGTTTTAGTGTTATAGATATACTCTTTTCCACATCCTGGACATACCATTACTATTTCTTCAGTTTCATCAATTATTTCTAATATTCTATAATCATCGGGGCAATAAAACTCCATTTTAATTTACCTTTTCTGAAAGTGTTACAACAAATAAAATTGGGATTAACCCTATATATAAACTATCAAATAAGATTTCGTAATCAAATACGGGAGTTTCTTTTAATAAGAAACGAAGATGTGCTAAGATTATGCCAAGAGTTAAAGTAGCAATAAACCAAACAAGCATGTGCTTTGTGGAAACTAAAAATTGCCAGTTCTTCATTTTATCCTCCAACAAAAAAGGTTTGAACCACAAGGGTATTTAATTTATTCCCAGATACTTCTGTACAGATTTTTCTAATTTAGCTATATACTGCATAGCAATAATAAATTCTTGAGGAGTTCCATCAATTTTATTATCTAATAATAAAATGTTTTCTTGAGTTTTTTCCAGCCTCGCTTGCCACAACTCCGTGGGCACAGAATTTTGCGGTAAAGCTGGTTGATGGGTTTTCAAAGACTTTGGCACGATTATTCTCCGATATTAAATTTCTAATAAATCTAATTGCTATTAGACAGATGCTAATTATTAATATTGCAAAAAATAGATTCATTTCTTTTTCTCCTCTTTCTTTTCTTCTTTTTTAACTTCTTTTGGTGCACCAATTTTATTTCCACAAACAGTACACCTATAACCTAAAATTGATCTACTTCCAGACTTATACTGAGGATTAAAAACTCTATGCTTTACACCATAAGTTTGATCCTGGAATTCGTGCACCCTACAGTTAGGACATATTGCAATCATTTTATCTCCCACTATTTTCATTAACTAAAATATAATTCTCTTTCAGAGGTGTTATATAATAAGTAACTTTAACATCTCCTGGCATCATACTTAAAATTATTTCTCCATGATCCTTATCAACTTCTATAACTAATTGATATAATTCAACAGGATCAATATCTAAAGTATTTAAACACCTACATCCAATAATACTAACTAACTTATTGTAATTAGGAAAGTTAAGTTCAGTAATAGGAACATAAAGTACAATATTATTTTGATTATTACTAATTTTATATATCATTTTATTCCTCTTAATAAGATGCATGCAGGTACATAAGTAACGTACCAGGAATATTTGGAAAATTAGCTTCCCATTTTTTCTTGGCATTTTCTATATCCAGAACTAATTCCATACTAATATCCTGAGGACTTTCATAGGGTTCTTCACCGATAAAAGCTTTAAATCCTATACATTGAGAGTTAGTAATTAATTCTCTATTACTGCTATTAAATTCCTCATATAAATCGTTATACAGGTATCTTTTCCAATCATCATCAGAAATTATATCTCCTTTTTTCCATTTCATAAAATCATAATTAAATTCTAACATCCAATCAAAATCTTGTCTTTGATAAGGTTCTCCAGTTTTTTCATTATATCTGGTTATATAAGTAATTTGTCTACCCAACTCATCAAATAAACCATTTTTAGTACTTAATTTAGTTTTTCTATCTATTGATGAATAAACATCTATTCCATAACAAATTCCAAAAGAAATATCTAATCCCATTTTATTTCACTCCTCAAAAACTATTTCCAGGATATTGTTCATATTAAAATCTCTTGTCTTTAGTATCCCATTAAAATCTACATATTCGAAACTAATTATATTATCTCTAATAGTTACCTTTCTATTTTGAAATAATTTTTTACTTGGAAAATGTTTTAACTTGAACTTAATAGTTATTAACATTTTATTTTCTCCTTATATTGACCAAAGTATTGTTGCATAAACAACATTAAGATGCTCATCATAATATTCTTTTAAAATAGATACACGATAAATTTGTTCAAACCACGGAGTTTTATGTCCAATATCTAGAGAATAAACATTTCCTCTGAAGACCCATTTAATAGTCATTTTGATTCTCCTTTATTATTAGAAAAGAGTCGATTCTTTATGTTTAAAAAATTCATTTCGAAGATCATTAACATTAAAAGTTAGAAGTTCGTCAGTACAAATAGGTCTTCCTAAAACTTTATCTAGACTTTCTATAAAAACTTCTATAGGCATACACAATCTTTCCTCATATAGCTGAAATTCTGCTCTCTCAAGATCAGTCATACTTTCCCATTTTTTACTTTCAAAAAATTCTATTGCCTCTTCTCTAGTTAACATTTTGATTCTCCCATTCTTTTTGTAGACCATATTCTATTCTATAAAAATCCCCCCGCCAACCTTTACCATCAAAATAAACTAATACTTGAATATCATTTCTGGTGAGATAATACTCTTTCAATACAAGATTAATTTTCTTAGATAGATCAGATAAACTATTTAATCTATAGGTAATTAAATAATAATCATCCGGTTCTACTTCAAAATCTAAAGCGCCATATTGGTCATGAATTGCATTAACTACCCAATCAATAGGACAATTTTCTACTAACCATTTATCTATTCTTACTGGAAAATTGGTTATTGTATGTTTTTCATTTTCTGGAATATCTTCATAATCCCAGGGATAAAAATATCTTAAAGCCTCTGAAAAATTTTCTGTACACCATTTTTTAAATTCACTATGTTGTTCTTTTGTACCATAAATTTTATCTATTGCCGCCATTTTTATTTACCCTTATTAAGTATAATATAGACTATTTAACTCATCAGGAAAATTTTCATATAACTCAATATCAATTTCATTTATATCTTCCCAACTTAAACTTTCTCCTAATGATTCTAATTGAGGAAAGTATTCTTCAGAAATTTCTTCTTGTGCTTTTCTGACTTTTTTTAGATAATTTACTTTCATTTCATAAAGCAAACGAAAATTCTTTTCTGTATTTGGATATCCTGATGGTAAATTTACTACTTCATAATCTTTACAATCCATCAAAGCAAACTTAATTTTAGGCATTCCGTTTCTCCTTAGTTTAAATTTATTTCTTTAGCATAAACTATATTTCCGAGTTCTTCACACTCAAATCCAAAAACTAAACATTCCTGCCCCACAGAAATTTTTCCTTGAATAACCTCTCTAGGAAGACTATAAAATTCATGGTGTTCACAAACAAAATCAACATAACCACCCTCAATTTTTATAATTGTTGCCTTTTCTATATGTGGGATTTTCATTTTATCCTCCTTAAACAAAAATTAGGGTTTTCAACCAGATTGACCCAATGGGAATTGAACCCATATTCTACCGTTTATGAGACGGTTGCTTTACCTTTAAGCTATGGGTCAAGAATTAATTTATTTTTTAAATAAAAATTGTTTTAATTCTTCTAGGTCTTTATCATCAGAAGATTCTATAAATCTCCTTGCTGATTCCATAAGAAGCTCTCTACGAGTTGAATTGTACTTTGCTTTATTTTCTGATCTTAGTTTATCTAATAATATCTCTAAACCATTAATAAAATTTCCATCTTCATATTTGCTAGTAAAATATATCTCCTCGTCTGGGTCTTCTATTTTTACATAAACTATTTTATCATTATGAAAAGAAAAACAAAGGCAGTAATTAGTATCAAAATATTTATTGTAAATATTTATTTCTTTAATTATTTGTTCAAGTAAGTGAAAAGCCTCTGTATGATTTATAAGATTAGAAAAAGTTACTGGTACGCTCATTTTTTACTCCGTAATAACTACAATAATTTTATCACCAGGAAACATATTGACTATTTCATCAATTGTCGGAGGTGACTTTCTACCTTCTAATTCTGCTTTTAAATTTTCTCCTCCATCCAATAATTCAATATCATAAACTGGTCTTTTAAAAACAACCGTAAGACTTTCTAAAAAATCTCCTACGGGCATACAAATATATTCGTTATAAAGCTGAGTATCTACTTTTTCTTCATGAGTCCATGTTTTATATATTCCACTTTTACCAATCTTTATAGCCTCTTCTTGGGTCATATTTCTAATGTTCATTTTTTACTCCTTAGTTATTTTATGTAGAAATTCAAAGAAATCCATAACAAAAAATATCATTATACAAACACCCAAAAAACCAGCTACATCATCACTAAAATCTAGTTTAAAATTAAAAACAGACTCTAACCAAGTAAAAATTAATAAAATACAGAATATGATCGTTGTTCTCATTTTTATTCTCCTTAAACTAAAAAGTCGGTTTTCAACAAAAAATAACAGATTGCTTTTTTTCCTTTTGGCTAGGGGTTTTGTTTGCTGTAAGCAATCTTAAATAAAAAATATAATACTAAAACGGATTGCAGTTTTTTCCTGTGCAAAGGATTTGTTTTGCTGTATGCAATCCTAAACTAATTCCTGGTGGAGGAAAAAGATTTCGACCACAAGGTTAATAAAATAAAACATATGGGAATTTCCGGGACTAAGTTTCCCCCTCGTCCCGATCAAAAGAAGTTAAATCTCCGGTATCCAGATTTAATAATAGGTCTGGTATACCGTCTTTAGTTAAAGACTTAGATATTTTATTATAAAGTAAGTCCAACCCTTTTTGAGAAATTATTCTCCTTAACATTAAATCCTGAATACCCTGCTTTCTCATTTCCAATAGCATTTTCCTGCCCAAAAATAACATAATATATATGTCACTAATATTTATTTTTTCGGTATTCATAGCATCTCCACCAGCGCTGATACTAAAACTAGCCCACCCAAACAAATAAAAATAATAGATAAAATACAGGCAATTAAATAAGGTGATAAATACCACCTTATGAGGAATATAATATCTTCCTCATCGTCTTTACTTAGCGGTTCTGGAATTTTATTCATTTTATTTTCTCCCTAAGTCCACAATCCGTAGAAATTATAAATAAACATTGCCAAAAATTCATCATCATTCTTGGCAATAATATCCTTCCATAATATTCTATCTTCAACATATGCATCTGGACAAACGTCCACAAATTCTATTAAAGCAGACAAAAACTTTCTTAGAGTAGGAATATTATGTGGTATTAAAAATTTCTTTATTGGGTCTACTCCAAGATTTGGTTTTTCAAAAATTCCCCAATCTGGTTCCTTAACCCCAAAAAATTCGTACAACTCTTCTATCCCATGTCCTTTAAACATTTTATTCTCCTTAAAACAGATTTCTACTTTTCCAAAAAAGGTTGGGTTTTTTTTCTGCTGTAAGAAATCTTAGCGCCCCATCCGGGAGTCGAACCCAGATTTAAGGATTAGAAGTCCTTTATTCTGTCCATTGAATTAATGGGGCGATCAAACTAATTAACTTTTATAATATACTCTCCTGAATCCAAAATAATTAATTAATAAATCTAATGCAGTTAAAATCTTAAGCCCAGGTTCACTAACGTAAACCTCTGGAGCTTTTTTTGGATCAGATGATTCAGAAATATTTCCCCCATTTCTCTGAATCCGACCAACTGCCCAATTATGTGCAAATTCTTTTTCTATTGGGTTGTCAAGGTTAAACATTTTTCTCCTTTTTAGATTTAAACCATTTAAGTTACGGAGGTTAATTATAATTATTTTATCATATTATTTCATTTTTTCATATGCCTCCCCTAAAATTTTATTAACATGGTTAATTTCTTGGTTAATACTCCGGCGGGTTTTCAAAGCACGCCGCTTAATATTCCGATAGAAAAGAATTTTTAAAACTAAATTACTTATTTCAGGATTCCTCATCGCTAAATAAAGTAATTTCTGGTCGGAATACCTGCTGACAGGATTAATATTTTTTGGTACTGGTTCATACCAAGAAAAATCTTCCGGAACACGATCAGTTTTTGGTGGATACGGTTTACAAGTACTCATTTCAGACTCCTTTTTTCCTGAATAGGGTTTAATTTGCTGATCGGAATCTTATTTGTTATTTAAAAACTCTCTAATTATCTTAAACTAAATCGTATAGAGAACCCGCTAGTTTTTCTTCGGGGTCTACTTCTCCCCATTCAGATGCCTCTTCTAAATTTTCAAAGAAATAATTAATTTCTTCTTCTTCGGGAAGATGTCCGACCCAACGAATAATATTTTTACCTCTTTCAGAGAGAACATATTCCCTCCCAAACTTAGCCAATTCTTTTATTTCTTCAGATGTGATTATCATTTTATTTTCTCTCCTCAGGTTTTCCACAAACTAAACAAAAATCGTGCGGACTGTCTTCTTTGTCATCATAGATGCAAAAACCGAATATGGAATTTTTACATTCCCAAGTTCCTATATAGAATCTATTTCTATTTAATTTATAATTAGGATGTACGTAGTCAAATCCAAACAGATCATATAATTTAAAACTATTTTCAAGGCTTGCTAAACATACTACATAATTACCTTTTCTTATTAATTCTTGTTTCATTTCTGGAATTTCTTTACCAGAAACTATTTCATAAACCGTTGCATAACAGTTTATATGATTTCCAGTTTGTGTTATTAGTTTAAATCTATCAGGCATTTTGCTCTCCTTTTTTATAGATTCTTATATAAACAAATTACTATTCACTATTTCTTTTCCATTCACATAATAAAAATAGTGAATAGTCTATTTGTTCACATAGTACTCCTCCTTTAAATTTTTATTCTTCTTCTCTCTATTCTCCTAAATAGTAATATCTGGATGTAGGAAATCCCCCCCTATTTTCTTCCATAATTTCCCGAAGAGTTTTCTGGTCATCGGGGTCATTTTCTACTTCTAAAACAACCCTCCCAGAATATCTTTCAACAATCTTTGTACTGGTAGGAATTCTGTCCAAATCCGAGTTTTCCATTTTATTTTACTCCTTTTACTAAATAAATTCCGCTACCTACTCCCAAAATAAATGTTACTAGAAGTAGGAATACTAAATTTAAATCAAGGTTCATACCGCCTCCCTTGTTTTATAAATATTAAAAATTCTCTCCTGGATTTCCTGAGATTTCTGAATAGCCTGCCCAGCCGTTTTCAACGCATATTTTCGTATTACGACGAAGTTATTCTTTCCAGGATTGAAAACTCTTGGGAAAAAAACTTTTCTTCCCGTGGCAGAATTTTTCTCACAGACATATCTATTTTCAATGATATTCCCTGCCAATTTACTAATTCTTCCTTTTGTTACTTTATGGTAATCTTTCATTTTTATCCTCCAATTTCAAAATAGTTTAAAAAACCCAATGCCCAAGATGGGAGTCGAACCCATACGGAAAAAATTCCACAAGATTTTAAGTCTTGCGTGTCTGCCAATTTCACCACCTGGGCTGAAAAAAATCAGGATATTTTCCTGATCTTCTCTTTGCATTTCTTGTGGCAGGGATATTTTTTACCGCTAATTTCTACCTGATAAACTTTCCCTTTTATTAAATCCCTACAAATTATACAAAAAGAAGGGAAGTAGATTGGTAGTTTAGAAAAAGTATTGATATTCATTGTTATCCTCCTTAAAAATTAAGTCCACTTTTCAAATATTTTTCCTTCATAGAGAATTTTAAATCCTCTTTGAATTAAAGCATTTGCTGTTAAATCGGCGGTATAATTACAATCCGTGTACCTCCGAATTGTTTGCCAGGAAATTTTTAAATTCCCGGCTAATAACATTGACATGGCGAGATCATTAAAAGATTCGTCAAGTCCATCTAACTTAACCCGCATCAGTGCTTTTTTCTTTTTTAACATTTTATCCCTCGTTGTCCAGTAAGTTAAAGAAAAAAGTTATCTTGTCTATCTTTTCCCACCCAAAAGCAACTAAAAAGTTAGAAAAAGAAAGTGCCAAAACAAGTGACGGAAATGACAGTACTTTATGGGAATAAATTCTCTCTTGAAAATCTCCCAAAGTAATTATTTTTCCGAACTCCAAAATTTCTTTGGTCAATCTGTTCGGAAAAACAATTTCATGCCGATTATAATCAGCATCTTCAAATAAAGAAAAATACTTCTTAGTATCCATTTCATACCCCTTTCAACTAAAATCCTAGAAAAGTCACGACAGCAGGCAATAAAACAAATACTGCCATTGCTAAAAATGTTATCAGAAGACATCCAATAGATTTAAACATTTTTCTCCCTTTTTATTATTACACTGGAAATAAGCCTTCTATATTTTTTTGTATCTATTTCAGAATTATATAATCCATGCAGGAGTACTTCGTCCCAATCCCCAAAAATATACTTTGAATATCTTGGATATCTTTTTCTTACTCTTCCAGGGTAACAGCAAATTACTTTAATTTTTTCTCGTGGAAAAGCATTTATATACCCAAAAACTTCTTTCCAATTTACCAGATATCCGGTTTGTCTTCCATGAGTAACTATAAAAGTAGTTTCTCCATATAAAAAAATAGCTGGAGAACCATTATCTTCATTAAAAATAGTATCCCAGATATGTTCTGTAATTTTACGTTCTAATTCTATATCTATGACTATTCTCCCTATAACATTTTCCTTACCATCACACCTACTATATAAAATTTGTTTTTCCCCGGTAGTCCATTGGAGAACTTTTTCAAAAGTATAATTCATTTCAGACTCCTTTAAGCGGAAGCGAAAAAGATTTCTACCACAAGGATTAATTTTTTTCGGTGGGGAGTCTTATTAATTCAATGGCATCGAAGAAAGGGTGGGGAAAAGAAAAATAGCGATATCATCACTTAAAATTTGTTTTCGCCATTTTTCCCAAGATAAACCGTTCATAGTAAAAATAAATCTTGTGCCATCACTATCGTCCACAAGGACGATCATGATTTTACCTTTAATGGAAGTTAATTCTTTTCCATTAAAAGTATCTGGTGCATCCCAGACTTTATTCCAGTACAGAAATTCTTTTGTCTTAATGATATTAAACATTTTATCCTCCAATTTCTTAGTATATTTATCCTTAAACAAAAATATCCCAGTGAATGGGCTACTTTTGTTTAGTGATAAAAACTTATCCGATGTGCCGGAGATATTTATAGGTTTTGTCTATCCAAAAAAGAGGCGTATCCAAAACACTACAAACCAAAAAATCTTCTGTGAGGAGAGGGCACTCCCAATAATTTAATTTCTCTCCGTGGTAAGTGATGATCCCAACTTTTTTTCCAAAGTGAAAAAATGTATCCAAAAAAACACTTTCCGCACCAGCGTTAATTTTTCTAATTTCTCTGCGATCTTTATTTTCTTTTCGCAGAGTTTTTCTTGCCAGACCAAAATCTTTCCAGTGAATATTACTAAAAGATGATGCGGTTCTCACGATACTAGAAGTTTTGAATAAACCTCTATTCTGAAGGCGAATAATTGGTTCAGAAGATGTTTTCGTAAAAAAAACTTTTGGCAGATGGTTCTTACAAAAATAAATTATTTTCCCATCCTTGATCCCTCTAAAATTTCCTGCCTTCCCACATTTTATGCAAGAGGGAATAATAATTTCTTCGATGTAAATTTTTTCGTCCATAATTATCCTCCAAAAATTCTAGGTATCGCCTCGAGGCGGTTTTCAAACCGTCTACCAAAACTTTTAAAAAACGTCCTCCCCTTGCTCACGCAGGGGGAATTTATTTTTTTTTATTTTTTTTAATTTTTTTATTTTTTATCTAAAAAATTATTTTTTTTATTGAATTTCATCATGTATACTTTATTGCATACCGTAGACTTAACACAATCCTACCTGATAAGTCTTATGTGTCAAGTCTAAAAAAATACTGCTCCCTGCCTGCTCCTGGCTGGAAACTTTCGGCCAGCCAGCCGGGAGCAGGCTGGAAACTTTCGGCCAGCCAGCCGGGAGCAGGCTGGAAACTTTCGGCCAGCCAGCCGGGAGCAGGCTGGAAACTTTCGGCCAGCCAGCCGGGAGCAGGCTGGAAACTTTCGGCCAGCCAGCCGGGAGCAGGCTGGAAACTTTCGGCCAGCCAGCCGGGAGCAGGCTGGAAACTTTCGGCCAGCCAGCCGGGAGCAGGCTGGAAACTTTCGGCCAGCCAGCCGG